>VYKU01000348.1_pt1 | contig 11852 bp, 9 predicted proteins | sample 5114491 | NCBI WGS metagenome assembly VYKU01 (sample SAMN12291796, study PRJNA351875) | freshwater metagenome | isolation source: freshwater lake | place: USA: Michigan, Gull Lake | collected 2011-07-05 | reverse complement strand
TGATATTCTAGTAGGTTCGGTTCAGACATAATCGTGTAAGACCTAAGTAAGGGAAACCAGAAAGGGCTGTGATTAGCTCAAGAATCCTCACGCCTTTAGGCCCAGGAGTGTCAACTCGTCTAGTTTTTTACTTTAACGGCAAGAGTTACGGACGCTTGTATCAGTTAATTGATCACATCAACGATTTAAGTCCTGTAGTTGCCCTAGAAGAGCATCCCGAGAGAAAATAAACCCTAGGCTAGAGTTTCAGGACAGTATCCTAAACCCTTAGTAAATTGTTGCCGAAAAGCCTCTATATCTTGCTGATCCGGGGTACCATGGGACACGATCGCCACTTGATAACGACGCATGACATCAATAGGAGATTGTCCCGTTTCCAAACTCCAAAAAACCATCTGGAGACGCATTTCCGGTTGATAGGTAATCCCTAACTCATTCATGTAGGCGCGAAAATCACCGTGTTGGCAAGGAGTCAGCATTTGATTAAACTTTACCTTGACCACCCAACCGTTAATCTGATGGATAACCGTCATGACGGAGGAAGGCAGATGAGTCATCGATCGCAGGTATTCGGTGACTCGTAGCGTTAAACTAGCATTAGCAAGAAAATAGAGATAGTCCATAGTGGCCGCCAGGCTATTGGCTAATAGTCACGATTAGTGTTATATCTCTAAGTCTGACGATAAACCGTTCTCGGTACCAAGGGGAGAAATCCCCGATTTAGTGAAGTTCGCCTGGGTAGGATTACCCAACTTTTGCGAAGATTTTTATGATGATAATGACGATGATCCCTGACCAATTACTCTCCAGCTACGATTATCACCTTCCTCCGGAGTTAATTGCCCAAAATCCCGCCGAAACCCGGGATAGTTCCCGTCTTTTGGTGGTAGATTCTCCCAATAGTCATAATTTAGCTATTTTTCGGGATTTACCCACTTGGTTAGAGTCGGGGGATTTGCTGGTTTTCAACGATACCCGCGTGATTCCGGCCCGTTTATTTGGACGTAAAACCACAGGCGCACCCATAGAAATATTACTATTAGAAGAACAAGATGACCATCGTTGGTTATCTCTGGTGAAACCGGGAAAACGCTTTAAAGTCGGTTCAGAAGTCCTTTTTTATCCGAAAACAGGTCCGACGGAAGACCAAGAAAAATTATGGTTAGCGAAAGTAATCGATCGAGATCTGAACACCGGTGGTCGTCTGCTGGAATTTCAACGTCATCCCCAGCGCAGTTTTTGGGATATGTTGGAGGAGTACGGTCATATTCCTTTCCCCCCCTACGTCACCGAATCAGAGGCGGAAGAAGACCGTTATCAAACAGTTTACGCCGATAAACAGGGTTCTGTGGCCGCTCCCACGGCAGGATTACATTTTACTCCCGAATTATTCCATAAGCTCGCCCAGAAGGGTATAGATACCGCCTATGTCACCCTTCATGTGGGAGTGGGAACCTTTCGTCCCGTGGAAGTGGAAAATATTACAGAACACCTAATGCACCAAGAATTTTTGCAGATTTCCGCCGAAACTGCCGAAAAAATCGCCCAAACAAAGGCTAGAGGTGGCCGGGTTATCGCCGTGGGAACCACGGTAGCTCGCGCCTTGGAAGCGGCAATTAAAGAAAGTAAGAGCGAGAAATTAACCGCTTTTCAGGGAAAAACGAATTTATTTGTCTATCCGGGTTATCAATGGCGGGTTATCGACGGCATGATCACTAATTTTCACCTACCCAAGTCCAGTTTGATGATGTTAGTCAGTGCCTTAATCGGACGGGAAAGACTACTGGCATTGTATCAAGAAGCTATCCAAGAGCGTTTCCGTTTCTATTCCTTCGGTGATGCTATGTTAATCCTACCCAGCGCTCGCAGCAGTAATCGGTAAGTAGTTGGACAAAATTACCTTCATACCCCAGAAAGAAGGAGCAGCAAAACTGCGGAAAGGGCAACAGGAAAAGCAAAAATATGTGTAAGCGGCCCGCGCATCTAAATTGGTCTAGGTCGATTATCGAACCACCTCTGGCCTGTTGTCTATCCTAACCAAGAAATGAAAAGAAAAGATCTTAAAATCGGTCGCCGCTATTCTGGCAAATCCTGGCAAATATTTGTAATTATTGCCTTCATCGCCGCCGCTCCCTTTGCTATTTTTTATCTTATTGCCTTGGCTTATCTCTGGCAAGGCGATCAACTTTTGGCCGCGGGGGAGAAGGAATCGGCTCTGTCTGCTTACCGAACAGTTTTATCTTTTCACGAAAATTCGGCCCAAGCCCATATAAAAATCGCTCAGGTCTTACAAAGTCAAAAACGCTATTCTGAAGCCTTAAAAGCCTATAATCATGGCTTTATCGTTAATGATAAACCACCGATGGAACCCTCCCAAAGTAATTATTTAGTGGCTTTGGGAGATATCTTCGCGCAAGAGGAAAAATGGTCAGAGGCGATCGATGCTTACCAAAAAGCAATTATCATTAAACCAACTTTTAAAGCGCAATTTCAGCTAGGAAAAGCCCTCTATAGTTTACAACGTTGGGATGAGGCGGCGAAAGCTCTGCAAGCAGCGGTTTTTCTCGATCCTAGTCAGGGAAAAGCCTATTTTTATCTGGGAAAGGCCTATAGTGAACAGCAACTCTGGCAAGAGGCCAGTTATGCCTATCAGCAAGCTCTAGAATTGATACCTAGTCAGGGTGAAACCTACAAAAAATTAGGAGAAACCCTAGCAAAACAGGGAAAATGGGAGCAAGCAGAGCAAATATATCGACAGGCTTTAATTTACGCCCCTAAAGATGGGGATATTTATAATTATTTAGGGAAAGCTTTAGCGGAACAGGGAAAACTAGGGGAAGCGATGGCAGTTTTTCAACAGGCGCGCCAAATTAGCCCCAAAAATGCAGAGATTTACGAAAATCTCTGTTATACCTATATCAATAGCGGTCAGATCGATGAGGGTCTAAATTGGTGTCGGCAGGCCGTAGAAATCGATCCCAATTTATCAGAAGTTAGATTTATTTTACAGGAAATCCAACGGGGACGATTAATTCACGACAATCCCGAATTATTAAAAATGCCAGAGATAATTCCCAGTGTTAAGAGTGATCCTCTGGTGAATTTAAAACGCTCAATTGTTAAAATTGTCATTCGTGGCAAAAATAACAATGGTATCGGCACTGGTTGGTTATTACAACGAGATCAAGACACAGCTTGGATCGTGACTAACCGCCATGTGGTGACGAATTACCGTCAAGAAATCGATGCAGGGGCGCGCATTTTTGTCGAGTATTATAGCCAACCACCCAAGGGAAAAATTCCCAAGCGTTCAAAAGCTAAAATTCTCCACACTACCCCCCCTAACGACTGGCTCGATTTAGCAGTATTAGAGGTAAAAAATCCCCCCCCAGATTTAAAACCTTTAGCTTTAGCACCCCTACCAATTGCCGCTAATCAATCAGTAATCTCGATCGGTAATCCTTTTAATCAAAAAGATTGGACTGTCAGCAAAGGCACTGTTAATGATAATGAAGAAAAATCCTTAAGTTTATCCATGTTTGTCGTTTCTGGACAGTCGGGAAGTCCAGTTTTAAACGATAAAAATCAAGTGGTGGGAGTGATTTCCCAAGCGAGTTTATTTTGTGCCAATCCCTCTACTCCTAAACCCCTAGAAAATGCCGTTAAATTGGGCTGCGGTTTCGCAATTCCCATTGACAGGGTGCGAGAAAGGTTAAGGGAGTGGGGAACTTTTTCAGTTATCAGTAATCAGTAGTCAGTTATCAGTGGATAGTGGATAGTAGTTAGTGGATAGTGATCGATCACTGTTTACTGGTCACTGATAACTGATAACTGGTCACTGATAAATGATAACTGCTATGCTACTCTAGGCAGAAAACCATTCGATCGAGATCACCGTGGCTAACCAAGAAGCAACTTCCCCCGCTATTCGTACCCCTTTATATGACCTAATTGCCCAACAAACCAGCAAATTTACCCCTTTTGCGGGTTGGGAGATGCCGATACAGTTTAGCGGCCTAAAAATCGAACATAATGCTGTCCGCAATGGTGTCGGGATGTTTGACATTTCCCACATGGGCAAATTTATCTTAACTGGAGATAATCTGGTTCAATCTCTCCAAACCCTAGTTCCCTCTAATTTAGCCCGTTTAAGGGCAGGAAAGGCACAATATAGCGTTTTACTTAACCCAGACGGTGGCATAATCGATGATATTATCTTTTACTACCAAAGCGAAAGCCAAGGCGTATTAATTGTTAATGCCTCAACCACCGATAAAGATCGAGAATGGATTTTAGGCAATTTAGAGGGGTCGGGGGTCAAATTAAAGGATTTATCCCGAGAAAGGGTCTTAATCGCCCTGCAAGGACCCAAGGCGGCCACAATTTTACAGCCCTTGGTCGGGGAAAAATTAAGCGATTTTGGCCTATTTAATCACTGGGAAAGCCAGCTTTTCGGGGAAAAAGTTTTTATCGCTAGGACCGGTTACACGGGAGAAGATGGTTTTGAAATTATGGCCGCTCCTGAAATCGGGCAGCGACTTTGGACGGAATTCTTAAATTTAGGGGTGACTCCCTGCGGTTTAGGAGCGCGGGATACCCTGCGTTTAGAGGCAGCTTTAGCCCTTTATGGACAGGATATCGACGATAGCACGAGTCCCCTAGAGGCAGGCTTAAATTGGTTGGTTCATCTGCCAGAAAAAGGCGATTTTATCGGTCGCAATGTCCTTGAAGACCAAAAACTTAATGGTGTGAATCGGCGCTTGGTGGGATTGCAGATGTCCGGCAAACATATCGCCCGTCACGATTATCCGGTAGTATTCGCTGGGGAAGTGGTGGGTAAAGTCACCAGTGGCACTTTATCACCAACTTTAAACACAGCGATCGCTTTAGCCTATCTTCCCACACCTTTCGCCTCGATCGGACAGGCGATCGAAGTAGAAATCCGCGGCACTACCTACCCCGCTACCGTCGTTAAAAAACCCTTTTATAAAAGTAAAAGGTAGTGGTTTGTTTCAGCTAATTTGGTGTATTAGAAAAATGCTATAAATTCTATAATCTAAGACTTTAAGCCGAAATCTATAGCCCTATTTTAGCTGAAACAGTCCAGTAGGGTGCGTTAGCGCAGCGTAACGCACCAACCTAAAGCACCGAGAAAAAAGGAGCAATAATTTGGTGGGTTACGGCGAACACAAAATCAATACTAAACTGTAGCAGTTACCGTCGCCTAACCCACCCTACAGCTGAATCCTGAAAATGCAATCCGTAGACTTTACCACCCTCAGCGCCACTTGTGCCGAAATTGCCGCCACTTGGCTGCCTGCGAGACTAGAACAAGTGTATCAAATTGATCGCCAAACGATCGCCCTCTATTTACGAACCTTCGATCGCAAGGGATGGTTAATTATTTCTTGGCATCCCCAAGGGGCGCGGCTGCATATTGGTGATCCACCGCCAAAAGTCCCTGATACCTTCACTTTCAGCGATCAATTGCGTCATCAACTCAATGGTTTTGCGCTGACAAAATTAGCATTTGTTGCCCCGTGGGAAAGAGTCATCGATCTACAATTTGCCCAACGTCCCGATGATCCGGCCCTGGGGCATTTGTATATAGAAATTATGGGCAAATATAGCAATGTTATTTTAACTGCGGCTGACAATCAAATTGTCACCGTTGCCCATCAAGTCAATGCCACCCAGTCTAGTGTTCGCACCGTACAAACGGGACAAATCTATCAACTACCCCCCGTTTTATTGGCAACAGATCCCAGTTTAGAAGAATCCTTGAGCAGTTGGCAAGCTAGAGTTAGTTTAATCCCTAAAACTATCGAAAAACAGTTAGTTAGTACCTATCGTGGGGTGAGTCCAGTCATCGCTCGATCGCTGTTGCAAAAAGCCAAGATTAACCCGAAATTAAACACGGATAAGTTAGATAATACTGATTGGGAAAAGCTCTTTTCAGTTTGGCAAGAATGGTTAAAAATCTTGGAAAATAAAACCTTTCAACCCGGATGGACAAGAGAAGGTTATACGGTGATCGGTGGGGAGATACTGGCAGCGGCTAAAAATGTTCAAGAATTATTAAACCGTTATTATAGCGACCAAATTAATCAAGAAAGCTTTCGACAACTACAGCAAAAATTAAATCAAAAAGTCATCTCTTTACTGACTAAACTGCAAACTAAAGCGGCGGGATTTCAAACAAGACTAGCAGAATCTGCTCATGCCGATCGCTATAAAGAGCACGGGGATTTATTAATGGCAAATCTGCAGCAAATACAGCAGGGAATGAACGGCATTACTTTGGCAGATTTCCAGACAGGAACACCTGTAATTATTCCTCTCGATCCCGAAAGAAATCCCGTGCAGAATGCCCAATATTTTTATAAACAACATCAGAAATTAAAAAGGGCCCGGTTAGCGGTGGAACCTTTATTAGAGGAAGTGGTCAGTGAAATTAATTATCTCGAACAAGTGCGATCGAGTTTAAGTCAACTAGAAAATTATAGCAGCAGCGAAGATTTACAGGCATTAGACGAGATACAAGAAGAATTAATCCAACAAAAGTATCTAGAAAGCAATTACCAGCGTAATCGGACGAATAATAAAGAATCTGAACCCATGCGCTTTATTACTCCCTCTGGAGTAGAATTATGGATTGGCAGAAATAACCGTCAAAATGATCGGCTAACTTTTCGTAGCGCCAGCGATTACGATATCTGGTTTCATAGTCAAGAAATCGCTGGTAGTCACGTTTTACTCCGTTTAACCCCCGGTACAGTTCCAGAAGCCGCCGATCTGCAATTTGCCGCCGATTACGCCGCTTATTATAGCCGCGCTCGCCATAGTGAACAGGTTCCCGTCGTCTATACCCGTCCCAAATACGTCTATAAACCCAAGGGCGCAAAGCCCGGTATGGTGGTTTACAAACAGGAAACGGTAATCTGGGGCTGTCCTCAGAGGGTTGAGGATTACCGCAAAAAATAATTTTTTACCAAATTGTTTACTTTTTTTTACACAAAATGGGTATTGTCTGTTACAATTGTTACTAGAGAGACAAATGCAGTTCAGGCGCTTGGGAACGCAAGAACTATATTTCCTCGGATTACAACAACAAACAACAGCAAACCAGTGGTAGCAGCCGATAGTCGGGGGAAAGACACAAAAAACCGACTATTTAGGTGATATTAAAGCGACCACTGGTATTTTATCTTCACCTAACCGCTTCTGTCACTTTCCGTTTGATTGTTGAGAATATTGGCTCTATCTTTGGGATGAAAGAGGGATAGTTGGCATCCAGCTTTTTGTAAAGAAATTTAAACTTCACCCATAGTTAAGCCTCTTCAGCCTAAATAAACGACTAGAAACAGTTTTTTTCGGGAGGCCGGGTTTATCGAAAATTTGGGTTAAAACCCCGTCCTTTTAGGACGGCTTTGTGTTAAACTGATTGGTAAGCGGAAAATCAGATGTGTAGTCGTGACACGCGAACTGACCGTTGTGCCTTGTAGGTGTAGTCGGACTAGACATGAAGCTGTAAGACCAAAATTAGCTTTGCTAGTAGAGGCAGGATTCAGCCCAAGAATCTCCGCACTTTTAGGGCGGAGAGTGTCAAGGATAACCCATTAGGAACGATGAACTTTCAACAGACAGAGCTATATAAACGAATTCAGGCATTTGCCTTGGATTGGCCAGATAGTCAATTATCTTTCAGCCAACGATTAGCAAAAGATAACGGCTGGTCATTGGGCTATACTCAGAGAGTGATCGAGGAATACAAAAAGTTTATATTTCTAGCCGTTGCAGCAGGACATCCGGTCACGCCATCCGACCAAATCGATCAAGTTTGGCATTTACATCTGACCTATACGCGATCGTACTGGCAAGAGTTCTGTCCCAAAATTTTGCAAACCACATTACATCACGAGCCGACTCGTGGGGGTTCATCCGAGCAATTAAAATTTGGCAGTTGGTATAGCAAGACGCTAGAAAGTTACGAACAGTTTTTTGGACATATTCCTCCAATAGATATTTGGCCTAAACCCAAAGACCGATTCGGGCGAGATTTGCATTTTATCCGGATCAACACTCAACAAAGCTGGATTTTGTCAAAACCTAATTTCACAGTCTTCTTCAAACCACAACTGCGAAAAATAGGCATCTTTACCTTTTTAGTCTTGCTTTCACTGATGATAACTAGCTGTCAGATAATCTCCCAAATTCCTAACCCAATCAATTTTACAGGTTCGGAATTTTTAACCTTCTATATTTTCCTAGGAGTGATGGGAATCGCTTTGGCAGCCTGGCTACGTTTTTCACTGTGCCTAGTTAGCGCTAATACAAAGCAGCAACCTGATTTAAATACTTACGAGATAGCTTTCTTGGCGGGGGGCAATCATCGCATGATTATGGCCGCAATCACCAGTTTGGTAAAACAAGGCTATGTGGAGGTATTAAAAGAAGGCAAACTGGTGGTGACAGGAAAGATCGATCCTATTGCCGATCCTGTAGAAAAGGCGGTTGCACAAGATATTTTGGCCACTGATGGGGCAATTGAACAGGTTTTCCAGAATTCTACAGGAATGAAAGATAGCATTCGTTCCCGCCTAGAACAGCTTGGTTTGTTTCTGAGCGATGCCCAAGCATTCAAAGCGCAAATTTATCCATCAATGATTGTGGTTATTCTTCTAGGAATAGGCTTCTGCAAAATGGCTGTGGGAATTTCTCGCGATAAGCCAGTTGGTTTACTTCTCATCTGTATATTTGGGCTTCTAGTTTTGGGAGCAAGGTTTTTTGTCAAACCACAGCGCAGCCGTTATGGAGAGATCATTTTTAATGATTTAACAAATCGCTTACAACCTTTAAAAACAGCCAATAGCAGCGATTCTGAACTTGTACTTGCGGTCGCGTTGTTTGGAGCAACAGTTCTGATGGCCGATATGGCTTTAGCAGACTTGTATCAAATGCTGACTCCCACAGCCGCTGCTAGTAGCGGCAGTGATGGCGGCAGTGATGGCAGCAGTGATGGCAGCAGTGATGGCAGTGATGGCGGCAGTGGCGGCGGTTGTGGCGGTTGTGGCGGTTGTGGAGGTGGTGATTGATTGAGTTCAAGACTATTAACAGCCGCTCGAGCGAAGCGTGATGCCGAACCGCGAACTCCGTTAAATTTGTCTGTTTTTAGCGGAAGTTCCCCCATAGAGATTCTGCCACAGCAGAGGTTGTCGCTTTTTGTCAAAGGGAAACTTCCGTTGAACATTCCCGCCACCGTAGCTCTGTTAATTTTTGCCTTAATCTCCTCTCTGGTTTGATTGCTTACTGCCATCAGCCGAAAAAACTCTCCTTGAACATGGAATTTGATCGCCTCTACTTAACCCGAACTCGGGTTAAATAGCCATTTTTCAGGAGAAAAGCTCTCAGGGCAGTGGGAAAGTCTGGATATTTGCCGATCGCTGTACTTTCGCCATAGATATCGAGACACCAATCGGAGTTTTTATCGTAATTAGCGAGGAGAAATTGCCAAGCTTCTTCGTATTCTCCTAGTAGAATTTTTTGGGCGACATAACCAGCCAAAATGCCATTGACTTCGGCTTTTTCTTTTTTAGCTAACTGAAAGGCTTTCAACATTGCTGCTAAAGTTTTTCTTAATTTTTTGGGATATTTTCTAGTGACATCCGCTAATTTACCCTGTTGAAAAGTATAAATTCTCGAGGGAGGAAAAGAGGCGGCGTAGGAACTAAAAGCATATAAAAAAGCATTATCAACGGTGACAAATTCATAATTATTATCTCCATCTAAATCTTCAAAGGAACCACCACTACCATCTAAAAAACCCGTTTCTTCTCTAATAAATTTATCTTTTTGCCAAGTATAAATTACCAAAGATGTGCAGCAATGTGCGCCGCCGCTATAGGTGGAGACGATAATCTCATCGATGCCATTATTATCTAAATCTCTTAATTCGACATAGCCAGATCCAAAGGCACTATACCCGCTATTTTCCTGATAAATTTGCTCGTTATAAAAGATTTGATAAGAAACATTATTAATATCATAATTATCATCAACTCTCTCGTTTAGGTCGATGGGTTGATAGCTAACTTGTACCTTAATTTTCCCCGATCTAACCACTTGATTTGTTAGGGGTTGACCGGTATCAAAATCGAGTTTAGTCACGGCTAAACTCGCAGCTGCATCGCCCAAAAATTGAGATAATAAGCAGAAAATAAAGCAAGTTTTGCTAATATTCATCGGCCGATTCACAGAGAGATTAATTTCAGTGTATCTTACTTATTACCCCCGACAATCAGCCGTTAACTTTTCGAGAAAAACTATCTATTCCAAAGTTTTAACGCTCAAAACTTGGGGAGGTGTGGCATCGGGGGGATAGAGAAAATCGAGATTAATGTCGCGTCTGGCTCCGGGGGGAAGTTCCACCTGTACTAAAGCTTCTCCCTGTTGTCCTTCCCGTTGAACGAGATGGAAAAAACGTTCCTCGGTGCGTCCCAGGGCGTTACGATAGGTAACGCGCACTGCACCCCGGAAAAATACCGGTCCCTGGACGGGTTCAACAAATAGCAAGCGATCGAGATAATTGTCTTCTTTAATTGGGGTTTGAATACTCAAAGCCACCACCTGCGTTTTGCTAGTGTTGTTATATAGAGGTAAAGTCAGATAGTAGTGAACACCGTAGTTACCGTGAGCTTTGAAAGCCGTATCGGGATAACGCACTAACATGGGGGCGCTTTGAATTTGTCTGGTTCCGAAAGTAGCTGCTGTCACCGTACTTAAAGGATAGGCAAAAGCTTGACCGGGTTGAGGAATGGTGAGATTAATTCCCCCTTTGGGATCGACAATGCGGGTTGCCCATTCCGAACCGACAGAAATTCCGGCCACGCGACCATAAAAATTTCTTCTTCCAGGGAACCATTGATCGGGGGGAGTGGGGGGAAAATCGCGAGGAGCGGCTAAATCACCTCTAACTAATAGGGTACGCCATTCCTCTAGGGTAGGGGGACGAAAGGTTTCTATTTCCCGATCTTCGATTTTGACTTTTTGGGGAACTTCGTAGAGGGCTAAATTGGCCATATAGACAGGGCCATCGCTGTAGAGACGCAGGAGGGTCGAGCGGGCGCTACTTCTGGGGATAACCAGATCGAATAGCATCCGACTTTGGCCTGGGGGAATGACGATCTGGGCGGGAAATTGGGTATCATGGCGACGACGCATGATATCGCTGGCTAAACGGGAACCGGGACCGGAAAAAACCCGGCCATTGGGATCTTCCACCAGAGAGGGTAAATCGACAAAAGGGGCATCGGCGGAGGTGACGTAACTGACTCCTTGTAGGATGCGGATAACGAGGTTTCTGGAGGTGGGATTAGTAACGATCAGGCCCTGGTGTAGGTCGCGATTGGGATCGGTTTGACGGGCGATGTGGTGGGTGAAAACGTCAAAACGTCCTTGTAGGGGATGATTGAGATGGGCTACGGGATAACGTTTTCCTTTGCCGGGGAAAGTGGAGAGGAGAATTCCCTCTTTTTCTACGACTTCGGGACTATTGCTATTAAAAACCAGCACATCATTTAGTTGACCGGGCAACTGACGCACTTCCTGATATTGGGTGATTAATTTCCTCTCTATCTGGGGCAAGACCGAGGCGGACTGAGCTAAAAGAATAGTGGGTAAGAAAGAAAGCATGGAGATTCTATATTTATAGGATCTAATTAAGGGTGAGTCGATGGAGAGTTGACATCCTCACCGCCGTAAACGGACGGTGATTCCCAAACCTCACGATTTAGGTTTCTGCTTCTTTCCCTTGCGGGGTTCCGCACCTGCCGCCCCAGTTTTACTCTGTTCTG
>VYKU01000201.1_pt1 | contig 11907 bp, 12 predicted proteins | sample 5114491 | NCBI WGS metagenome assembly VYKU01 (sample SAMN12291796, study PRJNA351875) | freshwater metagenome | isolation source: freshwater lake | place: USA: Michigan, Gull Lake | collected 2011-07-05 | reverse complement strand
CCCAATACGCCCCACCGCCACCGGTGTTGGAGCCATTGGGGTTGTTGCCCGCGGGTGCTGGTGGGGCGTATTGGGTGGTGGGTTTGGCGGGTGCATCGATACCTGTTGGGCCGTTTGGCTTGCTGCTCACGATGATCGTCCTTTTGGTTTGAAGCTCGATGGGATGTTTGGTGTTGTGGGTATGTGTTCGGGCCCAGGGTGGCCGGGGTGTGTTTCCCATGCCCAATTGAGCGCGGGAGTGGTACACACGGTTGGAACGCCTGTGGGTGCCGGGGCGTGGTGCTGATGCCCCGCGCCCGCCGACGTAGAACACTAGGCGCGATGATTGGCCGGGTCTTGTCCGAGCGCGATCAGGCGGAGTTTTTCGATCAATGCGAGGACCTGCTGCATCAGGTGATTAGCGTTGCCGTCGTTGACGATGACGTGGCCGGCTCGGCGTTTTTTTTCTTCCAGCGGCAGTTGAGCGGCCTCCCTGCGTGTGAGTTCGGCCTCGTCCCAGCCGCGCTTGGCCAGGACGCGGGCGAGGCGCTGCTCGCGTGGTGCGTCGACTAAGACGATCTGGTCGCACTCGCGGTCGAGGCCCGCCTCGATGAGCAAAGGCGCGTCGATGACGAACAGGCGTGTGTGCTTGGCGCGGGCGTGCTGCATCTCATGCCGGCGCTGCTCGTGGATCATCGGGTGGATGAGTTTTTCGAGCTTGCCGCGTTGGGTTGGTTCGGTGAAGACGAGGTGGGCGACCTTGGAGCGGTCGACCTGGCCGGCCTCGTTGAGGATGCCCTGGCCCCACCACTGGACGAGTTTCTCTCGCACGGCCGGGTGGGTGAGCAGCTCACGTGCGGTGCGGTCAGAGTCGGAGACGACCGCGCCGTGTGCGGCCAGGGCGTGGGCAACGGCGGTCTTGCCCGCGCCGATGCCACCGGTGAGGCCGACGACCAGCATGGGCAGGCGCGGGATCACTTGCCGTAGCGTCCGAGTGTGTCGCGGATGGTTTTGATCGCGTCCAGTGGTGCCGGGGACATGAACCAGCTGAACTCGCCGGCGATGCCCCCCGCGGCGGCGGTGCTGAAGACGACGGTGCCGATGCCGAAGATGCGCTCGCGGAGGGAGCGGTAGAGCGTAACGCTCTGGACGTGGCGGAGGGGTGCCTCAATGACCGTCTGGCGGAAGACGCCCGAGACGCGCAGGACGCGCCGGTCGGTGAGCAGATAGAGGCGGGTGGCACGGTCGATCATGAACCAGAGCATCGTCAGGGCGAGGGCGGCGAGGACCCCGGCGATGATCGCCGGGGCGGAGATGTCCAGCAGGTCCAGGGCGTCGAGGATGATCGCGGCGATGGAGAAAACCGCGGCGGCGGCGAAGGAGCCAAGGCGCTTGAGGAGGATGAACCAGATGCTCGGACGCGTGGCGAGGATGACGATTTCTCCCTCTTCGAGGACACCCGCCAGGACGACGGGCTGGATGGGGGCAGCCGTGGCCAGGGGGTGCATGCCGGGATTGGGTTGTGGCTTTGTTGCGGGCACGTGTGTGTGTTGGGTCGTTAGGTGGGCAGGAGGAGTTCGCAGACCTCGGGGAGGTTGCGGTAGAGGCCGTCGTAGTCCAGGCCGTAGCCGACGACGAAGAGGTCGTCGATGGTGAAGCCGGCGTATTGGATGGGGACTTCCTCGGCCCGGCCATTGGGCTTGCGTTTGTCGAGCAGCACCGCCAGCCGGATCGACTGGGGGTGCTGGGCGGCAAAGACCCGGCTGAGCAGGCCGAGCGTGCGGCCGGAGTCGAGGATGTCGTCGATAACGAGCACGCGGGTGCCGGCCAAGTCTGTTGGGAGTGCGTAGGGGACGCTGACGCCCTGGCTGCTGGTTGCGCTGCCGGGGTAACTGGAGAGGGTTACGGGGCGGATGCTGAGGCTGACGGGCATCTGCCTGATGAGGTCGGCGGCGAAGACGAGCGCGCCGGTGAGGACGGGGACCAGCACGATCGGGCCCGGCGTGATGCCGGCGGCGCGGAGGGTGGCCTCTTCGTGGGCGAGATCGGCGCAGATTTGCGCGCCGAGCTCGGCGGTGCGCTGGGCGATCTTCTGGCGGCTCAAGAGCACGCGGGTGCGTGGGCTGGGTTGCGTGCTGTTGATCGCGTGGTCCATGTGGGGCGTGGTGTGGTGCCGGTAGGGCGGCGTGCGTTAGACGCTCAGGCCCTTGATGGCGCCGCGTTGGCGTGCTTTGGTGTAGCGGTCGAGCGATTCTTCGATGATGCGGTGGGCGACGTCAACGGGCTGGACCTGGTCGACTGCGACCTGCTTGCCTTCGAGGGTTTTGTAGTCTTGGAAGAAGCGTTGGAGCATCTTCATCATGTGGTTGGGGAAGTCTTGGATTTTGTGCCGCTCGCCGTAGATGGGGTCTTGGACGAGCACGGCGATGATCTTGTGGTCTGCCTGGCCCTGGTCGATCATGGTCATGACGCCGACGGCGCGGGCATCGCAGAGGGTCAGGGGTGGGATTTCTTCGGTGCAATAGACGAGGACGTCCATCGGGTCGTTGTCCTCGGCGAGTGTCTGCGGGATGAAGCCGTAGTTGGCAGGGTAATAGACAGCACTGGAGAGGACCCGGTCAAGGCGGAGCAGTCCGGAGCCTTTGTCCAGTTCGTACTTGTTGCTTGAGCCTTTGGGGATTTCAACGATGGCGGTGAAGTTGCCCGGCAGGTCGCCGGTGGTGCTCATCGGTGTAACTTCGTGCCAAGGGTGGATCATGCCCGAGGGTAGCTCCGGTCTGGCGCGTGCGGGTGCGAACGACCGCGCGGGGCAAGCCCGCGGGGCGATCGGGCATGCGATCGTGCCTGGCTAGGTGGGTGCCAGGCGGGCTTACCGCTGGAGCAGAGAGAGGACGCTCTGGGCCTGCTGGTTGGCAAGCTGCAGGACGCTGGTGCTGGTCTGCGAGAGAATCTGTGCGCGGGTGAGTTTACTGGTCTCCTCGGCAAAGTCAGCGTCGCGGATGATCGACTGGCTGGCGGTCAGGTTCTCCACCGCGGTCTGGATCGAGCGTGCGTTGGTCCCGAGGGTGTTCTTTTCGAGCGCACCAAGCCGGCCACGGAAGGTCGAGACCTCGTCGATGGCGGCGGCAACGATGTCGCTGGCGAATTGGAGGCGCTCTTTTTTGTCCAGTGAGTTGAGGCCCCCGGACTTGATTGAGTCAAGGAACTGGAGCGTGCCCTGGATGAGCCTGCCGCCGATGCGATTGGAGGCGGTCGAGGGGATGCCGATGTTGACCTGCTGTGCGGAGTTGATCTCCCCGCCGAGCTGATAGAGCGCACCACCACCGGTGATGTAGAAGGTGCTCACAGCAGCGCTGGGCTTTGTGGCCATGGCCACCGAGAGTGTCAGTTCCAGGCCGAGGGTGGTCGAGTCTGGAAGGTTGACGACGACACCACGCCCTGAGCCGAGCACGCCGTTGACGAGTGCGAAGACGTCCTGCCCGATGTCGTCGTTGCTGGCTTCGAGGGTGCCACCGGCGATTCGTTGGGCGATGCTTGAGTTGGTCACCGGCGAGCCGTTCTTGAGCCGATAGGTCTTGAAGGCCTGCGCGTTATTGAGGTTTTGGACTGAGACAAACTCACTGCTGCCGAAGTCAACGGAGTTGATAACGACACCAGAGGTGCCGTCGCTCCCGTCGAGGCTGGCGGAAAGCCCGGTGGCGTCCTTGAGGCTGTTGATCCCGTCGCGGACGGCCGAGAGTGGAGTTTTGGCGATGAAATCCAGGACGCGTACCCCGCGTGGGCCTCGGATCTCCATGCGGGTGGCGGAGACGAGCTTGCCGTTAGCGCTGGTGAGCGGAGCGGCATAGGTGCCGGGGATATAGAGCGTGGCGTTCTGTGCGGAGTTGAGGACATCGACGTTGACCTGGATGCTGCTGCGGCCGTTGAGGTTGGCGTTGTAGACGCGAGCGCGTGTGATGGCGGAGGTTTTGACGCCTGAGAGGACATAGTCCAGCGAGCCATTGAGCAGTTTCAGCCCGCCGAAGCTGGACGACTCGCTGATGCGTGTGATCGAGTCAATAGCACTGTTGATCTGGAGCTGGTTGGCTTCGCGTTCCTGGTCGCTTGTTGCGCCGGTGCTAGCGGCCTCGACGACGAGGCCCTTGATGGAGTTGAGCAGGTCGCTGACCTCGCTGAGGGCGCCCTCGGCCGTAGCGATGACGGAGCTGGCACGCTCGGTGTTCTTGATGGCCTGCTGGAGGCCGTCGATCTCCGAGCCTAGACGCTGGCTGATGATCAGCCCGGCGGGGTCGTCGGCGCCGCGGTTGATGCGCAGCCCTGTCGAGAGGCGTTGGAGCCTGGTGTCAAGGTCGGTGCCTGCCTTACGCAGATTAGATCGTGCGACCTGAGAGGAGACGTTGCTGTTGATGCGTGACATGCGGGTCCTCCATGACGGCGACGCGTGCCCCTGTGGCTCCGTGCGTCAGAATCTTGTCCAACTGGTCTGCTGCTCGTTGATCTGAGGTGCCCGGTCATCCATGACCGGGTGTGTGAAGGTGCTTGCTCTAGGTGTGGTCCTGGCCTGGCTTGGGAAGCGGCGTGGGGGCGGTGCCCGTGCGCCCGAGGGTGCCGGCCCTTGGGAACGTGCGGTCGCGTGGCAGGCCGGCGCTGATGGCCCTGCTTGCGCCCGAGGCGGCCGGGGTGAGTTGTGGTGTGATGCCGGCGATGTCGTTCTTGTTGATCGTGGCGGCGTGCTGGTTCTCAGCCCGGATCGCGTCGTAGACCTCCTTGCGGTGGACGGCAATGCGCGACGGGGCGTTGATCCCCAGCCGAACCTTGTCGCCGCGGATGTCCACGACGGTGATCTCGATATCGTCGCCGATCATGATCGTCTCGTCGCGTTGACGGCTGAGCACGAGCATGGGTGGTCCTTCCGTGATCAAGCCGCGCTGTCGGTCGCTGCGGCCGGGCCGTCCGTGGCCCTGAAAGAGAGGGGAGTCTGTGGCTGGTGAGGAGGCTCACCTCGAACATACCGTGGTCGTTGTGGCCCGGCTCAGGCGCTCATGGCCTGCTGTGCCGGGGTGGCGTTGAGCTTCAGTAGCGGGTGGCGCGTGGTCCAGCGTTTCTCGGCCAGCACAAACTGCTCGCCGGTGCGGCTAAGAGTGTTGATGACCAACGGCCCTTGCAGGTTGCCCATGAGGGTGTTGTCAACCTTATTGACGATCACGAAGACCTGGGCATCGGCTAGGGTCTTGATCCCCAGCTCGTCCATCTGCTCTTGGCGGATGGGCACCGAGAACTCAGGGACGAAGAAGTTCGGGTCGGTGACCACGAACGCCAGGCTCGGTTCCTCCGTGCTCTGGAGCCAGAAGAAGCACGCGTCCTCGGACGGCTCCAGCAGGCAGTAGCGCGTGTATGCCCCAAAGCCCAGGAGGCCCTTGGAAAGCGTGATGATCCGGTCGTCGGCGATGCTGACAGTACCAAACCGGGTGGTGCGAACCTCCATGGCCTGCTCCGATCCCAAACGGGCCAAACTTGCTGGACCCCGGCGGCTCCCGCCGGTTGACGTCCTGTCACACCGCGGCCGGCCCGGTGGCCGCGGGTCTATAAACTCGGCTTCGTGAGCGCTAGCTCAAGAAGTCAAAGAGGCTCCGTCCACGTGCGATGCTCGTCGTGCGGAGCGTCGCCTCCAACTGCGTCGAAAGGCTGCTGAGCCTTGTTGCTGCCTCTGCGAAGTCTGTGTCCATCAGGTCTGACCTTGTCTGCTCGTCAACGATCTTGGTGTCGGCCAGGCGTGTGGTCTGCTCGCGGACCCGGTTGCCATACCCGCCGACGACTCCTTGTGCGATCTGCAGGCGTTCGAGCGCCTTACCCAGGTCCTCTGCCGCAAGGGTCATGCCAGAACTGCTGCTGTTGGCCATGGCCGAGCGAAGCGCAATGAGTGCGCTGAAAACGTTATCAACGCGCAAACCGGCCCTGTCCTGGCTGACATAGTTGCCGTTGCCGGCGTCGAAGGTGAGGTTGGTCAGCCCGAGCTGCTCTGCCGCGGGTGAGTTGTTGAGCGTCCCGACGGCGATCGCACCGGGGCCGACGCTCTGGGTGAGGGCAAAGCCGTTTGGCCCGTCGCTCAGCCCTATGGAGAACTGCCCCGCGGCAAGCACGGGTGCCGATCCGTTGGGCTGGGAGCCGATCTGTGCGGTGAACTCGGCGTTGATGCGGTTGATGACCGTCTGCACGGTCGTCATGTCCTGAGGGCGGAGGTCAACGTTGAAGTACTGCCCGTTCCCCAGGGTGATGCGCAGGTCGGTGTTGAGTGTCGGGTCGGGCAGCCCGGTGATGGGGTTGATCACGTTGTTTACGATCGAGGTGCCGCGCCCGTTGTTGAGCGTGCTGATGGTTGTGCTGGCCTGGAAGGTGCGAAGGCCCAACTGGGTTGCCGTCCGCGGGCCCCCGGGTATTTCTTCAACCGAAAGGCTCGGGCCGGCAACGTCATTGAAGATGTCCAGCCCGGTGCCGTCGTCGCTGATTTGCACGCGTGCGCCGATCCCCGCACTCTCGATGGCCTGGCGGATGTCCCCGACGGTCTGTGCGGTTGAGAGGTTGATGTCGCGGATGCTCGTCGCCCCGCCGCCGGTCTGCCGCAGGCGGATAAGGCCCATCGGGATCGTTACACCCGAGAGGGCGGCGACGGGCGTCTGCATCGAGAGCCTGGGCGCGACGCCAACGCCGTTGGCGTTGGCGGGCGTGAACGCCGCCTGGGAAAGGCCAAGGTCCACGGCGGTGGTCCCGGTGCCCAGGTCCGTCAGGGTCAGCGAGCCGCCAGAGACGACGTTGATATTGATGGAGGTGCCCGAGAGGGAGACACCCCCCGGACCGAGGATAGTTACCGAGTTGGTCGTCTCATACTCGCGTATGGACCCAGTTAGCCGGGCCTGCAAGTCGGCAACAGAGGCCACGCCGGTGAGGTCGACTTGCAGGTTCGCACCCGCGTTAAAACGCATGTTGATGGTGCCCAGCGAAACGCCCAAGCCCCGTGCGCCGCGGAGCTGGGCGATGGTAGCGCTAGAGTTTAGGGCGGGTGCGAGGTCGGTGGTGGAGCGTTGACGGGTGCTGGTCTCGCCAAGGGCTGCGCCCCCGCCCAGCGTGATGGGAACGCTGGCGGCAAGGCCGACATCGGGCGCAAGGCCGGAGCCTTGACCGACGTATTGGTACCCCCCGGCGACCTGCTGGACGGGTTGTCGGCTGGGGGTTGAGCCGCCGAAGAGGTAAAGCCCCCCACTGCTGGAGTTGCTGACCGTCAGGAGGCTGCGCAGGATCGTGTCGATCTGCCCGAGCAGGGACGCGCGCTGGGCAGGGTCTGAGAGTGTGCCAAACTGCCCGCTGGCCAGGTCGCGAGCGGTTTTGACCAGGTCGCTGGCGTTTCCAAGCTCGGTGTCGATCTGGTTGAGGATCCCCTCGGCCAGCTGGAGGTTGCGGTCTTGCTGCGCGTTGATCGCCTGGCGGTCGCCGATGGCCAGGATGGTCGAGGCGCGGAGGGGGTCGTCGCTGGCGCGTGTGATGGCCCGGCCGCTCGAGAGTTGCTGCTGCGCACGCAGGATCGCCAGGTTGGTATTGGTGATCCCCCCCAGCGAAAGCCGGGATGCGAGCGCGTTGGGCACGCGGGCCAGGTTGGAGGGGATAGAGGACACCGAGGGGTTCTCCGCAAGGGGCGTGCCAGGGGCGGGGGGGGGCGATCAACGGTTAGTCAGGGGCGATCGGTGCTGCCAACGCCCATACCTTCCCCTCCGCGCCAGAACGTTCTGGGTGAGGGGTTAGACCATTCTCATGAGTGTGTCGGTCATCTGCTGAAGGACGCTGATATAGCGTGCGCTGGCCTGGTATTGCGTTTGGAAGAGGACGAGGTTGATGGCTTCTTCGTCGAGGCTGACGCCCGATACGGCGTTGAGCTGGCTCGTGAGGTTCTCGGTTACAGCGTTGGCCGTGTCGCTGGCGGTCTCGGCAGACGCGACCTGGACGCCGAGTTCTTGGGCATAGGCCGACCAATCACCGAGCAGGGTGTTGCCCTGGAGGTTGGCGATCGCCTTGGTGCGCAGGCCGATGATGGCGTTGGAAACGCCGTTGTCGGTGGGGATGCCCGCGACGATGGCGCGTACGCTGAGCGTACTGGGGTCGGCAGCGAGGTCGCTACGGACGGCAATGTCGCTGGCATCGTTGCCTGCGAAGTAGGTGTTGATGCCTAGCGAGGTCAGCACGCCGGAGGTATCGCTCACAATCGAGAGGGTGTGCCCAGCGGCGGCGTTGATACGCAGTTGACCCTCGGGGGTGATGGTGGCCGAGAGGTTGGGCAGGGCGTTGATGGCGGCGGCGAGATCGTCCAAGGAGGTGTCGTCGGCGAAGCCTGGGGTGCCCGCGTTGGTCAGGCCGTTGAGGTCGATCGGTATATTGACATCGTTGAAGGTGCCACTAGAGTCGCTGGCAACACGCAGGGTGATGGCCCCGCTGGTAGGGCGGTGTGTCAGGGCGGCAAAGGTGGCGTTGGTCGGGTCGTTGAAGGCCAGGGGGCGGTCCGGGGCGGCGACACGCGTTGCGCCGGTATAGGAACGGACGGCCGTGAGAGCAGAACCTTGCGAATAGACCCTGTTGACCTCGTGGATCAGTTCGCTCGCCAGGCGGTCTAGCCTGTCCAGGGCCTCCTGAACGCTGGTGCCGCGCTGCTGGAGGAGTGCGGCAACGCGGCCCCCTTTGGCACCGATGACCTCCCCGTTGTCGGCCGTTACCAGGACGACGACCTGCTCGGTGCCGACGGTGCGGGTGTCGATTTTGACACCCCGGTAGGTGCCTGCGTCGACAAGCATGGTGCTGCCGACATAGACGTTGACGGTGCCGTTGTCCTGGGGTGCGGTGGTGATATCGACGAGGTTGGCCAGTTTGGCAAGGACCCCGTCGCGCTGATCCTGCAAACTCGCGGCAGCGGAGGAGCCAGCGTTGACGATCTGAGTGTTCAGGCGTGCGACCTCACGCAGCAGCGAGTCGGTGCTGGTGGCGGCGGCGGAGAGCTGAGCGTCGATCGTGCCAGTCTGGCTGTTGATCTGCCCGCGCAGGGTGCGCAGGTAACTGGCTAGTGCAGAGCCCCGTGCGACAACCGTGGAACGTGTGGTGGTGGGGTTGTTACTGCCGAGGCTGCTCCAGGCGTCAAAGAAGGCGTTGACCTCATTGTTCAGTTCCAGTCTGCCCTGGGCATCGAGTTTCCCCGCGATTTCTTCAATACCACCGAGCAGGCTCGAGTTGGTGCTGGCGGCAGACTCGGCACTGGTGCTGGCCAGCAGGCGCTGCTGGAGGGCCTGGTCGGTAAGCCTACGGATGCCCTGTACGTCCACACCGTTGCCGATGCGCAGCCGGCCCTGGAGTTGGTTGGCCGAGGGGGCAAGATCGACACGCTGGCGCGAGAAGCCGGGGGTGTTGGCGTTGGCGATGTTGTTGCCGGTGATGTTCATCCCGAGTTGGCTGGCGGCCAGCCCGCTGCGTCCGATGGAGAATGAGCCGCTCATGTTGATTCACCTTGCTAAGAGGGCACCGACGGGATGATCCAGATCCAAGAGGGGGCGTGTTACGAGACCAGGTCCACCGCACCAGAAGAGGCGCCCTGGTTGACGACGGCACCGCGGGCATAAGCCCCGGTTTCTGAGAGGTTGCGGGCGATCTGGCGGACGAGGGTGTGCACATGCCCGAGCAGGCTGGAGCTGGCCGAGGCAAGGACCGTCTGTTTCTGGATGCACGCAGCCATCAGTGTGCGGAGGCGCAGGGCCTGGGCCAGCAGCGCGGGAGCATGCGTAGCGCCGGCCAGGCGGGCGAGTTGCGTCAGCGTCATCGGTGGGGCCTTGGGGCCGGCGATCTGGCGCAGCAGGGCGGCGCGGTTGTGCTCGATCTGGCTCAGGGCCAGCGCGGCGGACTGCTGCCGATGCACACACTCGGCCAGCAACCCCTGATCGGCCAGCCCGATCGCCCGGCGGTGCTCGATGAGCAGCGTCAGGTGTTGGGTGTGGTGCGTTTCCAGTTCGTCCAAGAGTTTGCGCAGGGCCAAGACGTGCTCGGGGCGCAGGGTGGGTTGGGTGGACATTAACGCACCTGCCCTTCTTGGCCAGGATTGGCCGGGGGTGTTGTGGTCTGGTCGGCGGCTCGGGCCTGCTCACGCCGGCGGATGTCGGCCGGGGAGCCGGGCTGGACCCTGTCGGTCGTGCGGAGGATCTGCTGCTCGATGTGCTTGACCACAGACCAGTTGCTGGCGCGGACGAGTTGGCGGGCGGTCTGGGCGTCGGCCAGGGACATGAACTGCTTTTCACCTGGCCCGGGTGCGAAGGGTGGGGCGGCGCTGTTGGTTGACCGCAACTGCTTGAGGATCGGCTGGACGAAGGCGACGGAGACAAAGTCCTCCGCGGCCTGGCGGGCCTGCTGTGCAGGCGTCCCCTTCTTGCCCGTCTGACGCGAGAGGATGCTGGAAAAATCGCTCTGGCGGGTGATCTGCTGGAGGTCGTCCGGGGTCTGGGCGGTCTCGTTGGCCAGGGGCGCAAGCGGGCGATAGGACTGGCCCAGGCGGGCGTCGGCGGCGGTGGGGATAGAGAGGGAGATCGGCATGGGGTTACTCAACGATCAGCCGGGCGTGCAGCCGGCCAGACTTATGCATCTGGATGATGATGTCGATGCGGTCCTCGACGGGGACGTCAAGCTGGCGGAAGGCGACTAAAAGGTCCTGGATTTTGGCTCTTTCGCGCCCTCGCCCGGCGGTGTCGACGCCGACCATCCGCTCGCGGAAGCGCTGGGGGAAGCGGGGGTCCGGTGCCGGCGCTGGCACGAGGGTGTTGATGATGAGGTTGCGGTGGCTGATGGCCATCGGTGAGATTTCAACATTGCCCGCGAAGATGATCGACCCTGTGCGCGGGTTGACGCGGACCTCGGCGGCCTGCTGGACGAGGCTGAGGGTCATCTGCGTGCCCATGACGATCCCGATGAACTGCGGGACGTTGACGCGCTCCTCAGGCGGGATGCGGATAAGGATGCGTGTGTCGTCCAGGGGCTTGGCCAGCTCGGTGCCCGGGGCACGCTCGCCGCGGCCCTCGGCGGGGTCGGACAGTGCGCCGTTGATGGCATCAGCAACACGGGCGGCGGTGCCGAAGGAGCGGTAGTTGGGCAGCAGGTTGAGGATGAACGAGTCCTCGATAACGGGCATGGGGATGGGCTGGATGATGCGGGCCCCGCCGCGGATGACCCCCTGGGTGAGCACGGTCTGGTCCTCGATATAGACCGCCCCGGAGGCCATGGCATAGACGCCCTGCCCGGGCAGCGGGCCGGAGAGGGGCGAGAGGATCAGTTGCCCCCCGGCGATACTGATAGCCGAGTGGATGGTGCTTATGCGGACGTCAAAGGCGTCGTCGAGCTGCGCACCTTGCTCGGGGACAACGACCTCGATGGCGACGAGGGCGGCGTTCTCGGCGCGGATGAGCTCGCGGAGATCGGGCATCGGGTTGCCGTTGGCCTCATAGACCTTTGCCAGCGGGCGTGCCAGGGCCAGCTCGATCCCCTTGTCCCCCTTGCCCTTGCCCAGGCCGACGACTAGGCCCATGCCACGCAGGACGGTTGAGCCCTGCCCGGCGATGCGGGCCATATCACGGATGAAGAGGTTGTCAGAGTTGAGGCGTACATCGGGCGCGCTTGCAGCGTCGGCGGCGGGCTGGGCTAGCAAAGTTTGCGCCAGCAGCGCAGCAACCAGCAGCATCATCATGGTCAAGCGTGCGATCACTGCGCGGCCTCCTGCCTGGGGGTCTACCCGTTGGGGGAGCGTCGCAACTGGCGTGCCGGGGGAGTGGGCGGGGCGGCGGCTACACTCCTGCCCTCGCGGGGTGGAGGTGCCCTGGAAAGCAGGGTAGATGCCGGTCGGCTGGCCAACTCAACAAA
>VYKU01000200.1_pt1 | contig 11928 bp, 8 predicted proteins | sample 5114491 | NCBI WGS metagenome assembly VYKU01 (sample SAMN12291796, study PRJNA351875) | freshwater metagenome | isolation source: freshwater lake | place: USA: Michigan, Gull Lake | collected 2011-07-05 | reverse complement strand
GGGCGTTGCCATGGCGGGGCTGGGGGCGAACGGGGCGTGCGGGCATCGCGCGGGGCCAGAGCCGGCCAAGGAGGACCCCAAGAAAACACCTGCGCCCGCGACGGAGACGCCAAAGCCAGGCAGTACGAAGCCCGGCGAGAGCAAGCCGTCTGAAACCAAGCCCGCTGGGACCAAGCCCACGGAGACCAGTGGGTCGGTGACGAAGCCGGCGGAGGTGCCCGCCGGGTTTATCAAGGTCGATCTGGGTGGGAAGGGTTTCACGCTGGAGCTCGCGTTGACGCCGGCGCGGCGGTTCCGCGGTTTGTCTGAGCGTGGTGTGATACCGCAGGGCGCGGGGATGCTGTTTGTCTTCCCGACCGAGCAGGTGAGCGTTCAGAACTTTGTGATGCGCGATTGCCCGGCACCGATTGACATTGTCTACCTGGACCAGCAGGGGCGCGTGCTGGCGATGCACGAGATGAAAGCGGAAGAGCCGCGTGGGGAGGGTGAGAAGGAGAATACGTTGCCGTATGACGGTGCGCCGGCGTGGTCGGCGGTGAACTTGAAGTATGAGTCGAGGTTGAAGGGGTATTCGAGCCGGTTCCCGAGCCAGTTTGTCATAGAGGTGGCCGGTGGCACGCTGAAGGCGTTGCCCAAGCCGTTGAAGGTGGGGGACCGGATTGAGTTGGATATCGCGGGGTTGAAGAAGCAGGCGAAGTGATGGGGGTGGGTCAGGGATGGGGGTTGGGGTGTCTGTGATCTCTGTCGTGATCTCTGTCGTGATCTCTGTCGTGATGTCTTTCTTGATGTCTGTGGTGTTGTTTGTGATGGCAGTGATTGGGTAGCCGGCGTTTGAGCGCCTTCGGCCCCAGCGGGGCCGCGGTGTGTAGCCACGGGTGGAGGCGAGGCTTCCTCGCCGGAACCCGTGGAGAGGTAGGTGTGTGATTCATCCGCCCCGGCGGGGCGGAGGGGTGGGTGATCGGTCGGAATGTCAAGCAAAGGATTTAGGAGCCGGTGCGGGGATGTTCCTTCGCCCCTGCCGGGGCGGTGCGCGAGAGGGACCGTTTACCACGGGTTGCGCCCACGAAGCGCGGGCTTTACCCGTGGCTACAACCCTTGGCCCCGCTGGGGCCAGAGTCATTGCTGGTGATCTGGATCGCCCGCAGTTTGGCCGATCGGCTGCGCGGGTTGGTGCGTTGTTCGTCGTCGGTGGGCCCGAGGGGGTCTTTGATGACGTGGCGGGCGAGGCCGGCTTTGACGAGGTTGGCGAAGGTGTGCTTGACGGGGCGGTCTTCGAGAGAGTGAAAACTGATGATGCCGACGCGGGCACCGGGGGCGAGCCACTCTGTGCGCGGGCCGGTGTGGGTGCTGCCTGGAGGTTGCAAGGCGCGTGCCCCGGCGGAGATTTCATCGAGGAGCGCGTCGAGGTTGCCGAGTTCATCGTTGACGGCGATGCGGAGGGCTTGGAAGGTGCGTGTGGCCGGGTCGATACCCCCGGTCGGTTTGCCGGCGAGTGCTGAGCGGATGATCGAGGCGAGTTGTGCGGTGGTGGTGATGGCCCCTTGCTGGCGGGCTTGGACGATCCGCCGGGCGATCGGCTTGGGGTGCTTTTCTTCGCCAAACTCGGCGATCGTCTGTACCAGCTCCTGCTCGGTCATCGTTGCGACAAGATCGGCGGCGGTAACCGGGCCGGCGGGGTCCAGGCGCATGTCCAGCGGGCCGTCGTGCATGAAACTCAACCCACGCGCGGGGTTGTCGACTTGGGTGCTGGCAAAGCCCAGGTCGGCCAGCACGCACGTTGCACGCAGGCCGTGCGAAGCGATAAAGCGGGGCAGCGAGGCGAAGTTGCCAGCGTGGGTGAGGATGGTGATCCCCGGCACGGCCACGCGCACGGCCTCGGCAGCGCGGTCGAGATTCCCGGCGTCGAGGTCGTTGAGGATCACCGAACCCGTCGGTCCCAGGCGGGCAGCGATGTGCACGGCGTGCCCGCCGAGGCCCGCTGTGCAGTCGGCAAAGACCCCGCCGGTGTGCTCTTGACCGGTGAGGGTAAGAAGATCGACGACCGGCTGGAGGAGAACTGGGATATGCCCGGATGTGGCCATCTGGCGGAGGGAAGGACTTTGATAGGTGTGGGGATGCTGGAAGTATATGGAGTTGCGCCGAGTAGGAAAGGCTGGCGGGAGGGAACCCCACCCGTGCCCATCCCCTAGGGAGGGGTTTAGAACAAGACAGAGGTCATTTGGATTTTTGTTCAGGTCGTTGGGGTGTTACACTATGGCACATGATCCGCAAACGCGGCGCGCCAGTGCTTATTGAGTTGATCAGGCATTCCCCAACGGGTGTGCCCTCGTCTGGCGACGGGGTGGCACCATACCCAACGCGGCAGACGCCACGCATCCCGACTTCGACGGGGAACATTGCCGAGAACGCGGCGTGGTCGCCCGCCTCGCGGCGCGCCCGGCAAACACTGCTCTTGTGGGCCTTGGCAATCGGGGGGGGGATTGTTCTGGTCGTGATCGGTCTATGGGTTGGTAGCCTCGTTGGCAAGAAGACAACAGACCAAGAGTGGTCCAAGCGGATGGGTGAGGCGGGCACAACGCAGGTCCCCACCGGGCAGGATGGAGTCGCGGGTGGGGGCGTTGATACTTCGGCAGTGCCCGGCCCAGTGCCGGGTGTTGTGCACAACGGGCAGGGGAGCGACCCACTGAGCGAGCCGGCGTTACCTGCCGGTGGGCAGGATCCCTCCCGCGGCGGCGTGCCCGGCAAGGGTTCGGGCAAGCCGATTGTTACGGAGATTCAGGGGGGGTGGAACTATCTCGTGGTCGCGACGCTCCCCTGGAAGGACGCGACGGAGGCGGGGCAGTACCTAGCCAAGCACGGTTATCCGGCGTTGGTGCAGCCAAAGAACAAGGTTGATCCAAGCCGGGCAGCGGCGAACAATACTCCCTGCGAGGTGGTTTTGCTTTCGGGGTATGCGCCGGGCGCATTCCGAGAGGCACAGAAGGAGCGCGAGGCCCTGATGACGAACATCAAGGGGCTTGGGAGGCGCTGGCGAGTGGAGAACAAGAGGGCGCCTTCGGATTTTTCCGACGCGTTCTGGAAGAAGTTTTAGTGCTGGCGGGGTTGCAAGGCCCGGCCATACGGAAAGGGTTTGAGCAATGAGCATCGATCGTTCGCTGAAGATCAAGAGTGGTTTGGCCGTTAACCGGAGCGTGTACACGCGTGCTGAGCGTCTGGCCAAGCTCGTCGAGTCCAAGAAGAAGGACACGGGCAAAGACGGCATCCTGGGTGTGCCCAAGACGCGCGTGGCCAAGGCTTGAGCAAGGGCGTGGGGGTGTTGTTGACAAACTGGTTGTAGGTGCCCGTCTGCGGGCGGAGGTTGTGTGCGATGCGCAGGATTTTTTCTGCGCGTTGTGCAGAGCCAATCCCACCCCTGCCCTTCCGCTCGGGGGAGGGATTCAGAGGATTGATAACTGCGGTGGGGTCGCCCCCCCACTGCTCAGGGTTTTCAATGGTTTAGGCCTCCACTGCTTAACGCCCCGGCAATCAGACCACTGCCGAGTCGAGTTCGTGCTGGTGTACAGTCTCAAGCGGGCGGGTCGCGCGGTGCAAGTCCAGCAGATCGGCGAGCACGGCCTGGGCGGTCGGCCAGCGCCCTGCGCCCCGGCCGGTGGCGAGGTGCTCGGCGTTGTCGCTGAGCGTGAAGACCACGCGGTTGTGCTCGGCACGAACATTGGCCAGCGGGTGGTCGAGGCTCACGAGCGCGAGGCCGACGCCGGCTTTGATCTTTTTGCCATCGCGCTCGAGCCAGGCGATGTAGCGTGGGCGCTGGCCCGGCGAGGCCTTTTCAAGGGCCAGTGCGATAGCCGGGGCGGTAAGGGGCTGGCGGTCGATGTCGTCGGGGTCGAGGTTGAGGCCGAAGGAGGCGTGGGCGATGAGGGCGAGTTTGTCGGCCGCGTCCCAGCCGTCGAGGTCGCGCGAGGGATCAGCCTCGGCAAAGCCGGCGTGCTGTGCGGCGGTAAGAGCGTCGTCGAAGTTGCCCCCGGCTAGGACGCGGTCGAGGATGAAGTTGGTCGTGCCGTTGATGATCCCCTCGACTCGGCGGAGGTTGGCCGAGGGTTTGAGTGTGCCGGCGACTTCGAGCACGGGTGCTGCGCCGCCAACGGCGGCGGAATAGGTGAGCGTGGCACCGGAGCGTTTGGCCAGAGCGCGAAGCTTGCTGCCGTGGCGGGCGATGAGGGCCTTGTTGGCCGTGATGACGTGTGTGCCGCGGGTGAGGGCCTTGGCGACGATGGTGCGTGCGGGTTCGAGGCCGCCGAGGGTTTCGATGACGACGTCAGCGTTGTCGATGGCGGCGGCAAGGTCGGTTGTCAGGAGCGATTCTTCCGCGCCGGCTCGGCGGGCCTTATCGGTGTCGCGCACGGCGATGGCGGAGATGGCAAAGCGGTCGGGCTGGTGCTTCAGGTGCGAGACAACGCCCTGGCCGACGGTGCCGAAGCCGAGGACTGCAACCCTGCGGATGAACGCGGGCTGGGTTGGCTCGGCCAGTTGGCTGTGCGCGTCGGCAGTAACGAGCGTAGCGTGCGGTGCGTTGAAGGTGCTGACCTCAAACTGCTGGGCGTGCTCGCGGACAAAGCGGAGGGCCTTGTTCTGGACGATCTGCCCGCCGAGGGCGAGGGCGTCGCCGATGCCGATGCGTGCGTAGCGCTGGGGGCGTGGGCCTGGCTTGGCGGGGTCCCACTGGTAGAGGCCGTCGACGTCTTTGATGAGCCTGCACGTTGCGCCGAGCTGCTGGGCGAGGAAAAGTGCGGTCAGGTCCGTGCCGCCACGACCGAGTAGGGTCCACTGGCCACCGTTGCCGATGCCGACAAAGCCGGGGACAACGGCGACGGGGGCGCGGTCGAGGGCGTTACGCAGGCGTGTGATATCCAGCGAGACGGGTTCGGCGTCGAGTGTCTCGCCAAGTGTGCGGAGGTTGATGGCGCTGGGTGGGAGGACGCTTGCGTCGATGCCTGCGCGCCCGAGGGCGAGGCCGAGGAGCGCGGCGGATTGGAGCTCGCCGGTGGCCAGCAGCAGGGCCGTGGCGTGCTCGCTGGCGCCGGGGCCGTACTGGGCGGCCCGGTCGAGCAGCGCGTCGGTCTGGCCTTCGATGGCGCTGACGACGGCGACGACCTTGTGCCCGGATCGGACCCAGCGGTAAATCTCGTGCACGACAGCGGCGATATCGCCGTCGGCGCGAAGGACCGAGCCGCCGAACTTGAGGACGATGGTGCTTGGTGTGGTGGTCATGGTGTGGCCTTTGAGTGGTGGGTAGGTCGGCTCTTCGAGCCGACCATTGTGCGTGTGATGGATTGATGTTTGCGTGCTCATTGCGTTTGCTAACCCCGCCCCTGCCCCTCCCCGCCGGAACATTTTGGGGGAGTGGTTCTTTACTTTGCTGCGACGAGTTGTGCTGCGGCAGCGATTGGTTTGGTTTCTACCGCCGGGGTGTTGACCGCAGCATGTGCTGCGGCGAGCGCCTGGGTGAGGTCGGCGATGACGTCGGCGGGGTCTTCGAGGCCGACGGAGAGGCGGACGAGGCCGTCGGAGATGCCCGCGGCACGGCGCTGCTCGGCGGGGACGTCCGCGTGGGTCATCGTTGCCGAGTGGGTGACGATCGACTCGATGCTGCCGACGTGCTCGGCGAGTGTGCATAGCCGAACGGCGCTGAGGAAGGCGAGAGCCGCGGGCACGCCGCCGAGGAGTTCGAAACTCAACACCCCGCCGTGGAACGTGCCCGAAGCGGTGGCGTGCGCCCGGCGTGCGAGCGCGGCCTGCGGGAACGACTCCAGGCCGGGGTAGTTGACCCTTGCGACAGCCGGGTTGGTCTCGAGCCACTCGGCGATGACCTGCGCGTGGCGTGAATGCTCGCGGACGCGCAGCGGGAGTGTGCGCAGGCCGCGGAGCGTGAGGTAGGCGTTCAGCGGGCTTTGGATCGCGCCGGTGCTCTTGCGGATGAAGCGGAAGCGGGCCAGCAGGGCCGGGTCGCGGGTGGTCAGTGCGCCGCCGAGGGCGGCACCGTGCCCTTCGATGTGCTTGGTGGTGCTATAGACGGCGATATCGGCGCCGAGATCAAGCGGCCGGAGGATGACGGGCGTCAGGAATGTGTTGTCCACGGCCAGCAGGATGTTGCGCGGCTTACAGATGTCGGCGATCGCCTGGATGTCGGTGAGCACGAGCGTCGGGTTGGCCGGGGTCTCGATGAAGACCAGTTTGGTACGCGGGGTGATGGCGGCCTGGATTTTTTCTGGGTCCGTGCTGGGGGCGAAGGTGTGTGTGATGCCCAGGTTGGCGAGGACTTGTTGCGCGAGGCGGACGGTGCCGCCGTAGATACAGTCTCCCAGAACGACGTGGTCCCCGGCACGCAGGACCGAGAGGAACAGCGCGGTCTCAGCGGCCAGGCCGGTGCCGAAGGTAACAGCCGGGGGGGCGTTCTCGATAGCGCCGAGTGCGACTTCGAGGTCATCGACGGTCGGGTTGCTGCAACGCGAGTAGGCGTGCGGGACCGGATCTCCGCCCACGCTGCTCTGGCGGAAACTGGTACTCTGGACGATGGTGCCAGCCAGGGACTCGCCGGTTATACGCTTGGGTTGTAGCCCGTGCAGCGCGATGGTCGCGGCGCCGAGCGTGGGCGTGGGGGTAGAGGTGGTGGCGGGGAGGGTCTCCGACGCGGTCGAGGGGGTGCGGGCGAGTGCCATGGCCATGAATCCTTCATGGCATCAAAGTGGGCAGGCCTGTGTCGATGCGGGGCGTGGCGAACGTCGCCACAGTTGTTTTGCCGGGTGGGGTGCCACCGAGCCGCATCGCTCGCGTGTGCAGGTGGGTGTGACCACCGGCACAGTTGAACAGGCCTCGGCACCGCGACCAGACACTGGCTTACGCCTCGCTGGCTCGGTTGCCGCCCGGGTATGTAGGCCTCCCGGGACTCTTGATGCTGGCAACATTATATCCGGATTTATGGATGAATCAAGCCGGGGAGAGAAAATATTTTTTTCCTGTCCTAATGCCGGCTGGGCCTGGAAAGAGCGGGCTTTTTGGCACTCTTGGGTGGTTGGCCGTTGGATTTGGCGGGGGTGTGCGTGCCGTTTGCGGGGGCTTCGTTGGGTGCCCAGACGTTGCCCGGGGCGGCCTGGGCGGGGGGTGGTGTGAGTTTGTTGGTGTAGACATCGACCAGGTCGCCGAGCTTGGCCTTGATGCGGTTGGCCTTGGTCGGTTTGCCCTCGACCATGTTGCCGCCGACGCGTTCACCCTTGGTTAGGCGCGGGAAGTGCTCACCCTCCCAACTGGCGGGGTATTTGAGGTCTTCGAGCCCGAGCGCTGCCTTGGTGGGGAAGAGCGGCCTGAAGGTGTCGCACATCACGGCCAGCTCGGCGGTCATCTGGTGGGCCATGCTCGCCTCGATGGTGCCGGGGTGGGGGCCGTGGGGGATGCCCTGAGGGTGGAGTGTGAGTGAGCCGACCTCGATCCCCTTTCGGCTGCCGAAGTTCCCTTCAACGTAGTAGAGCACCTCGTCGCTGTCGATGTTGCTGTGGTTGTAGGGGACTTTGATGGCCTGGGGGTGGTAGTCGAGCATGCGCGGGCAGAACGAGCAGATGACGAAGTTGTGCGCCTCGAAGGTCTGGTGGATCGGCGGGGGCATGTGCAGTTTGCCGGTGATGGGTGAGAAGTCATCGATGTTGAAGATGTAGGGGTAGTAACAGCCGTCCCAGCCGACGATGTCTAGGGGGTTGTAGTGGAAGGTGTAACTGTGGACGCAGTCGCGCGCTTTGATGCGGACCTCGTAGTCGCCGTATTGCTCGTAGAACATTGCCAGGCCCAAGGCGGGTTCGTGCACGGGCAGGCGGAGGTCGCGTTCGCAGTATGGGGCGTGCTCGAGGAACTGCCCGGTGGCCTTGCTGACGTACCTCGGCGGGGGGCCGATGTGGCTGCCGTTGGTCGTCTCGATGAGCAGGTACTTGCCCAGTGGCATCTGCGCGGCGGACCAGTTGTCCGGCGTGCCGGCGGGGCGCCAGTTGGCAGCCGAGGCCTTGGCCTTTGCGGCCTTGCCGTTTTTGGTGCTCTTGCTCGGGGCCTGGTCCCATACGAGTTTGTAGATGACTCCCTTGGGGATGATGATGTAGTCTTTGGGGCCGAACTTGAGCGCACCCATCATGGTGTGGCAGACCCCGCTGCCGAAGTGGATGAAGATGCACTCATCCCCCTGGCCGTTTTTATAGAAGTAGGGCATCTGCGTGGCGGGGTTGCAGATGGTCATCTCGCAGTCGGCGTTGCCGAAGAGGACGACGCGCCCGGTGATGGCGTCCCCTTGCGGGAGGACCCCTTGCTGGGGCTTGGATGCTGGGGTTTGCTGGGGCGTGAAGCCGTTCATACCTTGGCCGCTCTTGACGTGCCGCATACGCATGGTGTCGAGCTCGACGAACTGCGGCTTGGTCGAGTAGAGGGTCTTCCACCCATAGACCTGCGTGGGCGGGTTGATGTGGTACATGGTGCTCGACGGGCCAGAGAACCCCTCGGTGCCGAAGAGCTCTTCGGAATAGAGCACGCCGTCGGGCCGGCGGAACTGCACGTGGCGCTTCTTGGGGATCGAGCCGAGGCGGTAGTAGTGCGGCATGTGCGTGCTCCTGCGAGAAGGGGCGGGCCGAGGTGTGATTGTAAGGGTCCAGACGGGCTTGGTGGAGGGCGTGCGTGGTGGGGATCAGTGGCCGCTGGTGCCGGGTTTTCTTGGGATCAGCACCGACAGAACAGTGGCCCCGGCAAGCGTGCCCAGGACGACCAGCAGCGAGAGGGTGGTATCGATCTTGATCGGGCTCCCCTTGGGCAAACCAATGACGCCCAGATACGGCGGTACGCTCAGCAGCAACAGTTTGACGCCCACAAAAGCAAGGATCAGGATCAACGCGGGCTTAAGGAAACGGAACTTCTGGATCAACGCCGCCAGGCAGAAGTAGAGCGCACGCAGGCCCAGGATGGCGAAGATGTTGCTCGTAAACACGATAAACGGATCGGGTGTAATCGCAAAGATCGCCGGGATCGAATCGACTGCAAAGACTAAATCCGTGATCTCCACGAGAATGAGGGCCAAGAACAACGGCGTGATCGCCCACTTGGCGCTGAGCGTGCCGGGCGGGGGTGGGTCCATCACCTCCTTGCCCGAGGGGTCCTTGCTGTAAGTAGGCTTGAGGGTGCGTTTGGTGAAGAAGCGTTGCCCGTCGTAGAACTCGGTTACCCGGAAGAACTTTTTGCACAAGCGCACGGCGATGTTGTTCGAGACGTCATCGTTCCCCTTTATCAGGGCCATCTTCAGGGCCGTCAGCAGGAGGAAACCGCCGAAGATGATGAGGATCCACTGGTACTTGAGGATCAGCCCAGCGCCCAGGAAGATCATCCCGCCACGCATGATCAACGCACCGATGATCCCCCAGAACAGGACACGGTGCTGGTACTTTGCAGGCACGGCAAAGAACGTAAAGATCAACGCGATGACGAAGATGTTGTCCATCGCCAGCGACTTTTCAACAACATACCCGACCAGGTACTGCTTGGCGGCCTCGAACCCCCCCACTTCACCCGTAACGATCAGCGGCGCGCCCCCCTTGATCGCCTCGGCGGTGCTGTACATGGGCGTCGCCAGCCCCAGCCCGAGCCAGTGGTTCTCATAGGCGAGGTAGACAAACCCGCTGAAGGCGACGCCACAGGTGAGCCAGATGACCGACCAGGTCGCGGCTTCCTTCATCGAAACCTCGTGCGCCTCGCGGTGGAAGACCCCCAGATCCAGCGCCAGGAAGACCAGGACCAGCCCGATGAAGGCGACATATGCCCAGACCTTGAGGTTGGCGGGGTTGGATGCCGCGTCGGCCACGGCAAGCAGAGCGGGGAGCGAGTCGCTGGCGGTCTGGGCAAGGATGAGCATGGTTTGCATAGTTGGTCTTTATCTCGGCATGTACGGGCCTGCAAGGCCAGCACAGCAGGGCAAGGTGCGCATACAAACGCCGAGTATACGGCACTCCCACCCACCTCTGTCCCCCCACCTCTGGACCATCCGGCGGCGTGCCCCTACCATCTTGGCCCTTGGCCGAGGTAGCTCAGCTGGTTAGAGCGCTGGATTCATAACCCGGAGGTCGGCGGTTCGAGTCCGCCCCTCGGCATTTTTGCACCCGATCGCGTCGCTCCGCAGAACGTCGCGTTCACCCGTAGAAACATGGGGTTGCGTGAGGCTCAGCCCGATCGGGCCGGGGTTGCTCGCGTCGCAACGCGCCGAGGCCGATCGCAGCGATTCGCGGCCCGATTGTCGGGGGTTCAGTCGGGGGTTGTCGGGCCCGATCGGCGCGGCGTTCGTGGTGCCAGTGGCGCGGAGGATGTTGCGCTCGGGGCGCGGGTTGCCGGTCTTCTCGCCGGGCATTGAATCCAGCACGGTGCCCAGACTGCGCAGCCCCACGCGGGCGTAGGTCCGCATGGTCAACTTGGGGTCCGAGTGCCGGGCCAGTTCCATCGCAACCTTCACCGACGCGCCGGTATCCACCACACGCGAGATATACGTCGTCCGCAGACTGTGGAAGTCCGCCACGCGCCCGGAAGCATCGACCGGGCGAAGGAATGACGGGTCATCCCGGCGTGCCCGCCGCTCGGTCGGTGTTGCCCCCTCGCGTATCCACGCCGCCCGTGCGGTGCGGAGGTCGGCCCGCAGGATCGCCGCCGCCTTGCCATCGGGCATCGGGCACACGGGCACCCCCGCCGCCTTGCCCGCCAGCCACGGGGCGAGCAACTCGGCCAGATCACGGCGGATCGGCTGCACGTCGCGCCGCCGGTGCTTGCTATATGCCGCTTCGACCGTAACGGTCGGGGTGTCAGCATTGAGGTCGAAACTCGCGGGCGTGAGGCTGGCAATCTCCCCGGCGCGGAAGCCGGTCCCCCCGGCGAGGCGGTACGCCCACGCACGATCGGGCAGACGGACCCGCCGCCGGACGATCCGCCGCACGCCATCACCGCCACGCTCGGGCCATGGCACGATCGCCACGGGCAGCCGGGCTGCCGCCGTAATCAGCCGAGAGAGTTCATCAGCCGAGAGGTCGCGCCGGATGCGCCGCCGGTCGGTGTCGGCGTTGAAGCCGCGCAGCCCCGCCAGTTCATCGACGCGCGCCCGCCGTTCGGATGCCAACCAGCGCGAGAAGCCCCGGATCGAGCCGATCGAGTGGTTGATGGTCTTGAGGCTCAACCCCGTCGGTCGGGTGGGCGAGGGCGTGCGGAGCGTGTTTGCCGCCGCGAGCACTACCGCTGGCGAGAGGTCGTCGATGCTTTCGACATTCGCCGACTCGATCAGCCGGAGGATGTTCCGCTCGTGCGCGTCGATGGTGTCGGGGGCGGTGCCCTTGGTGTTGAGGTAGGCCAGGAACGCCGCGAGATGCTCGCGGATCGGCGCGGATTCATGCCGGTAGAGCGATTCGGCACGGGCATCGACCAACCCCGACCGGCGCAACATCGCCTCTTCGACCCACTGGGCGAGGATGCGGGTTGCTAGGGCGCGGTCGGTCGTCTTTGTCGATCGCTCTGGGCGAGAGGTCCGCGATTCAACCCAGCGGGCAATCCACGGCCCGCGAGGTGAACGCTTGAAGAGTGTGCCGCTGTTGGATGAACGCTTGTTGCGGGGCATGGTGAGGTCTCCGAGAGTGAATATACATTGCGATGCGGGAATGAGCAAGTGCTCACGTGAGAATGCGCTCAGATTCGTTTCAATCGAGCGTGAAAGTGTTTTGCGGCGCGGGTGTGCGAGCAACCCTTTTTCATACCGCGGTGCTGTCAAGTTGGATCACCTCCCAGTCGAGCGCAAGGTTCAGCACCGGGCCGAACGATGCAAACACCGGCATGTGGTTGAGCACCACCGCGTCGGGCTGGCAGGGGATCATCGGGCGTACC
>VYKU01000199.1_pt1 | contig 11959 bp, 10 predicted proteins | sample 5114491 | NCBI WGS metagenome assembly VYKU01 (sample SAMN12291796, study PRJNA351875) | freshwater metagenome | isolation source: freshwater lake | place: USA: Michigan, Gull Lake | collected 2011-07-05 | reverse complement strand
GCCCCCGCCCTGTCGGTTCGTTCCTGACCGACAGGGCGGGGTGGCCCCTGTACTTCAACGATTTTTTGGATCAGCCGCGCAAGCTCGCACCCGTCGCTTTGGCGACGGCGGCGACGATTTTGGCTGCGAGGGCTTCGAGATCGGCTTCGACCAAGGTGCGTTCAACCGGCTGGTAGCGCACGGCGATCGCGACCGACTTCTTGCCGGGCTCGATCCCCTTGCCGCGATAGACGTCGAACACGCTCGCACCGGCGACCAGCGCTTTATCGACCGCGCGCACAGCGCGAAGAATGGCATCGGCCGCAACGGCCTCGTCCACGACGAACGCGAAGTCGCGCTCGACGGGCTGCAGGGCCGCAAGCTTCAACGGTGCGCGTTGACGCCCGGCTTTGGCTTTGGGGGCCGGCAGCGCGTCCAAAAACACTTCGCAGGCGACGACCGGGAAATCGATGTCGAGCGCCTTGAGCGCTTGCGGATGCAATTCGCCGAATTGGGCCAGCACGGTTTTGGGACCAAGCTTCAGCACGCCCGAGCGGCCGGGGTGGTACCAACCCGGTGCTTCGCGCGCGACCGCGACATTTTCGACCGACAGGCCGAGCTGGGCCAACAGTGCCAACGCGTCGGCCTTCGCGTCGAGCGCATCGACGGCGCGTGCACTCTGGCCCCAATGGCGGCCCAGCATCTGGCCGCCGCGCACCGACGTTGCAACCATGCGCTGTTCGGTCTCGCCGGGCCCCGAAAAGATCGGGCCGACTTCGAACAAGGCCGCATCGGGCCAGCCGCGATCGGCGTTGCGCTTTGCGGCATTGGCCAGGTTCGGCACGATCGAGGGGCGCATGTAATCGAGATCGGCGCTGATCGGATTGGCGAGCGCCAAAGCGGGATTGGTGCCGCCGAAATGGGCCGCTTGGGTTGCATGCATGAAGGAGAACGTGACCGCCTCGGTAAGGCCAAGGCCTGCCAACACGCGCTTGGCGTCGCGCACGCGGCGCTGGCCGGGCGTGAGCGCCAGAGGCGGCATCGCACCGTCGCGCGGCAGTTTGTTGGCCGGGATCGAATCGTAGCCTTCGATGCGCAGCACTTCTTCGACGAGATCGGCCTCGCCATGCACGTCGGCACGCCAGCCCGGCGGGGCGACGTCGAGATCGGCACCTTCTTGGCGCACATCGAAGCCAAGACGCCTAAGGATATCGGCTTGGCGCGCTTGCGGCACGTCGAGCCCGCCGAGGCTGAGAACGCGCCCGGCCCGCAGCGTGTAGCGCCGCTCCCAAGCCGGAACCGCACCCGCAACCACCGGTTCGGAGGCTTCGCCGCCGCACAGCTCGAGAACCATGCGCGTAGCGGCTTCCATGCCGTCCATCACATAGGCGGGATCGAGGCCGCGCTCGAAACGGTAGCGCGCATCGGACTGGATCTGATGGTGGCGCCCGGTCATGGCGACACGGATCGGATCGAACAAAGCGATCTCGAGGAACATCTCGGTCGTGCCCGCATCGCAGCCCGTGCCCGAGCCGCCCATGAGGCCGCCGAGCGACACCGGGCCGCTTTCGTCGCAGATCAGCGTCTCGCCGCCCGCCATCGTGTAGCTCTTGCCGTTGAGAGCCGCGATCGTCTCGCCGCCCTTGGCGGCGACAAGCTTGAGCCCGCCTTTGAGTTTGCCCGCATCGAACACGTGCAAAGGCCGGTTCACGTCGAGCGTGAAGAAATTGGTGATGTCGACGAGTGTCGAGATCGGGCGCAGACCCACGGCGAGCAGCCGGTCGGCGAGCCATTTGGGCGACGGGCCGTTTTTGAGGCCGCGGAAATGGCGACCCACGAAGAACGGGCAATGTCCGGGCTCGTCGAGTGCCAGCGTCACGCCGACCGGGCTTTTGTAGGTGCCCGCGACGGGCGCGATCGGCATCGGCTTCAGCGTGCCGAGACCGGCGGCGGCAAGATCGCGCGCAATGCCGCGCACGCCGAGACTGTCGGCATGGTTGGGCGTGATCGCGATTTCGATGACCGGATCGTCGAAGCCAAGCAGGCTCGCAAACGGCACGCCGACGGGTGCATCGGCCGGCATTTCGATGATGCCGTCATGGTCTTCGCCGAGGCCCATTTCGCGCATCGATACGAGCATGCCGTTCGAGGCTTGGCCGCGGATTTGGCCCGCCTTCAAGAGCAACCCCGTGCCCGGCACGGTCGAGCCGGCGGGGGCGAACACGCCCTTCATGCCGGTGCGCGCATTGGGGGCACCGCACACGACCTGCACGATGCCCGCCCCCGTATCGACCTGGCACACGCGCAAACGGTCGGCGTCGGGATGCGGCTTTGCTTCGACGACGTAAGCGACTTTGAACGGCGCCAACGAAGCACCGCGATCGGCAATACCTTCGAGCTCGAGGCCGATGGCGGTGAGCTTGTCCGCGATTTCCTTGAGCGAGGCGTTCGTGTCGAGATGGGTTTTGAGCCAGGAGAGCGTGAATTTCATCGCGCAAGTCCGCCGGAAAGGGTGGGAACGTCGACGGCGAGGAAGCCGTAATGTTTGAGCCAGCGCAGATCGGCTTCGTAGAAGGTGCGCAAGTCCGGGATGCCGTATTTGAGCATCGCCACGCGCTCGATCCCCATGCCGAAGGCAAAGCCCTGATACTCGGCCGGATCGATGCCGCACATGGCGAGCACCTTCGGATTGACCATGCCGCAGCCCAGGATCTCGAGCCAATCGTCGCCCACGCCGAGTTTCAATTCGCCGTTCCCGCGCGTGCAGGCGATGTCCATTTCGGCCGAGGGTTCGGTGAACGGGAAATAGCTCGGCCGGAAGCGGTAGCGCAGGTCGGGGATCTCGAAAAACGCGCGCACGAATTCCACGAGGCAGCCTTTGAGATGGCTCATGTTCGAGGTCTTGTCGATCACAAGACCTTCGATCTGGTGGAAGTTGGGCGAGTGCGTGGCGTCCGAATCCGACCGATACGTGCGCCCCGGTGCAACGATGCGGATCGGCGGCTTCTGGCCCAGCATCGTGCGCACCTGCACGGGGCTCGTGTGCGTGCGCAAGACGTTGCCGTACTGCGCGCCGTCTTTGCCGACGAGATAGAACGTGTCGTGGCTCTGGCGCGCGGGATGTTCGGGCGGAATGTTGAGGCGCGTGAAATTGTAGTCGTCGCTCTCGATGTCCGGGCCTTCGGCCACGGCAAATCCCATCTCGCCGAAGATCGAAACGAGCTCGTCGATCGTCTGGCTGATCGGATGGATGCGGCCCTCCGGCACCGGGCGTGCGGGCAAGGTCACGTCGATCGTCTCGGCCGCAAGGCGCGCTGCCAGGGCCGCGTTGCCGAGTGCCTCGCGGCGCTGGCCAAGCTTCGTTTCGACCGCGTCTTTGAGCACATTGTACGCGGCCCCTTGCGCCTTGCGCAGATCGGGGGCGAGCGTGCCGAGCGTTTTCATGAGCTCGGTGATGCGGCCCTTCTTGCCAAGAATGTCGATGCGCAAGGCTTCGAGCGCTTCGAGATCGGCGGCTGCTTCGATGCGGGCGGCGAATTCGCTTTCAAGTGCGGCGGTGTCCGTCATGGCGCGTCCTGATGTGCAAACGAAAAAAGGGGGCCTGGCCCGGTTCGGCCAGACCCCCTCTTCGGGTCGAAACGATCGCTTAGAGGGCGGCCTTGGCCTTTTGAACCAAGGCGCCAAAACCGGCCGGATCGGTCATGGCGATGTTCGCCAGAACCTTGCGGTCGATTTCGACTTCGGCCTTCTTGAGGCCGGCGATCAGCGTCGAATAGGTGAGACCGTGTTCGCGCGCACCGGCATTGATGCGCTGGATCCACAAGCCGCGGAATTCGCGCTTCTTGTTGCGGCGGTCGCGGTAGGCGTATTGCAGCCCCTTCTCGAGACGCTCGAGAGCGGCGCGGAAGGTGTTGCCGTTGCGGCCGACGAAACCGGCCGCTTGGTCGATAACTTTCTTGTGGCGAGCACGCGCGGTGACGCCGCGTTTTACACGAGCCATGGTTCGCTCCTTCTTTCTCTAGCGCCGGATCAAGCGTAGGGCAGGAAGAAGCGCTTCACGCGCACTTCTTCGCCATGCGTCAGCACGAACGTGCCGCGCGAGGTCCGCTTCATCTTCTGGGGGCGTTTGCGCAGATTGTGGCGCTTGGCGCCCACGGCGGCGAGAACCTTGCCGCTGGCCGTGACTTTGAACCGCTTCTTGGCGGCCGACTTGGTCTTCATCTTGGGCATTTTGATCTCCTTCCATATTCCAGCGGTTGGGCATGCCCTGTTGGAGTGCATCGACGGCAAGCCGTCTTCTCTCCGCGCCGTGGCCGCTGCGGATTCAAGGACGCGCGTTATACAAGGGGTAGCCCTGCTTGGCAAGCCGGGCGGAAAGAGGACCAAACGCCTAAATCGCCCCCTGGCGCGTTGCGCCAAACAAATCTGTAACAGCATGTTTTTATGATGAACTCGTCCATTCAAGGGAGACTTTTCGACATGAACAGAACGCGCCGCGTTTTCGCGACAACGATTGCCGCATTGATTGCCGCGATTGCCGCTACACCGGTCGTTGCGCAGAACCGCAACGTCGTCGTCTATACCGCCTTTGCCGATTCCGTGAACGCGATCGCGCCGGTATTCAAGGCGAAAACCGGCTACGATATCCAGGTTGTCGCGGCGGGCTCGGGCGAAATCGCACGCCGCCTGCAGGCCGAATCCGGCCGGCCGCTTGCCGACGCCGTCGTTTCGGTCGGCGGCCAAGTCGTCGATTCCAACCCGGCCCTCTTTGTCCGCTACACATCCTCGGAAGATGCCGCGATCCTGCCGGTCGTGAAGGTGAGCCCGAACTGGACGCCCTTCTCGGTAACGCTGGCGACCGTGGTTGCGGTCAACACGCGCCTGGTACCCGCCGACCAGATCCCGACCACGTGGCGCGAACTTGCCGATCCGAAATGGAAAGGCAAAATCGCCTTTGCGGGCGCCGACCGATCGGGCTCGGCGCTGCAGCAGCTTATGCAGATCATCCACAATTTCGGGCCGGCCGAAGGCTGGCCGTTGTTTGCGCGCATGATGGACAATTTCGTGATCACGGGCAGTTCGACGGGCGTCATTCGCGGGGCAGCACAAGGCGAATACGCGATGGCTTTGACGCTCGAAGACGGCGCGCAACGCTTCATCGACGGCGGCTCGCCGCTGAAAATCGTCTATCCGAAAGAAGGCATCTCGCTTGCGGCCGACGCGATGGCGTTGGTCGCGCGCGGCCCGAACCCCGAGGGCGGCAAAGCCCTCATCGACTTCATCGCGTCGAAGGAAGGCCAGTCGATCATCGTCGAGAAATTCGGCCGTCGTCCGGTGCGCGGCGATGTGCCGGGCCCTGCATCCAGCCCGGATGTCGGCGCGCTGCCGGTCAACAATTTTACGGTCGCGTGGGAAACCGAGAACTCCAAAGCGTTTCTCGATCGGTATCTGCAGCTGGCCCGTCGGTGAGTCTGGCTGCATCCGCCGCAGCGGCGGGGCCGCGCGCCGGAAATTCGGCGCCGGTCGAAATCTTGGGGCTCACCAAGCGCTATGCCACTTTCACGGCGCTTGGCGGCGTCGATCTCAAGATCGGCGGCGGCGAACTTTTGACCTTGCTGGGCCCCTCCGGCTGCGGAAAAACGACCTTGCTGCGCGCGGTCGCCGGTTTTCTGGCGCCCGATTCCGGGTCGATCCGGATCGGCGGCCGCACGGTCGATGGCGTGCCCGCGCACAAGCGCAACACCGGCATGGTTTTCCAGAACTACGCGATCTTCCCGCACATGAGCGTGGCCGACAATGTCGCCTACGGGCTGCGCGCGCGCGGGCTGCCCGACAGCACAATCAAGGCGAGGACGGCAAAAGCGCTGGCGCAGGTCCGCTTGTCCGCGCTGGCCGAGCGTTTCCCGGATGCGATGTCGGGCGGGCAGAAGCAGCGCGTGGGGCTTGCCCGCGCGATGGCGGTCGAACCCGACGTGCTGCTGATGGACGAACCGCTCTCCAATCTCGACGCCAAACTGCGCGTCGAGATGCGCGAGGAAATTCGCCGCATGCAGCGCGAGATCGGCATCACGACCCTCTACGTGACCCACGATCAGGAAGAAGCGCTGGCGATCTCCGACCGCGTTGCGGTCATGGAGCGCGGCGAGATTCGCCAGATCGCTGCACCGCGCGCGATCTACGAACAGCCGCAGCACGCTTTCGTCGCCGAATTCATCGGCGGCTGCAATTGGTTCGACGCAACGTGCGAAGGCGGCATCCTGCGGCTCGCCGCCGGGCCCGCGATCGCGCCGATGCCGGGCGCCGCAAGCGGCTGGCGCCATGCGGGCGCCGTGCGCGTTGCGATACGCGGCGAAGATATTCGCCTCGCGACCCACAGCGACGATCCGGCTGCCTGCCTCGTCGGCCGCACGACGATGCTGTCGTTTCTCGGCCAGCGCGTTCGCGTGCAGGCACAGCTCGACGCGAGCGATGCCGCCTTGCATGCCGATCTGCCCGCCGACCTCGATTTGCCGCCCGAGGGTGCGCCGATCCGCTTCGCATTCGATGCGGCACGCTTGCGGATATTCGACGCCGCCGACGGTCGGCGGATCGCCTGACGCCATGGCGATGTCCCCATCTTCTGGCACGGCATCTTCCAAGCGCTCGGCCATCGCCGCGTTCTTCGCCGATCCGTGGCACGTCATGGCGCTCTTTGCGATCGGGTTTCTGCTGCTGTTCGTCGCTTTGCCGCTCGGCGAGCTTGTGCGCCAGAGTTTCGTGGGCCAGCGCAGCAGTGAGATCGGCATCGAAAATTTCCAGACCTTCTTCGGGTCCCGCTATTTCCGCCGCGCACTCGCGAACAGTCTGACGGTCGGCGCGCTGGGCACGGCGATCGCTTTGCTCATGGGCGTTCCGCTCGCACTTGCGTTCGCGCGCTTCGACTTCGCGGGCAAACGCGCGTTCGAAATCGCGATCCTCATGTCGATGCTCTCGCCGCCGTTCGTCGGGGCCTATGCATGGATCCTTCTGTTCGGTCGAAGCGGGATCGTCACGCAGTTTTTCCGCGAATTCGGGCTCGACCCGCCGACGATCTACGGGCCGGTCGGGATATCGCTTGCGGTCGCCTTCGGCCTCTATCCGGTCGTTTTCCTGATCGTGCGCGGCGGGCTTTCGCGCATCGACCGGTCGCTCGAAGAAGCGGCCGCCAATCTCGGCCGCGGTCGGCTCTACGTCACGCTCAGCGTGACGTTGCCGCTTCTGGCGCCCGCACTCGTGACGTCGGCCTTGCTTGTGTTCCTCAACATCATATCGGATTTCGGCACGCCGAGCATCCTTGGCGAGGGCGAGCGCTATCCTGTGTTGGCCACGCTGGCGTTTTCGCTGTTCCTCAGCGAGATCGGCGCGGAGACGGGCATGGCGGCTACCACGAGTGTGGTGTTGATCGCGATATCGCTTCTGCTGGTTCTGGCCGCACGGCGACTGGCGCGTCGGCGCGTCGTTGCAAACGACGTCGGCGCTGCGGCGGCGGCGCAGCAGGTGCAGGGCTTGGCGGGGGTCGCCGTCGCAGTGGGCGTTGGCGCCATCGTGACCATCGCCAACATGCCCCTTTTGGTCGTCGTCGTTTCCTCGTTTCTCGAGGTGCGCGGCGTGGTGTTCCAGCCCGTTGCCACGCTCGGAAATTTCGCGAAGGCGTGGGCGACGATGGGCGATGCGCTGTGGAACAGCCTCGTCTATGCGGGCATTGCACTTGTCGGGGTGGTGGTCGCGGGTGCCTTGATCGGATACTTCACCGCGCGGCGCGACGGGCAGATCGCTCGCTCGCTCGACCTGCTCGTCATGGTTCCCTATGTCGTGCCCGGCACCGTGCTGGGGATCGGCTACGCGTCGGTGTTCAACGACGCACCGCTCTATCTCACCGGCACTTCGACCGTGCTCGTCCTCATGTACTTCACGCGCCGCCTGCCCTACATGACGCGCGCGTCTTCGAGCATCGTGTACCAGATCGACCGCAATCTCGAGGAAGCGTCGCTCAACCTGGGGGCACCGCCGCTCGCGGGCTTTCGCCGGGTCATGGCCCCGTTGATGCGGCCGGGCATCGTTGCGGGTGCGAGCATCGCTTGGATCGAGATATTCAACGAATTGTCGGCGTCGATCGTGCTCTATACGGCGGCCACGCGCACGCTGCCCATCGCGGCCTACCAGCAGTCGCTCGGCGGCGATGTCGGCGTCGCGGCGGCCTACGGGACAATGCTGATCGCTATCACCGCACTCGCGCTGGCGCTGTTCGCGGCGGCAAGCGGGCGCGGGCGCGCGGGAGATGCCGGGTGGCTTTAGGGCTCGCTGCGCGCGGCGCGTTTCTCTGCATCGGCAAAGATCCGGCGGCACCCGAGCGCTGCGAAGACCGCGCGGTGCTGGCCCTGCCCGACGCCGCCGCCGTCATCGACGGGGCCACCGACATCGGCGGCCAGCGCTTCGGCGGGCGCACAGGCGGCTGGCTTGCCGCCGATGCGCTGTCGCGCTTCGTGCTTGCGGCTGCGGCGGACCGCACCATCCGGCGATGGACCGGCGCGGAATTCGTTGCGCGCGCCAACGGCTTACTGCGCGGCCTCTATGCGGAGTTGGGCATTCTCGAAGCGGCGCGCCTCAACCCCGAGCAGCGATTTCGCGCTGGTGTGATCGTGGCGATGGCACAGGAGACGGGCGTGCGGATCGTGAACATCGCGATGCCCGGTTTGCGCATCGACGGCATACTGCACAAGCCCGCCGAACCGCTCGAAGGTTTCGAGCGTGTTCTCACAAATCTTCGCATGCTGCTGTGGAACGACCCGGAATTGGCGCCGCTGCCCCCTCCGGAGCGCGAGAAGACCTTGCATGCGTTGCTTGTCGCCGGCAGGCCGGAAACGCGCACGCCGCATGCGGCGGCTTGGGCGCGAGCCGAGGCAAAGCTGCGTGCCGCACTGCCGCCGCAAGCCGATATGGCTCGCGTCGAAGCGGCGTTGGCGCGCGGTCTGTGGGGCAGCCGTTGCGCGCATCCGGACGACCCCATCCATGCGCCGGCCATCGACGGGTTCCACGATGCAGCACCGCCCGATTGGGAGACGCTGCTGCCCTATGGCGGATACCGGACGATCGAACTGTTTTCGGACGGCTATCAGGCTTTGCCCGCCGCAAGCGAAGTTGCGGACTGGGAAGCCGAGACAAGCCGGGCGAATCGCGAAGACCCGCATCGCGTCGGCGCGTTTGCCGCCATCAAAGGCAGCATCCTGGGCGGGCATCACGACGACCGCAGCCTTGTCGTTCTGCACGCGGATTGACGCGCGCGCGGGCCGTCTACTTCGGGGCGACGACCATCGTCATCTGACGGCCTTCCATGCGCGGATGCGATTCGACCTTGGCCAGCAGGGTCAAATCTTCGCGCAGGCGTTCGAGCAGCTGGTGGCCGAGTTCCTGGTGCACCATTTCGCGGCCGCGGAAGCGCAGCGTGACCTTGACCTTGTCGCCTTCGTCGAGGAAGCGGACCATCGCGCGTTTCTTGACGTCGTAATCGTGGTCGTCGATGCCGGGGCGCATCTTGATCTCTTTGATCTCGATGACCTTCTGCTTCTTGCGCGCTTCGTTCGCTTTTTTCTGCTGCTCGTATTTGAATTTGCCGAAATCGAGCAGTTTGGCGACGGGCGGCTCGGCATTGGGGCTCACCTCGACGACGTCGAGGCCGGCGTCCCAGCCCAATTGCAGCGCGTCGAAGACGTTGACCACACCGAGCATCTCGCCTTCCGCACCGATCAGGCGCAGGTCCGGCGATTCGATCTGGTCGTTGATCCGCGGGCCGTCTTTGGCCGGCGGGGCATCCTGGGAAGGTCGGGCGATGGGCGTTCTCTTCTGTTACGGAGCCCCGGAAGCACGCCTCGCAAAAGCGGCCCGGTCGGTCCGGTGGGGTAATGGATCGCCGAATTTACGGATCGTGGCCCTTAAGTCAAGGTCCGCCCGCAGGCACTTTGGCCGAACGCGTTGCCGATTCGCGCACGAACAGCAGCCGCATCACCTCGTCGATGCCGAGCCCGACGAGGCTGGTGCGGCGCAAAACGGCGACTTCAGCGCCGCGGGGCGCACACAAAGCCGGATCCGACTCCGCGCTGAACAGCACGATCGACGGGCAATTTGCGGCGGCAATCAAATGCATAGGCCCGGTATCGTTGCCGATAGCGGCAGCGGCCCCACGCGCCAACGCGACGATTTCGGCAAAATCGGTCTGGCCCGTGAGATCGCGCGTGCGGGGTGCAGCGGCCCGGATCGTGGCACCCAAAGATTTTTCGGCCGCGCCGCCGACCACGACCGGAACGGCCCCATGCGCCAGCAATTCGGTTGCAAGGGCGGCGTATTTTGCGATCGGCCAGCGCTTGAGCGGCCGGCAGGCCGAGCCGCCGGGAACGAGCAGCACGTAAGGGTCGGGCAATTTGAAGCGTTCGAGATCGGCCGTGGCCCAATCGAGATTGGGCGGCGGGACTTCCGATATGCCCGCCATGGCGAGCTGGTCGCGCTGGCGGTCGATCGTGTGCATCGTGTCGCGCTTGGGGTTGGCGTGCGGCAATGCGCAGCCGGGCGCAATGCCCGACCAATCCGGCCGTTTGCCGGGCCCCATCAGGCCGAAATAGAAACTCGAGCGCGCCGAGGTCTGCAGATCGTATATGCGCGCGAAATTCGCGCGCCGCAATTTGGCGCGCAGCGACAGAAGGCCGAACAGATTGAGCTTGTGCGGCCGCGAATCGATCCAGACCTCGTCGACATACGGGCTTTGGCGCAAGAACGGCGCGAACGGCGCGCTGGTCATGGCCACGATATGCGCGCCTGCGTGGAATTTGCGGATAGCCGCCAGCGGCCCCAGCGCTTGCACCACATCGCCCAAAGCGCCGAGTTTTATTGCCAGAATTTTGGGCTTCGGTGCTTCTGGTTCCGTCACGTCCAGACCTCGGGCTGGGCTTCGCGCAGCACTTCTTCATAAACGTCGAGCGTGGCTTTCGACATGCGTTCTTTGGTGAAATTTGTGCGCACATGCGCAATCGCCATTTGTGCCAGATTCTGGCGCGTTTGGGGAGGCAAATTGAGTGCCAAGGCGAGCGCATCGGCGAGCGCGTCGACCTTGCCGGGCGCAAAAGTCCACCCGGTCGTGCCTTCGATCAGGATCTCGGGAGCGGCCCCATGTGCAGGAGCCACGACCGGGCGGCCCATGGCCTGGGCCTCGGCCACCACGCGGCCGAACGCCTCGGGATCGGTCGAGGCCGACACGACCACATCGGCCAGCATGTAGGCGGCCGGCATGTCGGCGCAATGGTCGACCACGCGCACAATCCCTTCGAGACCGCGCGCGCGCACGCGCCGCTCGAGCTCCGCGCGATAGGCCGTGCGCCCCTGATCGGCGCCGACGAGCAGCAGCACCATGTCGCGCCGCCCGAGCTTGGCGACCGCGTCGATCAGCAGCGTCTGGCCTTTCCAACGGGTGAGGCGCCCGGGCAGCATCACCACGGGGAGCCCGTCCGGCAGGCGCCAGTCGCGCGAAAGCTTGACCTGGCGCTCGACCGACACGCGGGCGGGATCGAACTTGGCGAGATCGATGCCGCGATGCACGACGCGCACGATGGCCGGCGACACGCCGTAATTCTCGATCGCGTGGCGCGCGATGAATTCCGAGATCGCGATCACGCGCACGCCCTTGGCCATGATCGCGTTGTAGAGGCGCTTGAAAGGTGTCGCGAAATTGTAGGTGCCGTGGAACGTCGTGACGAAGGGGACGCGCGCGCGTTTGGCGGCCGCACGCGCCGACCACGCCGGTGCGCGGCTGCGCGCATGCACGAGGTCGGCGCCGGTCTCGCGGATCGCGGCCTCAAGGCGCGCCACATTCGCGCGCATCGTGAACGGGTTTTTGGACGCGACCGGCAGCACGATGTGCTGGGCGCCTGCGCGCTCGAGCTCGCGCACCATCGGCCCGCCTTGCGAGACCACGACC
>VYKU01000198.1_pt1 | contig 11973 bp, 9 predicted proteins | sample 5114491 | NCBI WGS metagenome assembly VYKU01 (sample SAMN12291796, study PRJNA351875) | freshwater metagenome | isolation source: freshwater lake | place: USA: Michigan, Gull Lake | collected 2011-07-05 | reverse complement strand
GGTTTGGGCTGGGGGTGGGGGTGGCGGGGGTGACGGGGCTGGTGATGAGCGACTCGGGGTCGCTGGCCTTCCAGATGTCCTGGCATGTGCCGGTCTTTACGGGTGTGGCGATCTTGATCTGCTGCTGCGTAGCGGCCGTAGTGAGCCTTGGGCGCGTGCTCAGGCTGGAGTTGTCGCAGGTTTTCAAGGCATAGCGTCTGGCAGGGGATAGTTTGCACCATGAGCACGGCAACGAGCAACCAAAACATCGCCACACGCCCAGGCCCCGGGGGCCTGGCGGTGCACTGCAAGGGCGTTACCAAGCACTTCGGCAAGGGGGACAGCAAGGTGCTGGCGTTGCGCGGGGTGGACCTGGATATCAAGTATGGCGAGCTGATGATGCTTGTCGGCCCGTCGGGGTGCGGCAAGACGACGCTCATCAGCGTGATCGCGGGCATCCTCGACCGCGACGCCGGGGAGTGCACGGTCTTCGGGGCCGACTTTGCGAACCTCAGCGGCGGGGCGCGGACGAAGTGGCGTGGGGCGAACATCGGGTTTGTGTTTCAGCAGTTCAATCTCTTGCCGACGCTGACAGCGGCGGAGAACGTGGCCGTGCCGTTGATGATCCTCGGTGAGGGCCGGCACGCGGCGGTGAAGCGGGCGTACGACGTGCTGGCGACGGTGGGGCTGGCTGACCGTGGCAAGAGCCTGCCGAGCCAGCTCTCCGGCGGTCAGCAGCAGCGTGTGGCGATCGCGCGGGCGTTGATCCACCAGCCGAGGTTGATCGTGTGCGATGAGCCGACGAGCGCGCTGGACGCGGTAACGGGCCATACGGTCATGCGTCTGCTCAAGGGCGTGGCGATGGCGCAGGACCGGGCGCTGGTGATCGTTACGCACGACGCGCGCATCTTTGGGTTTGCCGATCGTGTCGCGAGTATGAACGACGGATCGGTGGTGAGCGTTGGTACACCGGCGGAGTTGGAGGCGGTCCACAGGCACTAGCCACCGGCCTTGCCGCCGGTGTGGTGGCAGGCGAGGGTGGGTTTTGTGAGGATTTTCTATGTTTATTCGCAGCATTGTGATACCTGTGTTGGCGTTGGCGGGTGTGGGTCTTGCGGCCTACACGGCGGTGCGGAGCAACCAGCCGGTGGTGCCGGCGCAGCCTGTTGCGCCGCCGGCGGTCAGCCCGTTTGCCGGTCAGGTGGCCGGGGCGGGCATCGTGGAGGCGAGCACGCAGAACATCGCCATCGGGACCAACGTGCCGGGGGTGGTTACGCGTGTGTTTGTGAAGGTGGGGGACGTGGTGGTGGCGGGGACGCCGTTGTTTGCAATTGACGACCGCTCGCTGAAGGCGGAGCTGATGCAGCGTGAGGCGGACTTGCTCTCTAAGCGTGCGGGGTTGCGTGAGGTAGAGTTGAAGTTGGTCCAGCAAAGGGGCGTGCCGCGTGCGGAGGACCTGCCGCCGGTGGAGTCTCGCCTTGCGGAGTTGCGTGCGCTGCGTGAGGACGCGCAGAACCAGTTGGACAACGCCACGAGCGTGAGCGCGACGCCGGGTGCGATCAGCACCGAGGAGATGAACCGTCGCAAGTGGGCGGTGGTGGCATCGCAGGCGCGTGTGGTTACGGTCGAGGCGGAGTTGGCCAGGCTCAAGGCGGGGACGTGGCAGCCTGATATGGACATCACCCGTGCGCAGATCGACAGCGCCAAGGCCGGGGTTGCGGCGGCGGAGGCCGGGGTTGCGGCGGTGCAGACGGAGATCGACCGCTTGACGGTCAAGGCCCCTCTTGACGGGCAGGTTTTGCAGGTGAACGTGCGTGCAGGGGAGTTTGCGCAGGCCGGCGCACTGAGCGTGCCGCTGATGCTCTTTGGGCAGACGCAGACGCTGCACGTGCGGGTGGATGTTGATGAGAACGACGCGTGGCGTATCAGGCCCGAGGCGCGGGCGCGTGCGAGCCTGCGTGGGAACAGCGCGTTGAGCACGGATGTTGCGTTTGTGCGGATCGAGCCGTATGTTGTGCCTAAGCGGTCGCTGACGGGGGATAGTTCCGAGCGTGTCGATACGCGGGTGCTGCAGATACTTTATTCGTTCCCTCGTGGAGCGATCCCTGTGTTTGTGGGCCAGCAGATGGACGTGTTCATCGAGGCGGGTGCGGCGGACGCGTCGACCAGGGGGAAATAGTTGGTGCGAGCGTGGTTGAAGTGTGGTGGATGTGGTGTGTTGGCAAACGCGGCGGGGCTGCGGGAAAGCGGAGGCACAGTGGGTAGGACGAAGAAGTTGGCGCAGGGGGCGTTGGTTGTGAGCGTGTCGGCGTTGGTGCTGCTGTCGGGTTGCAAGGCCGTGGGGCCGGACTATGCCCAGCCGGAGTTGGCATTGCCGGCGGGTTGGTCAAGCCCGCTTCCGCCGCCGAGTGCTGAGCAGGTGGAGCTTGCGCGCTGGTGGGGGCAGTTTAATGATTCGACGCTGAGCGGGCTGGTCGAGCGTGCGTTGGCCGGGAGCAAGGACTTGCAGTTGGCGCAAGCGCGCGTGCGTGAGGCTCGTGCAGCACGCGGGGTGGTGGCGGCCAACGACAAGCCGAGTGTGAACGCCGGGGGTGGGTACGAGCGGTTCACGCAGAGCGAGAACACCGGGGCGATCCCCCAGGGTGATTACGGCAGCGGGCGGGACCTTTACCAAGGCGGGTTTGACGCGAGCTGGGAGCTGGACATCTTCGGTCGTGTTCGCCGGCAGGTGGAGGCGGCGGACGCGGACATTGCAAGTGCCGAGTGGGGGCTGCGGGATGTGCGCGTCTCTCTGGTGGCGGAGGTGGCGCGGAACTATGTCGATCTGCGGACGTTCCAGGAGCGTCTGGTGATCGCGGCACAGAACGTGCAGACCCAGAAGGAGACGGTGGTCCTGACGGAGAACCGCCTGCGGGCGGGGCTGACGAGCGAGCTGGACGTAACACGGGCGCGTTCGCAGCTGGCGACGACGCAGGCGATTATTCCTGGGCTGGTTACGGGCGCGCGACAGGCGATTTATATCTTGAGCGTGCTGACGGGTCAGTCGCCTGGGGCGTTGGTGGTCGAGTTGGAGTTGGCGGGGCCGATCCCTGGTGTGCCTGCGGGTTTGCCGGTGGGTGTGCCGGCGGAGGTGGTGCGTCGGCGTGCGGACGTTCGCCAGGCCGAGCGTGAGCTGGCGGGAGCGACGGCGCGGATCGGTGTGGCGACGGCGGACTTGTACCCGAGTTTCTCGATCAAGGGCGCGATCGGACTAGCGAGCAGCCAGGTGGGGACGTTCTTTGAGGGCAACAGCCGGTATTGGTCGATCGCGCCGGGTGTGAGCTGGAACGTGCTGGACTTTGGTCGCACGCGTGGGTTGATCGATGTGCAGGAGGCGCGGACGGCCGGTGCGCTGGCGGTCTATGAGCAGAGCGTGCTGGTGGCGTTGCGTGAAGTAGACACGGCGGTGATCGGGTTCATGCAGCAGCAGTTGCAGACGGCATCACTGAAGGAAGCCGAGTCGGCGCAGGCGCGTGCGGTGGAGCTGGCAACGAAACTCTACCGCGAGGGGTTGACGGATTTTATTAGCGTGCTGGACACAGAGCGGAACCTGTTTGTGCTCCAGGACCAGGAGGCCGAGAGCCGGGGGAAGGTAACGCTGCGGCTGATTGAACTGTATAAGAGCCTCGGTGGTGGTTGGGAGGAGCCGGCGGCGGAGGCGGGGACTGCCGAGCCGGGGTCGGGGGCGGGTGAGCATGGTGCTGCGCCGACGGGCAAGTGAAGCGGTGCGCGTGGCCTGGGGCTGGGCGGCGTCGCTATGCTTGGGCATGACATCGGCGTTGGGCATGGTCAACAAGAAGCTTGGCTCATCGGTGCAGACTGCCGGGTGGCTCGTTGTTGTTGAGCCGGAGTATGCGGCGGACCGCTCGGACCCGGAGGGGAGGCGGTTTGTGTTTGTCTACCGCATCCAGGTGACCAACATCAGCGGGGTGGCAGCGACGCTGCGTCGGCGGAGGTGGCTGGTGGTGGACGCGGCGGGGAGGCGGACGGAGGTCGAGGGTGAGGGCGTGGTGGGGCAGCAGCCGAGGCTGGCCCCTGGGCAGACGTTTAACTATTCGAGTTTCACGCCGATCGAGACGGCGTGGGGGACGATGGAGGGGAGTTACCAGTTAGAGACCGACGAGGGTGGGGCCTTTGAGATCGCGGTGGGGCGTTTTTATCTGGTTGCGCCGACGGGTCGGGCGGCGATGCCGGGGTGAGGGGCGGAAGTGTGCTTGGGGAAAAGACAGTTCACCACAGAGACAGAGAGGCACAGAGCACAGAAATGCAGGGGTTGTGCAGATACAAGCAGAATTAAATCATCTGCCTTTCTCTGTGCCTCGGTGCCTCTGTGGTGAGATGCATTTGCTTTGAGGGTTGGGAATCTGCATCACCACTATCAGGGCTTTGGTTGCAGGTCGGCCGGTGGGGCTTTGGCGATGGCGCGGGCGGCGAGGGTGAGCATGTTTCGGAATTCTGGGGTGTCGTCCATCGGCAGGACGTGCTGGATGATGGCTTGGGCGCGGGCGGGTTTGGGGGATGGGTCGTTGGGGGCGGGCAGGACCCAGGCGTACCGCCGGGCTGCTTCGAGGCGAGCGAGCCAGCGGTAGAAGTCGATCAGCTCGGCGTGGGTGGTTTGGTCCTTGCGGGCCTGGAGGTCGTTGGCGCGGTTGAGGAAGCGGACGGGGGCACGCCAGGGGTCTGAGGCGTTCTGGGTCGGGTCGTTGAAGTGGCAGAGGGGAAGGAGGCGCTCGTGAGCCTCGGCGTCGTCGGGTGGGATGATGGCTTTGGCGTCGTCGCGGGCGAGGGATGCGTCGTAGAACTCGAGGTTGTGCAGGTGGTCTTCGATGACCCGGTTGAGGATGAGGTATTCGTAGATGCTTGCGTAGGTGCGCAGGTCTGTGCGGCGGGCCTGGGCGTCGCGCAGTGCGCGGAAGTGCGTGGCGACGGGTGGGTTGGCCTTGGCGAGCGCGTGCATCTCGGCGGCGATGGTGCTCAGGCGGGTGGGGGTGAAGGCGGGGTTGGCGGCGTCGCCTGCTTCCCAGAGCCAGGTGTAGATAGCCGCGGCGTGGAGGGGGCGGGACTTGAAGTTGGCGCGTGCTTCGGCGAGGACGGGGAGGATGTCGGCGGGTTTGGCGGGGTCGGGTGCGAAGGGTTCGATGCGGTCGTTGCCCGTGCCGGTGCCGGTGGTGTGCAGGGGGGGTGGGAGTTGGAGTTTGACCTGCTGGGCGGCGCGGGTGTTGTCGTCTGAGAAGGATTTGGCGTTTTCGAGTTGGGAGGTTTGGACGGACCAGTCAAGGCGCTGGGCGAGGGCGAGTGAGCCGGCGAGGGTTTCGGGTGGGGCTTTTCGGCTGGGGTTGTGGGGGGCGACGATGGGCACCGGCTTGCCGTCGATGAGCAGGAGGGGGTCGAGGCCTGGCTGCATCGGCATGCCGGCTTGGATGAGCTCGGCGATGAGGGGTTGGTCGGTGATGTCGATGACCAGGGCGTGGCGGTCGAGCCAGGCCTGGGTGGGGATCGAGGCGAGCATCGCGCGGTTGGCTTTGGCGTTTGATTGCGAGTTGCTGTAGGTAACGACGAGCACCCGGCGTTGGGCTCGGGCGGTGTCGAGGGCTTGCTGGAAGGTGGCGCGTGCGGCGGCGGTTTTTTCTTCTGGCGTTTGGCGGGCAGTGGGTGGGGTTGTGGGGGGCTGGGCGAGGGCGGGGGGGAGGATGGTGCCGAGGGTGAGGATCGCGGTGAGGGCGCGGGTGCGTAGGGGTGTGGGCATGGGGGATTATTCGCGGGGTGGGGGAAAGAAACTTTACTCCAGAGGCCCGGAGGATCCAGAGGGGGAATCACTCAGAGGACGGAGGTGTGGAGGATTTCAGAGAGGTGTTGGGGGATGTGGGGAGGAGTTTTTTAATCTGTGGTGTGGGTGTTCAAAACTTGCTGCGGAGGAGTTTTACCACAGAGGCACAGAGGCACTGAGAAAGCAGGAGCTTGGATCGGTTGCTTGTTGACCCATCCCTGCATTCTTTGTGCCTCTGTGCCTCTGTGGTAAAAAAGTTTTATCGAATTGTTAGAACTTACCAACCCCACCCCTGCCCCTCCCCGCCAGAACGTTCTGGGGGAGGGGTTCAAGGCTGATGCCTGGCTTGGCTGGCTTTGCTGCGGGCGGCGAGGCGGGCGAGGGTTTGGTTGGCGTCGGATTCGACAGCGCGGGCTTGGGTTTCGCGGCCGAGGGCGCGGAGGAGCTCGGCGTGGCGGTTGAAGAGTTCTTTGCGGGGTGCGCCGGCTTGGGCGCGCTTGATCTCGTCGATCTCCAGTTCGCGGGCGCGTGTGAGGGCCGTGGCGGACTCGTCCCGGCGGCCCATTGCGCTGGTCAGTTCGGCAAGTTTGTACCAGCGGGGCATCGTTGGGTCGTGCTCGGCGGCTTGGGTGAGGAGTTTGAGGGCCTCGTCTGCGCTGTTGAGTTGCAGGAGCATGCCGGCGAGGTCTTCTTGGAGGTCCGGTGAGGTTGGGCGCTGCACGAGGCCCTGGCGGAGGATGGTGACGCCGGCGGGGATGTCGTTGAGGGCGAGCATGAGGTTGGCGGCCGAGCGGATGGTGGGGATATCGCGTGGGTGCTCTTTGAGGCCGGCTTCGAAGAGGGCGCGTGCTTGGGTTGGTTGGTTGGTTTGGAGGTAGGTGGTGGCGAGAGCTCGGCGGAGTGGTTCGGTGCCGTGCCAGCGGTGCATGAGTTTGGTGAGGGTTGCTTGCGTCTCGGCTATTGGCGCGCGGCGGAGGTTGTGGAACTGCAGGAGGCCGGCGAGCAGCTCGGCGTCTGGCTCGCGGAGCATGAGGGCGCGGGTGAGTGCATCCTCGGCGCGGGTGAAGTCGCCGGCGACGCTGTAGAGCCAACTGAGGCGGACGAGTGGGCCCCACTGTTCAAGCAGTGAGATGCCCCCCTGGTTGAAGGGGCGGAGCATGGTGAGGTGGTTGATGGCGGCGGTGGCGGCGGCTTGGTCGGCAGGCGTGGGTTTGTAGTTTTGGGTGAAGACGACCTGACGGGGTGTGGTGATTGCGCTGTCGGCGAGTGTGCCGCGGTGGAGGTGGTAGTTCATCACGCCGCCGTGGACGCCGAGTGCGAGTACGGCGAGCGTGGCGGCGAAGAAGGCGTAGCCGGCGGGTGTGATTCGGCGGTCGCGTTTGAGTTGGCGGAAGGGGCCGCGAACGTTGGCATCGCGGAGCATGCGCCAGGATTTGTAAGCCATAAACGAGCCGACGGCGGCGATGCCCATGGCCATCAGCAGCGGGACGCTGTTGTACATGCTGCGATAGCCCATGACCAGGCCGAGGAAGAGGAGAGCGATGGGGATTTCTTCAGCCCAGGTGAGGTCCCATCGGCGTTGGTGTGCGAGTGTGGCTTTGGCGAGGGCGGCCGGGGTGTTGCGGGGTTTGGTGAGGATCGCGGGCTTGCCGAGGGAGAGGTGCAGTGCGTTTTGGGGGCAGACGCTGACGCAGTCGAGGCATTTCATGCACCCTGGGTCGACGACGGCGGCGTAGTCGCGGACTTGTTCGTGGACGCGGATGTTGCTGGTGCAGACGGCGGTGCAGTGGCCGCAGGAGTTGCAGTTGTCGTCGACGCGGATGCGTAGTGGGCTGAGTTTGTCGATGGGGGTGAAGAAGCCGCCGTAGGGGCAGCCGTAGGTGCAGAAGGCCTTTGCGCCGAGGAAGTAGACGGTGGCGAATCCGCAGATGAGGAGGAAGGGGATTGCGACATACCAGGGTGGGAAGGTCTGCCAGAAGTCTTGGACGATGAAGGCTTGTGTGAAGCCGTGGATGGGGATGATCTCGCCGAGCCAGGGGGGGTATTCGCCGAGGTCGATCAGGCCGTTGGCGTTGGTGTCGTTCCAGAGCCAGCGTGCGATGAGGACTTCTCGGCGGAAGGTGGGCCAGACGAACATGTAGATGGCAAGGATGAGTGGTGCCCACAGGAGCAGGCGTACGCGCCAGGGCTTGGGGTGGATGCCGAGTTTTTTCATGCACCAGCCGCAGAGGTCTTGGAGGGCGACGACGTGGCAGGCCCACCCGCAGAAGAAGCGTCCGAAGATGAGGGTGGAGAGGATCGCGGCGGCGAACATGACCATGCCGGCGTTGACGCGGCCGGTTTCGAGGGTGAACATGCTCTCGCTTGGCTCGACGGGTGAGAGGGTCTGGCGGAGGCCGTCGCTCATGCCGGAGGTGAGCCACTGGATGATGTGCGCGATGATGACGAGGTGGATGAGGATGAGGACCGCCGCGCGGCGGGGGCCCATCTTGCTCGGCTTTATGCGGGGGTTTGAGGTGGTGGGGGAGGGTCTGGGGACGACCGGCAGGGGTAGGTCGGGGGTGGTTGCACAGGGGTTTTGTGCGCGCCGCTGCGCGGGTGTAGACGGCATCGGCTAAGGGTAGATGGGGTGGGGGTAGAGCGGGTGAGCGTGGGGGGGCACTAGCCGAGGAGTTCGACCATGCTCCACATGGGCATGAAGATGGCGAGGGCGACGATGAGGACGACGCCGGTGATGAGGAGGATGAGGATGGGCTCGATGATGATGCTGAGGTTTTTGGTCAGGTGGCTGGTCTCGCGTTCGTAGTGCCTGGTGACGACGCCGCACATGCGGGGGAGTTCGGCGGCGGACTCGCCGGCGATGAGCATGCGGCGTGCGAAGGGGGTGAGGTAGGTGCATCGTGGGAGGCACTCGGCCAGGCGGCCGCCGGTGCGGACGTGGGTAACGAGTTTGTCGACGTCGGTCATGAGTGTGGGGCGTCCTGCGGAGCGGCCGGCGAGCTCGAGGCTTTCGATGAGGCCCAGGCCCGAGTGGATCGAGACGCCCAGGACCTGCGTGAAGCGTTGCACGGCCAGGCCGACGAGGACGCGGCGGAGGATGGGGACTTTGTGCACGAGCAGGTCGATGCGTTTGCGGCCGAGGGTGTTGGCCCACGCGGCGCGGAGGGCGAAGAGTGCGCCGGCGATGACGGCGAGGTAGATGTACCAGTACGACTGGATGGACCAGCCGAACTCTTGCAGGGCGGTGGTGAGCATGGGCAGGGGCACGCCGCGGTCCTTGAACATGGTTGCGAACTTGGGGACGACGAAGGTGAGCAGGAAGATGACGGCCAGGCCGAGGGCGACGAGCACGCAGGCGGGGTAGATCATGGCGGCCTTGATCTGTCGGCGTGTTTCTTCCTGGCGTTCGAGCATGTCGGCGAGGAACTCGAGGGCGGCGGGGAGGTTGCCGGATTTCTCGGCCGCGCGGACGGTCTCGACGTAGATGCTGTCAAAGACGCGTGGGTGGTGCAGGAGTGTGTCGGCGATGGTCTCGCCGGAGGCGACGCGCTGGGAGATGTCCTTGACGAGGGCCTTGACCTTTGGGTCGGTCTCGGCTTCGGAGATGGAGTAGAGGCCTTCGCTGATGGAGATTTTGGCCGAGACGAGGACGGAGAGTTGACCGGTGAACTGCACGAGTTGGCGGAGGCCGATGGTGCTGGCGCGGGGGTTGCGGCCGCCGGCTTGGCGGATGCTCAGGGGCGTGAGGCCCATGGCGGTGAGGTGGCGGTAGGCTTCTTTTTCGGTGCGTCCCAGGACGGAGCCGGCGCGGCGTGCGCCGGCGGCATCAACGGCGCGGTATTCGAAGCTGACGGCGCTCATGCGGACTTCCTTGTCGGGGGGAGGGCCGCGGTTTCGAGCGGTTCGCTGGGGCCGGGGGTTTCGCTCTCGGTGGCCAGTACGGCGACGACGCGTGCGACCTCGGCGAGTGTGGTCAGGCCGACCTTGGCTTTTTCGACGCCGTCGATCCACATCGGGCGCAGGCCGTTGTTTTTGGCGATGATGCGGAGTTGCTGGATGGTGGCGTTTTCTTCGATGGCGTTCTGGACGGGGGCGGTCATGCGTAAGAGTTCGTAGCAGCCCAGGCGGCCCTGGTACCCGGTGCCGGCGCAGCGTGGGCAGCCGGGGCCTTTGACGTAGGTGCCGTCGTTTGCGGCCTGGCCGAAGTGCTTGAGGAGGCTCTCGGGTGGGTGCTCGGGTTGAGCGCAGTCCCGGCATGCCCGGCGGAGGAGGCGTTGGGCCATGACGCCCAGCAGCGCGGCGTTGATGGCAAAGGGTGGGCACCCGTAGTCGCGCAGTCGCGGGATCGCGCCGGCGGCGTCGTTGGTGTGCAGCGAACTGAGGACCAGGTGCCCGGTGAGGGCCGACTGGATGGCGATGCGGGCGGTCTCCTCGTCGCGGATCTCGCCGACCATGACAACGTCGGGGTCCTGGCGGAGCATGCTGCGCAGTGCGCCGGCGAAGGTCATGCCGATCTCGGTGTTGACCTGCACTTGGCGGATTAGGGGCATGCGGATTTCGACGGGGTCTTCGATGGTCATGACGTTGAGGCCGGGCTGGTTGAGTTTTTTGAGGCAGGTGTAGAGGGTGGTGGTTTTGCCCGAGCCGGTGGGTCCGGTTACGAGCATCATGCCGTGGGGCTCGTCGAGTATGCGTTCGAGGGCTGATGCCGTCTGGGGCGGCAGGCCGAGCTCGCTGTAGCCGCGGATGTTTGTTGCGCTGCTGAGCAGGCGCATGACGATGTTCTCGCCGCTGACGGTGGGGATGATGGAGAGTCGGATGTCGACGGCGCGCCCGTTGTGGCTGAAGCGGAACTTGCCGTCGTGGGGCCGGCGGCTCTGGGTCAGGTCGAGGTTGGCCATGACCTTGAGGCGCTGGACGATGCCGGCGTGCGCGGAGAGTTGTGGGCCTTGCTGGGCCATCAGCTGCCCGTCGATGCGCAAGCGCAGGTGCAAGGTGGATTCGTCGGCGCCGATGTGGATGTCGCTGGCGCTTTTGTCGATGGCCTGGGCGATGATCTGGTTGACGGCGGCGACGATCGGCTCTTTGCCGGTTGTGAGGTCGATAAAGGCCTCGCCGGCGGCCTTGGCGGGGGCCTCGGTGTCCTGGCCGGCCATGGTGTAGGCGCGGTCGATGAGGCCTTTGAGCTCGCGTGCCTCGCACAGTACTGGCTCGACCTCGCAGCGGAGCAGCGCGCGGAGTTGGTCGACGGCGTGCAGGTCCAGCGGGTTGGCCATGCCGACGGTTGCGACATCGTCGGTGATGAACAGGGGCATGACCTGCAGCGACTCGGCCATCGCCTTGGGGACCTTGTGGGTGTTCTCCAGGTCGATGGTGTAGTGCTCGAGGTCGGCGTAGGGGACCTCGCTGATCTGCGCACGCGCCAGGGCGACCTCGCGTGGCGTCAGCAGCGTCTGCTCGATGAGCACGTCGCAGAGGCTCTGCCGCTGCTCGATGGCGACCTTGCGCAGCGGTTCGACGGCCCCGGCGGAAAGGCGGCCTTCCTCTAGCAGAAGGGCGATGATGTAGTCGTCTTGCTCAGGCAACCCTTCTGCCCCCTTCGCCGACGGTCGCGGCGTTTGCGGGTTGCATCGCGGCGATGTGCGCGATTAGGCGCGTCATGGCCTCGGCTTGGACGGGGGTGAGATCGATGAACGAGGTGCCGAGTTCGTACGTCGGCTCGCGGTCGACCATGATGACGCGGGCGATGGTTGATTCAAGGGAGAGCGCGGGGCGGTGTTCGGATGCGGCGGCCTGCGGGTCGGTGATGGTGATGATGATGTGTGCGTGCTTGGGGAGGTAGACCTTGGTGCGGAAGGCGACCCCGCCGCGGGAGATGTCGGTGATCGTGCCGGGGAGAACGCCGGCTGAGTCGAGTGCGTTGGGGGCCAGGACGATGGCCGAGGCGTGCTTGGCGGCGATCTCGGCCTGGGCGAGCAGCGAGCATCGGACGCGCTGGTGTGCACGGACGACGAGCGCATCGCCCTGTGTGGGGGTGCCGGGGGTGGGCTTGATGGGTCTGGGCGGTTGCATGGTCAAGGGCGCAAGTGGGGCGCACGTGGGGCGCGGGTGGGGCGCACGTGGGGCGCACGGGAAAGCTGCCGATATCATCGGACTTTTGGGGGGTGGGCTTCATGGGGTTGGGGGTG
>VYKU01000430.1_pt1 | contig 12078 bp, 9 predicted proteins | sample 5114491 | NCBI WGS metagenome assembly VYKU01 (sample SAMN12291796, study PRJNA351875) | freshwater metagenome | isolation source: freshwater lake | place: USA: Michigan, Gull Lake | collected 2011-07-05 | reverse complement strand
TTACGCAGGGGGTACTTAGATAAAATCAGTATAGCACAATAAAAGTTAAGTTAACAAGCTATAGTTTAAAAAGCCGTCCTAAAAGGACGGGGCTTTAACCCAAAATTTCGGTAATTTCCCGATAGCTCGGCTCATCGCCAGTAGGGAGGCATGAAAAATATTCAAGCGATCGATCTCTTTCACGGTAGCATAACCGATGCGACAAACAAAATCCCGTTGTATTTGCCGGCTCAACTTTTGCCGTTTTTGGGGGCTAAGTTGCTTACTATCCTTCACCCCCAACTCCCACAGCCGCGCAAAACCAGAGGGGACAGTGACCACTACCGCCGCCACCACGGGGCCAAATAAAGCCCCGCGCCCCACTTCATCGACACCGGCAATTAAGGGTTCTGCGCTCATTACGGCTCGGCAGTGGCGGAGGAACGACGACGACGACGACGCAGCACCGCGGTTTCAGGCTCTATTTGTGGCTCCTCTGTCACCTCGGCGCTCACCGGGGTCTCTAAAGGAATGAATTCGCCGAGAAAAACTGGAGTTTCGGTCGTAATCGGTTCGGGCGTAAAAGTCACTGGTGGACTAGCTTCTTGGTTGATTTCCTGACTAACTTCGCTAGTGGTGGAACGACGACGACGGCGCACCAAGGAACGATTTTCGGCTTCCTCGCTGGTTTCCGTCGCCTCTACTGGGGTAGCGGCGGCTGTGTCCTCGACTTCTAGGGTGGGAGTCAAGGATATTTCAGGAGTGGCAAGCATTTCTGGGTTTTCCGCCTCCCTTTCCCCTGCCAGTTTCACGGAAACAATCACCGATTTCGGGTCTTTAAACTCCTTATCCACCAGAATCAGGGGAGAAATGCCCATTAAAGAATAAACTTCCTGTTCTACCGGGGTCATTTCCACGGAAACCCGCTCCCGTTCGCTGACGGGGATATTTTTGACGGCGCTGGCATCTTCTCCCCGTTTCGAGAGACGGGCGGGGCGTTCTCGTTTTTCCTCAAAGCGTTGGGGTTCTAATTCCGGCTCGATTTCGTTGTTAACACCGTTAGTAGAGGCTTTTTCGCCCCGTTCCTCTTTTAGTAACAGTTCCGAGGGACGACGACGACGGCGACGGCGAGAATTATTAACCTGTTCTTGATAGTTGGGATGGAAGGAAAGATCCATCCCTTGGGCGTTTTCTTCGGCCTCAAATTCGGAGAAAACTTCTAGATAGGGTTCGGCCGCCGCAACGCTAGGAGCGCTCTTATCGGGTAAAACTTTTGTATTAGTCGGAGCAACGATAAAGGTTTCTTTTTCCGCGCGGCTAAGGGTGGGGGTTTCTAGGGCGATGGCATTGCCCTCTCCGGGTAGATGGGCTAAATGGCCCAGTCCGCCGCAATGGTCACAGGTTTTGCCGAATAATTCATAAATGTTTTTCCCCTGACGCTTACGAGTTAATTCCACTAACCCCAATTCCGATAATTGGGCAATCTGAGGCCGGGCCTTATCGCTTTTCAGGGCTTTATTAAACAATTCCAGCAGTTTCAACTGGTCGCGACGGGAATCCATATCGATGAAGTCCACCACCACCACACCGCCGATATTTCTCAAGCGCAGTTGTCGGGCGATTTCTGTGGCGGCCTCGCTATTAGTCCAGAGTACGGTTTCTCGGGCCGTGGCCGAACGGGTAAAGGAACCGGAGTTAACATCAATTACCGTTAAAGCTTCCGTCGGTTCGATGATAATGTAGCCGCCGGAGGGTAAATCAACCCGGGGTTTGAGGGCCTCGCGAATGGCGGCGTTAACCCGGAAATAGTCGAGAATTGGCTGGGTTTCCCGATGGGAGTCGATATAAACCCCTTCGAGAGCTTTGCCGCCGCCCCAGTTCGTCAATTGCTGTTTAACTCGTTTTACCGCCACCGGGTTATCCACAACAATGCGATTGACATCGGCACTGTACATATCCCGCAAAACCCTTTGAATAAAGTCATCATCGCGGTTAAGCAGGGCCGGGGCGCGGCTGCTGACGGCCATCTGTTGGATGCTCTCCCACTGTTTTTGCAGAAATTCCAAATCCTCGATAATCGCTTCTTCCGCTTTGCCTTCGGCCTCGGTGCGTACCAGCAAACCCATCCCCGCCGGTTTGACCAAAATCCCTAAAGCTCGTAAACGGGAGCGCTCGTCTTCACTGCGGATGCGACGGGAAAGATTCACCCCGCGACCATTGGGCATCAATACCAGATAACGACCGGGGAGAGTGACATTTCCCGTTAGCCGCGGTCCCTTGTTGCCGGTGGGTTCCTTCATTACCTGTACCAGCACTTTTTGCTGGGGGGCCAGTAATTCCGTGATAGCACCGGCGGTTTTTTTCAGTCTTAAGGGGCCCAGGTCGGTGACATGAATAAAGCCATTGCGTTCCGCATCGCCAATATTGACGAAGGCTGCATCTATCCCGGGGATGACGTTTTCTACTAATCCTAGATAGATGTCGCCCACCTGCTGATTACCTGTGGCTACAACTAATTCCTGAATTTGATCTTCCCAAAAAACAGCCGCTATATGGTGTTGTTCGGCTATGATTATTTGTTTTGGCATTCAATTTCCTCAATCTTTCGGTTTCAAAAGCGACGGACCATGGGCTATTTGTCTATGCTTTGAGGCTACTTCTGGAAATCTGGTCTTGTTAAGAAAGTTCTAAGAAGATGAGTCCGCATCGTTAAAGCCTCATCTTGATGTTCATCTGCCTCTCAGACCTGGGAACTGAGTCTTGGTTTCAGTTGTTAAGTCTGTTTGGCAAGTGCCGGCTTGACCCACAATTAGGTAAGCACAGCCAGGAGACGAGATTTTCAATTAATCCCTGAGTCTTGCTCGATAACAGCATTTTTTATCCGTTTCCGCCAGTTCTGTCTATCAGAATCTAGGAAAAAAGGAGTTTTTGAGTTACTCCCCTCGGCAACAGGTTTCTGTGGAAGGGAAAATAGCGCACTTTTCGATTTTCCAAAAACCACGATTCTTTTAAGAAATGCTTTAATCGAGTCTTATAGACGACTATAACTCACTCGGTCACTCTCTGACAAGACGAGGAGCAATGATAGGCAATAAAATAGACATAAAAAGCTATCTAGCTGACTTTTCAGGCTAAAATTCCCTTTTTATCCCCTTTTTGCTTTCTAAAGAATTAATTAACCCGCTAGTCTAGTTAGGATTATTGACGAGATGACCGGATTGACGGTTTCCTTAATCCCTTAATTCCTGTTCAGACAAGGCGATAACGTTCAAAATTACCCGTAAATCCGCTTCTGACTCGATTTCTAGCAATTCTTGCAGGTAGGGACGATAACGGTATATTCGATAACCTTTCCCCTCTAACCATCGGGCCACGGCCAAATTACTGCCTTGATTAAACGCTCAATTAAAAGTTGACTGGAGATAAGCTGTTCGTAATTTAAATTGCTTGTTGAGACGAAGCAAGAGGCAGCACTAAAGGGATTGGGGGAGATTCGGCTAATCTAAGAATAAGCGGTTTAAACACCTCTTAGCTTACTGACGATAAAGCGCTAAATAATCACTCATAATCTAGTATGGCCTGCACCCATTTGGGCGGACGAGAAATCGGATTACCAAGGCGATCAAGAACTAATAACGCCACTAAATGCACGGCAAATAGGTATAATAAACTATTGACAAATATACCCACAACTGCCATCGATTGAACTTGCAGCAGCGTCGGTTTAGCGAGAATCCCTAACTGGGTGAAAATCCAATCGATAAAATTAGTCGCTTGGGTAATCACATATAACCAAAGATTTTCGCCTAAAAGAATTGAAAATAGCCAAAAACGAAAGAATAAACCAAAAGCCCCCAACAGTCCCCCAGTCAAGATAGAAAATTCCCAGCGCGCACCCCGGCGCCAGCATAGCCCCAATTGTAACCCCATCAAGCCGTGGGGAATCAAAAAGACGATACTGCGAGTCGGTCCCATCAACACCGACAAAAGTAAACTAGAAACTAATGCTGTCATGGAAGCACAACGAGCGCCCCAACGTAAATAGGCTAAAGCGATAGGAATCGGGAAGAAAACCCTTAATAACGGTCCGAGGGGAAAATAATAGTCAATTAACCAGATTAAACTGGTAGCACTGGCCAAAAAAGCCGTCTCCACCGTGATCAGGGTAGCGATAGACTTGAGAGGAGATGGTTGGATAGGTTTGGCAGTGGGTTTATCTAGGGGTTTCTCCTCTTCCCCCAGATCTACCCAATTGCTTTCATCTATTGTCTCTTCTGAGGATTGAGCGGGAGAATTAGCGTTAGAATCATTCATTCTATCAGTTATCCGGTGGTCGGGACGGGTTGGCAAGCTATTCTTAGCTTAGACTTGTGACTCCCAGTCAGGCAAGAGGCAAAAAATACTAAGCTGTTGACTATCTAAATGGGTGAGGGGTGGGGTAATTTACGGAAAATATTCCTATTTTCACAGAAAAAAACTGGCTCTAAATACCTTCTAAATCGGCTCCTAACTCCCGTAAGCGAGATTTTAATTGTTCTATTTGTTGTAAAGCTAAAACCTTCTCTTTACGTTCCTGTTTAGCCACTTCTGCGGGGGTAGGAATTAATTCAGCCTCCCTATTAAAATAGCGTAATTGTTGTTGATAAATACCCAGAAATAAGCCTAAGCGATCGCTCCATAGCCAACCCCTGTCCGTCGGTTCAATTGCTTGATATTGCCCTTCCATGAGCCGAAATCCTTGTAATTCTAAGGTTTCAGGATCGAACCAAAAATAATCGGGAGTGCGAAAAATATCTTGATAAATTTGTTTTTTCTCGCCGCGATCTATTTTGGCGGTACTAGGAGACAGAATTTCCACGATAACATCGGGATATTTGCCCCCTTCTCCCCAAACTACCCAACTTTTTCGCTCTAAGCGTCTTTCTGTTCCCAAAACTACAAAAAAATCTGGGCCGCGAAAATCCGAGGATTTTTTCTGATTAGGACTATAATAAATGCTCAAATTAGCGGCGGCAAAATAATCATTACGATCTTGCCATAACCATTCTAAAGACTGAAGTAAAATCAGAATTTGTTGTAAATGAGCGTAGCTTTCCAAGGGGGGTTCCTCACTCCAGATATCCCTGGGGGGAAATTTTACCTCATCCGCACAGGACTCGTTATTGTCGATGATAGGAAAAGTGGTCATCTTTTTTGAGGTTGGGTGTCGGTCATCTCATTATATCAAAAAAGGTGGGCTATAAACCCACCAGAAAAGTAATCAAAAAACCTCAACGATAATTAGGACTTTGGATATCTCTAAGACGCGCTTCGGGACGTTTAAATCTGTCCATTTGTGCCTCAAAGAATTGACGATTTTTGAGTAAATGTTTGGGATTAGGATCGTCGAGGGGATAGAGCAAAGCAGTGCGTAGAGCTTGAATAACTGCCGAAGTAACATTATACATTGATCGCTGAAAACTAATGCCCAATTGAATCAAAATATCGTCTTCCCCCCGGCAGTGTTGCTGATAGTAATCGATCAGATATTGGGGCAAGAAATGATACATATCATCCATTAACAATGTGGGGGGAATTCCCGCAGTACCCACGGGGAAAACATCAGCGTAAAGAATGCCATAGTGAAAGTCTTTTTGTTGGTAGGGAACCTGTTTTGCTTGGGCATTATAGGACTTTGTACCCCGGAAGGGAGCAGTACGATAAAAGACTGCTTCCACATAGGGTAAAGCCGCTTCATAAAGCCAAGTAAAAGCCTTTGATTTGGGGATAATTTCGTAGCATTGACCATCAATATAAACGTGATGATAAATTGGCCGTCCAGCGATGGCAAAAATGCCATTAACGAGGAAATTCATAGCATCAGGAACACCTTTAAACCCGCCTTCATCGTAGATATCGGACATCTCGAAAAACACCGGGGCCATCACTTCCCAGAATAGTCCTAAATTGGAGTAATAGGACATCATCCGCACCTGTTCCAAAAACATATCGGGGAACAGGTCATAAAGTTTCATCATCACGGGGTTTTTCTTGAAATAGGCCTTAATAGCGCGGTCGGCATTTTGGCGATATTCTTCTGAATCAAGATAGGCATCAAATAAACCCCAACCCATATCGCGGCCATGCCACAACATGGCTTGCATACAAGCTTCGGCAAATTCCATATTAATTCGGTCATGCCAAAGATGATGGATTAATCTGGGCATTTTTTGGGTTTTACCTTTATCCATGAATTCTAACAATTCAGGGTGAGCAGAACCCGTGCCGCGCCAGATGCGTAAATCGGCATTATCGCCAGCGTAATGATTTTGTAAGTCCAGGTATTCTTGGGGCAGAAAATATTTAAAAAAGGGCAAAGGATCGAGGAAAACTCGTTCGGCAATGTAGAGAAGATCACGCCAATAAAAATCCATCGGTACGGCATAAGCTTTATAAATGCCGATAATTTGCATCAGGTTTTCGGGAGTATCCGGTAACATGGATCCACCCGCTTCTAAACGCTGGATAATGTCGGCAAATTCGTGAGTAGAAGGGGGAAGTTTGGCTTTGATTAATGTCCCAGTCATAGTTTTAGGTAAAGTAATTAGCGGCGGTTACAATAATTCGGAAACAGCAAGGGATAACTAACTATTACTCAAAAATTTACCCCGATTCAACCAGTTGGTTTTTGAGGACTTTTGCGGAGATTTTTTGAAGACAAAACTAGGTTTTGCTTCTCCCGATAAGCTGGCAACCATCGAGTTAGTGGTGGGTTCAATCCAACGGACTAAATAATTGGGTTGAATACCTAAAAAGACGATTAATACCATTAGGACAAAAGCGGGGATAGTTTCCGATTTCAAGACTTTGGGATAGTAGGCAAGTTTGTTATCCAATTTACCAAAACAGGTGCGATTAAGCAGGATAACAAAGTAAACCGCCGTTAAACCGGAAGCGATGATACAGAGAACCGTCTGCACGGGAAAACGCGAAAAACTACCCTGAAAAACGATAAATTCCGCCACAAATCCCACTAATCCGGGGATACCTGCGCTGGCCATACCGGCGAGAATTAACAGGGCGCTAACCAGGGGTAAACCGCGAATTGGGTTCATTAAACCGTTTAAAACGTCTAAATCTCTAGTTCCGGCTTTGCGTTCGACAATGCCCACCAGATAAAATAAGAGGGCGAGAATGAGACCGTGGCTAATCATTTGCGCGACGGCACCAAGGACGCTTAAACCCGTGCCGGCGGCGGCTGCTACCAGTATATAGCCCATGTGACCGATCGAACTGTAGGCCACCATGCGTTTAATGTCTTTTTGGGCAATAGCGCTCAAGGCCCCGTAAATAACGCTAATAACGCCGACAATTGCCAGTCCGGGGGCGATTAAAGACCAAGTTTCGGGGAATAATTGCAGACCAAAGCGAACTAAGCCATAAGTACCGAGTTTAGCGAGGATACCACCTAATAAAATTGCTGTAGCGGGGGAAGCTTCCGTATAGGCATCCGGTAGCCAAGTATGGAGAGGTACGAGGGGGATTTTGATGCCAAATCCCACTAACAGCAGAGTTAAGAGCAGTAATTGGTTTTTTTGGGAGAAATCGGCGGTCGAGAGGGAGGAATAGTCAAAAGTACCACCGTTGAGGAAACCGATGCCTAAAAATGCCGCTAGGACTAATAACCCGGAGACGGCAGTGTAGAGAAGGAATTTAATCGAAGCATAGCCACGTTTTTCGCCTCCCCAGATAGCAATCATCAGATAAAAGGGGATTAATTCTAGTTCATAGAAAACGATGAACAGCAGCAGGTTTTTGGCCATTAATGCCCCAGAAACCCCGGCGTTAATCAGGAGGATTAGGATGTAATAAAGTCGGGGACGATCTATTTTTTCTTCGCTACTATAGATAGCTATTCCTGTCAAGAAACAGTTTAAAATAATTAACGGTAAGGACAAACCATCGACTCCGAGGTTATAACTTAAACCGATTGGTTTTGCCCATTCGCGGTATTCAGAAAATTGAAAGCCATTGCTGGTTAAGTTATATTGGGTCAGCAGATATAAAGACCAAAAGAGGACGGCGGCAACAAAAAAGAGGGTAATTTGACGTAATTTTGCTGGGGCAAATTTATCGGGGAAAAGACCGACGATAATTGCTCCAATTATTGGCAACCAAAGCAGGGTACTGAGCATATTGGTATCGATCAAATTTACAATGACTGGGATGAGAAAACGATTAGCCAACCAACAGGATGACTAATCTGGAATTGACTAAATTAAACTCACTTTTCCGCTATCGAGATCATAGTAGGCTCCGACAACTTTTAATTGTTTGCCGTCCACTAATTCACCGATAACTGGGGATTTGCCTAATTTCTCTACTTGATAGTTAACATTGGATTTAATTGCTCGCTCAAGTTTGTTAGAACCGGGTTGTCTTTCGGCTCGATCAACTCCCACCTGTAGGCCATCGATTAAACGACCGATTTGTCCGGGGAAACGACCCCCTTCAATGGTGGCTTTTACCGCTCCACAACGGGAATGGCCGAGAACAATAATTACCTTAGCTCCTAATACCAACGTGCCGAATTCGAGGCTACCAATTTCTTCGGAAGTGGCTAAATTTCCCGCTACCCGACAAACAAATAGATCTCCTAATCCGCGATCAAAAACGATTTCTGCCGGCACGCGAGAATCGGCACAGCCCAAAATTGCCGCAAAAGGGGCTTGACTTTCGGCCACTTCTGTGAGTCGAGCTTGATCGCGGTTAGGACTTTTTTGTCTTCGTTCCCAGAAACGTTGATTGCCTTCCATGAGCATAGTTAAAGCTTGGTCGGGGGTCAATCCTTTATTTTGAGCAGTCAGCCATGGCTCAGAATTAACAGCAGTTTGGGCGTTAGTTTGGGACAGTTGCGAGCCTAAAATAGTAGCGGCCAGACCAGTTCCCAAAAAACCACCACCATAACGGATTAATTGGCGACGAGAGGTATTGAACATAGCTAGTTGTTTCCATTAATCAGGACAAGTCCTATTGTCGGGGCAAGGGATACTAAAGAAAAGCCTAAGTTATCAAATCTTTAACTGAAAACTAGAGAAATCTGTAATAGTAGAGGCCAGCAGATGATAATACCGATCAAAGCGACCCCCAAAATAATCGACAGAAAGTAAAATTGGGTTTGGCCCGAAACGTTATATTTCAAACTCTGACCACCAAAAACCGTGGCTAATCCCACCAGGTTAACGACACCATCCACCAGAAAGGTATCGATCCAGTTAATAATTTGCGAGATTAAATGAAGGGCGAAACCCATGGTCACAGTCATGGGGATAACTAAGGGCCAAAGAGCTTCCGGAGAGCGCAGGGTCATCGGTTTGATTTTACCGCCAAAGAAAACGCAAAATTCTCTAGTGACACTAAAAGCAGTTAAGGCATTGACCAACAATAGCACTAATAACAGTAAACCACTGATTTCCGAGAGGCGATCGCCCATGCGCGCTAATGCCCAAAAACCACCAAAGGGAGGCAGTGCGACTAAACTAGCGGCACCAACGAGATAACAAATACCAGAAACGGGACGACGGGACCATAAACCGCCGTATTGGCTTAAATCTTGGCTGATATTATTCCAAATGATGTTACCCACCACCATGACTAACAGGGACATAGCGATCGCGTATGTAAAGAGTAACACTAAAGCGGTTTCCGTTTGTCCGGTGGCAACAGCGATAAAAATCAGTCCCATGTAGGCACTGACGGAATAGGAAAGGGAGCGCTTGACATCGATCTGGGCGATCGCAATTAACCCAGCACCGATGGCAGTGACAGAGCCAACAATGGTCATCACCTGCAAGGTTAAGGGCGATAATTGTAGCACCGGCTCTAATTTCACCAATAACCAAGCACCAGTGGAAACGACGACGGTATTCCGCAGAATTGTCGCTGGCATCGGTCCTTCCATGGCCTCATCTAGCCATAAATGTAGAGGAAATTGAGCGCATTTGCCCATCGGACCAGCAATCAGGGCTAAACAGAGTAAATTAGCCACATTGGGGTTTAAATTGGCTGTGGCCGCCCATTCTGCCAATTGGTCAAAGTTCCATGTTCCCGCAAGGGGTAAAAGGGCCACTACTCCCATCAACAGGATTAAATCGCCAATCCGTTTAGTCAGAAAAGCATCCCGCGCCCCCGTCACCACCAGAGATTGATTGAACCAGAAACCAATCAGCAGATAAGTGCCGAGGGTGAGAACTTCTAGCACACAATAGCTGAAAAATAGCGAATTACAGATAACTAGGGCGCACATACCCCCTTCAAAGAGGGCGACGAGAGAATAAAACCTTGCCCAACCCCAATCCATTTCTAGATAGGCGATCGCATATACCTGGGCGGCGAGGTTTAAGCCGGTAATTAGCAGTAACGCCCCAATATTAACAGCTGAAATCTGCACATCTAAAGATATGCTTAAATTTGCGGCATTTAGCCAATTAAATGCTATGGATTGAGGCGGACGACCCCAAACGGCGATCAAAGCAAAAAGGCTATGCAAAAAAGCCCAGCAGGTCATGATCAAGTTCAGATAACCGGCCGGTCGCGGGCCGGTTTGCCGGATAATACCGGGAGACCAAGGTAGAGCGAGAAGTGCGCCCGCAAAGGCGTAAAGAGGTACCAACCAGATAGTCTGGCTGAAGGACTCGAACATATAAACACCTCAAGAAAAAAAATGATCCTGAATTAAAGTTTAAGGTTTAATGGCTCACTAATAAGCTGTCACCATTTTTTAACGAGGCATTAATCGGGATAGTTTGACTAGCTTCCAGCAGGTATTTTAAAAAAGCATCAGCAATCACGGAAAGTTGTTTTCCGGCCAAGTAACAAACGTACCAATTGCGCTGAATCGGAAAATGTTCCACGTCGAGGATGGCTAATTCGCCGTTTTCCCCTTCCGAGATGAGAGTATGCTTAGATAGTACCGATAGTCCTAAACCGCCAGAAATAGCCTGTTTAATCGCCTCGTTACTGCCTAATTCCAAGCGCACCTTCACCTTAATATCGTGGAGATTAAATAATTTTTGTACCGCTTGGCGGGTTCCAGATCCCGATTCGCGCATAATAAAAGGTTGCTGGTTGAGGGATTCAAGGGGGAGATTTTTCTTACCCACCAATGGATGATCTCGTCGCGCCACCACCACTAGGGGATTTTCGAGGAAAGACTGAGAACAAAGTTCCACTTCTTCTGGCGGTTGACTGAGAATATAGAGGTCATCCTCGTTGTTTAACATTCGCTCTTGCAGTTTCTGATGATTAGTCACTTGTAGGGCGATGTCAATACCGGGATACTGTTGACAGAATGCCCCCAGTAATCGCGGTACAAAGTATTTAGCGGTAGTAATTACGCCTAAAGTCAGCTTTCCCTGTCTAGTTCCTTTAATATCGGCCACTTTCATTTGAAAGTTGTCCAATTTATTAAAAATCTCTTGACAGGTGAACAGTAATTCCTTACCCGCTTCGGTTAAAAATAAACGTTTGCCGATTTGCTCGAATAGCGGTAAACCCACGGCTTTGGTGAGTTGTTTGACTTGGGTTGAGACGGTAGGTTGAGTGATAAATAACTCCTCGGCCGCCTTGGTAAAGCTACTGTGTCGAGCGGTAGCCTCAAAAACCCTTAACTGGTGCAGGGTTGCCTGTATCAAGTTCTTATCCCCTTCTCAATAACAACTATTTGTCACCATCAATCCTAACGTTTTTATAGATTCTAGTCAATTAATTTTTTGATAAATATAGACTTTAATAGATATAACCGCCGCTTAAGACCTTTTTCAGCTTTTTCTCCCCACACCCCATTACCCCATCTCCCCATTACCCCATCTACCCAATTCTTAATTAATAATTGATAATTCCTATTAATATATTTTAATTTCAGCTTTCATGATCGATAAAAATCTTGCTATAATCAGAAAAAAACCATCTATTAAAAATAAAAGACAATGGTTAGTTATCTTGATATTGACGACGATCTTCTTTTCCCCGATAGCGATGGTCAACCGATGGCAGATAATACCGAACAATATGAGTGGATTGTCAAAATTAAGGAGAATTTAGAGATTATCTTTGCGGATG
>VYKU01000195.1_pt1 | contig 12323 bp, 8 predicted proteins | sample 5114491 | NCBI WGS metagenome assembly VYKU01 (sample SAMN12291796, study PRJNA351875) | freshwater metagenome | isolation source: freshwater lake | place: USA: Michigan, Gull Lake | collected 2011-07-05 | reverse complement strand
GGTCGAGTGCAAGATGATCGCCGTGATGATCGACCACCTCCTGCGACGAAAACCGGAGGCTTTGATGGCCGCTTGATGCAACAGGCTCCCGAGGGGAGGGGCAGGGGTGGGGTTCGCGCTGGCCAAACCCCCCCAATATCCCGCATTCCCCCGCAGCCAACCGCTCAGCCTCCCCCTAAAGACCAGCCCACATTTCCCTAACCCGCACCCCGTTTGTGCAGTAAACTATCCCTGCAAACGCAGTCCGCCAGCGCCTATCCACCCGGCCACAACGATCACACTCGACAGGGGAGCACGATGCACACGCCTCACCTCACTGCCCGCAACACCCGGCCCTTTGTAAGCACCCTCACCCTGCTCTACGGCAGGCTCAAGTCCCTCACTCTTGCCCTCGTGCTCGTAACGGCCTGGGCCACCCCAACACCGGCCCAAGCCCAGTGCCCGCCGTCGTGGTTGCCGGCGATCGGCACGCCGGGGGTCGATGGCAGCGTTAGGGCCCTTGCGGTCATACCGGGTGGGGACGTGATCGTGGGTGGGAGCTTTGCCAGTGCCGGGGGCGTATCGACGAACGGCATTGCCCGATACAACCCGAGCACAGGCGCCTGGTCGGAATCTGGATCCGGGGGGATTAGCGCCCCCGTCACCGCCCTGGCAGTCCTGCCGGGTGGGGACGTGATCGTGGGCGGGGGTTTCGGCATCGCCGGGGGCGTTGAGGCATACGGCATCGCCCGCTACAACCCGAGCACGGGGGCCTGGTCTGCGCCCGGGGCGGGGGTTTACAAAAACAGTACGGGGGCTGGCTCAGTCACTGCGCTGACCGTGCTACCCGGCGGGGACGTGGTCGTTGGTGGGTTCTTCGACGCCGCCGGGGGCGTGCCAGCGAACAACATGGCCCGCTACAACCCAAGCACGGGCCTCTGGTCGGTGCTCGGAACAGGGACCGACAGCATCGTCCGTGCCATGGCGGTCCTGCCGGATGGGGACGTGATCGTTGCCGGGGACTTCACCACCGCCGGGGGCCTGCCGACAAACCGCATCGCCCGGTATAACCCGAGCACGGGCGTCTGGTCTGCGCTCGGATTGGGGACGAACAAACAGATCACTGCCCTGGCGGTCCTGCCGGGTGGAGACGTGGTCGCGGGCGGGTTTTTCACCGCAGCCGGGGAAGTGCTGGCGTACCGGATCGCCCGCTACAACCTGAGCACAGGTGCCTGGTCAGCGCTTGGATCAGGGACCAACGACTTCGTCCAGTCCCTAGCGGTCCTGCCGGGTGGGGACGTGCTCGTGGGTGGGGGCTTCACCGCGGCCGGGGCATGGTCGGCGAACTACATCGCCCGGTACAACCCGAGCACGGGCGTCTGGTCGGCACTCGGATCGGGGACTAGGGGCCACGTCGGCGCCCTGGCGGTCCTGCCGAGTGGGGGCGTGATCGTGGGCGGGTCGTGGTGGAATACCGTGGGCCTGCCGTCGAGCATCGCCCGCTACTTGCCAGGCGCCCCGCCGCCGAGCATCCAGTGGCAGCCAGTTAACCTCGCCACGACCCCTTCGGGCACCGCAGTGTTCTCGATCGTGGCTTCCGCCAACGGTGGCAGCGCTGTATTCACGTACCAATGGTTCAAGAACGGCGCGTTCATCAGTCCGACCACCAACCCCTCGGCTGCCACGCCCGTGCTTGTACTCAACGGGGTGCAGGCGGGCGACATCGGCTCGTACACCTGCCGTGCCACCAACGCCTGCGGCAGCGTAATGAGCAACCCTGCAGTGCTCTCATTTGTGAACCCCTCCTGCAGCCCATCGGACATAGCCGGGCCGGGACAGTCGCCGGGTTCTGACGGTCAACTGACCGCCGACGACATCATCCTGTTCCTAAACCGCTTCTTCGCGGGTTGCTGAGCGGTATCGGCAGCGTCCGCCCACACAAAGACCCAAGCCCCGGTATCCACTACTGATCGCTCATCGCTCATCGCTTCTCCCCCATCGCTTACCACTCGTCGCTACCTTTCCCTCCATGCGCAACTACACCCCCCTCCTCACCACCGACCTGCGCACCCCCGACGCCCACGCCACCATGACTCGCATCGTCGATGCGCTCTGGGGCGCGTTCAACCGCGCTACCACCGCCTGGGGGATCTCTTGGATCGGCTTCTATCTGCCCGACCCTGCCGACGCCGGCGTGCTGGTCCTTGGCCCGCGGCGGGATAAGCCCGCCTGCTCGCCGATCGGTTTGCACGGGGCGTGTGGGCGTTGCTACACCTCGGGCTTGCCGCTGGTTGTTACCGACGTGGCGAACCTTGGTGCCGGGTATATCGCGTGCGATGCGCGCGACAGGAGCGAGGTGGTCGTCCCGCTGCTCGATGCCTGGGGGCGTTGCACGGGGGTGCTCGATGCGGACAGTTACGACACGGGCGCCTTTGCCGAGCACGACGCTTGGCAGCTGCACGAACTGCTCTGCCGGGCGGGCCTGTCGCACGGCCAGTGCCCGGCGGTGCAAACGGTCTGACCTGTCGCGCCGCTCGGGCACCGCGTGCTATTTGTTCGACAGCGTATCGATCGCCTTGAGCAGTTCGACAACGGCCAGGAGCGTCATGCTCGTCGCCTCGGCGCTGACGCGCTGGTCAAAGACGCTCGGGCGGACGCCGCCGAGGGTTGCCTGCGGGTCCTCGGCGAGCCATGCGAGCGTGCGGTCAACTTGCAACTGCCGCAGGAACCGTGCCGAGGCGAGGAGGCGGACGATCTCCGCCCCGCGTTCGCCCTTGCCCGTCAGGCGGTCGTCGGCCATCATGGTCGCAAGTGCGGCCACCGCCCGCGCGCTCTGCCAGGAGGGGAGCGGGTGCCGGGAGCCTGGGATGAGGATGCCGCCGACAAGGTCCCGCCGGTCCTCCCGCGCATCGACCGCGGCGAGCTGGTTCTGCCACACCTGCGTGCGCATCTGCCGAAGGGCCGACGCGGCGGGGACGGTGCCCGCGATCGTGCCCGGCGTGCCAAGCTCGGCCCAGGCGAGCCAGGGCATCATCGCAATGACCGTTGCGGGCGTCTGCCCCGCAAACGCGGCACGCGTGGCGTCGGCCCGCAGTTGCGGCGTCGGCTGGGCCAGGGCCAACAGGCCGCGGGCGTTGACGGGGACTGACTCAGCAAAGCCCGCGGGCATGGCCTCGGTGGCTTGCATAAACGCGCCCGCAACCACCAGCTTGATCTCCTCGGGCGCGTCAGTGCCCAGTGCGAGCGCCAGCATCGCGCACGCGGCAGGGTCGGCTTTGATCTCAGGGCTTGCCGCGGCCCAGCCGGCGACGATGCCCGCCGCACGCTCGGCACGGGCCAGCACCTCCGCTGGGGGAGGGGCCTGACGATTCCCAGCGCGCACCGCGACGTAACTCGATAACGCCAGCGCGATCGCCGCGGCCTGGCGGGGCGTCGCCGGCTCGATCTGCGCCGACGGGCCAATCGGCTGCATCCCGACGGGGGGCGTGCCGGGGGCGGTGTTGCGTGAGAGTTGGTCGGCCAGTGTGTCGGCAAATGCCCGCAGCGCGGGCACGTCGTCGATCTGCGTCTGGTCGATGAGCCGTTGACCGCGGTAGAGCACCTCAGCCGGCGCGTCCGGCGAAGGCTCGACGGCGTGCACCACGGCAAAGCGATAGAGCCGGACCTGGTGCTTGCTCCGCAGTTCACCAGGCTCAAGCAATGCCAAGGTCGCCTGCCCTGTCGCCCGGCTGACGGCCTGCCCAAGGCCCTCGGCCGGGCCGAGGTTGGCCATCTGCATGAACGATGGAAAAACACCCGCGACCGGCTGCTCACCACCCGGCCCACCCGCTTGCCCACCCGCTTGCCCACCTAATTGGGCCGCCAACCCCGAGAGCATCCACGGCGCCTCGGCCTCGACCTGCGCATACGTCGGTGCCTCAAGGATCGTCAACGGCCCGGCGAGCTCGACGGAGATCGTCACCTCCGGCGCAAGCAGGCGGAGTTTCGCAAACCGCCGCGCCTGGGCCTGATCCTCATCGAGCTTGTCCCCCCGCACAGGCAAACGATTCTCCGCCTCGTTCATCGCCTGCCCGATCACCCCCAGAGGATCAATCGTCTGCCCAGGCCCGGCCAGCGACGAGGCCCGGCCAACGATCTGACCCTGGAATCGCAGCACCACGGCTACCCCCGGCACGGGCTGAAGTGCCGGGCTTGTGCTGGCGCTCGGCTGCCCCCAACTCGTCAGCATCAGCCGGGTGCGTGCCAGCACGCCCAAAGCCTGCGCGGGTGTGGGCGTGGTCGTTATCGGTGCCGGTGCGGGTTGCTCGGCTGGAGCGGCAGGTCTAGCCGGCTCGGGTTCGAGCGCCAGTGTGCTCTGCGCCAGCAGCATGGCCAGCAGGGCCGCTGTGCATCCCCCGGCGGTCCTCTGCCGGGCGGGTGTGGGCGTGCTGGGGCAGGTGTTGCCTGTCGGCAACAAAATGGTGCGCCGGCGTGTGGGCATGGGGCGTGATCGTACCCCTGGGAGAGGGATCGCCGGGGTTATACGACGTAAAATCGGGGTTCAGACAGTTGGCATGGGGGTTGTTCATGTGTTCTAGTGTTGGTGCAGAACAACTCAAGAACTGAAAGGGCAACCCATGAGCCGTATCTTTTCCATGTCGGTCAACCAGCAGAGGATCGCGGTGCTCTTCCTGCTCAGCTTCGCGGCGATGTGCTAAAGCCAATCTCGTCGCTCACCACTGACCACTCCAACCCTTATGCCGCCGCGTGCAGCGCTCTGGCTGGCTGCTCGTCAACGAGCTGCAGGCTGATGGCCTGGAAGTCGGCACTACAGGCCATAAAGGCCTGCACCACGCGCGGGTCAAAGTGCGTGCCCGAAGCGTTCTGGATCATCGCCTTGGTCGTCTCGTGCGTGAGGCCATCCTTATACACCCGCCGTGAACGCAACGCGTCGTAAACATCCGCCAGCGCCATGATCCGTGCGGGCAGAGGGATCTCGTCGCCCTTGAGCCCCCGCGGATAACCCGTCCCGTCGTAACGCTCGTGGTGCGCCCAGGCGATATCGCGTGCCATCCGCAGATAAAGTGCGGCGGAGTTCTGCCGCAGCACCGCCTCGAGCGTCTCGGCGCCGATCTGCACGTGCCGCTGCATAATGTGGTATTCCTCAGCCGTCAACTGCCCGGGCTTGAGCAGCACCGCGTCGGGAACGCCAACTTTGCCGATGTCGTGCAGCGGGCTTGTCGCATAGATCGTGGCGATGAACTCATCGTCGATGATGCTCTGGAAGCCGGGCATGGTCGCCATCTGCTGGGCCAACAGCTTGCAGTATGCACGCGTGCGCTCAAGGTGCGCGCCCGTCTCCTAATCCCGGCTCTCGGCCAGCCGGGCCATTGCAAAGATCGTCAGGTCGCGCGACTCAAGCCCGGCGATGCGTGCGGCGACCCCCATCCGCACCGAGAGCTCGGCGGGGTCAAACGGCTTACTGAGGAAGTCGTCCGCCCCCGCGCTGAGGCCCTGGACAAGGTTCGCCGTCCCCTCGCGGCTGGTGAGCATGATGATGTAGATATACCGCCCCAGGTTGGCCCCGCGGACCTTTTTGCACAGCTCCAGCCCGTCGCAGTTGGGCATCTCCCAGTCAGAAATCAGCACCTGCGATTGGCTCTGCTGCAGCTGCGTGAACGCCTCGATCCCGTCGGCAGCGCATGAAACGGTGTGCCCGTCGGCCTGCAACGCCGCGCTGACGAGTTCGCAAGAGAGTTGGCAGTCGTCGGCGACGATGACGTGCATGCGTGAGCCTCTGGGCAGGGGTCGGTGGTCCTCTGCCGGTTTATCGGCTCATGCGGCACCCCGGTTTACGCTGGGGGCATGGGGACGCTGATCTAGTGAATCCAGCAGGGTTTGCAGCTGCACCTTGGCCTCCCGCAGGGCCATCGTCGTGCCCTCGGCGTCCCCCCCCTTGGCGGCCGTTTCGAGGAGCCTCAGCGCCTGCCGAGCGCGCTCGGCACCGAGGTTCGCCGTTGCTCCCTTGAGCGTGTGCGCAAGACTTGCCGTCCGGGCCAGGTCTCCCGCACCCGCCGCGTCGGTTATCTCGGCGATGTGCTTGGGGATCGCCGCGCAGAACTTCGCCAGGATCGACTCGGCTAGGTCCGCCCTGTTCATGCACCGGCGCAGCAGGGCCGGGCGGTCGAGGATCGGCACCTCTGCGTGGGGTTGGGTCCGCGGCACCTCAACGGGTGTGGGGGCCGGGGTGGGGGCTGTAGTTGGTGTGGGGGCTGGTTTGGTCTGCACGGTGTATGTACCCCGTTCGATCAGGAAACGCTCGATGGTGCCAAAGAGCGCGGCAGTGTCGAGTGGTTTGGTGATGAAGGCGTCCATCCCCGCGTCGGTGCAACGGTCCTTGTCGTGGCCCAGGGCGTTGGCCGTCAACGCGATGATCGGCAGTTTGCCCGGCTGGTGCTCGCGGATGACGCCCTTCTCTTCCAGCGCGCGTATGGCCCGCGTCGCCTCAAAGCCATCGAGCACCGGCATCTGGCAGTCCATCAGCACCAGGTCAAACTGCTCCTCCTGCGCCCGCTTGACGGCCTCCTGCCCGTTGTTGGCGATGACGACGTTGTAACCCGATGACTGCAGCAACTCCACCGCGATGACCTGGTTGACCTCGTTGTCCTCCACCAGCAGGATGCGTGCGCTGTGCGCAGGACCCGCCTCTGCATGTGATGGTTCGTTGGGCGTGCTGTCAACCGGCTCCTCATCACGGCGCGGGCTGCGCACATAGATCATCCCCTCGGCGATCGCATCGAGCAGTTGCCCCTGGTTGAACGGCTCCTCCAGCCACGCCGCATTGTGCAGCCGCTCGCTGTCGATGCTCGCCCGCAACCTCGGTGGGCCCGTCAGCATCAGGCCCGTCGCGCCGATGGCCGCGCTGTTGCAAGAGAGGTCGGCGATCCCCTCCAGGGCCTCCTCCCCGAAGCCCGCCCACGCCAGCAAGAGCGTGAACGGCCTGTTCTCGCCGCTCGCCTGCGCCACGGCCTCGGGCGCGGCCTCGGGGTGCCCGATCACCCGCGTGCGGAAGTCCAGCGCGTTGAGGGCCTCGACAAGCCGCTCCCGCTCAGCCCCCGCGGGGGCAACGACCAGGATGCGCGCGCTGCGCAGGTCGCTCGTCAACGCGGGTGTGCTGGTGCTCTTGCTCGCACGCGACAGCGGCACCGTGAACCAGAACGTCGAGCCACGCCCAGGCTCGGAAGTCACCCCGATCTCCCCGCCCATCAACTCGACAAGCTGCCGGCAGATCGACAGCCCCAGCCCCGTACCCCCATACTTGCGGGTCGTCCCCGCATCAACCTGCGAGAAACTCTTAAACAACCTCTCGATCCGCTGCGGCGGGATCCCCATGCCAGTGTCCGTAACAGTGAATCGCACCAGCACGCTCTCGGCGTCCATCCGGTCGGCCGACGCGTTGATCGCCACCGCACCCTTCTCCGTGAACTTCGTCGCGTTCGAGACAAGATTGACAAGCACCTGGTGCAGACGCAGCGGGTCGCCTCGCAGCGGCACGCGCAGGCACGGGTGCGTGCGCGTCTCGAGCCTCAGCCCTTTCTCGACCGCCCGCGCGTTGCAGAGCAGCCCAACGTCCTCGACAACGGCACGCAGGTCAATGTCGATCACCTCCAGCTCCACGGCCCTGGCCTCGATCTTGGACAGGTCCAGGATGTCGTTGATCAACTCCAGCAGAGCCTCGCAACTGAACTTGGCCATCCGCGCGTGGCGGAGTTGCTTCTCGTCGAGCTTCGAGCGCAGCAGCAGCTCGATGGACCCGACAACGCCGTTGAGGGGCGTGCGGATCTCGTGGCTGGTGTTGGCCAGGAACTGGCTCTTGGACGCGAGCGCTTCCTCAGCCTGCCGCTTGCTCACAGCCGCGACGGCCAGGAGTTTGTTGATCTCCTGGCCCAGGTTCTTGATCTCCCGGCTGCCGTCGAGCTCGATCTTCGCCTCCAGGTCGCCGCGCTTGCCGATGCGCATGACCTGCTGGCCCAAGCGCTGCACCGGCCCGAGCACCGCCAGGCTCAACACGCGCATCAGCAGCGCCACAAAGACCGCCGCCATCGCAACGAAGGCCCACAGCAGCGTGTCGCGCGCAAGCACGGCCTGCGCATACGTCGGGCGGTCTTGCATCAGTGTCAGCACCGCCGAGCGCCGGCCAAAGACATCGCCAAGCACCGCCGAGGTCTGCAGCGCGTTGGCACCCTGGGCCTGGACATCCACGCTGGTGGGATCCTCCCACCACGAGAGGTTCTCCTCGGGCGCATGCACGAGCCTGGGCGTGAGCGTTATGCTGCTCTGGGCCGGGTCGATGCTCGTCAGCGTGATGGTGCTCCCCTGCCGGGAGAGGTGCTTTGCAATCCCCGCTTCGGTGATGCGCCGGCCGATCAGCAGCACGCCGTGCACCTCGCGGGGCAGCGCAACGACAGGCGTCCCCCCCGCATCGGTGCCCCCTGGGTGGGTGCCCGGTCGCGCCGCAGCATGCTCGGGCGCGTGGAGCGTGGGAACGATCGGCCCGGAGGCAAGGGCATAGACCTGGCCGTCGATGGTCAGCAGCCCGCTCTGGACAGCCCCGGGCGTGCTGTGCATGTTCATGATCGAGCCGGGCCTGAGCGCGTGCACAACCTGCGGCGGGATGCCCGCGTCGAGCACGCCATCCTGGCCCCTGGCGTGCCAGGCGAATATGACCGTCCCCCAGACGTCAACAACGGCAACGATGTCCGCATGGGTGCGCGCCTGCGCAGGTGTCAGGCCTGTGCGTGCCGGGCCGAGTGTCGGCTCGTCTGCGAACTGCGCCAGCTCTGCGCTGGCCGACCAGTCGGCCAGTTGTGCGCGGAGGCGCTCAAGCTCGCCGCTGACGGCGCGTGTGCACCGGGCGATCTCCTGGCGGGCGTCGCGCTCTTCCACCGCCGCGTAGCTGTGCAGGAGCATCAGCGAAGCCATGGCATAGACCCCCGCAAAGAAGAGTGCCAGCGGGAGTGCCAGGGCCAAGAGTGTGCGCTTGCGGAGTGTCAGGGTGTGTGTCCTGTCGGTCGATGGCCGTCTGGCTCGGACGCCAGAGCAGCGGGGTGATGTGCTCGATGGGGGTGGTCGGGGTGCCGGGGCCATGCCAGGACCATGCCTGATTGATCGGGCCGGGGGCGCAAGGGGATCAGTGGGGTGTGCATGCCGGGAGGTCTGGGGAGGTGGAAGGGGCTGCGTTTGGAATTTGCTTGGATGTCCATAACCACCGCCCGGCGGGGGTGGGTGAGGTGAAGGGGCCGGGGTGGCGACGGTCGGGTTGGGTGCGTATAATCGAGGCCCGTTTTCGACAGCGTCTATCACAAAGGTATCTTCGCATGGTCAAGCTTCGCATGGCCCGCTTGGGCCGCCCGCACCGCCCCTTCTACCGGATCAATGCTGTCGATTCGCGCGTTAAGCGCGATGGGGCGGTCATCGAGAACCTCGGGTGGTACAACCCGATGGCCAACACCGGCGAGAAGACCCACGAGCTCAACGCCGAGCGCCTCAAGTACTGGCTCTCCGTCGGTGCCCAGCCGAGCGACACGGTCAAGAACATGCTCGCCAAGATCGAGCTCGTCGACGCCGGCGTGATCGCCGCTCGCCGGACCAAGCGGATCGAGGCCAAGAAGGCCAACGAGGCCAAGAAGGCGGCGATCGCGGCCTCGGCTAAGAAGGAAGAGAAGAAGTAAGCCCCGCGGCCAGCAGCAGGCAGCAGGCCTGTTTGTCCCTGGTTTGTATCAAAGCATAGAGTTTCAACGCGGCGGCATCATCCGATGCCGCCGCGGTCGTTTTGACGGGTGTCGTTGGTCCAGGGGCGTGTGCCATGCGGTTTGACATCCTGACAACATTCCCCGAGATGTTCACCTGGGACGACACGCCCGAGGGCGTCGCCGACCTGGCAGGGAGGCCCGCGTTGTCGCTCTCGATCCCCGCTCGGGCCCGCCGGGCCGGCCTGGCGACCTGGCACGCGCACAATATCCGCGTCTGGGCCAACAACCGGCACGACAAGACCGACGACCGCCCCTTCGGCGGCGGCCCGGGGATGGTCATGACGTGCCAGCCCCTCTGGGACGCCGTGCACGCCGTCGAAGCACTCGACCCCCGCCCAGCAACGCGCATCCTCCTGACTCCCCAGGGCGTGCCGCTGAAGCAGGCGATGGTCCACGAACTTGCGGCCAAGCCCAGGTTGCTGCTCATTGCCGGGCACTATGAGGGGATCGACGAGCGCGTCGTCGAGCGCCTGGCCCCCCTGGAAATCTCCCTGGGCGATTACATCCTCTCCGGCGGCGAACTGGGGGCGATGGTCCTGATCGACGCGATCGTGCGCGTCCTGCCCGGTGCGCTCGGGCACGAAGACTCGGCACTGCAAGACAGTTTTTCAACCGGGCCGGGGCCTATCCCGGGGGTCGCCCCGGCCGACCAGGGCCTTGCCCTGCTGGACTGCCCGCACTACACCCGCCCGCGCGAGTGGATGGGGATGGTGGTCCCCGAGGTGCTCCTGAGCGGGGACCACCGTGCGATCGCCGCCTGGCGGCTGTCGCAACGCCTTCGGCGGACGCAGGCCCGCCGGCCCGATCTTTTGGGGCCGGGGGGGGGTCTGGGCCGATAGACCCGTTTTCTCTCTCAGCGCGGAGCGCGAACATGCCGGACGTGATCCAGCAGGCCGATACGATCATCCAAGAAGTTTTTCTTTCTCCCCGCGTGATCGATCGTGAGGCGTTCGGGGAATATGCCGTGGCACTGCGGCAGTTGATCCAGGAGGCCGAGGTCGGCTCGGCGGCGCTCCGGACCGCGGCCGTGGAGGCCCAGCAGGCCCAGAACGGCCTCCGCGAGGCCGCGGCCAAGCACCAGCCCAGGCTCGAATCCGCCGGCCGCACACTGGCGAGCATCGACGCCCGCCTGACCGACGCCGAGCGTCTGTCCACCCTTGCCAGCACCGCCCAGACTGAACTGCTGACCCTCCGCAACGAGCTCGCCCGCTTCGCCGGCGAGAAGATTGCCGAGGCCCGCGCCCAGGCCGAGGGGATCATCCGCCAGGCCCAGGAGCAGGCGCAGGCCCTGCGGCTGCAGACGCAGGCGGAGATGCAGGGCATGCTCGACACCCGCCGGGTGGAGGTTGAGCGTCTGGTCTTCCAGGCCGGGGAGGCTGAGGGGAGGCTGGCGAGCTTCCGCGAGCAGGCCGACCGCGTCGTGGGCGAGAAGGTCGCCGAGGTGCAGCGTCGGGCCGATGCTGTTCTTGCACAAGGGCAGGCGCAGTCGCAGTTGACGCGTCAGCAAGCGCAGGGTGAGTATGAGCGTGCCGTCGAGGTCGCGACCAGCCGGGCCCGGCAGATCGTCCAGGAGGCGATCAGCTCAGCCGAGAGCCGGCTGGCGTTGAACGAACGGCAGGCCTGTGAGCGCGTGCTGGCGTTCATCAACGCGCAGATCGACGGCGGTCTGGGCGGGCAGGTGCGCGAGCTGGAGGCACGCGTGAACGAACTACTCAACCGCGAACTGCCCAAGGTCGACCTCGCCGCGGCTCAGCGCTCGGCGGACCTTGTCGATGGCGCCGTCGCCCGCGCCCAAGGGCTGCTGGCCGACGCGGGCGCACGCACCGAGAAGATGAACGCCGAGGCACAGGCGTGCACGGAACAGGTGCAGAGCCTGATGGACCAGAGCGAGCAGGTCCGCAACCTCCTCGGCCAGGCCATCGAGGAGGCAACCGGGCGCGTCGACCACCTGCTCGACCGTGCCGAGATCGTCAAAGCCACAGCCGCGGCTATCGCACCCGCCTGCGCACGCGCCGAGGAACGCATCAGCACCACACTCCGGCAGATGGAAACCTCCGCTGAGTCGGCGCGTGGCGTCGTCGCCGATGCCAACTCGGTTGTCGATCGGCTGGGGATGTTCATCGAGCAACTCAAGCCCTGGGGCCCCATCCTGCTCGCCCGCGAGGGTGAAGACCTCCCGGTGGTCCTGCAAGACGCCGTCGACCGCGCCTGCGGCCGCATCCGCTCAGAGGCCGCAGAGATCGGCGGCGTGCTCAAGGATGTCTCGGCGCGGATGGCGCGGTTTGGCGTGTCGCCGGGGGACTCAGGGCGGTGAGTGGGGGGAAGTGGCGGAGATAGAAAGAGACAAAGTAGCAAAGTGGCATAGTAGCAAAGTGGCAAAGCAGCACTTTGTGGGTGGTCTGGCCAGATGCCGATGTTTCTTGTCTTGAACCCCTCCCACGAGAGCCTGTTGCGCCATTGTTAGGTATTGACAACTCAAAGAGTGGCGTCCATGCTTGGATTTCCCGCCAAGGAGCCATCGCATGGATCGCGCACTCAAGATACTCGATCAGT
>VYKU01000194.1_pt1 | contig 12471 bp, 20 predicted proteins | sample 5114491 | NCBI WGS metagenome assembly VYKU01 (sample SAMN12291796, study PRJNA351875) | freshwater metagenome | isolation source: freshwater lake | place: USA: Michigan, Gull Lake | collected 2011-07-05 | reverse complement strand
GGGGTCGTTTCCCCGGCCGGTGCGGGCTCGGCGGGCCTGGATGGGCGCGAGGCATAGTTCATCCCGATGGCCGAGGCGATGTAGAGGACAAAGAAGGTGATCGTCAGCCAAGTCAGGGCATCACCTGTGCGTGTGCCAAAGGCGGTTTGGCCTGAGCCTGAGCCTGAGCCGAAGGCGCCGGAGAGGCCGCCGCCCTGGGGTTTTTGGATCAGGACGATGAGGATCAGCAGCAGTGAGACGATGACCAGCCCGGCCATGAGCAGCCCGACGCCGAACTGGGAGTAACTAATGCCCATGATGTCCGCAGCGATGGTCAGGTTCGGGTTGCTCATGGGGTTTGATGCGGCATTGGGGGTGGGGAGGAAAGGGAAGGGGTGATGATAGCCACGCCTCGGGATGATCCCACAGCAAGGCCCGACGTATCCCTGCTGCTGTGCCCAGCCGAGTTGCGACCGGATGGGCGGCCGGTTCGAGATCGGAACATATTCAGAGGTGCCCGCTGAATCTGCCATGCTGGCTCGACACCAGAGCTGGTTTGGTGGTGTTGCTGGTTTTATTTATGTTAGGGCTTTGGTGGATAAAAAACACCTCTCCACCCCCGTTGACTTTGCCTTCGGCACGTCTACCTTTCCCTCCCCCCACGCGGAGCAGGCGTTCTGTTGTGCGCAGGGGGTGTTCGGCGTAGGTCCAGGAAGCAATCGCATGACAGGTGGCAAGATCCGCATCCGAATGGAAGCCTACGACCACGTCGCTCTTGATGCCTCGGCCAAGGAGATCGTCGACAACGCCAAGCGCACCAACGCGAAGGTTGCCGGGCCGATCCCGCTGCCGACGCGGATCGAGCGGTACACGGTTTTGCGGTCGCCGTTTATTGATAAGAAGAGCCGGGAGCAGTTTGAGATCCGCACGTACAAGCGTGTGATCGACATCATCGAGCCGAACGCGCGGACGGTCGAGGCGCTCAACCGCCTGGTTGTGCCCGCCGGTGTTTTCATCAAGATCAAGGCCTGAGCAGGGAGCATCAGGCACGCAGAGAGCAGGGAATAGCTTTTTTTCAGCACGCACAACAGGCTTGATCCCGCCGGGGTGAATCTCCGGTGAACTCAAGTAAGGATACGAATCAATGCCCTTTACACTCCTCGGCACCAAACTCGGCATGACACGCGTCTATACCCCCAAGGGTGTGAGCGTTCCTGTTACGGTGATCCAGCTCGGGCCGTGCGTGGTTACGCAGCTGCGGACGATGGAAAAGGACGGGTACACAGCGGTGCAACTGGGCTTTGGCGAGGCCAAGCCGAGCCGGAGCACGATCCCTGTGATGGTGCACGACTCGAAGGCTGGGACTACGCCGAAGCGTTACCACCGCGAGTTCCGCTGCACGGCTGAGGAGCTGGCTAAGTTCACCCTGGGCCAGACGCTGACGGTTAAGGACTTTGAGGGGACGATGTTTGTCGACGTAACCGGGACCAGCAAGGGCAAGGGGTTCCAGGGCGTGATGAAGCGGCACAACTTCAAGGGTGTCTGCGCCAGCCATGGCACCGAGCGTAAGCACCGCTCGCCTGGCTCGATCGGTGGGCTTTGCTCCAACCGCGGCTTCGGCGGCGGGTTGAAGAAGGGCAAGCGCATGGCCGGGCACATGGGTGATGAGCGTGTAACCATCCGCAGCCTCGACATTGTCCGCATTGATGAGGGCAAGGGTTTGCTGCTGGTCAAGGGCCCGGTCCCCGGTGGCGCACGGCAGATGGTCATGGTCCGCACGTCCACGCGTCTTTATAAGAGCAAAGCCAAGCGTTTGGCCGGGGGGAAGAAGTAGGTAGTGATTGATACAAGGCCCACGTTGGGCCTTGCTTTGTTTGGAGCCGGGGTGGGTTGAACCCGGCAGTTGGATCGAGGTTTCGGAAGAGTTTCATTCGCCGTTGGCAAGGCAATGCCATCTGCGAGCCGGGAAGGGTCGGTCAAGGGTGCCCTGGAGGGTGCCCCCAACGACAACCACCCGGTGCGTACAAACCAGCGTGCCCCGGCCAGTGCCTTGGTTGGGGTTGATGCCGAGTCGATTCCCCGAGCGTTGCGCAAGCACCGACGCGGATAGGCAGAGCCGTGCAGGGATACCCCGGTTTACCGGCCCCGCACGAGGCGTCCGACGAAGGAAGACTTATGCAAGTCCCCGTCTTGAACATGCAAGGCTCCCAGGTGGGCACCTTTACCATCGATGAACAGACCCTCGGCGGGTCGGTCAACTATGCCCTGCTCAAGCAGGCGTATGTCCGCTATCACGCCAACCTCCGCCAGGGCTCGTCGCGTACAAAGAACCGGCACGAGGTCGAGGGGACGACCAAGAAGATGTACAAGCAGAAGGGCACGGGCAACGCCCGCCACGGCGACAAAAAGGTGCCGCAGTTCAAGGGTGGTGGGCATGCGCACGCCAAGAAGCGCACGCGTGAAGACTTCCGCCTGGACATGCCCAAGAAGATGCGCCGCAAGGCCAACCGCAACGCCCTGCTGGCCAAGTTGATCGACAACGAGGTCAAGGTCATCGACAACCTCTCGATGGACAAGCCCAAGACCACGGCGTTTGTCGACTTCCTCGCGGCGATCAAGGTGGACAAGACGGCGCTGGTCGCGCTGCACCAGACACAAGAGGCCGCACGCCTGGCGGCACGCAACGTTGAGAGCATCGAGCTGTGCAAGGCCGAGAGCCTCAACGCGTTCCAGATTCTCAACAACAAGTTCCTGGTCATCGGCAAGGCGGAACTCGAGGCATGGCTGAACGGCCCCTCCTCGCAGATCGGCAAGGAGGCCAAGTCGGCCCCGCTGGGCGCGGCGACCGCCGGCGAGGCTGTCAAGGCCCCCAAAGCCCCGAAGGCCCCGAAAGCAGACAAACCCGCCAAGGCAGCCAAGCCGGCCAAGCCGGCCGTCAAGAAGGAGGCGAAGTAATCCATGGATTACACCTACATCATCAAGCGTCCGGTCCTGACTGAGAAGAGCACGATCGCCTCGAGCGAGCTGGGTGCGTATGCGTTCGTCGTTGACAAGAAGGCGAGCAAGGACGAGATCAAGAACGCTGTGGAGAAGCTTTATAAGGTCTCGGTCGTTTCGGTCAACACGATGATCCACAAGGCGAAGAAGCGCCCGACCAAGTTCGGGATCATCGGCGGCGAGCACACGAAGAAGGCTGTCGTGAGGCTCAAGGATGGCGACAAGATCGAGATGTTCTAGTAGGAAGTGGTTAGGTTTTAGGTTTTAGGTATTAGCAGAAGTTGAGAAACAGGTCCGTACGAGTCAGGTCAACAACCGCGGCAATGCCGCTGATTGGACAGTGAGGCACCCATGCCCATCCGCATCTACAAGAAGACCAGCGCCGGCCGCCGCTTTAGTTCCGTCAACCTCAACACCGAGGTGACCAAGAAGGAGCCGGAGAAGTCGCTGACACGTGCGCTGACCAAGAGCGCCGGGCGCAACCACCACGGCAAGATCACCACGCGCGGGCGTGGCGGCGGGGCCAAGCGGCTCTACCGCGTCATCGACTTCCGCCGGCTTGACCGCGACGGGATCGTCGGGACGGTTACGTCTATCGAGTACGATCCCAACCGCACGGCCCACATCGCGCTGGTGCAGTATTCCGACAAGGTCAAGCGTTATATTCTGGCCCCCCTGGGCCTGAAGGTCGGCGAGCAGATCGTGACCAGTTCCACCGAGGCCGTCGAGCCGAAGGTCGGCAACGCGATGAGCCTGAAGTTCATCCCGACGGGCCTGTCGGTGCACTGCGTGGAGTTGCAGCCTGGCAAGGGCGGGCAGTTGTGCCGGGGTGCGGGGATGTATGCCCGCCTGACGAACAAGGAAGGGCACTATGCCACGCTGGTGCTCCCATCGGGGGAGCAGCGTCGCGTGCATATTGACTGCCGGGCGACGATCGGGCAGGTCGGCAACGCAGACCAGCAGAACGTCCGCTGGGGCAAGGCCGGTCGTATGCGGCACCTCGGGCGCCGGCCCATCACGCGTGGCATGGCCAAGAGCCACAACGCCCACCCGCTGGGTGGTGGTTCGGGCCGGAGCAAGGGCAACCGCCCGCCGTGCGGGCCGACGGGCGTCTTGGCTAAGGGTGGGCGGACGCGCAACCCGCGCAAGGCGAGCAGCAAACTGATTATCCGCCGGCGTGTGAGCCAGCGGTATGGGCAGGTCAAGTAAGGTCGAGTGAAGGAAGTTTTTTCTAACAGTCCCCAGCAGATTCACCAGCACAAGAGCACACCATGAGCCGCAGTCTGAAGAAAGGTCCGTTCGTCGATGAGCGCCTCTACCGCAGGGTCGAGCGCCTCAACCAGACCAACAAGCGTGAGCCGCTCAAGACGTGGCGACGCGCCTGCACGATCGTCCCGGAGTTCGTCGGGCACACCTTCAAGGTGCACAACGGGCGCGCGTTCATCGATGTCTTCATCACCGAGGACATGGTCGGGCACAAGCTCGGCGAGTTCAGCCCCACACGCACCTTCAAGGGCCACACCAACAAGAAAGAAGGCCTCGCCGACGGGGCCAAGACCGCGGCACCGACCAAGTAAGTAAGGCAAAGACAAGCAACACCCGTTCCCCGTTCGACAGTTTCCAGCATCCGACGCGCCCGCCACCTTGGCAGCGCACAAGCGAGGTTCACACGTGCGAATCCACTCAGACAACTTCAAGAAACTCGCCCGGTCGCGCGGCATCTCGGCCGAGCAGCTCGCCGCCGCCGTCGTCCGCCCGGGCCTCAAGGCCAGCGATGCCCCCAGCGCGATCAGCAACTGGATGCAAGGCCGCGACCACCCGCGCTGCAAAGCGCAGGACGTTCGCCGGCTGGCCGGGGCGCTGGGCGTTGAGGTGCCCGCGATCGCCAAGTTTGAGTGCACCTTCTACTTCCACCGTGGCAGCCCCCGCAAGATCAGCCTCATTACCGACCTCATCCGTGGCAAGGGGTATGAGACGGCACTGAACCTCGTAACCTTCACCAGCAAGCGCGCAGCGGTAGATGTCAAGCAGGCCCTGATGTCCGCCCTCGCCGACGCAGAGCAGGGCGGCGCGGACGTCGGCAAGCTGGTCGTGGCCGAGAGCGTCAGCGACGAGGGGCCGATGATGAAGCGCTTCCAGCCCAAGGACCGCGGGCGCGCACACCGCATCCTCAAACGCATGAGCCACATCAAGATCGCCTTGGTTCAGAAAGACTAATCCCTAAACCGAACACACCGCACACGCCCTCACGAGCACACACGCACACGAGCATACACAATGGGACAGAAGACACATCCATACGGCCTCCGCGTCGGCATCACCGAGCCTCACAAGAGCCGGTGGTACGCACCCAAAGCCCTCTACGGCGAGCTGCTCGTCGAGGACTACAAGATACGCGCTTTCATCGACAAGCGCCTCAACCGCAAGCCCCCCTTCGCCGCGGTGGCTGGCGTCGAGATCGAGCGCACGCGTGAGGAACTCAAGGTCATCATCAGCAGCGCCCGCCCGGGGCTGGTCATCGGCCCCAAGGGTGCCGAGGTCGAGCGTCTGACCGAGGAGTTGCAGTACATGACCGGCCGCAAGGTGGGCATCTCGATCATGGAGATCAAGAGCCCCGACCTGAACGCGACCCTTGCCGCCGAGGGCGTGGCCGAGCAGTTGCGTAAGCGTGTCGCCTTCCGCCGGGCTGTGAAGATGAAGTGCGAGCAGGTGATGGCCGCGGGCGCCAAGGGCGTTTGGATTGTTTGCAGCGGCCGCCTGGGCGGGGCCGAGATGTCCCGCGTGCTCAAGATGCGTCTGGGCGCGTTGCCTCTGACGACCTTGCAGGCCCAGATCGACTACGGCACGGCTGAGTCGTTCATGTCCTATGGCACCATCGGCGTCAAGTGCTGGATCTTCAAGGGCTTCTATCAGAAGCAAGAAGAGCAGGGCGTCCCCGAGGCCGTTGGCACGCGCCTGAAAGGCCGTGGCCGGCGCTGAGTTCTTTTGTCCCACGTTGTTGGTTTGTTCCTGAGTTGCGTTTTCTTGTTCCGAATCCACCTCCGATCGTTCTGGAGTCTGTCCGATGGCCCTGATGCCCAAACGAGTCAAGTTCCGCAAAGAGTTCCGGCGCGTGCGCGACCGCAAGGCGACCAAGGGCAACTACGTCGCCTATGGCGACTATGGCCTGCAGGCCCTCGACGGCCTGTGGCTGCCGGGCAAGGTGATCGAGGCCGGCCGCGTTGCCTGCCAGCACTTCCTCAAGCGCGAAGGGAAGCTCTTCATCCGCGTCTTCCCCGACAAGCCGATCAGCAAGAAGCCGCTGGAGACCCGAATGGGCACCGGCAAGGCGGATGTTGATTACTGGGCGGCCCGCGTCAAGGCCGGGACGATGCTCTTTGAGATCGCCGGCGTCAGCGAGGCGACGGCGCGTTCGGCGTTCGCCCGCGTGGCCAACAAAATGCCTTGCCGCACGAGGATGGTTACACGCCGTATCGCTGTCTAAGCCAATCACCGAGTTATTCACCCGCCGACGAGACCGAGGTACCTATGCCCGCCCTTCAGACCAAGCACGACACCAACGCCCAGCTCAAGAAGTCCAGCGACGAGCAGCTGACCGCACTGCTCCGCGAGGGTCGCGATGAACTCTTCGCGCTCAAGCAGAAGGCCGTCAGCGAGAAGGTCGCCGACAACTCGGTCTTCAAGAAGAAGCGTGCCGACATCGCCCGCACACTGACGGAGATGAACGCCCGCCGGCTCGCCAAGACCCCCAAGAAGACCCGCACCGCAGCCGCCGACAAGGCCAAGACGAAGTAAATCAACCAGCCCGCAGATGCAGATCTAGCAACGCACACGAGAACCGACCATGCCAGCAGCGACCACCAGCACGAAACCAGCCAAGTCCGAGGCCAAGAAGAAGATCGCCACGCGCACCGGCCTGGTCGATAGCGACAAGCGCCCCAACACACGCCGGGTGATCGTTCAGACGCTCTCGACGCACCCCAAGTATGGCAAGATCATGCGTTCACGCACGATCCTGCACATTCACGACGAGAAGAACGAGTCCTCCTTCGGCGACCTCGTCGAAGTCGCCGCGTGCAAGCCGATCAGCAAGACCAAGCGCTGGAAACTCATCCGCATCGTCCAAAAGGGCGTCGGGATGAAGTTCGAGGGCGTCCAGGCCCCCGACACCGACGGCAACGCACCCGCCCCCGCAACCCCGGCCAAGGCCCCCGTCAAGCCCGGCAGCAAGCCCGCCGCCAAGGCACCCGCCAAGCCGGACGCGAAAAAGTCGCAGAACCCCGCCAAGAAGAAGTAATCCCCAACCGCAGACCCCGACCCCAGACCTACTAGACCCCCGATCAACCCCAGGCCCGGCAACCCGGCCCTGACGAACACGAGAACCACCAATGCTCCAGCAAGAAACAAGGTGTGTAGTCGCTGACAACAGCGGGGCGAAGATCGCCTATGTCATCCGCGTCTATGGCGGCTCGACGGCAACCGGCAAGTTCACACGCCGGACGGCCTCCGTTGGCGACAAGGTCTTCGTCTCCATCAAGAAGGCCGACCCCGGTGCCGAGGTCAAGGCCGGCGACAAGCACAAGGCCGTCGTCGTCCGCACCACCAAGGCACTCCGCCGGCTTGACGGCTCGTATGTCAAGTTTGACAGCAACGCCGTGGTCCTGATCCAGGACGACGGGAACCCCAAGGGCACCCGCATCTTCGGCCCAGTCGCCCGCGAACTGCGCGAGAAGAACTATATGAAGATCGTCTCACTCGCGCCGGAGGTTATCTAACTCATGTCCAGCAAGCACGTACGTAAAGGTGATGTCGTCATCGTAACCAGTGGCGACTTTAAGGGTAAAACCGGCGAGGTCCTCCGCGTGGTCCCCAAGCACGACCACGTCATCGTCAAGGGCATCAACCTTGTAACCCGCAACATCAAGCCGAGCAAGGCCCAGCCCCAGGGCGGGCAGGTCTCACGCGAGGCACCCCTGCACATCAGCAAGGTCTCACCCGTCGTCGACGGCAAGGCGACACGCGTCCGCTTCCCCACCAAGGCCGACGGCACCAAGATCCGCCTAGCCGTGCGTGGCAACAAAGAGCTCGGGATCATCCGCAAAGCCCCAGGCACCAAGCCTGCCACCAAAACCACCAAAACCACTCGGGCCGCCAAGGCCAACTAATCACCTGCACCACCCCGACTGAGCACACACATGGCAGAGAAAGACACCAACCAGGACAAGCCCGCCAAGCCCGCACCGGCAGCCAAGGACATCGCCGCCAAGGCCAAAGGTGAGGCCAAGGCCGCCGCCGCCAAGTCCAAGGGCAAGTCCGGCGCGATCAAGACCGACGAGGGCGTCTACAAGCCCGAGGGTGAACGCGTCGAGCCGCGCCTGCAGGCACGCTTCAAAACCCAGGTCCGCAAGCTCCTGGCCGAGAAGCACGGCATCAGCAACCCGATGCGCCAGCCCCGCCTCGACAAGATCGTCCTCAACGTCAACATGGGCCGCCACCTCGAGGGCACCAAAATCCCCGCCAATGTCCGCAGCACCGTGCTCGACACGCTCATCCGCGTAACGGGTCAGAAGCCCGTTGTTGTCAAGGCCAAGAAGAGCGTCTCGAACTTTAAGGTCCGCGAGGGGCTTGAGTCGGCCGCGATGGTAACGCTCCGCCGGGACCGCATGTGGCACTTCCTCGACCGCCTGCTCAACCTTGCCGCCCCGCGTATCAAAGACTTCCGTGGCGTCAGCGAGAAGGCCTTTGACAAGCAGGGCAACTACGCCTTCGGGCTCACCGAACAGGGCGTCTTCCCCGAGATCAACATGGCCGAGGCAACGTTCACGCACGGGATGAACATCAATCTCTGCTTCAAGAACAGCACGCCCGAACTCAGCCGGGCGGTGCTGACGGAGCTGGGCATGCCCTTCCGCAAGCCCGAAGAAAACCGCCGCCGCTCATAACCCCGCACAAACAGACCCCCGCACCACACGACCCCCTAGGAAAGACCATGGCCACCAAAGCACAGGAAGCACGCAGCCGGCGCAAGCCCAAGTTCAGCTCACGCATCGTCCGCCGCTGCCAGCTCACCGGCCGCTCCCACGGCGTCTACCGCAAGTTCCGCATTAGCCGCATCATGCTCCGCAAACTCGCCCTCGAAGGCAAAATCCCCGGCATGCGCAAGTCCAGTTGGTAAACCACTCCGCACGCTGCACCCAGACCCAGCCAGACCCAGCCCGACCCGACCCGACAGACGAGAACAGAACATGGCCGTTTCAGACCCCATCTCCGACATGCTCACCCGCATCCGCAACGCCCTGGACAACAAGGCCAAGGCCGTTGACTGCCTCAACAGCAACGTCTGCCGAGGGATCGCCCAGGTCCTCAAGGACGAAGGGTACATCGACTCCTTCGAGGTCGTCACCGACCCGCGTGGCGGCAAGCTCAAGCTCAAGCTCAAGTACGGCCCACGCGGCGAGCAGATCATCACCCACGTCAAGCGCGAGTCCAAGCCAGGCCGCCGGGTTTACAACTCCGTCGAGCAACTCCCACGCCCCGTCCAGGGCCTGGGCATCGCCGTCGTCAGCACCAGCAAGGGCGTTATGAGCGACCGCAAGTGCCGCACCGAACGCGTCGGCGGCGAACTCCTCTGCATCGTCCAGTAATACACACGGCACACAAAGCCCCCAGCACAAGGCAGCACACCATGTCCCGCATCGGCATCAAGCCCATCACTATCCCGGCCAACGTCAAGGTCGCCATCAAGGGGAATCTCGTCGAGGTCGCCGGCCCCATTGGCACACTCACCGTCCCCTTCAAGCCCCAGGTCAACGTCGCGCACGACGCCAAGGAGAACACCATCAGTGTCTCCATCGACGAGGCCAAACATGGCGACAACCGCCAAGTCCGCGCACTCTGGGGCACCACTCGCGCCCTCATCGCCTCCGCCGTCGTCGGCGTGACCAAAGGCTACGAAAAGACCATGGAAGTCGTCGGCGTGGGTTGGACCGCCGCCGTTACGGGCGACAAACTCAAACTGGTCGTTGGCTTTGCCAACCCGATCATCATGACGATCCCCAAGGGCGTCAAAGTCACCGTCGATAAGCAGTTCGTCAAAGTCGGCGGCCCCGACAAACAGGCCGTCGGCATGTTCGCCAGCACCATGCGGCAGAACCGCAAGCCCGAGCCGTACAACGGCAAGGGGATCAAGTACACCACCGAGACCATCAAGAAGAAGGCCGGCAAGGCGTTCGGGTCGGCTTGAGCAGGTGTTAGGTGTTAGGTTTTAGCAGAGTAGTAAGAGTAGTAGTTGGTAGTAGAAGTTTAGAACACACACGGGCTTTGCCCCGCATCGTTTGAGAGGCTCCACCATGGACAAGGCCAAGCACAAGACCGTCCGCCGCACACGCCGGCACATCGGCATCCGCAAGCGCGTCGAGGGTCTGCCCACGCGCCCGCGCCTGAGCGTTTACAAGTCCCTCAACCACATGTACGCGCAGGTCATCGACGACCTCGCCGGCAAGACCATCGCCTCGGCCAGCACACGCGATGCTGACCTCAAGCTCGACAAAACCGGCAACAGCGACGCCGCCGCCGCCGTCGGCGCGCTCCTGGCCAAGCGCGCCAAGGCCGCCGGCATCAGCACCGTCGCCTTCGACCGTGGCGGCTTCAAGTTCCACGGCCGCGTCAAGGCCCTCGCCGATGCGGCCCGCAAAGAAGGCCTCAAGTTCTAACAATCTCCCCCCTAACACCCAACACCTAAAACCCAACCCCTTCCCCAGCCCACCCCAAGGCGACCACCATGCCCGAGCTTCTTGACGAAAAACAGCAGATCGAGTCCACGACCATCGGCGTCTACCGCACCTCCGCCACCGTCAAGGGTGGGCGTCGCTTCACCTTCGGCGGCCTCGTCGTCGTCGGCGACCGCAATGGCCGCGTTGGCTTCGGCTACGCCAAGGGGGGCGAGGTCCCGCAGGCCGTCGAGAAGGCCCAAAAATACGGGCAGCGGGCGCTCATCAACGTCTCCCGCGTCGGCACCACCATCCACCACGAGGTCGAGGGGAACTTCGGAGCTTCCAAGGTCAGGCTCATACCAGCCGCGCCGGGCACAGGCGTCGTCGCAGGCACCGTCGTCCGCGCCGTCCTTGAGCTCGCCGGCATCCAAGACTGCCTGACCAAGTGCTTCGGCAGCACCAACCCCGAGAACGTCATCAAGGCCACCTTCGCCGCGCTGAAGATGGTCCGCCCACCCGTGCTCGTCAAAGAGCTCCGTGGCACCGACCTGGCCCGCACCATCATCGAAGACAAAATCGAAAAGGGCAAGGCCTTCATGCCCGCCGCCCGCACCGGTGAAAAAACCGCTAAAGGCCCCGTCAACACGCTCGCACGCGAACGCCGTGGCGGCCGTGGCGGCCCCGGCGGCAACCGTGGCGGCACACGCCGCGACCGCGCCGTCGAGAACGCCACCGGCACACCCGCGGCACCCGCACCCGACGCACCCCCGGCCCCCGCACCCTGATCACCTCACACGCCCCCGCCAACCGCCCACGCAACAGACATCCGCACCACACGTGCGCTCCAGATGAGCGATTCAGCTATAAGGACGAACCGACCATGATGATCCACGACATCACCGCCAAAGCAGGACGTTACAAGAAGCGCCTCCGCGTCGGGCGCGGCGAGGGTGGCGGCCGCGGCAAACAGTCCGGCCGCGGTAACAAGGGCGCAGGCTCACGCTCGGGCACCACACGCCGCGCTGCCTTCGAAGGTGGCCAGATGCCACTCTTCCGCCGGCTCCGCAAGTACGGCTTCAGCAACGCCAAGTTCCGCACCGAGTTCTGGACCGTCAACCTCGGCCAAATCCTCACCCACCCCTCCTTCAAAAACGGCGGCACCATCGACACCGCCACCCTCATCAAAGCCGGCCTCGTCCGTGATGACAGCCGGCCCCTCAAAGTCCTCGGCGGGCTGCCCAAGGGCCAAAAGGTCTCCGCCAAACTCACCATCAACGCCGAACGCGTCAGCGCGTCCGTCCGCAAAATGGTCATCGACTCGGGCGGCTCCGTCGCCGAGTCCGGCACACGCAAGGACATGACCCGCGGCATCGACCGCAACAGCGAAGACCGCACCCCCAAGAACCAAACCAAAAAACTCAAACGCCGCACCGCCGGCCTGACCAAAACCAAGAAAAACATCCCCGTCGAGACCGAGTAACTCCTCCCCCGATTGCAGGGGCAGTGGTAGGGCCGGTTCCTTTCTCGAACCCCTCCCCCGAGGGGAGGGGCAGGGGTGGGGTTCTCTGACGGTCCTGCAGGCTTCCACCCTGCACAACAAACTGCATCCACCACCAAAGCACAGCCTCACCGAGCAACACGAGGAACCCGAGCAGCTGGACCCCAAAAAATCCAGCCTCTCTCTTCTCAGTGCCTCTGTGTCTCTGTGGCAAAAACTCTGTGGTATAAACCCCCCGCGTTGCAGGCACCCAACCCGCCCTATACCCCCGCCCCACCCCCCATC
>VYKU01000226.1_pt1 | contig 12773 bp, 12 predicted proteins | sample 5114491 | NCBI WGS metagenome assembly VYKU01 (sample SAMN12291796, study PRJNA351875) | freshwater metagenome | isolation source: freshwater lake | place: USA: Michigan, Gull Lake | collected 2011-07-05 | reverse complement strand
AAGCTTATTAAAAGAATAAGTTATGGATTTACCAATTTTGAACATCTTCGACTTAAGCTGTTTGCTTGCTTTAATTCATAACAAAAATTAACACACGAAAACCAGAAGAGCCCATTTTTTTGTCTCTCGTCTAGAATATTCATTAATGTAGCAGAATTCTTAATTTCCTCCCTCTAAAAGTTTACAGATTGAATTTGAGCGACTACAATTAGACCATTCAAACTCCTGGGTGTAGTATGAATTTAAAACATCTGCTTCCGAAAATATTAACCACGATTTTGGCCACGCTCGTCACTTTTGTTTTTAGTCCTAGTGGGAATAAAGCTCTATTAGCGGCCGATACTCAGGCTGATCATCAGTCTAATCTGGAGGGGCGATTAGCAAAAGTTCGGGAAATGATCGGTCGGCAGCGCATTATCGATGAAAAGCCACAGACTTTAGATAAATCGGTTAAAATAGGGGGGCAAGCGATCGCTAAAAAAACAGATGATGGCGGTTCTGGTGGGGGTACAATTCCCACTCCCCCTACTCCTTGGCACAATTGGCACAATTGGAACAATTGGGGTAATGAACCTCAAGCTAATCGATAAATCCTCAAACAATTTGTAGTATGTATTACATTATTTTCACGAGGCACTATGAGACAGAAACGTAACTTTTGGCAAAAACTAGCAATTTTGCTGACTACGACTCTAGCAACACTTTTCGGCTACGGTCAATCGAAAGTCTTATCAATAGAAGCTAAGGCCGCCTCTAGGTTGGGTGTGCAGGAACGTTTGGATCGGGTGAGAGAACAGCTAGAATTGCATAAACAGGAATTAAACAGTCAAGATTATGCGTCGGACTCCCCGAATAAACCAATAGATAATTTAGAGGAACAATCAGAACAAAGATTGGCACAGTGGGGCGATTGGTACAATGGCTGGAGAAACTGGGCAAATTGGGGAAATTACTAATAGTTTTCGAGCAATTATCACTCCTGAAATAGCTTAAATGTAGCCACTCTTATTTTTGAATCCTGTGTAAAGGCTAATTTTTGTCTATATACACTTACTCCTGACACACAAAAACCTTACATCTTATTTTTAGCGAGAACTATTATCATAATTCCACGGGTAAAAATGATTGAACTTCTCAGACAATATATAGACAATTGGGGATATAAACCTTCCGAAAAGGGTTCAGTCAAGTTAGTGGTTATTCAACCCACAACTTTTTGTAATTTAGATTGTGACTATTGTTACTTGCCCGATCGCCAGCTAAAATACAAACTATCCCTAGAACTGATAGAACCAATTTTTAGAAATATTTTTGCTAGTGATTTGATTGATTTGCGGGGATTTACGATCGTTTGGCACGCGGGAGAACCGCTAACAGTGCCTATTTCTTTTTATACTGCTGCTATCCAAATCATCGATAAATTAAATCAAGAAATTAATCCTAATCCCTATCAAATCGAGCATTCCTTGCAAACTAACGCCACAATGATCACGCAAGAATGGTGTGATTTTATCAAAGAATACGACCTAAGAATAGGGGTTAGTATCGACGGGCCGGATTTTATCCATGATGCTCATCGTAGAACTCGCACCGGCAAGGGAACTCATGCAAGTACAATGAGAGGTATCAAGTTACTACAAAATAATCAGATTCCCTTTTCTGTTATCGCAGTTTTGAGCGATATATCCTTAGATTATCCCGATGAGATTTTTGATTTTTTCCTCGAAAATAAGATTCGATATGTGGGTTTCAATATCGAGGAAATAGAGGGAACAAATCGTTCATCTTCTCTGCAAAACAACGGGGTTGACGAGCGTTATCGCAACTTTATGCAAAGATTCTATGGAAGGGTTAAAGAAGCTGAAAACCTCCTGCAAGTTCGGGAATTTGATGATCTTTACAGCCTGATCTGTCAGAAGTATAGTTTTCAAGGTCAATTCACCCCTTTTACCATGATTAATATCGCTCATAATGGGGATTTTTCGACTTTTTCTCCAGAACTATTATCCATGAAAAGTGATGTTTATGGCGATTTTATTTTAGGAAATATAACTCAGCACGACCTGCGATCAATTGACCAAACTGACAAGTTTAAAAAACTCGATCGAGATATCCAAGCAGGGGTTAAAATGTGTCAAAAAACCTGCCCTTATTTTTCGCTCTGTGGTGGTGGCGCTCCCGCTAATAAATACTATGAGAATGGCACTTTTCGGAGTACAGAAACAATCTATTGTCGATACACCAAAAAAATTATTGCTGATATTATCTTAGAGGCTCTAGAGAAACAATTAGGAATTGTTTAAATTCTTGGCAATTAAGGTTCTGATGGCTGCTTTGGTATTTTTGAGCAAATCTTCTCCATTTCTTGCTTATTTTCTTCCATATTAGGAACTTCTTTACAGGCATTATCCATTAGCGAATGTAAATAATCCTTACTTTCTGGAATCGGCCAGAAACGAATTTTAGGTGCAGTGGATATGGAGATGAGTTGACGAGGTTGGTCTCGGAAGAAAATACCTCTGATTGGTCGAATATGACCATTATGTTTTGCGATTAATTCTCCACTTAGTGGTTGTGAACTGTCTATTGATTCGAGATCATCTTTCCAAGTCCATAATCGCACCGAACGATCCTCGGAAGCGGTCACCAAAACTTTGTCTTTGGGAAGATAAGCAATTCCTCTTACGGAGCCATCATGATCTTCAAATCTAACTTTTTCCTTACCGTCGAGGCTCCACAGACGAGCCGTTAGATCATCGGAACCTGTTGCCAACAACCATTGATTATCTTTATAGGGTATGTATTGAACAGTGACCACCGGCGCAAAATGGCTAAAATCCTTTTTAGGTTCCAATTGTTTATTAGAAACACATCCGCCATTATCAAGTAAATTCAATAAATAAATTCGTCCATTGGATGAACCTATAGCTATTTGTTGATTATCGGGGCGAATAGCAATACTCAATACGGCACCATTGATAGATCTTCGACAAAAAAGAGCGGGAGCCTTTTTCAAGAGAGCTGCTACACTCCTAATTTGAATGATACCGTCCCCCGAACCAGTTGCTAACAACGATCCATCTTGACTAAAGCTGAGACTCCAGATGGGTGAATTTGACTGGTTAGAATTCGCCACAGAAACCTCTGGTTTATCCTTTAGTCTGTGGTTAGTTTGTGATTGGAACCTCCAGAGGCGAAGAATTCCGCCTGGGGAACCCGTAGCCAAAAGGTATGGCTGGTTATTGTTAGGTTGAAAACTAATGCTGGTTATTTCACCAGTATTTGGATTGGCCTTGCTTTGAGAGTAAAATGGTTCTTCTGGTTCTTTTTTCCCAGATAAATCCCAGAGTTCAATGCCTGTATTGGTGGCAGCGGCCAATAGCTTGCCATCACTGCTCAAGCTCGCTTGATATAGGGAAGTTTTACGATTAACAGCAAATTCTTGGCGTGGGTCTAGTTTCCAGCGACGCACTTCTAGTTCTGAATTGGTAGTTAACCATTGACGATCACCAGATAATTGCAGTCCTTGTATCTCGCGGTCATGGGCTTTAAATTGAAATAATTTCTGACATTCTCTACTAATAATTTTTAGCAGGCCATTTCTATAGCCAATTGCTAGGAGACTATCGGGCATAAATTCAAATTTACTGAAGACAAGTCCTTCCGATGGGCATGATTTCATCTCATTATTTGTCAAGTCGAAATTGACTAGACTGCCATTTTCAAAGCCGATCGCCAAAAGCTGCGTATCGAAATTAAAATCTAGAGCAATTACCGCTTTTCGTACCTGGGGCTGAATAGTCCTAATTTTCGCTAAGTTATTTAAATCAACTATCGCCGTTTCACCACTGTTAAATCCTAAAGCTAGTTTTGGATTGTTCTTATTGTGGCTAAGATCCGCACTCAAAATTATCGATGATGGATTTCCCGATGATTGTCGAGATGGTCGGCTATGTTTTTGGGATGTCACATCTTCTAAAGTAACTCTGGGTTTCGCTGATGCTGATTTTTCCTCTATCTTCCAGAGTAATTTTCTTTTTTCCTGATTGACTGTATCGTATAAAATGATTTGAGATTCCGATACGGTCATCAACCATTTTGAATCTGGACTAAACTTGAGAAGATTGACATTACCTAGATGCTCATAGTAATAAGTTGGTTCTTTTGGGGACGATTCCCAATTTTTCCAAATCAGCACTTTCTTGCCGATCACTAGGGCTATTTTCTGCTCATCAGGACTAAAAATAATTAGACGAATTTGTTCCAAGTTTATATTTTTACCTTGAAAGGTAAAATTAGAAATATTGGCAAGTTCTTTCACTTTCTGTTTTGAGTAGTTTCCCTGTGCATCAGTCTGGCGTTGTAGAATTTGACCATTAGTATGAATAGTAGTAACTATATTTTTATCTGGTTGCAAATTAACATCCATGATGTTACTAAACTTACCGTTATCATCTTTGCCTAGATCGTATCGATAAATATCCTGTTTATCTATAGTCTCGAAAGTTTGTTGAAGTGCCAATAAAGGGGATGTCGTCGGATAACTATCAAATCCTTGAGAAGAATTAGTCTTCACAAGTTCGTTTAACTGTTGTCCAGCTTGCCAGGCGCGAAAGAACAAGTTCTCTAAATTCCCATAGCCTGAATTAAAACTTTTTATGACCCTCGCACCATCTATTTCTGCTTTATTCTGCTTGGTTAAACGATCGCTAGTTATCCAAGCCAACCCCGACATGATTGCGCCAATTGTCGTTATCAAACCTATTGCACCAACCACATATGATTTTTTTCTCGCCTTCTCTGTCTGATGTTCGGCCTCGTTTTTTGCCTTGATTGCCTCGTCTAAATCTATCTGTAGCTTAACTTTGGCTTCGGCAGCGGCTGCCCTAGCTTCGGCTGCTGCCGCTTCTCTGGAAATTTTATCAATCTTTGCCCTGTACCATTCCTCTCGCGCTTTCGATTGCTCTCGAATCAGTCGTGATAGATAATCATGCAGGAGTTGGTATTGTTTTTCCGATGTTTCTTTATAAACTACGACTAGCTTTGATTGAACAAAAATATCCAAGACTAAAATCAATCGAATATCGTCGTTATCTTCGATAGTTTCCCTAAAATCTGTCAAGGTTTTGAGCGGTCTTTTGTCATCTTCATCAGTTAATAAGTACAACACCAGATCGGCTATCTCTTTATTTTTTTCTCCACAGGCCTTAACCACATCATTAAGGTATTTTTTGATTAAGCTATGTTTAGGGCTATTCTCTCCCTCTGCCAATTTTATATATTCTGCCAAACTGCTGATTTCTTCCTCTTGCAGTTGCGCTCCTACGATCTGTAGCTCGATCGGTCGTACCTGTTCGGTATTTCCCGCTAAATCATCGACTAATTTTTCAATCAAATTATCTTCTAGCTTAAATTGAGAATTACTGGTTAAATCCCTAATTAGCTCTTTAGCTTTCTCCTTAGTAAAATTATGAAGGGGATAACGATTTTTATAGCTCAAGACATCTTGATAATCAGCATCTGTGGTTCTTTCTGATTGCTGATTATCTTGAATATATTTCTCTAGTTCGAGAAGATAGTGCAGGTAATCCTCTCGCAACGAGATAACAATCAAGACATTGCTAATTCCGAAACATTGTTTTAAAAAATCAAAAAATCTCGTCCTCTCTTGAGGATCTTTGCAAATAAAGAAAAAGTCTTCAAATTGATCTAAAATCAACACGGTAAATACTTGATCTTGCTGACCTTTCAGCCACTCGATCATCAATGCTTCTACATCCCTGTCAACGGCGGCATTGATCCCAGTATTTTCTGACTCTGCATGAACTAAAGCATGAATATTAAACAGTTTTCTTTCTTTTTCTAGCTCCTGCTGAATTTCTTCTCTCCAATCTCTTGTTTTTGATAAACGCAAGAATAAGGGCATTATTTTCAAGCCCTCGAAGATTTCTTGTCTTAATTGGGGAACTAATCCCGCTTCTAGCATGGAAGTTTTACCTACTCCTGATGGACCAAGAACGATCGTCAGCTTTTTCTGATTCCGAGGACTTAGCCTCCTGATAATTTCCTCCACATCTTGCTGACGACCGGAGGCATCGATCGCCCGATCTGGAATTTCTTCTCCTCCCGTGGGACTAACCGGAGGACGTAAACTCGAAGCCCCCACGAAGGCCAGTAGCCCGTTTTGCCCTTTAACTAACAAAATCTCTTGTTTTTTCTGAAAAGCTTCCTCATATTGCCGCTGATGGAAAAAAACCTCTTGTAATTCTTCGAGAATTTCGATATGTAGTGCTGGTTCATAGTGATCGTGGGCTGCCAGCTTATCTCTCGCATCCTCGATCGTCTGCAAGGCGCGCTTGAGAGTCTTAATCGCCAGTTGCCACTTCTCTAGATGTTTTTTTGCCTGGGCCAGAAGCAACAGGTAACGGGCAGTATGCCATCTTTGGATTTCCGGACTTCTTTTTAGTCTTTTCAAGGCCTGTAACGCTAAACTAGCCGCCTTTCTTGCTTCTAGTATCTCCTCCTGTTTTTCTTTAGTTTCCTTGGCCTTTTCCAGGGCAATTTTGGCTTGAAAACTATAATCTTGGGCGAGAGGCAGTGGATTTTGTAACTGACTATCTAGGGCGATCGAGTCGGCAGCCAATTGGGACAATTCTGGCCATTTTTCCAGATTTTGTAACACCCCCCCCAGTTCATTGCGTAATTTAGCAGCGATCTCGGCATCTTTATTGTCGAAGATTTGACAGGCATTGCTGAGATATTTCTCCTCCTCTTGCCAATGTTCTCTGGCTTTTGAGCTTTCTAACAGAGCCAAACGATGGTGACAAAGACTAAGGCAATAATCAAGGGTTCCTTCGGCGGTTTTTTCGGCAATTGTCTGACAAATTACTAAACTTTCTTGATATTTTTCGATAGCTTGTTTAACTAGCTCAACGCGCATTTCGATCGGTTGCGGTTTCAAGGAGCGGTCATAACAATCTCCTCCCTGAGCGAAAATATAACTGGCTCTGAGTTTCTGTTCCAATTCAATCTGTCTTCTTTCTAGTTCCTGCCAAGCTGAGGCGATTTCTTGGTAACGGCGACGATAATCAGCCAGTTTTGTACTATTAATAGATGTGTAGGGTAAAAAACCGATCGCCCCATTTTGCAGCACGGCACGAAATAACTCATCCGCTGCTTTATGCAAAAAGTCACTTAACTCTGTGGTTGTCCAGTGAAAGGAAAAAGACTTCCCTCCACTAACAAAATCCGGTGCATTTTGTCGGAGCGAAACCAACACTTCATCCGTTACCCATAACAAGAGAGGGAATTGAAAGCTGTTTTGAAACTGGGTTCTAACTTGATTAAAATTAGAAAAAAGGGTTTCAAGACTTTCAACTTGTTCTAACCCCAAAATAATTAGGGCTGATGGTGTTTTTTCCCGATGCCGCAAGACAGTTTCAATTTCCTCAAAAAGTCTGGTGGCTTGTGGAGAGAGCGTCAGTTCTTCTAGATCGAAGCTGCTATTTTCTTGATGAAATCGATCGAGAATAGATTCTCTTAATTGAGAATAATTACAACGGGCTAAATTCAAAGAAAATTTGCCTATGCCAGTACGAATAGCACGGGTTAAGACTTTTACCGCCCGATCATTGTCAGCCATAATCACATCATCGCTATAGTTACCGACCATGGTTAGGAAAGTGTGGGGTTAGGGAACTGGGAACGAGAGCCTATCTCTATCCTAGTCTAGAAGACTCTTTTTTAAATTGTTCGGTTTCTTTGAGCATGGGATTTACGCCAAACCATCGCCCTTGGTCATCTCTATACTCAAAAACCCACAATTGTCGCAGGAATTCTTGATAATTCTCTACATCGCTGCTAAGTTGTTTCTCTCGATCGACTTTTCGCAACACCTCCCAGTTATTGCTACTGATCCCCACCAGTATATTGTCTCGATACTCGCGGATAACTCTTTCTAAAATGTTGTGTAAGATGGGCAAATCATCCTCCAGCAAACAGCTTTGCAAGACTAACAGCAAGGTACGAACATGACCCCCACTGATTTGACAGAGGCGATTCAATACGGTTTCATCTTGGAAAACTTGGGTGATTAAATCAGGCTCTAGATGTTCCTCTGGCGACACATCGGGAAAAGCTCTCGCCATCACCATCTGTTTGAGTAACTTCAATCCCTGTTCGTGAACAGTCCCTTCTCGTTCTTCCACCAAAATCATCGGTAAAATCGAGGTACTTTTGCCAATGCGCTGTAGAAGTATCGCAGCTTGGGCAGAAAAAAGTAAACTCAGCGGTACAGTATAGACTAAATGACATTTAATTTCAGTCAGCACGCTCCCCCGATTGATAAAGATATATTCTGGTTGGGTGCAGTTATAGTTAGGAATTATTTGATTGGCGATTCGTTCTAGGTTATCCACGATCACCACTAAACCTTTTTTCCCTTTTTGTTTTAGTTTTTCGATGGCGGGTTTGAGAATCTCATCATTTAGGGACTCAATTAAAGAGGCGGTTCGAGAGTCGAGAAAGGTACGCAATTGATTACGAGCCTTGGGACTAGTCTTGATTTCTGCCGAAATTTTCGCTAGTTCTACCCCCAAACTTAGATTGACGGAATCGAGTTCTAAGGGGGTGGTTAGTAACCCTGCTATTTCTCCCAGTAATCGGCGAAAATAGCCCGGAAATAGACGAATATCTATCTCTTCCAAATTCTCTACTACTTGACGAGCGATCGCTAATAAAATATCGGGAATATCGACGTTATGGGTATCTAAATACTCATCAGACATAAAATAAACCACGTGGAAACCCTCCTCAAGCAGTTCTCCTGTTAGTCGATTTAACTCGGTGGATTTTCCCCCACCAATATGTCCTGTAAAGAATTGATAACTAGAATCATTGCCACTTCTTTGCAAAGTTTTAACATCTTTCTTGATCCTGTCAATAATTTTACCGCCTCTCACACTGGCGAAGTCGGTGTAATATTTCCTATCTTCATCATTCATTTTCAGGGGTTTGAGAGAGTCACAAGCATCGTAGAATCGATCGTAATCTAGCTCTCTGTTTCCGCTCGAAGACGATGGGGCCGCTCGACGGTTAACTAGAAATTTCTCCAGTCCGTCCAAGTTCTCGCTCTGATTTTGATTCATAAATAACGCTTCTACAAAAATGGATTATCCATATCATAGATCGACGCAACTTGATAGGGAACAAATATTTTTATTCTTGACGGAAATTTTATCCCCTAATTGCCAAAATGACTTTTTCCACTGTCTCTTTCATGACTTCCTCAAACAATCTTAACATTAGTTCTCTTGACAAACGCCTCATCATAGGATTGTTTTAATTTCACAGAACTACACAGCAGTGGAATTATTTCCCACCGATTATTTAAAGACTTTAAGGACTAAATCAGATAAATTGGGCTATTATCAAGCCCAGATGCCAGATAAATCAGTTTTAACTGCTTTATTTAGTTTTTTCTTCTTCAATCTCCCGCTGCATTTGGGCGATTTCTTCGGGAGTCATCGCTTCCAGGCGTTTTTTAAAGACGGCATCTTCGTAATCCTTGCGCTGTTTGCCGTAGGTCATATTATCGGTGGCAACTCGAAACAGATAGGTAAAAATCCAACCGATGACACCACCCACCAACACCGCTTGACTCCAAATTCCCGCCGAAGCACTATCTAAACCGGTTTTTTGTAGGATAATGTAGAGGATGCCGCCCACAGCAAACATCCCGATACCAATCCCGATGACATCGATGCGTCTCATGGGTTTTTTTGGTTGATAACTTAAGCTTTTAGGGTACGACGTTGGGGACGGAAGTTAAGGAAAGGACTTAACAACAGCATCCCGGGGAAGAAAAAGCTCATCAGAAAGTACATAAACCCTCTTTCCCAAGAAGATGCCACATACCAGCGCGTATTGAGGTAGTAGTAGATAACGGCGGGAATGACGAGCAAATACAAGACACTGAGAGATAGGTAGATCAGGGCGATGATAATTGTTTCTTGCGTCAGAATTGATTGCATAAGGATTGATTTTTCTCAATAGCTGTCGGTGAACGGCAATTCACCTGCTGATTATTTTACCCCCTCTTTCCCCCTTTGTGGCGATCGAATTGGCGGGCTAAAATAATTTACTGAAAATACTCTTGCTAATTAAATTATTTGTGATATGATAAAAAATTGTCGGTTAAATAACGGGGGCGTGGCGGAATGGTAGACGCTACGGACTTAAAATCCGTTGAGCCTTATAAGCTCGTGAGAGTTCGAGTCTCTCTGCCCCCATCGATCGGAGTCTATATTTAAACTGAGTACTGGGTATTTTAGTACAAATGCCCAAACTGCCTTGATAATTTTTGCTTATAGAATCGTGAAATGTTTACTGGGAAAGACTTTTAGGACTATTTTGCTGAAGAAACTATCAGTATAGACCCCGTTTCCACACAGAAACCAGAAGAGCCCTTTTTCAGCCAGCCCTATCTAAAATATCCAATAATTCTAGGGGATGATGAATGAGATGATCGGGGTTAAATTGAGTGAGAATTTGAGGGGAATTAAAGCCCCAAGCAACGGCCACCACTTGCACTCGACTTTTTTGGGCAGCCGTAATATCTCTAGTTTCATCGCCGACATAAATCATTTCATCGGGGCAGAATTTATTTTGTCGGATCAGGCGATCGATAATTTTGTGTTTGCCGAATAAGGGCGTTCCCGAATAGATAAAATCAAATAAATTTAAGAGTTGATTATTTGCTAAAAAGATGGTGACGTTTTCCTTGGTATTAGAAGTTATTATTCCTAATCTATAGCCTCTTTCTTTAAGAGTGACGAGGCAGTGATGCCAGCCATGGAAGGGTTTCAGGCATTCAATTTGTTTATTTAATTCCCGTTTAACTCGATAGAGTAAAAAAGGGATTTTAACGGGGGAAACTTGGGATTGTTTAATAATTTCTTGGGAACTAAGGTTTTTTAGTCTGGCCAAATCTTCCTCGTTGATGGGTTGATAACCGAAATTTTTAGCCAAACGATTGACAATCTCCACGAAAGTATCGTGGGTATCGGCGATAGTACCATCAAAATCGAACACTACTACTTTAATTGTCATCTTGTACGGGGTGAGGGGAATGAGCTAAATTAGCTTGGGCATTACGTCGCCACTGCTGAGGTTTGATTCGACGCAAGGCCGACGAGATGAAACGACGATCCCACTCCTCTATAGTTAGATTAGCTAATTCATCCAACCTTGGCGAGAGGTTTTCGGGACGAGGTTGAAAATCCTCCACGTCGGTAACTTGGGCAAAACGTTGATTCCAAGGACAGACATCTTGACAGATATCGCAGCCAGCTACCCAACCTTGTAAATTCTTGGCAATTTCTGTAGGCAAAGTTACATCACGATTTTCGATGGTATGGTATGCAATACAGCGATTAGCATCCACCACATAGGGATTAACTATTGCTTGGGTCGGACAAGCGCTTAAACAACGGCTACAGGTGCCACAATGGTCACTATGGGGTTGATCCGGTTCTAAAGGTAAATTAGTTAATATTTCTGCTAAAAACACCCAACTGCCGTAATTGCGGGTAATTAAATTACCGTTCTTGGCAATCCAGCCGATCCCTGCTCTTTGCGCCCAGACTTTATCCTGTACCGGTCCTGTATCCACATAGTAACGGGTTTGAATTTGCTCCCCCTGACTTTCTAACCATTGACTGAGGGCTTTTAATTTTTTACTTAATACTTTGTGATAATCCCGTCCCCAAGCATAACGGGAAATTTTGCCATGGTTTTGCTCTTGACTGTGTTGCTGGGGGGTGTAGTAGTTAAGGGCGAGACCAATTAGCGATCGCACTTCTGTCCACAGAGGCAATACCGACCCCATGGAAGCCCAACTCTAGCGCTTTTTCTTTGATTTGTGTTTCTGTCAGCATAGAAATATCTTAAGTCAAGTATTTGTAACAATTATTTACAATTATCAATTTATTGAGCCAAATCCCAGGCTGAACAGTTAGAAACCATGCGCGATTTGGTTAAAAAAGTCAGCAATCCGATTACTCGCTCCTACGGTATTCTCAGTCTTAACACCAAACTAGCTTTCTGGTATCAATTAGCCGAAATGATGGTTATTTTTGTCAATTATTTTTGATCTAGAGCGAACTAATCAATTAAGTCTCTTGCCAGATAAGGATTTAGTCGATTTATGCCCCCCTATCGAACCATACTAAGTAACGAAGAACCGAAATGATCAAGGAAGGAACTGTGGTTCCCGTCCCCGCTAACTACAAAATGACTCGCGAGGTGAATATCGTCCTCATCGCTCTCCAAAGACTGGACTTTAGCCAACAAATCACCGTTTTACGCAATGCTGTAGTGGACATGGGTGTAGATCCTCTTGCCTAGTTTTTCAACTCATCTCTATCTTTAATTTTGAGCAAACAACTACCTTGATCCATAACTCCTAGCCGAGAGGTTAGGGGTTGTTTTTGATCGAGAGCAGTTATCTTAATGGTGAGGTGGGAAGTCTCTGGTTTTAGGGAACGCCGGAACTGCGGAAAAGTAGCCGGTCGATATCCAATCTCGTCATCGAAAATTTTGGGTCTGAAACCCCGTCGTTCTACGACGGCTTTACCGTTAAATACTAGCGCATTTACACGATATATGCTAAAATGTGAGACATGGAAAAAGCCTACTCGTTTCGATTTTACCCCACACCAGAACAAGAGTCGCTATTGCGGCGCACTTTGGGCTGTGTAAGATTAGTTGACAAT
>VYKU01000188.1_pt1 | contig 13412 bp, 9 predicted proteins | sample 5114491 | NCBI WGS metagenome assembly VYKU01 (sample SAMN12291796, study PRJNA351875) | freshwater metagenome | isolation source: freshwater lake | place: USA: Michigan, Gull Lake | collected 2011-07-05 | reverse complement strand
GGGGAGGGTGGCGGGCTGGAAGCCCGCCCCACCGGAGATGGGGAGGGTGGCGGGCTGGAAGCCCGCCCCACCGGGGATGGGGAGGGTGGCGGGCTGGAAGCCCGCCCCACCGGGGATGGGGAGGGTGGCGGGCTGGAAGCCCGCCCCACCGGAGATGGGGAGGGTGGCGGGCTAGTAGCCCGCCCCACCGGGGATGGGGAGGGTGGCGGGCTGGAAGCCCGCCCCACCGGGGATGGAGAGGGTGGCGGGCTGGTAGCCCGCCCCACCGGGGATCGCCCCACCTTGGGTAGTGGTTTATGCATGGGCGAGGTCCTGCGGTTGCAGGGGTGTGTCTGCGGGGACGTCGCGGGTGAGTCTTTGGCCCAGGATCGAGTCGATCAGGGCGGGTGGGAGGCCGGTGCCGGGGCGCTTGAAGGTCAGGTCGTTGCGCGTGAGTTTGCTGCCCAGGGTCAGTGCGTGGCGTGCGACGATCGACTGGCGCGACACGCTGCGGACGTCCTGCTCGATGGGGAGGACGCGTTTGACGATCGGGAGTGTGGAGCCTGGTGCGCACGCCTGTCCGACGGCGGCGTTGACTGGGGCGGCGCGGGCGAGGGTGATGTACTCGGCCATGCCGGGCTCTTCCAGTGAGGCGCGGTGGTCGGGGCCTTGGGCATCTCGGCTGTAGGTGAAGTGTTTTTCGAGCACGCGTGCGCCGAGGCCCACGGCTGTCGCGCCGGTGCGGGTGCTCTCGGTGTGGTCGCTGTAGCCGATGGCCACACCCAGGGCGCTGGCAAGGGCGATGATGCCGCCGAGCTCGGCGTCGTCGTCGGGCGTGGGGTAACTGCTGACGCACTGCAGGATCGTGATGCGGTCGCGTGCGTGCGCGAGGGTGTCGATCGCGGCGTGGACCTCGGCGAGGGTCGCCGCGCCTGTGGAGATGATCAGGGGCTTGCCCGTGGCGGCCAGGGCGTGTAGGAGCGGGAGGTGGATGATGTCGGGGCTGGCGGTTTTGTAGGCGTCAAAGCCGAGGCGTTCGGCGACGGGAACCAGTTCGATAGAAAAGACCGTAACGATCGCGGCGATGCCCAGCGCGTGGGCGCGGGCGACGACCTGGGCCATCTCGTTCTCGGACAGCTCGAGGCGCGCGAGCATGGCAACGGGGTCCTTTTCGCCTGCCTCTTTTTGATACCCGGCCAGGCGTGAGGCTCGGCTCATTAACCCCTCGGCGCGGAAGAGTTGGAGTTTGACGGCGTCGGCGCGGGCGCGGGCGGCGGCGTCGACCATCTCGAGGGCGCGGGTGATGCTCCCGTCGTGGTTGACGCCGAGCTCGGCGATGACGAGCGGGCAGCGGTCGAACACCCCGGGCTGGGTGGGCCAGCGCGTCGGTGTGGCCGGGGGTGCTTTGCGTGGTATTGGTTGGGTGATGGCCTGGGGCATGGGTGGGAATCAGTCTTTGTGGGTGTGCGCTGTTTGCTCTTGCATCATCGCGCGTGCGACGTGCACATCCAGGGGTGTGTCGATATCAACGACGCTGCCCGGCGGCGTGAGGATGCCCCGGCGGTCCAGGCCGAGGAAGCGGTGGGGGCCGTCGGGGACGCCTGGGATTTGCAGCTGCAAGGCCCGACGGGTTACGACGAGGACACCGCCGTCGGGGATGTGCGCGGGTGGGAGGTCTTGGCGGCGGAAAACGTTGTGGTAGAGGATGTCCCCTTGCCAGGGTTGCACGGTGCCGGTGTTGTCGATGCGGACGGTCCACCACGGGTGGTGTTTGCCGACGGGGGTGTAGCTCTGCACGCTGTGGGCGTTGGTGCTGGTGAGCAGTTCGACGGCGTTGTCGATCAAACCGGGCGGGCGGATGGGGACGTTGGCGTAGAGGATGACGATGGGCGCGTCGTTGCTGAGTGTGGCGTGGGTTGATTCCCAGGTGTGCAGGGCGTGGCGTGCGGCGGCGTCGACGGTGATGGTGTCGCCGGCAAGCTCGGGTGGGCGGGTGAGGACCTCGGCGCCCGCGGCGCGGGCGGCATCGGCGATGGGGGTGCCGTCGGTGCTGACGGCGGTTGCGTGCACGAGGCGAGCGGTGTTGGCGTGGGCGATGGTCCAGGCGATGCAGGGCCGGCCGGCGATGGGGATGACGTTTTTGCCGGGCACGCCCTTGCTGCCGGCGCGGGCGAGGATCAGGGCGAGGGCGGCGGTGCTCATGGGTGGGCCTCGTGTTGGAGGCCGGGGGCGATGTGGATTTCTTCAACGCTGGCGCGCTGCTGGGCAAGTGTGGGGATGGCCAGTGGCTGGATGCGGTCGGCGGGGGCGGGGCGATCGAGCGGCTCGATGATGGCCCAGGAGAGGGTGTGCATGGTGTTGTCGAAGAAGGTGTCAATATCGGCGTAGGTCGCGTCGCAGCGGACAAGCCGGGGGACGACCCAGGGAGTGCGGACCTGCGCGGCGGGGTCGATCGGCAGGCCGTTGACGAGGGACTCGAAGAGGCGCTGCGTCTTGGCGTGCGCATCGGGGCCGAGGCCGGCCAGCAGGTCTGGGCGGAGGCTGGCGAAGGTCTGCGGCGACAGGGAGATCAGGTCGATGCTGATGATCGCGGGGTTGGCGGATCGGAGCAGGTCGATCTGCTCGGGGTGTGTCAGCGGGCCGCAGCGCAGGTGTAGGGGTGCGACGGCGGATGCCGCGCGGGCGATGGTGTGCCAGGCGGGGTGGTTGAGGGTGTCGCCCTCGATGGTGATGGCGGCGTCGGGGCGGGTGGCGATGGTGCGGGCGATGGCCGAGTGGGCGAGGTGCTCATCGAGCCAGTTGCCGGGCTGCCCGAGGTTGAGGCGGAGGTGCCAGGGTTGGGCGTGGTGGTTGTTCAGGGCGTGGGCGCGGATTGCGAGCGCGGTTTGTGTTGCGGTGGCGTTGTGCGCGTCGAGGCCCGCGGCGGTGAGTGCGGCGGTGAGCCAGTCGGCTTGCTCGGGCGTGTCGGCGATGCAGCGGAGCAGGCCGTCGCGCACGGCGGGGTCGATCTGCACGCACCCGGCGTGTGCGATCGGGTCGACCATGGGGACGCTGGGGCGGTAGCCGGTGAGGCCCGAGAGGCCGGCCTGGATGCCCGCGGCGCTTCGGGCGGCGGCGAGCATTTTGGCCGTGGCGCGGGGGATCAGCGCGGGTGCGAGGCCCGGGACGGCCTGTGTGAAGAGGGCGTGCGGGAGGTTGCCGAGGTTGGCGTGCTCGTTGAAGCGGTCGATGAGGGCGGCGGCGATGGATGGGTCGAGCAGGGGCCAGTCGCACCCGCAGATGAGGGCGGCGTCGGCGTTGGTGGATTCCAGGACGGAGTGGATGACGTTGGCGTTGAGGGCTTCGTCGTAGCAGGTGAGGTTGGCCAGCCCGCCGCGGTAGGCCGAGCGCGTGAAGGCGCGGGCGGCCTGCAGGACGGTGGGGGACCAGGCGTCGGGGTGGTTGGGGAGGGTGTGGATATCGACGCGCGGGTTGCGGGCGAGTGGGCCGAGGATGGTGGCAACGGCGTCGGGGCGGTCGGTTACCAGCGTGATTGGGAGGGTTGGGTTGACGCGCAGGAGGCGGTTGATGGTGAGGGTGAGGACGTTGGTGCCGGCGATGTTGATTGCGCTGAGGTCGCGTGGCAAGCCCAGGCCGTTGCGCTGCAAGAGGACGGGGATGATGGCCCGGCAGGTGAGGGTGGGCTTGGGTGTGGCGTTTTCGGGTTCCTCGGCGTGGCTCTGGTCGCTGGTGATGCGGGGCGCGCCGTTGAGGGTTGCGGTGGCGGCGTCGAGCTGGTTGGCAAAGCGTGTGGCGGCCTCGGCGAGCCACTGGACGTTGACGATGTCGCGCTCGGCCTGGCGGCGTTGGATGTCGTACCCGGTGAGGTTCTTCTCGTCTAGGCGGAGTGCGCGGTCGGCGCGCCAGCGTTTGAACGAGCCGATGGAGTTGTAGATGTTCAGCAGTTGCCACGCCGGGTCGATGGTGGTGATGCGCTTACGCATTTTGTCCAGCAGGTGCACGAGGCGTTCGACGCGCTGGTGGTCTTGCTGGTGCTCGCGGGCCTCGATGAGCAGGGCCTCGGCCTGGGTGCTCATCTGCTTGATGGTGAAGAGGCCCTGGCGCGTGTGGGCGAGGCGTTGGCGCACGGCGTCGAGGCGTTTGTGCGGGGCGGCCGGGGTGGATGGGTCGGTGGTGGTGGTGAGCAGGTCGTCGATATCGCGCTGGCCTGGGGTGGGTGTGAGCCAGGTGTCGATGAGGTCTTGGAGTTTGCGGGGCTGTGTGTTTTCTTTGCGGACGCCCCCCTCGGTGGCGTCGAGGGTGGTCAGGCCGCGGTCGGCGTCTTCCTTGAAGACGGCCAGGAAGTGCTGGAGGTAGGTGTGCATCTGCTCATCGGTGTAGATGGGTCTGTCGAGGATGTCGGTGGCTTTTCGGAGGATCCAGCCCATGCGTTTGACGCGTTGCCATTCGAGCATTTCGAGGGTGTTGAGCGTGCTCAGCTCGCCGGCCCAGACGGAGTGGATGGCCGCGCCGCTGCTGTAGTACTGGCCGTCGGTGAAGCCGAGGTCCATGCCGGTGAGTGCGACGGGGTCGCACCCGAGGTAGCGAGCGAGGTAGTAGGCCAGGTGTGCGACGGTGGAGCCGCCGGCGATCGAGCCGAGGGGGCGGATGAGGTCGGTGCCCAGGAGGGTGTCGAGCAGGATGTCGGAGGCGACGCGGACATTGCCCGGGAAGGCGACGGGGACGGCGGGGTTGACCTTTGGCTCGATGACGAGCGTTACACCCTGCAGGTCTTGCGGCGTGAGGCCCTCGTAGAAGCGTGCGCTGATCTGGTGGTGGTCGAGCGCGCAGACGATGTGCGGGCGGATGCCGCGTGCGAGCAGGGGTTTAAGGACGGTCTGCGCGGCGACGATGAGGACGCGCTGGCGGACGCCCGGGCGGGCGAGCTGATCGATGGTGCGGGCGAGGGAGGGGCCGGCGGCGACGACGACGGCGGGCCTGCCCTTGAGGATGTTGGCCCAGGGGGCGATGCCTGGGCGTGTAGTGTAGTAGTCGAGGTTGTGCAGGAGGTTGCGGAAGGTGCACTCGGTCTGGAGCAGTTCGCTGGAGGCGATGGTGCGTGTGGAGGAGACGACGCCGTTGACGGCACGGAGGAAGGTTGCGCGGGCCTGGCTGAGCCTTGGGAGGCTGGGGACGAAGTCGGCGATGTGCACGCCGAGGGCGACGCTGCGGTTGTGGCGTGCCATCGCGCCGGCGAGTGTGCCGGTGTCGGCGGGGTCGGTGATGATGTAGATGGAGCGCGAGAGGAGGTTGGTGAGGTCGATGCGTTCGAGGACGGCACGGAGCAGGGGGATGTCGGTTTCGAGGACGAAGATGGTGTCGCCTGGGGTCTGTCGCTCAGCCAGGGCGAGCAGGTTCAGGCCCAGGCTAAAGCCGGTGCAGATGATGGCCGAGTGGTCGGCGACGCTCGCGCGGTCGGCCCACTGGCGGGCCTCGGTTATGGGGGTGCGCCGGCTGGCCAGGGCCCGGCCTTGGTAGAGGGCCGAGGGGCCTTCGGGTGTGTCGAGCCATTGGAGCGTGGCGGGTTGGGCCTCGAGGATGGCGCGGGCAAGCGCGGGCTGGCGGGGGACGAGGTGCTCGATATTGTTCAGGAGGATCGCCTCGCTTGTGGCTTGCATGAAGACTCCAGAATCTAACACCTCATACCGAAAACCTGCCAACTGAGCACACGGGACCGCCTTCGGGGTTGCAACCCGCGGGTGGTTGGATCATCGGCGTGGGGGGTGGGTTGGCCCGACAAAACCCGGCGGGTAGGTCGGCTCTCCGAGCCGAGCGTGTTGCTGTGTAGGTCGGCTCTCCGAGCCGAGCGTGTTGCTGTTGGGGTGGGCTTTGGGGTGAGCTAACCTCGCCCCTGCCCATCCCCCCAGAACGTTCTGGGGGAGGGCTGCAAGCCGCTCGGCTCGGAGAGCCGACCTACCCGGCTCGGCTCGGAGAGCCGAGCTATTCGGAATGTTTTGGGGGAGGGGTTCTAGAAAGGGAGCATGGGCGATCCGGGTGTGGTGTGTGGGCGTATGGGGTGGGGATGCAGACGCAGACGATTTTTAGTGATCCGGTGCCGTTGCCCTCGCCGTCGGTGTTGGAGCGGTGGTTGTTTGAGTCGCCGGGTGTGCCGGCGGTGGTGATCGGGGTGTTGGGGGTGGTGGCCGCGGTGGTGTTGTGGCGGGCGGGTCGGGGGAAGGTTGCGGGGTTGGTGGTGCTGGTGAGCGTGGCGATGGCCGGGGGTGTGGTGTTGACGGCACGTCTTGTGCAGACCGAGCGTGAGGGGATGATTGCGCGTGCGGTGGGGCTTGTGGATGCGGTGGCGCGTGGGGATGCCGAGGGGGTGGGGGCGTTGCTGGCCGGGCCGGTGGCGTTGGAGGTGCTGGGGACGCGGAGTGGGCGGACGAGGGTGGATATTTTGCGTGAGGTGGGTGGTGATGTTGCGGGGCGTTACGGCGCGCGGTCGCCGAGGGTTGTGGAGGCCTCGGCGGTGATCGATGGGCCGTACGCGGCGCGGACGCGGCTGGTGGTCCGGTTTGAGGGTTTGGGTGGGAACGCGCGCGCGCTTGGTGGGGGTGGCGCGGTGAGCACGACGTGGCTGCTGCACTGGCAGCGCGACACGGGTGGTGTGTGGCAGGTGTGGACGATCAAGGCCGAGCGTATCGGGCTGCTGCCACAGGGGTCGGTGCGGTGGTAGGTGGGGGGGGGTTAGCGGAAGACGGCGACGACGTCCTCGATGGGGATAACGAAGAGGCGGTTGTCCCCTTCGAGGTCGACGGGGATGGCGTGCTTGGGGTTGAAGAGGACGCGGTCGTATTGCTTGATGGGGTAGTCGGTGTCGCGCTCGACCTTGGCGCTGATGGCGACGACGCGGCCGGTGATGGTGGGGATCTCGATTTTGTCTGGCAGGTGGATGCCCTGTCGCGTCTGCTTGCGGTCTTCGTCCTTGCGGATGAGAACGCGGTCGCCGACGGGCTCGACGGTTTCCATCTTGGGCGGTGCTTTGGCGGGGTCGGGCATTGGGGGAGTGTATGGTGGGAAATTGCCAAATTGCCAAATCGTTCGATTGCAAAGTGGCAAAGTGGCAAAGTGGCAAAGTGGCAGAGTGGCAAAGTGGCAGAGTGAAGTTGTGGAAGTCGCGCGCATTTATTTGGCCATTTGGCCATTTGGCAATTTGACCATTTTCTCGCGCCTTTGCGGCGCACGAACCTTGCTACGGTCTGTGATATGGAAGCCTTTGAGTTGGCGGGGTTGATACGGACGGTGCCCGACTTTCCGAGGGCGGGGGTTTCGTTTAAGGACTTCACGCCGTTGTTGCGGCAGCCCAGGGCGCTGGCGTTGGCGGTGGAGTTGATGGCAAGCCCGTTTCGGGGGCAGGGCGTTGACTTGGTGCTGGGTGCCGAGTCGAGGGGGTTTATCTTTGGCACGGCCATCGCGCAGGCTCTCTCGGCGGGGTTTGTGCCTGTGCGCAAGCCCGGCAAGTTGCCGCATGCAACGGCGAGCATGGGGTATGACCTTGAGTATGGCAGCGACCGGATCGAGGTACACACCGACGCCGTTGAGCGTGGGCAGCGTGTGATCTTGGTCGACGATCTGCTGGCGACGGGTGGGACGCTGGAGGCGTGCGCGAAGTTGGCGGTGCAGCTGGGCGGGGAGATCGTCGGGATGACGGTGCTCATCGAGCTGGCCGGGCTGCGTGGGCGCGACCGGTTGGAGGCGTTTGCGCCGGTGCAGAGTGTGATTCGGTATTGAGGTGGTGGGGCGTGGGGTGAACCTAGAGTTTGTCGAACAAGTGAAGTGCTGGAGGGGACTGTAGTTTCAGGAACGTGAACCCCACCCCTGCCCCTCCCCTCGGGGGAGGGGTTCTGAAGAGGCAACCCCACCCTTGCCCCTCCCCTCGGGGGAAGGGTTATGAAGAAGGAGCATCGCATGGCTGCTGGGAAGATGAATCGGATTGGTGTTTTTGTGGCGGTGCTGCTGGTGGCGGCGATTGTGGGTTATTTCAGGGGTCCGTTGGGGCGGGGCGCGGGTGGGGAGGGTGGTGCTGCGCGGCCGGGTGTGGCCGATGATGCGCCGGCACCGACGAAGGCGCCTGAGCCTGTCAAGATTGCCGAGCCGGTGAAGGCGCCTGAGCCTGTCAAGGGTGGCGAGGTGGTGATTGATCCTGCCTCGATCCGGTTTGGGTTGCGTGAGCCGAGGGCGCGCGTGCCGGGGACGATCCGGGTGGCGACGTTCAACATCGAGAATCTCTTTGACGACAAGGACGACCCAACGCTGACGGGGTCGGGTGAGGACAAGAGCATGACCAAGCCGGCGGCCGAGCGTGTCGCGGCGGCGGCGGCGATCAGGCGGATCGATGCGGACGTGCTGGCGTTGCAGGAGGTCGAGTCGCTGGAGGCGTTGCTCTGGTTCCGCGATGAGTTTCTCGGGGGGATGGGGTATGAGTTTGTCAGTTCGATCGATGCGGGGGACCCGCGTGGGATTGAGCAGTCGGTGCTGTCGAGGTTCCCGCTGTCGGAGGCGAAGGTGTACAAGCGCATGGGCCTGGGGGGCGTGCAGCCGGAGCGGTTTGGGAACCAGGTCAACAGCGAGGCGGGCAAGCCGTTTGAGTTTAAGAGGTCGCCGTTGCAGGTAACGGTTACGGTGCCTGGGGCGTCGGTGGGGGAACTCTTGGCCAAGGGGGGTACGAAGGACGCGGTGGCCAAGGAGTATCAGTTGACGCTGTTTGTTACGCACTTTAAGAGTGGTGGTCGGGACTTTGAGTCGCAGCGTGAGGCGGAGGCGCGGGGGACGATCGAGTTGGTGCAGCGTTTGGAGCGTGAGAAGCCGGGGGTGAATGTTTTGGTGCTTGGGGATATGAACGCGACGTTGAACCAGGGGAGTTTGCAGCAGTTTGTGGCCGCGGGTATGCCGAGTATTTGGAATGATCGCAACCCGCGTGATGACGCGACGACGACGCACGCCTCGGGGCGGTGCATCGACCATATCTATTATAATGCGAACGTGAAACCTGAGATGGTGCTCGACTCGCGGTTTGTGCTCGGGCTGCCGACGCGCCCGGCGGGTGCGGACTGGAGGACAACGCCGGCACCGGCGGGGTATGGGAGCGACCACTACCCGGTGGTGGTGGATGTGTGGCCGGTGGAGGGGGGGAAATAAATTGCCAAATGGTCAAATGGTCAAATGGTCAAATGTGTTGCTGAATCAGCATTTGTTTATTTGACTATTTGGCCATTTGGCAATTTTGTAAACCCCACCCCTGCCCCTCCCCTCGGGGGAGGGGTTCAAGGCGCGTCACCAGAGCGCGCGTGCGCGGATGGTTTCGGGCAGATCGCGGAGGCCGGCGAGGATGTCCTTGCCGTGTTTGGGGGAGGCATCGAGGACGGCGTATCCGACGTGCTTGTTGGTTTGCAGGTATTGGGCGTTGATGTTGACGCCGAGGTGGGCGATGAGGGTGTTTATTTTGCTCAGCACGCCGGGGACGTTCTGGTGGACGTGGAGGATGCGGTGGCTGCGCAGGCCGTCGGCCTCGTGCTGGGGTGGGAGTTCGAGTGCGGGGAAGTTGACGCTGGAGCCTGAAGCCCCGGCGTTGACGTAGCGGAGGAGTTTTTCGCACACGTCCTGGGCGATGCTCTCTTGGGCCTCTTCGGTGCTGCCGCCTACGTGGGGTGTGAGGATGACGTTGGGCAGGCCCAGGAGCTCGCTGCGGAAGGGTTCGTCGTTGCCCGCGGGTTCGTTTGGGAAGACGTCCAGGGCTGCGCCGGCGAGGTGGTTGGCCTTGATGGCCTCGGCGAGTGCGGGGATATCAACGACGTTGCCACGGGCGTTGTTGATCAGGTGTGCGCCCTTTTTCATAAGTTTGAATTGGGCGCGGGAGATGAGTTTGTCGGTCTGGGGGGTCGCGGGCACGTGGAGGCTGACGGCGTCGCTGGCTTTGAGCAGTTCGTCGAGGGTTCGGCAGGGGCGTGCGTTGCCCAGGGGGAGTTTGCTGACGATGTCGTAGAAGAGCACGCGCATGCCCAGGGCCTCGGCCAGGACGCTGACCTGGCTTCCGATGTGCCCGTACCCGACGAGGCCGAGGGTCCGGCCGCGGACTTCGTGTGCGCCGGCGGCGGACTTGTCCCACGCGCCGCGGTGCATGCCCGCGGACTGGTCGGTGAGCCTGCGGTGCAGGGCGATGACCTCGGCGATGGTCAGCTCGGCGACGGAGCGGGTGTTGCTGAATGGGGAGTTGAAGACGGCAACGCCGTGCTTGCAGGCCTCATCGCAGGCGACCTGGTTGACGCCGATGCAGAAGGCGCCGATGGTCAGCAATCGCGGCGCGCCGGCGAGTGCGGCGGCGGGGACGGTGGTCTTGCTGCGGATGCCCAGCACGTGTACGCCGGAGGAGAGGGCCTTGGTGAGTTGGGCCTGGTCCATCGCGCGTGAGGAGGTCTCGACGCTGAAACCCTCGTCGCGGAAGCGCTGGGCGGCACAGGGGTGGATCCCTTCGAGGAGGAGGACCTTGATCTTCTCTTTTGGGAAGGAGGTTTTGGTCATTGCCAGAGAGCGTATCGGCATCGGGAGGGTCGGGCTTTGCCGGGGGGTGGGTTGAAGAGGTTCGCGGAGGGGGCGGAGGTTGGCGGAGGAACGTGGAGGGGGGAGTTGGGGGAGGCTGAAATGGCCTCTTTACAACTTGTCAACGTGCAGAGCGGTGAGATGAGATTTGGTCTATGCGTAGACCTCTCCCACCTTCTTACTCCGCGTTCCTCCGCCAACCTCCGCCCCCTCCGCGAACCTCTTTTCTTTCAGGTGCTTTGCGTGTGCGAACCCCACCCCTGCCCCTCCCCTAGTGGGAGGGGTTATAAGAAAAAAAATAGGCAGCACTGTTTTTACTCCGCGTCCCTCTTCTGCACTCCGCCCCCTCCGCGAACCTCTTATCTTTCCGGTGCCGATGGCTTATGGCCGACGTATGCGCGGGGCGTCCACTCTCAAACCCTGACCATCTTGGCGAACTCTTTGACCCTCTTGAGGATTTCGGGTTTTTTAAGTGTGCGGAGTCGGTTGAGGCTGAAGGCCTCGATGTTGAAGCTGGCCATGACGGTGCCTGTGGCGGCGGCTTTGCGGAGCAGGTCGAGGGTGATGGGCCGGCTGCCGGCGATGGTGGCCAGGTGGCCCATGAAGCCGCCGGCGAAGGTGTCGCCTGCGCCAGTGGGGTCGATGACTTTTTCGGCGGGGTATGCGGGGAGTGCGGCGATCCCTTCTTTGTGGATGAGCAGGCAGCCGTGCTCACCTTTTTTGACGACGACGAACTGGAGGCCCTTTTTGCCCTGTGTGAACTCGGCGAGGATGTGGCGGGCTGCGGTTACGGGGTTTTTTTTGCCGGTGAAGAGCTCGGCCTCGTCGTAGTTGAGGACTAGGCCGTCGATCTGGCGGAGGAGGTTGTAGAGTTGTGGGCGGGCGGTGTTGATCCAGAGGTCCATGGTGTCGGCGACTGCGAGTCGGCGTTTGGGGAAGCTCGAGAGCAGTTGGGCCTGCACGGCTGGGTGGGTGTTGGCGAGGAAGACGAACTTGGAATCGGCGAAGGAGGCGGGGACGGCGGGTGGTGCCTCGGCGAGTACGCCGAGCTCGGTGAAGAGGGTGTCTCGGCTGTTCATGTCGGGCTTGTACTTGCCGCCCCAGGCGAAGGTTTTGCTGTTGGGGCGCACTTCGAGGCCTTTGGTGTCTATGGCCTTGTAGCTTTTGAGCAGGCGCGAAAACTCGGTGGGGAAGTCTCCGCCGACGGCGGCGACGAGGCGGACCTTGCCGAGGAAGGAGGCGGCGACGGCGAAGTATGTCGCGCTGCCGCCGAGGACTTTCTCGGCGTGCCCTGCGGGTGTGTAGACCGAGTCGATGCCGATGGTGCCGGTGACGATGAGTGCCATAGTGGGTGGAGGGTAGGGGAGGAGTTTTTACTCCAGAGGTCCCCGAGGGCCCAGACGGGGAATTACTCAGAGGACGGAGGGGCAGAGGGTCAATGCAGAGTTACAAAGTGGCAGAGTGACATAGTGGTAGAGTGGTAGAGGTACTTTGGGGGGCTTTGGTGGAGATTTGGTTCGGAGAATGGAATCTATCGGCATCAGCTCCGCGTTCCTCCGCCAACCTCCGCCACCTCCGCGAACATCTTTTTTTTACCCTGTTCGGCTGGCTGCGGGCTGGCCTGTCAGGCGGGTGGCGAGTTCGTCGATGAGGGCGGCCAGGAGGATCGGCTGGCCGTCGCCGGCGTCGACGGTGGCTTGGGTGGCCAGTTGGTGTTCGAGGCGTTGGTGGGCGGTGATGACGGTGGAGTGGTTGGGCCGGCCGACGGCGCGGGCGATCTCTGGGTAGCTGGCGCTGGTGCAGCGGCGGGCGAGGATGGTTGCCAGCGCGCGGGCGAGGACGACGCGTTGGTGGCGGCCCTTGCCGGAGAGCTCGGCCATCGTTACGCGCAGGCGGTCGCAGACGAGGGCGACGACCTGGTCGGCAAGCACAGGCCGGCGTGGGCCGATGCGTGCGACGATGCCTGGGGCACCGTCGTGGGCGTGGAAGCCGGCGGCGGCGTCGCCCATTGCGCGCTGGACGACGAGCATGCCGATGCGTGCGGGGGCGGCGGATTGTTGCGTGGGCGTTGCCGGCGTGCTTGCGTCGGTGTGCGAGTGTGGGTGGGCGTGGCCTGGGACGTGCCCGGAGCCGAGGAGGCGGTGGACGGCTTCGATCTTGGTTACGGCTCCTTCGAGGTCGCGGACGGACAGGGGCGTTCCTGGGCGCATCTGGGCGCTGGTGCCGTGGGCGATGGCGCGGGCGACGTTCTCGTCCATGACCAGCCCGTGCTTTTGGGCGATGGCCCAGACGAGTTTGCCGGCGGTGGTTTCGTCGGGGGCGTGGACCTCGGCGACCATGCCGCCGGAGAGGCGGGAGATGAGCGCGTCGGAGAACCCGTCGAACTTGCGAGGGTGTGCGTTGGCGGCAAGGACGACGCGGCCGGCGCGGTCGCGGATGGCGTCGAGGGTGTGCTGGAGTTCCTGCTGCATGCCTGGCTTGTGGGCGAGGGACTGCAGGTCGTCGATGCAGAGCAGGTCGAGTGCGCGGAGTTTTTTGCGGAAGCCCTCGGTGCGGTTATCTCGGCAGGCGAGGCCGAACTCGCTCATGAAGGATTCTGCGGTGAGGAATCGGCAGGTGGAGCCGGGCTTGCGTGCGGGCATGGCGTCGCACATGGCCTGGAGGAGGTGTGTTTTGCCCGTCCCGCAGGGGCCGAAGAGGACGAGCGGGACGCCCGCGGGCAGCCGGGCCTCTGCGACGGCGGAGGCGGCGTCAAAGGCGAGGCGGTTGCAGGTGCCGGTGACGAAGTTGGTCAGCGACTGTCGTGCGTTTGGGCGGTGTGTTGGTCGGATGGGGGCGTTGGTGCGGGCCTTAGCGGG
>VYKU01000187.1_pt1 | contig 13412 bp, 11 predicted proteins | sample 5114491 | NCBI WGS metagenome assembly VYKU01 (sample SAMN12291796, study PRJNA351875) | freshwater metagenome | isolation source: freshwater lake | place: USA: Michigan, Gull Lake | collected 2011-07-05 | reverse complement strand
GGTACGCCCGATGATCCCCTGCCAGCCCGACGCGGTGGTGCTCAACCACATGCCGGTGTTTGCATCGTTCGGCCCGGTGCTGAACCTTGCGCTCGACTGGGAGGTGATCCAACTCGACAGCACCGCGGCGTGAAAAAGGGTTGCTCGCACACCCGCGCCGCAAAACACTCTCACTCTCGATCGAAACGAATCTCAACGCATTCTCACGTGAGCACTTGCTCATTCTCGCATCGCAATGTATATTCACTCTCGGAGACCTCACCATGCCAAGCATCTTCAAGCGCAAGAACTCGACCCGCTACATCGCAGAGTTTCGCGGGGCCGATGGTCGGCCCAAGCAACGCAGCACCCGCACCACCGATGCTCGGCTGGCCGATCGGCTGGCATCCCAATGGGAGCGAGAGGCGCGCGAGGCCGAGATTGCCGGGCCGACGGCGACGCGCCTGAGCGATGCCGCCCGCCGCACGCTGGCCGATCACCTGGCCGACTTCGGCGCGGCGATGCTGGCCAAGGGGTCAAGCCCAAAGCACTGCCGCGACACCCGCGCCTACATCACGGCGGCGATGAATACCACCAAGTGGACGACGATCAACCAGATTGACGGCGCTCGGCTGCTGCTGATCCTTGACGACAAGGCCAAGACGAGCGGGGCATCGGCCCGGACCTTCAACGCTGGTATAACGGCTTGCCGATCGTTCACCCGTTGGCTGGTCAGGCACGGGCGGCTGCCTGCCGACCCGCTGGCCATGATCGGCAAGCGGTCCGAGCGCGACGATCGGCGCGTAGTTCGGCGCGTCCTGGGTGCCGATGAACTGGCCCGGCTGATCGACACCACCCGTACCGGCCCAACCCGCGACGGCATGACCGGCCAAGCGCGGGCCGTGATCTACAACCTGCTGGCATCGACGGGCCTGCGCCGGTCTGAGGCCGCATCACTCACGCCCGCGTCGTTCGACCTCGACGGCGACGGCGGGCCGCTGGTGCGGGTGGCGGCGGCGTACACGAAGAACGGGCACGAAGCAATACTGCCCCTGCCATCGACGCTGGCGGGCACGCTGGCGGCGTTCCTGAAGGGCAAGGCGGCGGGCGTGGCGCTCTGGCCCCTTGGCCAGCGTTCACGGGTCAAGGCCCTGGTGCCCGACCTGCGGGCCGCACGCGCGGCGTACATCCGCCAAGGCCGCAACCCGATCGACCGGCGCGAGCGGCGCGCGTCGGACATGCTGGCCGTGGACGACCGATCGGGCCGGATCATGGACTGGCATTCGTTCCGGCACGGGTACATCACCGCGCTGGTGAAGTCGGGCGCATCGGCCAAGGTGGCGCAGACGTTGGCCCGGCACTCAGACGTGCGGCTCACGCTCAACACCTACACGACCTTGGAACTCTCAGACACACGGCAAGCGGTCGAGCACGCCTTCGGCCCGGCACCGACCCCGAGCCGCGCCGGCCAGCCCGCCGCGATGCGTGCAACCGGCACCGCCAACCACCGCCCGATCGACCCTGAAAAGCACACGCCAGACCCACAGGGAAATCCACAGGGAAGAGTGCGCATTTGGGGGCGTTCGGCTGCGATCGGCTGCGATGAAGCATCGCCGATCGGGGACGGGCCGACCGGCTCAGAACCACTACGTTTCTCGATGCCAGACGACACTTCGCAAGAGGATGCGTCGTCGTGCGTGAATGCGGGCGAAGGGAGTCGAACCCCTAACCTTCTGATCCGTAGTCAGATGCTCTATCCAATTGAGCTACGCCCGCTGCTGGAGGACTGTTGGTGCGATGCCGGGGGACTGCACGCCGGGCGGCCCCGGGTGGTTGGGAGTGTATGGCGGGTGGTTGGGGTGGGCAAGTGAAGGGGGACGGGTTCTAAGCCCGTGCCCTTGCAGAAGCAACGGAACAGTTTTACTCCTGAGGCCCAGAGAGCCCAGAGGGGAATTACTCAGAGGACGGAGGGGTAGAGGTTTTCAGAGTGTGTTTTGGAGTTTCATAGAGGCATGACTTTGGGGGGACCATGCATTTACCCTTGTATCTTCTCCGCGTCCCTCCGCCAACCTCCGCTCCCGCCGCGAACATCTTTTACTTGAACTTCTGCGTGAGCCAACCCCACCCCTGCCCCTCCCCGCCAGATTGTTCTTGGAGAGGGGTTCTGGAGCGATTGGGGTGGCTTGCCCGGGTGGGGGTCGGCCGCTACTATCCCTACCCGGCTTGGATTGGCCTTTGCCGGCATGTTGCCCCTTTCTTTGAGCGAACAAGACCCCTATGGCCCACTCTCTGTCTGCCCAGAAGCGCATCCGCCAGAACGAAAAACGCAACGCGCGCAACCGCTGGCGCAAGGGTGTGATGCGCGAGGCGATCAAGGACCTGCTCGAGAAGGTCGCCCACGGCACCATCCAAGAGGTGCAGGCCCAGCACAAGAAGGTGCAGCAGATCATCGACAAGACCGCGGCTAAGGGTGTGATCCACAAGAACCAGGCGGCTCGGCGCAAGAGCCGGCTGAACGCACGCGTGAAGGTGCGCGTGCTGAGCAAGGCCGAGGTCGCGCCGCGCAAGGCGGCAAAGAAGGCTTGATGTCCGGGTGCCGAGCGCGGGGTGTGGCGTGGTTTGGATGATTCGTGCTGGAGAGTTGGCGTTGGGGGCCGGGATTTGTCTGTTTGATATGGTCTCAAGCCGATCGGCTTCGATCAGGGATGAAGCGGGCTACAATGCACCCTAAGGAGCCGCCGACACAATCTCGGCGGAGGCCCAATGAGCGTTACGGCGCAGCTGTTGAAGGTTTTCCGAGTCGAACAACAACTCCGCGGCTTACAAAGCCGGCTGCATGTGGCAGAGCGGTTTCTGGCCGAGCAGGAGAAGCAGCTGGGGGTGGTTACGGGGGGGCACGCCAAGCTGCTGGCGGAACTCAAGGGGCTTAAGACAACGATCGCCGGTGAGGAGTCTGAGGCAACGTCGATCGACGCGCGGATGGGGAAGTTGCGCGATCAGATGAACGAGTGCAAGACGAACAAGGAATATTCGGCGTTCCTGGCCGAGCTCAACGCCCTCAAGAGCAAGAAGGATGAGCTTGAGCGTGCCGAGCTTGGGCAGATGGAGCGTGCCGAGGCGGTTAAGGCGCAGGTCGAGGCGTTGTCGGCGAGCAAGGCCGAGCGCGAGGCGATCGTGAGCAAGGCCCGCAAGGACCGCGATGCGCACGCCCATGAGATCAAGGATCGGCTTGCGCAGCTCAACGGCGAGCGTGCGGAGCTGGCCAAGGAGATACCGGCTGATGCGTTGCGGCTGCTTGCTGAGTCGTTGGCATTGCACGGCGACGAGGCGATGAGCACGGTCGAGGTGATCGATCGGCGGAACCACGAGTGGTCGTGCTCGAACTGTCAGATGACCCTGCCGGTGGAGCTTGTCAACGCCATCAGTATGAACAGATTGACGCGGTGCAATAGCTGCAAGTGCATCCTCTTTACCCAGGAGGATGTTGTGAGCAAGAAGAAGCCAAAGGAAAACGAGGACATCGTCAAGACGCGGAAGAAGGTCGCGGCCAAGAAGGCCAACGGGGCGGGTGAGAAGGCCGCGGTCGAGAAGGCGTAGGACGGGGAGATGGATTTTATAAATGTTTTGAGTGGGCGTTGGGCTTTGTTGCGCGCGTTGCGTGAGCGAACCCCACCCCTGCCCCTCCCCTCGGGGGAGGGGTTCTGATTAACACCCCAGCTCGGCTCGGAAGGCTTTGATGACTGCGTCGATGGAGGTGCTTGGCACGTCCAGGTGGGTTACCAGGCGCATGCGTTGTGGGCCTGCGGGCATGGTGAGGATGTTGTGTGTGAGCAGCCGTGCAGACAGGGCGGCGGCGCTGCCGAGGGTGGGTGCGAGGTCGATGAAGAGCATGTTGGTCGCGACGGGGTAGGCGAGCGTTACGCCGGGGATGGTGGCGAGGGCTTCGGCGAGTTGATTGGCGTTGGCGTGGTCGTCGGTTAGACGTTCGAGGTGGTGGTCGAGTGCGTAGAGTGCGGCGGCGGCGAGGATGCCGGCCTGGCGCATGTTGCCGCCGAACATCTTGCGGAAGCGGACGACGCGGTCGATCACCTCGCGGGTGCCCGCGACGGCTGAGCCTGCGGGGGCGCCGAGGCCTTTGCTGAAGCAGACGCTGACGGTGTCGGCGTGCTGTGCGTAGTCGGCGGGTTTGTGGCCCGTGGCGGCGCAGGCGTTCCAGAGGCGTGCGCCATCGATGTGTACGCGGAGGTCGTGCTGGCGTGCGGTGCTGGCGACGCGGGCGAGGCGGTCGATGGGCCAGACGCTGCCGCCGCCGCGGTTCTGGGTGTTCTCGATGAGGAGCATCTTGGAGCAGGGATAGTGCCGTGAGCGTGGGCGGATGACGGCGGCGAGGGCGTCGGCGTCGAACTGCCCGAGGGGGCCGTCCAGGGGCGCGATCATGACGCCCGAGAGGGCGGCCGGCGAGCCGGTCTCGTAGTGGATGATGTGGGAGTCTTTATGGGCGATGAGTTCGTCGCCCGGCTCGGTCTGGGCGCGGATGGCAGTTTGGTTGGCCATGGTCCCGGAGGGGACGAAGCATGCGGCCTGCTTGCCGAGGATGTGGGCCACGCGGTCCTGAAGGGCGTTGACGGTGGGGTCATCGCCGAGCACGTCGTCGCCGACGGGGGCGGATGCGATGGCCTGGCGCATGGCCTGGGTGGGACGGGTTACGGTATCGGAGCGGAGGTCGATGGGCGCGTCGGCGGGCATGTGGCAAGGGTATCACGGCGTCGCGGGCTTGCGCGACGCCGTGAACAGAGTCTGCGGGTGATTGCGGGTCGCATCAGAAGGATACGGCGAAGCCCGCGGCGAATATCCACTCAGCGGAATCGCCTGCGTTGAAGTCGCGTGCGTTGTCGCCCATGAGGAGGTAGGTGGCCGAGGTGCTGATGCTTCACGCGCCGAAGCCAGCGGGGAGTGGTAGCGGGATGGTGAGTTTGGGCCCGACGGCGAGGAAGCCGAAGAAGTCGTCGCCGCCGTCTGCGTTCTGGTAGTAGTCGCTGAGGCTGGTGCCGAGGATCACGGGCAGGTCGAGGCGTAGTTTGGTGTTTTCGCTTAGGTCAAGGTCTGTGCCCGGCGTGAGTGCGAGCTGCGCGTAGATGCCGCGGTCTTGGCCGTCGGCTGCGCCGCCACTGGTCTCGAAGACGACGGTGAGCGAGGGCTTGAGGGACCAGGGGCCGAGTGCTTCGGAGTCGTTAAAGGCACCGGAGATGGCCAACTCTTCCTAGTCTTTGAAGCCGCCGGAGGGGCTGTCGAGCCAGGTGTAGGTAAGCCCTGCAGTCCAGTTGCCAACGACGAGGGAGGCGCCGGCGACATAGTCGGCTTCATACCAGGCCTGCATGAACGATCCCCTATTGGGGCTGGCGTTGGTGCGATTATCGTGGAAGCTGTTCCAGTTGGTGAAGTTGAGGTTGAGTGTGAGGTCGTCGGTTTTGACGGCCGCGATGGAGAGGGAGGCGTAGGGCTGGGTGATGAAGCCGTTGTCTTCTTGGCGGATGCCACGGAAGAAGTAGGCGTTGGTGAAGTCGTTGCCGAGTGTGAGGGAGACACGGTCTTGCCATTTTTCAGGCTTTGCAGCCGCGGGTTGCTCGGCGGGCATGGCCGGCTGGTTGGTGGCCAATGCGGCGGGGGTCTGTGTTTGGGCGGGCTGGGTCGACTGCGCCATGGAAGGGGCGGCCAGCGTGGTGGAAGCGAGGAGGAGCAGGAGTTTCGGAGTCATGTGGTGTTATCCTTGTTTGCCGGGGGCGTACGCTGCGCAATTCATGGGACATTAGGCTATCGGCCATAATGCGTGTTACGGCTGCAGAGCAAGTTTTGGTTTTTGACAAAATTTTGGTCTTCGGTGCGCAAACGGTGCCTGTGGTGCAAGAAAACACCCATTGTGGTGGCTGGGTGTGGCGGTTATTCGTGGGGCTGTTGGGGGTGTGCGATCAGGCGACCTTGAAGCGTGCGACGAGTTTTTGCAGGCTCTCGGCCTGTGCCGAGAGGTCTGCGGCAGCGCGGGAGGACTGCTGAGCACCCTCTGCGGCTTCGCGTGTAACGGCGTTGATGGACACGACGCTGTTGCTGATCTGCGTGCTGGTGGTAGTCTGCTGCTCGGCGGCGGCGGCGATGGCCCGGACCATCGCGCCCAGGCCTTCGCTGCCGGCGACGATCTGTTCGAGGGCCTTGCCGGCTGAGCTAGCGAGTTCGACGCCGCTGGCCACCTTGCTGGTGCCGGCCTCGATGCAACTGACGGCGTTGGTTGTGTCGGCCTGGATTTCGCGGATGCTTCTGGCGACTTCCTCGGTGGCCGCGGTGGTGCGTTCGGCGAGTTTTCGTACCTCGTCGGCGACGACGGCAAAGCCCCGGCCGTGCTCGCCGGCGCGTGCGGCCTCGATGGCAGCGTTGAGCGCGAGGAGGTTGGTCTGGTCGGCGATGTCGTTGATGACGGAGATGATCTGCCCGATCTGCTCGCTCTTTTGCCCGAGCTTGTTGATGCTGCTGGCCGAGTCTGAGACCTGCTGGGCGATCTGTTTCATCTCGGCAACAGTCTGCAGGACGACCGAGCCGCCGTCGCTGGCGTGCTTGCCCGCGAGGTTGGCGCTCTTGGCGGCCTCGTTGGACTTTTTGGCCACTTCAGAGACGGAGGCGGACATCTGTTCGACGGCCGCGGAGACCTGCACCGTCTGCTTGGTCTGCTGGCCGAGGCTGGCGGCCATCTGCTCGGAGCTGGCGGCGATCTGTGTGCTGGCGGCGGCGACCTGTCGGCTTGATGTGCTGACCTCTTGCATGAGCGTCTGGATGCGGGCAAAGGAGATGTTCAGGTACTTGCCGACTGTGCCCAGTTCGTCGCGACGCTGGTCGTCGACGCGCTGGGTGAGGTCGCCCTCACCCTCGGCGATGTCCTTCAGGCGTGTGGCGACGGCGGCCAGAGGTTTGGTGATCGAGAGGGCGGTCAACAGCGAGAGCGTCGCCAGGACCAGCGAGAGCAAGACGGCAACGGAGACGGTGCTCATGCCGGTGGTGCGCACGGTGCCCAGCACTGAGGTTTCGGTGTTCTTGGCGCTCTCGGTGCTCAGCGCGACGACCTTGTCGATTGCTGCACGGTGGAGCTGATAGATCGGGTAGAGGTTGCTGTGAACGAAGGCCCGTGCCTCGTCAAGCTTCCCTGCGCGGACCAGCGGGAGAAGCCCTTCGTCGCGTGCCGTGAAGAAGGCCGCGGCGGATTCCTTAGCATCTTTGATCATCAGGTCGCGCATCTCGCCCGGCGGGAGGTTGCCGGTCCAGTGTTCGATGCGTTCATTGAAGGACTTGGCCATGGCCTTGCTGATCTTGGTCAGTTCGTCGATCTGCTCGGGGGTGGTTGCGCTGGCGAGTTCATGAGCGTTGAGGCAGCTCTCGATGATGTACGCCTGGGGTGGCAGGATGTCGGCCAGGAGGTCCTTATCGCGGATGATGTTGCTGTACATCTCCCCGCCGACCTTGACTTGGTTGACGGTCGACCAGTTGAGCACGGCCTGTGATGCCATGGCCAGGACACCGATGGCCGTCAGTGCAAGGAGGCGTGCTTTGATGGATGTGTGTGCGAGCATTTCTGAGGTTCCTGGGCAGGGGGTGTTGATTTTGCTTGCGTAGGGCGTTCGGGCTTTGGGGTTGGGGTGTTGTGCGGGACCGTTGTGTGGTAGGGGCACACCTACTTAGGCGGTGTCCCTGTTTCGATCAGCGGGCGCGGCAACTGCAGCGCGTAATCTATTGATCGCGTTTGCGGGCCATGCAACCGGCACAGCACCCCAAATGAGGTAGGACCCGAAGATGCCCGGCTGCCTATAGGACGCGAACCGGCGACGAGAGCCTGGGCACCGTGTGCGGGTTACCGGGTCTGCCAGGCCCGGCCGAGGGCGGGGTCGATGGGTGTAACTTGTGCTTGGTCGAGCAGTTCCATGGCGAGTTGGTCCATGGCTTGGCGTTCCAGGCGTGCGCGGAGCTCGCGTGTGAGGGGCTCGCGGGCCTGGGCCAGGGTGGTGCCTGTGGGTGGAATTAGGGATGTGAGGCGGGCGATTGCGTAGCCGTCGGGCAGGAGTATGGGGCCTGCGGTCTGGCCGGGGGTGAGGGTGCCGAGTGCTTGGCGCAGGGCGAGGGGGACGCCCGAGTCGGTGGGGCTGATGGGTGCAAGTGCGCCGGCGGTGGTGGCGGAGGCGTCGATGGAGTGCTGCCGAGCGGCGGCGTTGAAGGCGGCGTCGTCGGCGTCGCGGAGTTGCGCGAAGAGCTCGGCGGCGCGGTTGGCGGAGGGAACGACGATGACGCTCGCCTGCATGCGCGGGCCGTGGCGGACCTGGTGCAGGGCCGCAACGGCGGAGGGTGGGACATCGACCGTTGGCGCGACGAGGGCGCGGAGCATGACGTTCTGGCGCAGGAGCGTGGTGAGGCGGGCGTCGCTGAGGCCGCGCTCGCGTGCGAGCCGGTCGGTGAGGGCGCGGGCCTGGGCGGGGTCGTCGATCGGGCCAGCGGTTTGGACCAGGGCGAGGCGCTCGGCATCGAGGAGCGCCGGTGTGATGACGATGCTGGCGGCTTGGCAGCGTGCCGAGAGCATCTGGTTGAGGACGTGCTCGCGCAGGATGGATGCGCCCGCGGCGTCGAGCAGAGCGGGGGAAAGGTCATCGAGTGTCAGGGGCGTGCCGTTGACAAGGGCGAGGACGCGCGGCGGTGGTGTGGGCGCGGGTGCGCGGTCGGCACTGGTGGTGCAGGAGGTGAGCAGTGTCAGCAGGAGGATGCCAGCGGCCCGCATGCACGACGGTATGGGGGGAGTGATGGCCGAGCGGGCACCGCTGGTACGGGCACGGCGGGGGGATTATCCTGCACCGTTGAAGTCGGTGTGTGTTGCGCCGATAACTTTGCGGTTACTTGTGCCGGGGTCGGGTGTGTGGTCCCTTGCGTCTGGGTTTGTGCCGATGCACGGGTGGGCGTGTGGGTGATTGTTTATGCAGATGCCCTTTGACATCGCGGCGGACCTGGATACGCCGGTGTCGGCGTTCCGCAAACTCTCGGCGTTTGACCCGGTGTTTTTGCTTGAGTCCGTCGAGGGTGGGCAGCGTGTGGGGAGGTATTCGTTCATCGGCCTCGGGCGTGCGTTGACGGTGCGTGTGGATAAGCGTGGCGTGCGTGTCAACGACGAGAGCGTGGTGCCGGCGGGGGTTGGTGGTGAGGTGCTGGGAATGTTGCGGGGTGTGTTGGCGCGGGCGCCGGGGTTGCTGCCAGCGATACCGGGGGTGCCGTTTGATGGGGGGCTGGTTGGCTTGATCGGGTACGACTTTGTGCGCCGGCTGGAGCGGATCGGCCCGGGCGTGGTCGGCGCGGGGGAGGATGAGCCGGAGGTGCTGCTGGTTGCGCCGCGGTCGGCGCTCGTCTTTGACCACCTGACGCGTCGGGCGGCGGTGCTGCACAGCGGGGCGGAGTGGGAGCGTGTGAGCCTGCGCAGGGAGGTGATCGGTGCGTTGCGTGGTGCGCAGCCCGCGCCGGCGGTGCGGGCGGGGCATGCGCCGCCGACTGCGAGCATGAGTGAGGGGGAGTTTGCACGCGCGGTGGGTGTGGTCAAGGAGCACATTGCGTGCGGGGATGTGTTTCAGTTGGTGCTGTCGGTGCGGTTTGAGGGCGGGTGCCGGAGTGAGCCGTTTGAGGTCTACCGGGCGCTTCGGCTGTTGAACCCTTCGCCGTATATGTATTACTTTAACTTTGGGGATGTGCAGTTGGCGGGGTCGTCGCCCGAGGCGTTGGTGAAGGTGCAGGACGGTGTGGCGACGCTGCGCCCGATCGCCGGGACGCGCCCGCGCGGGGAGAGCGACGCGGCGGATGCTCGGCACGAGGTGGAACTGCTGGCGGACGCGAAGGAGGCGGCCGAGCATGTGATGCTTGTGGACCTGGCACGGAACGATCTTGGTCGTGTGGCGGCCGCGGGGTCGGTGCGTGTGGAGCCGTATCGGTCCATCGAGCGGTACAGCCACGTGATGCACATCGTCAGTGGTGTGAGTGGGAGGCTCGCGGCGGGGCGTGATGCGTTTGATGCGTTTGCCGCGGCGTTCCCGGCTGGGACGGTGGTTGGCGCGCCGAAGGTGCGTGCGATGCAGATCATCGACGGGCTAGAGCCTGTGCGCAGGGGGTTTTATGCCGGGACGGTGGGGTATTTTTCCAAGGGTGGGCAGATGGACCAGGCGATCGCGATTAGGACGGTGATGTTCCGCGGGGAGCGGTATGCGTATCAGGCCGGGGCGGGGATCGTGGCTGATAGTTCAGCGCAGGGGGAGTATGCGGAAGTTCGGCATAAAGTGGGTGTGCTAGAGGCGGCGTTGAAGTTGGCCGAGGAGGGGCTGTAGCCCGGAGGATGAACAGAAGGCCCCATGACGAGCGACGCGCACATATTGATGATCGATAACTATGACAGCTTCACCTACAACCTGGTGCAGGCGTTCTTGGTTGTCGGTGCGCGGGTGGATGTGTATCGGAATGATGCGATCACGCTGGCGCAGGCGAAGGGGATGGCGTTTACGCACCTGGTGATCTCGCCGGGGCCTGGGACGCCGGGTGAGAGCGGGGTGAGCCTGGAGTTGCTCGGGCACTTTGCCGGCAAGAGGCCGGTGTTGGGCGTGTGCCTGGGGCACCAGGCGATGGGTGAGGTCTTTGGTGGTGCCGGGAGCGTGCAGCGAGCGCCTCGCTTGATGCACGGCAAGGCGAGCGCGATCACGCATGATGGGCTGGGTGTGTATACCGGGCTAGCGCAGGGGATTGAGGTTGGGCGGTACCACTCGCTGTGTGTGGCGCCTGACAAGGTGCCGGCGGGGTTTGTGGTTACCGCGCGGACCGAGGCGGGGGAGGTGATGGGGATGCGGCACGCGGGCTGGCAGATGGAGGGTGTGCAGTTTCACCCTGAGAGCGTGCTGACGCCGGAGGGGCCGAGGATGCTGGAGAACTTTTTGAGGCCCGCATAGGTGCGCACGATGCACGACTTGCTTTCCAGGGTGCTCGATGGGGTGAGCCTGACGCAGGATCAGGCCGAGGGTTTGCTGCGCGCGATGATCGCTCCGGGGACGCCTGCGGTGCAGGTTGCGGCGGCTTTGGCGGGGCTGCGTGCCAAGGGTGAATCGGCCGAGGAGTTGGCGGGCTTTGCGCGGGGGATGCGTGCGGTGGCTCTGGACCCGAAGTTGCCGGCGAGTGATCTGCTGACGATTGATATCGTCGGGACGGGTGGGGATGGGGCGCAGACGCTGAACATCTCGACGGCGGCGGCGCTGTTGGTGGCCGCGACTGGGCGGGCGCGTGTGGCCAAGCACGGGAACCGGGCGATCTCCAGTTCGTGCGGGAGCGCCGACGTGCTGGCGGCGTTGGGTGTGCCGGTGCCGCTGGGGCCCAAGGCGGCGGGGCAATTGTTGCAGGAGACGGGCTTTACGTTCCTGTTTGCCCCCCACTACCACCCGGCGATGGCGTCGGTGCAGGGGGTGCGCAGGGAGCTTGGTCAGCGGACGATTTTCAACATGCTCGGGCCGTTGACGAACCCGGCCAGGCCGGATGCGGTGCTGATCGGGGCGTATTCGCCGGGTGCAGCGGCGTTGATGCACCGGGCGGCGGGGGTGCTGCGGGTGCGGGCGCAGGTTGTTTATACAAGGTCGCCTGGGGGGTGCATCGATGAGATTACCGCGGCGGGTGCGTGCCACGAGGTGATCGACAGCGATGAGGATGCCGAGGGGACGGGGGTGCTGGTGCACGAGGTCGGCGAGATGGGGCTGCCGGTGTGCGCGTGGGATGATCTGCGGGGGAAGGATGCATCGTTCAACGCACAGGCGATCCGCAGTGCGCTGGCGGGTGAGGCTTCGGGGTTTTTGGACTCGGTGCTGCTGACGGCGACGCACGCGCTGGGTCTGGTAGGCGTGCAGACCTGGCAGGAGGGGATAGGTATCTGCCGGGAGGCGATCGATAGTGGGCGTGCGACGGCGCTGCTGGCCCGGCTGGCGGGGCTTGGTCTTGTGCTGCGTGTGCAGGACGGGCAGGAGGGGTCGCATGCGTGATTTTCTGACGGAGATGGGCGAGGGGAGCACGCGGCGGTGGGCCGAGGCGCGCGAGCGCGAGGACTTTGAGGATTTGTGGGACAGGGCGATTGATGTGCCGCCGGCGCCGGCGCTGCGGCTGGGGGCGTTTGATCTTGTGGCCGAGTGCAAACTGACCTCGCCGAGTGAGGGTGTGCTGGCTTCGGTCGGGCCTGATGATGCCGTCGAGCACCTGGTTCGGCAGGCGAAGGCGTATGAGGCGGCTGGGGCGTGCGCGATCAGCGTGCTGACGGAGCCGGAGCGATTTGGTGGGAGTCTGGAGCATCTATCGGCCGTCGCTGGCGCGGTGGGTGTGCCTGTGCTGCGGAAGGATTTTTTGGTTGCCGATTATCAGATCGTCGAGGCGCGCGGTGCGGGGGCGGGGGGTGTGCTGCTGATTGCGAGGATGCTCAATGATGAGGACCTCTTTGAGATGCTCGACCTGACGCTTGATCTGGGGATGTTTGCGCTCGTCGAGGCGTTTGACGTGGCGGACTTGGCGCGTATCCGCCGGCTGCTGGTAACTCGCGGGCGGGAGTTGGCGATGGGGACGACGCTGCTGGGGGTCAACTGCCGGGATTTGTCGGATTTGTCGATCGATGCGGGGAGGTTTGAGGCGTTGCGTGGTGAGTTCCCGACGGGGTACAAACTGGTGGCCGAGAGCGGGCTTGCGGTGCCGGGGGATGTGGCGCGGGTGGCGTCGCTTGGGTATGACCTGGCGCTGGTCGGCTCGGCGTTGATGAAGCATGGGGACCCGCGTGCGCTGGCCGGGGGGATGCTGGAGGCGGGGCGGGGGGCGAAGGGTGCCGGCGGGCGAGCGGGTGCGGAGACGCAGCGATGACGCGTGTGCCGGTGAAAATCTGTGGCGTGCGCGATGCCGGGACGATCGACGCGGCGGTGGATGGTGGGGCTAGCGCGGTTGGGTTTGTGTTTTCATTTAGCCCGAGGCGGGTGAGCGTTGATGATGCGATGGTGCTGGCGCGGCGGGTGCCCGATGGTGTATGGCGCGTGGGCGTGTTTCGTGAGATAGACACGGCGGCGCTGGCCGAGGTCGCGCAGCGGGGCATCCTTACGCATGTGCAGGCCGAGTGGATGGATGAGCCGGTGGTGCGTGCGCATGCGCCGGGGTTGGCGTTCATCCCGGTCTATCGTGATGTGCCGACGCTGCGTGTGGAGCTCGGTGAGGAGGCGACGCGCGAGCCTCGGGCGTTTCTGGTTGAGTCGGCGGTTTCGGGGGTGGGTATGGTGCCGGATTGGGGGCGGATCGCGCGGGCGGTGGTGGGACTGGCGGGCGTGCCGGGGCGTGCGTTTATTCTGGCCGGGGGGCTGAAGCCGGTGAACGTG
>VYKU01000501.1_pt1 | contig 14378 bp, 10 predicted proteins | sample 5114491 | NCBI WGS metagenome assembly VYKU01 (sample SAMN12291796, study PRJNA351875) | freshwater metagenome | isolation source: freshwater lake | place: USA: Michigan, Gull Lake | collected 2011-07-05 | reverse complement strand
ATAAAACCATCCACACCGACAAAGGAGGTGAGGGGCGACCAGTTTAAAATATCCTCTAAAATTGATTGATAGCCTTGCACATTGGGATGAAGTCCATCTGCCATTAATCTTTCTTGGCACCACAGATCACCCCGGTCCATCCAGAGATCAAATAAATCGAGATAGGGAATATTTTGCTCTAGACAAGCTTGTTTAGTGGTTTCTTTAAAACGATACTGATCGCGATGGTTGAAGTAAAAGCAATCTAAAAAGGGCATTTTCCCCTCATCCACGGGAATCATCCCTATAAACAAAACCGGGCAAAGAGAACGGGCCCGGGCGAGTAAATGTTCGATTTGAGTTTGAAAAAGATCGTGATCGGTGTAGGTGCGACCATCGGGCCGGCCCAAGCGGGCTGTATCATTAACACCGACGGAGAGAAGAATCAGGTCAGGGAGACGATTGCGAATTTCCCCCCTGAGACGAAATTCCTGTTCTAAACGTTCGGACACTTGTACCACTCGATCGCCGCGAATACCCAAATTATACAGGGCATGACCGGCACTTTCCATCCACAAACGACGTAGGCGCTCGGCCCAACCGCCACCCACGGGGTCGCCATAGCCATACACAAGGCTATCACCTAAAGCGACGATTTTGAGGGGATGGGGCATGATTAGGCCTTTGTCTTTAGTAGGTAAACGAGAAAGAGTTTGCATGATCGCTCGATCGAATCGGTTGTCCTTTACACTTGTAAACGAATTTGGTTAAACTGTCCGTGTATTATACTACATTAGAAATTTTTTCCTGCCAGTTAACTTAGATATCAGCCAGGCACTGACACTGACCAGTATAAAGCAGCGCAGCCCGATGATCATTCCTTCCCTCCGAGTGATTTTCGGGCTAAATCTACTATAGAATTTATGATTAAACCCTAGATAACTCGATGACTACTCGTTTACGACGCGCGGTTCAAGACCGAGAATTTTTGATTACAGCCGAGATTACTCCCCCGAAAGGTGGTAATGCCAGTCATATGCTAGAAATGGCCCTCTGGCTAAAAAATCGCGTTCATGCAGCTAATATTACCGATGGCAGTCGCGCCGTAGTGCGAATGTCCTCTCTGGCTGCCTCCGCTATTCTCTATCAACACGACATTGAACCCATCTGTCAAATGGCCTGTCGCGATCGCAATGTGATCGGATTACAAGCAGACCTAATGGGCGCTCATGCTTTAGGATTGAGAAATATACTAGCTTTAACCGGAGATCCCGTCAAAGCAGGAGATCATCCCCACGCCAGAGCAGTTTTTGACCTAGAATCGGTACGTTTGTTAAAATTAATCGATAAATTAAATAAAGGTTTTGACTTTAACGATAAATCTTTACCCGATGGACCCCTAGAACTTTTTGCCGGGGCTGCCGTCGATGTGCAGTCAAAAAGTTGGTCCGGTCTTCAACGCCGTTTTGAGCGTAAAATCGAAGCAGGAGCGCAGTTTTTTCAAAGTCAATTAGTTACGGATTTCGAGTGCCTTGATAAGTTTATGCAGCAGGTGGCCTCCCTCGCCGATAAACCAGTTCTAGCGGGAATTTTTCTGTTAAAATCAGCTAAAAACGCCGTGTTTTTAAATAAAAATGTGCCGGGGGTACAAATTCCCGACCAGATCATTCAAAGACTCGCCGATGCAGCTCATCCCCTCGAAGAAGGCATCAAAATCGCCGCCGAACAAATAAAATTAGCCCAGCAGTTATGTCAAGGTGTCCACATCATGGCGATTAAACGGGAGGATTTAGTCCCAAAAATTCTCGACGTGGCCGGTATCCCGCCAGTGCATAAGTAGTTGGACAAAAGTAAAGTTAACTGTGGGGTAAGGAGTCAGGAGTCAGGCGTCAGGCGTCAGGCGTCAGGCTTCGGCCGTGAGATCAGCCGAACGGAGTCAGTAAGAATTGCGGCAATTTACATTTCTTAAGATAGACAACAGAATTTATGTCCGACCGCATAACTAAGATGAAAAGTCAATAGTTTTTATAAAAAATTAACTTTCCTTTTGACTAGCGGTCTTTTGACAAGAATTCTACCCCTAACCTAGGATGGGAAGGCTCAAAGCATCTTCGGGATTAAAAGCATGGATTCCAATCTAGGTCAAGAAAAAGAGAATAGTTGCGGTAATTCCGGGCGAAAATGGTTGTCGATCGGTATTGCCCCCACTGGTATAATTTCTATTGGCATTGTTCCCATGGGCGTTATTTCCATCGGTATTGTTCCTATGGGAGTGGTTTCCATTGGAACCGTGGCCATGGGGACAATTGCAGCCGGTTTTGTTTCCATGGGACTTTTCAGTATTGGTAGCGTTGGGATGGGATTAAATAACGGTCATTTTTCCAATCTTAATTCTCCCCCTGCTGAATCTCCCCATAAACATCATCAGCATTAAAATCAAGATTTGACCAGCAATCATGAATTACTCCATCCGTGCTGCCGTTGCTACCGATGTCAAGGCTATTTTTGACTTAATTCTTGCCTTAGCAGCCTATCAAGAACGCAGCCATTTAATGACAGGAAATAGTCAAGCTTTAGGGGATCATTTATTCGGAGAAAAACCCTACATCGAAGCATTGGTGGCGGAAGTAGAGGGTAAAATAGTCGGTTTTGCCCTATTTTTTGCTAACTATTCCACCTTTATCACTAAACCGGGGCTTTACCTAGAAGATATCTTCGTTTTACCCGATTATCGCAGTCAAGGGATCGGGAAAGCTTTACTAATTGCTGTGGCTAAAATTGCCGTCGCTAGGGATGCAGGACTTTTAGAATGGACTGTCTTAGAGTGGAATCAACTGGCGATCGATTTTTATGGAAAAATGGGGGCTAAGGTCTTCAAAGAGTGGCAAATTTGTCGTCTCACCGGGACTGCTTTAAGCGAATTGGGTAATAGTGATAAATAAGTCAGAGCTTTTGTGGCTCCTGGAACTTTGTGATCGATCGAGACTCCTTGCTATACTAGACCTCTGACACTGGCTTTCCTCATTGGTGCAGAATGCAACCCACAGACTCGAATAAATTTACCGAACAAGCTTGGGATTCGATTGTTAAATCGCAAGAAATTGCGCGACGCTTTAAAAATCAGACCTTAGAGGTGGAACACGTTATTATTGCCCTCCTAGAGCAGAATAACGGTCTAGCCACCCGGATTTTACAAAAAGCTAATATTGAAATTCCGCGACTGCAACAACAGCTAGAAGTCTTCACCAACCGACAGCCGAAAGTGGCCATCGTCGATCAATTATACCTAGGTCGTGGTCTCGATCTGCTGCTCGATCGAGCGGAAGCATCCCGGGAAAGTTGGCAAGATAAATTTATCTCCGTCGAACATCTTCTCGTCGGTTTTGCCGAAGATGAAAGGGTTGGCCGGAAATGTTTACGCACCTTCAATCTTGACCCCCAAGATTTAGAATTAGCTATCAAAGCTATTCGCGGCACTCAAAAGGTTACTGAACCCAATCAAGAGGAAAAATACGAAGCTTTAGATAAATATGGCCGGGATTTAACAGCAGCGGCCAAAGAAGGCAAATTAGACCCGGTTATCGGTCGCGATGAAGAAATTCGACGGGTGGTACAAGTCCTCTCGCGACGGTCGAAAAATAACCCGGTTTTAATCGGTGAACCGGGGGTAGGAAAAACCGCTATCGCTGAAGGATTGGCCCAAAGGATTGTTAACGGAGATGTTCCCGAATCTTTGAAAAATCGTCAGTTAATTTCCCTCGATATGGGAAGTTTAATCGCTGGGGCAAAATATCGAGGCGAATTCGAGGAAAGATTGCGGTCAGTTATGAAAGAAGTTACCCAATCAGAAGGGCGAATTATTCTCTTTATCGATGAACTACATACCGTTGTCGGTGCGGGTTCTAGGGAAGGGGGATCGATGGATGCGGGCAACCTATTAAAACCTATGTTAGCTCGAGGAGAATTGCGCTGTATTGGGGCGACAACTTTAGATGAATATCGCAATCATATTGAAAAAGATCCCGCTTTAGAAAGACGTTTTCAACAGGTTTATATTAAGGAACCTTCCGTGGAGGATACTATCTCAATTCTGCGGGGTTTAAAAGAACGTTATGAGCTGCATCATGGGGTGACAATTACCGATTCGGCCTTAGTGGCAGCAGCTACCTTATCCCATCGTTATATTAGCGATCGCTTTTTACCAGATAAAGCGATCGATTTAGTCGATGAAGCGGCGGCCAAATTAGAGGTAGAAAGTACCACTAAACCCGCCGATTTGGAAATGATAGATCGTCGCTTAATGCAGTTACGGATGGAAAAATTCTCCTTAGAAAAAGAGGAGAAAAAAGATCGAGCTTTTCAAGAGCGTTTAGAAAGAATTATCGAAGAAATTGAGGAATTAGAAAGTAAACAAAAGCCCCTCGCTGACCAATGGCAAACGGAAAAACATATCGCCGAGGAAATTAAATTATTGCGAGAGGAAGAGGAACAATTGCGCCTACAGGTGGAACAGGCGGAACGGGCTTATGATCTCAATAAAGCGGCACAATTAAAGTATGGCAAACTAGAAATTTTACAAGGGGAATTAGAAGTAAAAGAAAAAGAACTAGAAACTATTCAAGCGGCAGGTTCTACCCTGTTAAGACAACAGGTAACTGATGCCGATATTGCCGAAATAGTCGCCCGTTGGACAGGAATTCCAGTCAATCGTTTAATGGAATCAGAACGACAAAAATTATTAGAATTAGAGTCTCATTTACAGAAAAAAGTTGTCGGACAAAATGAAGCGGTCACGGCAGTAGCAGCGGCGATTCGACGAGCGCGCGCGGGAATGAAAGATCCCTCCCGTCCGATTGGTTCATTCCTATTTATGGGACCTACAGGAGTGGGTAAAACCGAGTTAGCGCGGGCCTTAGCGGGGTTACTGTTCGACTCCGAGGAGGCCATGGTTCGCATCGATATGTCGGAATACATGGAAAAACACGCGGTTTCGCGGTTAATCGGCGCCCCTCCGGGTTATGTGGGTTACGAGGAAGGGGGACAACTATCGGAAGCGGTGCGTCGTCGTCCCTATTCTGTGGTTTTATTGGATGAAGTGGAGAAGGCCCATCGGGATGTTTTTAACATTTTATTACAAGTGCTTGACGATGGGCGCATTACCGACTCTCAGGGGCGCGTGGTGGATTTTCGGAATACGATTATCGTGATGACCAGTAATATTGGCAGTGACCATATTTTAAATGTTTCCGAAGATGCCGATTATGAGGAGATGCGGAAACGGGTTTTAACAGCTTTGCGGAGTCATTTTCGTCCCGAATTTTTGAATCGTATCGACGATTTAATTATTTTCCATACCCTCAAAAAAGAAGAATTGCGTTACATTGTTCGTCTGCAATTACAGCGTCTGGAAAGATTATTAGCAGAACAAAAAATCAATCTAGAATTAACTGCGGCAGCAGAAAATCATATCGTTACTGTTGGTTATCCAACGGGAGTTAGAGAATCCTTTAGCCACAAAAATTCTCGAACAAGCTTTTATGGAAGGGGATACGGTAGTAATTGATTGTCTGGATGAAGTGTTAAGTTTTAGCAAAAAGGAGCTAGAAAAGGAAGGGCAAACATTAGAATTAGCTGTGGTTAACCTCAGTTCAGATTAAAACCAGACAGGGGATATATTCCCCTCCAATTCAGCCAAGATAAACAGAATTTTGCCCCAAAAGTTCTTGTGAATCCAGCTAAACAGGTTTTACCTATCTAGCTGACTGCCTATTGCTGTAACTGATGACCACAGCTACTACAAAAGCGATCTGTTGCCGCTACTTTTGCCCCGCATTGACGACAAAATCGGACTTTGCTGACGGTTTTTGTGTCTCCCATGCTCATTTTCATATCTCCCATTTGCATTTCCATGGGGGCAAAATTCATCGACATATTACCCATTTTCATCGGTTGCATCGGTTGCATCGGTTGCATCGGTGAGGAGGAGAAACTGGTAGCAGTGGTCGATTGAGAGGACTGAGAAACTCCAGAGGTATGAGGAGAGGAAAAACCGATACTGCTTCCTTGAATTTGGATTCTGTGGGGTCCGGTTTCAGTGATAATTTCAATAATTGCCCCTTGGGGAATTATCTCTATTTGGGGTTCTTTTGTCCAAACTCCCGTAGCAAAACTACTGCTAGACTGCTGTTGTTGTCCCACAGCACCACTAGCGAGAGTTACAATCGTCTGCATCCCTTGATTATTGAGATAGAGACTTTGTCCTGTGGGTAATTCACTATAAATAGCCATATTTTTGACAGTGAAAAGTAAAAAGTAAAAACCTAGTTCACACCCCTAGGATCCAGTCTAGCGAGGATACAAATGTTAGAGGATTTTCTTAAGAATTTTATCGACAAAAAAAGGGTGGTTTAACCCACCCTCACCATGTCTCAAGAAAACAAACTTTTTAACGGACGCTACCAGCTAATTTATCGACCCGAATCGGTTTCATCAGGTACAATTTGAGGAATTGCCAAGCGTTAGAGGCGAAGATAGGCAATTTCTTCAGGAATTTAACCGGTGCGGGACTGTTTTCGCTATCGATCGCCCGTAATCCCTCGTTATTGCCAACACAAATCTCTAGGCGATCATAAAATTCAGGACTATCCACATCGAGAACAATCGGGAAGACGCGGCCAGCGGTTTCATTGGTCTTCTCGATTACATACTTATCGTACTCGCGAGCGTCTAAACCGAGAATGGCGTAGAAACCAGAACGCTGAGTATCATTGAGATACATAGTAGCGAAGACCGAAAGCAGGAAGAAACGACACCAGAGACGAGCGCGCCAATCATTAAGAATATCAGGCTGCGCGCGCATGATCGCATCAAAGAAGTCCCCGTGACGGTTTTCGTCTTGACACCAATTCTCGAAGAAGTTAAAAATCGGATAAACCCGATCTTCGGGATGTTGTTCGAGATGACGATAAATGGTGATATAGCGCCAGTAGCCGATTTTTTCGGAAAGATAGGTGGCGTAGAAGATAAATTTCGGTTTAAAGAAGGTGTAGTTACGGCTTTTGGTTAAAAATCCCAAGTCAAGGGAGAGGTTAAAATCCGATAAAGCCTTATTAAGGAATCCAGCGTGACGCGCTTCGTCCCGGGACATGAGGTTAAAGCATTCCGCGAGAACGGGATTTCTGTTTTTTAAACGTCTGCCGAGTTCTTTGTAGAGAAGAAAGCCGGAAAATTCAGCCGTGCAGGATCTTTCCAGAAATTCCACGAATAAGCGGCGGGTTTCGCCATCAATATGCTCCCAAGAGCGATCGAATTCTTGATTGCGAACGAAGTGATGCCGGTTATAATCGGTACGGAATTCCTCTAAAATCGCTTTCAGTTCTTCCTCGTTAGCGGCGATCGACATTTCCGCCATCGCTTCAAAATCAGTGGTGTAGAAGCGGGGAGTGAGGATCGTTTCTTTAGCGGGAACTTTTATACCCGGACGGATTTCCTCGAATTCTGGTTTTTGGATCGTGCTGACCATAGGGATTATTGGTTTTACTCTGGGATGATGATTAGGACGAGTAAAGGCTCTGAGATGATAATGACGAACCGTGAAAAAACGGCTAGGATTCACTATAGCAAGCTCTCAGCCCTAGACTCTCTTCCTGTTCATTAAAAGTTACAACTCTTAATTAAGCTGTGTGAACAAACGCGGCTTTTTCGCTCCCAGTCTTGACAAATGTTCGGAGAGGTGGGGTGTGGGGTTTGTTCAGTGATCGGTAAACAGTCATCAGTAATCGGTGAACTGAAAACCCACATCTGATAACAAAGGCCGAATCTAAAACCTAATTGGTTAAGCTAAAAGCTTTGATGTGCTTAGTTTCTACCTTCCTAGAATCCCGGAAAACTCCCGTTATTTTAGCTTATTGTCAGGAATTTAGTTAACAAGGTTTTTGGCAATATGCTAATCTGGCTAACAAGCTTTTGGGCGTGATATGGGGAAAACTTCTTGTGATCACGCCTAAATGGATTGTTATACAGAAGGTTGACCCATATCGTTACCCCGGAGAGTGTTATAGAGAAAGTTTCCGTATAATATTTAGTTCGGCGAAGGAAGCGACGTTGATGACCATCCACACTTCGGGCGACGCTATCGCCCCCAAGTACTCCATCATCATTCCAGGGGAGACCGTGGCCCGTGCTTCGGACTACCTGGAAAGGTTGCGAGCCAGCCGGACACAACCTGGAGACTGTCTGCGTGAGCGCCTCCAGGACTCGAACCTTCAAGCACTGACAGAACTGGAGCTTCTCGGCAAGTTGCTCGACACCAAGCGACCTCAGATCTTCGCCGAGATGGCCGTGTCCGGAGACGGCTCCGATTGGAACCTGACCGAACTCGGTCTACTGGGCGATATCTCGATCGCTGTACCGGTGACCGTCTTCGACGACGGCAACCATCGTTCCCCGACGCCGCACGCACCTCCCTTTTCGGCGATGTTGGTATTTACTCCAGGCGCTCTCCTGTGTAATGGCTGGGGGAATACCCCGGCCGATTGGAGCGAGGCGACTGCGGCGGATGGGCGGTTGTCTACAGAGGGGTACTACAACCTGTACCGGCGCAGACTCTTGCCAGTCTTCCGGTATATAAACTGCCGAGCAGCTAAGCCGCAATCCGCCTTCGTGACCGTACCGGGCCTCGGCTGCGGGCAGTTCGCCGGTCCGTTCCGGGGTCAACTTGGCGCGCATTTGCAGATGGCTTTGCAGAGACTCTTGACCGAGCACGGCACCTCTCTTCCAAACCTGAAGGCCGTCTACTTCGACCCGTACAGCGAGTGCGAAAACGCCCGCGTCGAGATTGAAGGCATATCGTTCATAGTCCGTCCGCTGCGGCTGCCGGGGAACGAGGAGAAGTCGCAGCTGTGCCACCCGGTCGCCTATGCGGAGCGGGGCGACGATTTTTCTGGATGCGCCCTGTACAGTTTGGTCGCCTGGGACCATGTCTCTTGGCCGGGCAACGACTTCTTCGGGGGCTCTCGCGCCACCGACGATGGTGTCAAGGCCGCCGCGACCAATTCGATGTCGGCGCTTACCGGTGTTGAGGGGCAGTACGACCCAGGGCAGGGGAAGTACCAGCCACCTCAGCCCTACCGCAACTGGGAAGCGGTGGTCGAAGATGGCAAGCGCACGCGACGCCTCCGATTGTGGAACCCGTTGACCGTGTGGCAGCTGTAGGGTGCGTTCCCTAATGTGACTCCCACTGCTCCACCGATCGATTTTGGGGAACGCACCATGCACATTTATTGAAGCTGTGGGTTAAAGTGCGATGCCGCTCTGGTGGGTTGAGTTCTGGATTGGCAACCTGTCACCGAGCAAACCCGACGATGTTGGAATGATTCTGATAGCTGACGGCTAATAGCCAAGGGTCAACAATGCTAGGATAAAGGCTTGAGTAGAGAACGATCGAGCGAAAGCCATGTCATCGATAGAAGTAAAAACCCCGCCTCCAGACAGCCCCACTTCCCACTCCCCTATACCTTTTAAACAGAATTTAGTATAATTAACCCTGAATTGTTTTGGCTAATTGAACGTGAAGTTTATGACTGGCTTTATCAAAGCGTAAAGGAGGATTTAACCATTGATTTTGATCGCAGACTAAAGCATTTTCTAAACTGCCTCCTTTAATTAAACCAGCCTTTTGTAAATATTCAATTTGATCGGCAAAACCGAAAGTCCGGGCGGATGCGATCGCTTGACTAAAACTTTCCTGATCAGGACTCCAACTATACCATTGATTACCGATGGGTTTATAGGTAAAATCGATCCCGTAGGTAAAACGTAATTCAGGGGAAGGAATCGCCGCCACAAAAGCATCTCCTTCGTACAACCAAATCGGTTGAGAAATCGTTAAATCTGATGGAGAAAAAGAGTTATTTAAACCGGCATTTTCGATCGCTTCTACCCAGATTTTGGCCGAACCATCAAGGAGGGGAATTTCCGCACCATCCACCTCAATGCGAGCATCCTCTACCCCCAAAGCGGTTAAGGCCGCTAATAAATGCTCAACGGTTCTGACCTTGGCTTCTCCTTGTCCCAATTCCGTTGATAAAGTCGTTTGGTAAACCGAAGAAACTAGAGCGGGAATAATCGGTTGATTGGCTAAATCTCTGCGGACAAAATAACGTCCTTCCCCCGGATTTGCCCCACAGACGCGCACCTGGGTTATCTCCCCCGAATGCAGGCCAATTCCCGATAATTCAAATTGTTTAGCGATAGTAGAAACCATAATTATTAAGTAATAAAGCTTTGATCAGTGAACAACAAAAAGAACTAAATTTATCGATAACTGATAACTGATAACTGATAACTGATAACTGATTAGAATCGTTCCCCGATACCGAAATGGAGACGAGAACCACCATCGACATTAAAACCGTAGTCAACCCGAATTTGGCCGACGGGAGATTGTACCCGAACACCTAAACCGTAACCGAGACCGGTACCGGGTAAACCCCGGACAATCCCGGGTTGACCGGGGACATCCCCTTGGGAACCAATAGTAGTGCCGAAATCGACAAATAACGCCCCCCCAATAATTGCTACTATGGGAAAACGATATTCGGCCGTCGCTTGGAAATAACTGCGACCGCTACCCACTTCTCCCTCGGCGTAACCCCGTACAGAGTTACTACCCCCAACGATAAAAGCATCGTAGGGGGGTAAATCGCCTAATACTGTCCCTGCTTGCACATTAAAAGCGAGGGATTGCTGACCTTTAAAAATATCGGTTTCAAAGAGATTAAAGGAATTAATAAACCGAACGGGGATAAAGTAACTGTAACTACCCCGAACACGAGTGCCGAAAATACTGCCAGAACCGACCGGAATAGTTTGTTCTAAACCTAGACGCAGGAAAGAACCACTGGTGGGCTGCAGGGGATTATCACGAAAATCTCGAATAGCGCCAATATTTAGAGAAAGTAGATCATCGATCCCAGAGGAACTAAAAGCCAGTTGTTGACTGCCAAAACCATTGAGAGGTGCAGAGAGGGGGGAGATGTCACCATTGGCATTTTGCACCTGTACCTGTTGATAGTTAAAGCCTAGGGAAACCACCCATTTTGGTTTCGTAAACACATCGGGGGCCAAAGGACGGACAAAAGTAATACCGCCACCCGTCCGGACGATACGGGGACTATCATTATCGTTAAGCGTCCGAATCGAGGAATTTTCCCCATCATAAACCAGAGAAATCGACTGTCGCCGGAAAACGTTCACCGTGTAGGAAGTGCGGAAATTATCCTTGGCAATCCAAGGATCGGAAAAACTCAGATCGAATAAAAATTCCCGTTCCCCTAACTGGACTTCTGCCCCTAAAGTTTGGTTATTACCGCCAAAATTGCGCTGTTGATAGCTAACAGTCCCGAATAAGCCCGCATTCGAGCTAATACCACCCCCAGCGGCTAGGGAACCGGTATTACCTTCCACCACATCGACGTTAACAATCACCTCCCTTGGGTCGCTGCCGGCAGAAAAAGACAGACGCACATCCTCGAATAAACCGAGACCGAAAACACGCTGTAAATCCTGTTGGGCCGTATTGCGGTTAAAAATATCCCCCGCTTTTAGGCGCATTTCCCTAGTAATGATAAATTCTCTAGTTTTACCCTTGACCGGTTCCTGTTCGACGTTAAAGTAGCGTACTTGAATTTTTTCGATTAAACCTTCGGAAATGACCAGAATCACCCGACCATCGGGAGTGACTTGCGGCGCACCGATTACCTGGGCCAGATCATAGCCGTTTTTGCTGTACCAGTCATTGATTTTTTTTACCCCCGCCTGTAATTCCCGCAAATTCAGGGTTTTGCCGTATTGACTAGCGAAAATTTCCTCGACCACCCCGGCAGGTAAAATCGATTTGTCCAGGGTTTCCGGGGCAATTTGAATCTGTACGCCCTGAAAAACGGGGTTAGGTTGCACCTCAAAGGTGACTCGCACCCCTAGGGGCGTATCTTGGGGAACTGCCCGCACATCGGCAAAAAAGCCCGTGGCAAAAACGGCGTTAATATCTTCTTGCAGTTGCGATCGAGTCGTGCTTCGTCCTGGTCGGGTGCGAATGGTATTATAAACTAGATTTTCTAATTCTCGATCGGCCCCCTGTACTACCACTTCAGCCACCAAAACCCGCGACTCCTCCGCCGGCGCCGGTGGGGCCGTTGTGGGAGTTTCTGGAGGGGTTGGGGTTTCCGTCGGGGTTTCCGTCGGTGCTGCCACGGGTGGCGTAGTTTCTCCCGTCGCAGGAGGAGACTGTACTATCTGCTCGACGCGGGGAAAAACCGTTTCTTGCGGTTCTTCTTCGGCCATTACCGTCCCGTGAAATAATCCGAAAATAGCCAGCATCAGGGCCAGCGAGGAATATCGCCCCGAAAAATTGAGATTTTTAAGCACTTCCACACACCCATTAACACCATTATGGTTTTGTTTGTTTTCTCTGCCCGAGAAATTTAACGAACGTTAAAACTCTAGCAGATTGCTTACTCTCAGTAAATCCCAGCTTGACCGGTGACTAAAGAGATACTGCATCAGGTCTGATATTGGTCAGCCGTCAGCATTAAGTTTTTATCTTGCCATATCTTAGCTTTTTCCGGTTTGGCTCTATCCCAATTCACCCTCTAGAATTATTGCCACCTCGGTGGGCGCACAATTAATTACATATCTTCCTAACTCACCAAAATTAAAAACATTAAGTTTATTCTCCTGGGAATCCCCCACCTTTTTACACCAGCGCAGATGTCAACGTCTCATTTGTAATAACTGTACCAGTTGCGAGACCTGTTGGCGATTAAACATTTGCAGCAGGGTACTAGCTACTAATTCCGGTTCTAGGGTGATCAGGATTTGTGGTAATTTGGCGGTGGCTAATAACTGCAATTCTTGACTGACGGTGATTTCTTCCCCGCGACCCCATTCCAATAAATCACTAGCTTGTTTTAATTCTTTAATAATAACCGGGGCGAGAGTGCGGTAGGAATGTTTGGGGTTAGCCAGGGCTGATTGGGCATTTTTAACTAAATATTGCCACTTTTGCTGTTCTGAAGCCAATTGAGACAGAGATAAATTTAATTTTTGTAATTGCTGACGGGAAGCACTGGTTTCTTCCTGTTTGAACAGTTGTAACATCTGTTTGAGGATATCTCTGACGCTGATGGAGATAGAAGAGGTTGCCGCAATAGCTGGGGTAGATTTTTTTTGGTCGAGAAGATAGTTAAGATGGGACTGTAATTCGGCAAAAGTAGGTTCACCTTTTTTAACGATAGCGTTAGCTTCCTCGGCTTGCAAACCTAATGGACTGGGCAGCTTATCGATCAATATCTGAAGCAGATCATAACCCTTGAGGAACAAAGATTCTAATTTTTGATCCACTTGTATGGGATTTTCTTTCAGTATTTTGAAAGCATCCTCAAGACGGTGAGCAGTTTTTTGGATACTGCTATAACCTAACATGGCCGCCCCCCCCTTGATGGAATGGGAGGCACGAAACATCTCGTTCATCTGTTCAGTATTGTTCACGAGATTGCCTAAGTCTAAAATCCCCTGTTCCAAAGTTTCCAGGTGTTCTTTTGCTTCTTCGATGAAATAGCCGAGAATTTTCTGCGCGTTAGCGGAGTACAAGGTCTTATCCCCCCTTATCACGATGCTGTCTAGTCCTAGATTGCCCAGTTTTTCAGGAAATATATCAGTTATGGGGCAATGGCTAGGAAAACTGGCCCAGACGGACACAAGTTGCTCAAAATAGATCGATACAACGGCAGGCAAAAAGCTAAGGAAAGAATCGGGGATGGGAGCAAGCTGACTAGAAATTATTATTGATCAGAGGGAACTGAGTTGTTGACTATCTAGGGTCTGCTGAAAAAGTAGGGGCGAAGCATTCGGATAGGAAATCTACGGTTTCAGCGATAGGTTATGCCCGAATGCTTCGCCCCTACAGGACGCGGGCGGATGAAGATGTAAGGTTTTGAAACATGATTCTCTCAAAATCTTGCACCTGTTTCGCAAAAAAAGACCCTAAGACCCTTACCTAGTCTATATTTCACATTTATTCAGCAAGCCCTATCTAAGATTACCCCTTAAGACCGCACCGGAGTTGGCAGTAGGGAACAGACAACGCCAGAACAGTAGGTGGTCATCCAGAGATGATGCCAAATCCCCTCATACTTCATCTTGCTCTTGATCAAAAACGCTGTCACCACCATCAAGAGCTAATTAGAACAAAATTACTAGACAAAAAGACCCGACCAGAAAAAAGACTAAGGTCTGAAAGGCTGACGTAGCAAGGGATAGAAAAAAGATCAAAAAATTTTGCCAAAAGGGGTTGACAAACTTAGGGAAGTTAGATACATTGGTAAATGCGCGGTTGAAGC
>VYKU01000183.1_pt1 | contig 14424 bp, 6 predicted proteins | sample 5114491 | NCBI WGS metagenome assembly VYKU01 (sample SAMN12291796, study PRJNA351875) | freshwater metagenome | isolation source: freshwater lake | place: USA: Michigan, Gull Lake | collected 2011-07-05 | reverse complement strand
CCCGCCGCCCCGCTTATCCCCGGCGCATCACCCTTAGCAGCGGGCATCGCCTCTAGCACCAACCGCCCACTCTCCCCCCAGGCCCTGCCCATCACACTCACGGCCGACGAAGCGACCAACACCATCATCGCCATCGGCGACGGCCGGCTGCTGGCGCAGGTCGAGATGCTCCTGAAGGTCCTCGATGTCCGCCAGCCCCAAGTCATGCTCGAAGTGGTCCTGGTAACTCTCAGCGAGCGCGATTCGCTCACCCTGGGCGTCGAGTTGCAACAGGTCCTCCGCAACGGGGATACGACGACCACACTCTCCTCGCTCTTTGGGCTATCCACCTCCAGCCCTGGGGGCGGGCTTCTCCCCGCGGCCGCCGCGGGCTTCACCGGCGCGGTCATCCGCCCCGGCGACTTTGCCGTCATTGTCAAGGCTCTCCAAGCCCTCGGCGATGGACGGAGCGTCTCACTGCCCAAGGTACTGCTTGCAAACAACCAGCGTGCGTCCTTCGACTCACTCGTCCAAGAGCCCTATGGCGTCTCGTTTACGCAGGGCAACTCCAGCACCACCAGCGTTACCTTCGGCGGCACGCTCGACGCCGGCACCCAACTCTCGATTAAACCCCAGATCACCGAGGGGGAAACCGTCCTTCTGGACTACTCCATCTCCATCAGTTCCTTCGGCGAGCAGGGCAAGGCCGGGAACCTCCCACCATCCCGTCAAGTCAACAGCGTTCAGAGCCTCGCCTCCGTGCCCGACGGCTACACCGTCGTCGTCGGCGGCCTGGAATCAACCACCGAGAGCCAGAGCGTCGAGCAGGTGCCCATCCTCGGCTCCATCCCCCTGCTCGGCGAGGCGTTCAAGAACCAGTCCAAAAACAAAACCCGCTCCCGCTTCTTCGTCCTCATCCGTGCCAGCGTCCTGCGAGGCCAGTCCCTCGAGGCCCTGCGATACCTCTCAGACCCGATGATCCGCCAGGCCGGCGTCCCGTCCGACTGGCCCGCCTCGATACCCCAGATCATTAAGTAACCGTGATACAACCCATACGCGCTCATGCCAGCACCAGGGGCTTTGCACCGTGGACCGTGCCGCGACAAACCAGGCCCAACCCAGCCCGACATTCCTTCGGCTGGTCCCGCACGAGGTCGCCCGCCAGCACCTGATCTTCGGCTCATCTGAGGGCGGGGGCGTCATCGTCGTCCAGCACGCCCAGGGCCTGGCCCCCGGCGTGATGAACAACCTCTCCAAGTGGACGGGTTGCGCCATCGACCCCACGCCCGCCGACGCCGAACGCATCGCACGCGACATCGATGCCGCCTACGCCCAGCACGCCGCCGACGCCGCCAACACTGCCAACCCTGCCGAGACCCGCGACGGTACGCCCCTGATCACCCTCGACGCCGCGAACATCGCAACCGGCGCGCTCGACATCGACCTCAACCAGGCCGCCGCCACGGCGGACGCCGACCTGCTCAACACCGAGCAGAAAGGACCCGTCGTCCGCCTCGTTGATGCCCTGCTCTTTGAGGCCATCGGCCAAGGCGCAAGCGATATCCATATCCAGCCCCTGGCCGACGAGGTCCTCATCCGCTACCGCATCGACGGCGTCCTGGCCACCGCGCGCACCGTCCCCGTCCGCCTGGCACCCGCGCTCGTTACGCGAATCAAGGTCATGGCCCGCATGGACGTTGCCGAGCGCTGGGCACCCCAAGACGGGCGGGCAACCGTCCTCATCGGTCGCGGCATCACAGGCAAGACCATCGACCTGCGCATCAGCACCCTGCCCACCTCCTTCGGCGAGCGCGTCGTTACACGTCTGCTCTACAGCGACCAGACCACCGACCGCGCCAGCATCGAAGCCCTCTGCATGCCCCCGGCCATCAACAAGGCCTACCTCGACCGCGCCGGCCGATCGTCGGGCATCCTCCTCGTCACAGGCCCGACAGGCTCGGGCAAAACCACCACCCTCTACGCCACGCTGCGCTGGATCATCGCCCGATCCTCAACCGACTTCGTCGGCACCAGCAATACCCGCGCCGCCGATGTCAACGTCATGACCATCGAGGACCCCATCGAGTACGACCTCACCGCCGGGCAGATGGCAGGCTCAAAGAGCACCAGTAAACGCTCGCTGCCCATCAGCCAGACGCAGGTCGACCCACGCAAGGGCCTCACCTTCGCCAGCGGCCTACGCCACATCCTCCGCCAAGACCCCGATGTCATCATGGTCGGCGAGATCCGCGACGGCGAGACCGCTCGCATCGCCATCCAGGCCAGCCTCACCGGGCACATGGTCTTTTCCACACTCCACACCAACGACGCGCCCAGCGCCGTCTCGCGCCTGATCGACCTGCAGGTCGAACCCTTCCTGATCTGACCGACGCTCTCGGCGGTCCTGGCCCAACGCCTCGTCCGGCTCGTCCACGCCGACTGCGCAGGCCAGGGGTGCCCCGCCTGCCTCAACACCGGCTTCCGCGGCCGACGTGGCCTCTTCGAACTCATGCTCCTAGACGAACCCCTCCGCGAACTCATCGCCCGCCGCGCCGGCAGCAACGAGATCCGCACCCTCGCCATCGCCCGCGGCCTCCGCTCCCTGGCCGACGAAGGCCAACGCCTCATCGATGCTGGCCTAACAACCCCCGCAGAAGTCCAACGCGTAACCCTCGGCGTGGAATAACACTCCCCTGACTTGTAATCATAAGTTCTAACCCGCCCACCTCACCCAGATGCCCCACCCCGCACCACACCCCGACCCTCTGCAAGCACTTGGTCAGCAAACCCGCCGACTGGCGATTCTGCTCTCCTGCGCACTCCTCGCAGCGATCCTCTGGGCCATCTGGCCCCGCCTCGCACCCGCTTCCTCACCATCGAGCGAGCAAACCCAAGCCGACCCTTCGCCCAGCACCCCCAAGACCACACCTCCCCCGGCAATAGCCCTCGACCTCGATCCCTCCCTCTTCGCCGCACCGATCTGGCGCATCCCCGTGGTTGCCGAGGTGATCGCTCCCCCCGTTCCACCTCCCCCGCCTCTTCGCCTGCAACTGCTCGCGATCAACACGCCCGCCGGCGATCCACCCTCGGCCATCATCATCGATCTCGAACGAGACACCACCGAGTTCCTCGTCCCCGACGGCGAGTACCGCGGCTTCAAGGTCTCCTCGATCACCCGCCAGCGCGTCGAGCTGACCTCGGGGGAAAAGAAAATCGTCCTGGGCCTGGACACCGCCCCCGCCGGTGCTGGGGGTAACCGAGAGTGAACCCACCACAGGCCTCACCACTGCCCCACACCGACGCGCTGCTGACCGCGCCCGTCGTCGTCCCCGCCTCCCAACCCGTCCCGGCCCAGCCAGCCGCGCCCTCTCTCGCACGCCTGGAACCCGCGGACCGTTTCTACTGGGTCTTGCTCGATCTCCCCGCCGAGGCAGGCACCGCGGCCTCCAAACTCAAGCCCGCCGCCAAGGCCGAGATCGTCGACCTTCTGCGCGGTGCCGTCATCCCGCCAATCGATGAACTCGAGTTCGTCCCCCTGGCCACCGCACCCCAACAGCTAATTGTCTGCCTCCAGCAACGCTCGGCCGTCCAAGACGCACGCGACGCCGGGTGCCTCCACTACGGCCCCAGCGAGGTCCTCCCCGCCCTCGGCCTGGCAGTCAATCCACAGCGGATCAACTTCCTGACCGGCCGTTTCACGCCCCGTGCGATCACGCGGGCATCTGCACAACGCTGGCTCCTCGCCGGCGTGATGTCCATCGCCATCACCGCCGCGTTGAGCATCGGCCTGCGTGCACGCGAATCGGCATTCAAGGCCCTCGCCCAGGCGGACCAGCAAGCCCTCGCCACGATACTCACCGAGCAGCGGAGCAAAGCACTCCCCGACCTGCTCCTCCGCCGGGACCGGCTGCTGGCAACACGCCGCCGACTAGCCGAGGCACCCAACCCCGACGCGCCGACATCGCTCGCGAGCCTCCTGTCGGCCTGGCCCAAGGGAGCAACCGCCCCGATGGCCCAGACTGAATCCATCACCATCACCGCCGAGGCGATCACCCTGCAACTCGCCGCCCAAACGCGCGACGACGCGACCCGCTTGGCCGAGGCGTTGTCCTCCTTCCCGATTCCCGCCCCCGCTCCATCGGCCAACCCAGAGCGGTGGCTCCTCGGCCAGCCGCAGATCACCAGCGGCACCGCCGCGACACCGGGCGCGTTCCCCATCCGCGCCTCCTTCCGCTTCTCCCGCGCACCAGCGAACCCACCGGGTGCAACAAGCGGAGATACCCCATGAAAGTCAAACTCCTGACCATCCTAGTTATCCTCGTATGCATCAGCGTGCTCGCCTCGCGGCTGAGCAGTTACACCCGCGCGATGAGCCAAGCGGCTCTCGCCCACACCGAACTTACAAGAGCTTTTACCGCCACCGCGACCATCCAAGAACTTGCCCCGCTCCCTGCAACCGCGATCGCGCCTGATGTTCAGGACGCTGACCTGCTGCGCGATGTCCAAAGAGCCCTCGCCACTGCCGGCGTTCCCTCACAGACCATCCGCGACCTTTCCCTTGACCCTGCAACCAGCGATCCGGGCACTGCCGCGCCCGGCCAGGCACGCGCCGTGGGCCTCCTCCGCCGATCCGGCCGCGTCAGCCTCGACGGCCTCACCCTCGACCAACTCGGCAGCGTCCTTCGCGCCTGGACCACACGCCTGACCCCACTCCGCATCGAGCAACTCAACATCCAGCGCACCGGCCAGCCCCCAACAACCATCAACGCCCCCGCTGGCCTGGCCTCACCACCTTACCGCATCAACCTAACCTTCGCCGCCCTCGCCCCCGATACAACAATATCCCCCAAGCCGGCCCGCTAAACCATCCCACACGCGACCATTATGCCACACCAAAGGCTACCTATCACCTCGATCACACAACAAACACGCCCACGGCCCACCGGGCCTCTCCATCACGCACTATTTATAACATTATTATTCCTGCTCACTCTCCAGGCCGCCTGCACAGCAAGTCGTTCTACAAACGACCCACCCGGCGTTATGCCCAACGCAGACCAGGCCAACCTCCTGGCTACCCAAGCCGGCAGCCTCTTAGAGACCGACCCGGCACAGGCCGAGCGACTCCTCCAGCAGGCACTCACCCTCGACCCCTACTGCGGCACGGCCCACAACAACCTCGGCACCATCGCCCTCCAAGGCCTCCCGCCACGCAAAGGCCCTGACTTATATTCCGCAGCCGAGAGTTTCCAGACCGCTTCAAAGCTCCTCCCCGGCCGAGCCGACCCCCGCATGAACCTCGGCCTCGTCATGGAACGCGCCGGCCGCCTCCAAGACGCCCTCGACGCCTACAAATCAGCCATCGAAGCCTCACCAGGCCACATCCCCTCGATGCAAGCTCTGACCAGCCTGGAAGTCCGCCTCGACAAAACCAATGACCAGACCCGCGCCCACCTCCAGACCATCGCCCTGCAAGGCACCGACGAAACCTGGCGCAACTGGGCCAAAAACCGCCTGATCCGCTCGAGCAACCCATAGCCGGTCACCCCCACCCCCTGGCACGACCCCGCAATCCCCCGCAATGCTGCACGCACCCCTCCGCGCACACAGCGGTTCCTGCCCGGCCGAAAAAAATATGGCCGGGCAGAACCGCCGGATAAACCGATCTCAATATCCGTTTCTATTCTTGTGGATAACCTGTCAAAACGCGGGCGGTCTGTGGATAACTCCTCCAAACTTGAATCCTCCCCGGCGGTCCTGGTAGGCTGCACACTCGCATTGATCCGTTCAATGCACCTTTGGGCTTCGTGGGAGTACTCAAAATGGCTCTGATCAAATCGCGCTTCGGTGGCCTGTTCCTCATCACACTGATCGCCTCGGCGGTGCAGGCGCAGACGCCGGAACCGGTGGGGGTGCTCGTGCCGCCGACCGATCCTGGTACACACCGGTGGTTCCCCTCAAGCCCGCTGCCGGAGGGCCAGACTATCCCACCCAACGGCACGGTTGCCGGCCTGTCCGGCGTGTTCGGGCGTGCGGATGCGAACACCCCTGGGTCGACTTCGTTGATACCCCTCCAGAACGGACGATCTGTGCTTAGAAATCCCGTCTGGAGCTGGGGTGAAGGCGCTGGCAACAACCCGCCACTTCCCGCACCGCCAGCAGTGTACATGGCGATGAGAAGGGAAAGCCCATGGCTCTCTACTCATGAATTTGTGCAATACATCCAAACCAATGTATGGTGGCCTCAGGTGTTCAACGTGCGTGGATGGATCGAGCCGAAAAACTCCAACGATCCGGCTGAGCAGACGTGGGGGCGTGGGTTTCACTTCCCATGGGGCACGCGTCTGAATGTGAATTTGATGACTCCGCTGGCGCGAGCGGACTTTGTCCCCCCCAACCCAACGATCGCAGGTGGGAGTGATCCGATGCTCCCGGCTGGGATGGGCGGAATGGCAACAGGGTGGAAGGGGCAGTCCCGCCCATCGCTGGAAGGCCAAGTTGATCTCGTAACCGGAAAACCGCTGATTCAGGTGACCGATCTGGAGTTACCGTTTGGATCAACGGTCCTCCGCCTCAATCGGACACGATCGAGTCTGACATCTCACGACATATTCCCCCGCGGTATTGACCGGGTGGGCTATGCCCAGTGGTCTGGGGATTATATCCAAGACTCCTGGTGGGACTGGGCTGGACAAGGTTGGATGCTCAGCGAGAACCCCCTGCTCTTAATCGATGCGCATTGGTTAGAGGCGGGGACTAACGATATGCCCCCGACAAGCTGGTTGGTGCTCGACGCGAACAGGTCGATTCCCTTCCAGAACATCCAGGGCACACGCCGGTATGAAGCCCCGCCCAGGTTCCGGGCCACGATGGAGGTGATCGGTGGCAAGAAGCTGAAGGTTGATCGTGAAACAGGTCGTCCGGTCGATGGACCCCCCTCGGATGAAGATCCGATGGGTAGTACCAAGAACGTCTGGTGGACGGAGCCAACACGCGCGAAAGTGACCCTCTACGACGGGGCATTGACATATTGGTTTGCAATCATCCCCAAGGACTACATACCAGCCCAACCCGTGATGAAAGAGAGCGATCAGGTTGGGAGCGGGCCATTTGTTCCGGCCACGGTGGCCGGGTTAATCCCGCCGAACAGGTATTTCTGGAACTACCTGCATGATGGCAAGTTACCTCGAGCGGAAAACTATGTATACGATGGTCAACCTGCCTGGACACCAAAGTGGGTCTCGGGAGACTACAGCGAACGCCCCTACGACCCGGGTCGGCTGCGGGCTCTTGTCGTAACTGACGAGAGCACTGAAACTGAAGAGAACACGCCCCAGGACCCGCGTGCTAACCACCGCGGGCCTGGAGCGACAGAACACTACAATGAGGATGACATTGTTGATACGTACGGGCAGACCGAACTATCCCGCTGGATGACTGAGCCTGGCATGGGATTGCCTCGTGTCGCACTTCTTACCAAAATCGAGGACCGCGCGGGGAACGAGGTGCATATTGAATATGTTGATACCCGTACAACCGTGCTCGACGACCCGTCGACGCCTGAGGTCGAGTATGTTCAGGACGGCCAGTCGATCGGGCAGATCAAGGCCGTGCACCTTGTGAACAACAAGGTGCACGGCCCCGGCACCACGGGGTCCAGCGGCACCGCCGTTAAGGAGATCTCCTGGACGTTGCTTTATGTCCACCGTTCTACGGCGAGATCAGCGTCGGGGATGCCGGAGTATATCTGGAACGCCATCAGAAATGGTGCGCCCGGGAGTTTCAATCGTGAGTTGATGTCGCTGTATGGCGAGCGGATGCTTGACCGTGTGCTGGTCTACAAGGGTGGGTTATCGCGTATTCTGCTCGACGACCTGAAGGCTGGCCACCTGATTGTTGGTGCGGAGGATGAGAGTGGCTTCTTCGGCAGAACAAACCAGGTTGAGGCCCTGCTGAACCGCCCCTTTGATGGCGGTGAATCGTTGGCGGAGTGGTCGCACGAAATCCGATATCAATATCGCCTCAATGTGCCGCCGCCGAATATTGGTCCATACAACCTTGAACTGGATCCACGCCCGCTGCTCCCATTGGTTCCTGGATTGTGGTCCTCAAAGAGTCTTGCGAGTCAGGCCACACTGGTAGCAACAAGGATGACCAGCCGTACCGCTGGGACCGGATCGGCCCAACCGCAATTGAAATCGGGTACGCGTCTATTTTTATACAACATTCGTGATCTATACGCGACCACCGACGAACCGGATCAGACATCTCTTGGCTTTGTGCCGGGGATGTTCGCTGATACAAATGGGCCGAGCTTCCAGATAATGCCTGCGCCCATGGCATCAAACTTGCTCCATAATCACAATAGTTGGGACCACAGGCAGAAAATGACCTGGCTTGCAGGGATACTCGAACCGGATGATGTCGCTGCCATGCTGCAGGACATTGCCAAAGCCAAACTAGCGCCGGCGGGACCGGATGCACCACCGGATCTATGGAGGAACATATCGCTTCGAGAGGCGGCGATGCAGCGATGGTATGTGGGGGGGGCTCAAAGCAACGACAGCACGTACACTCCCAAGGAGCCATTCAAGAAGAAGATTTCGGAACGCATGCTTCGGTTCGCCTCGAGGCGGTTCGATCAAGCGCATGGCCTGCCGTTTTACGATGAATTCTTGCCCCAAATGGACCAGCTGACCGGAACCAGGTCCAGCGACAATAGCCCGGCTGGAACGGCCTATCTCCAGAAGCCCACAGGCCAAACACTGCTTGATGGATTGCGTATGGGTACGGTGTCGGAGATGTCTGTAAAGAATGGAGCGGAACAACGTCACTACCGCCTCATGTATTACATGCGTCTGCCTGTGAGCGTGGATGCCGCCCAGACGGGCGGGGATGCTATGTTGAGGATCAGGGGGATGCCTTCGGCCTTTGTAAATCCATACACTTGGTGGGCCTACAACGACCGCTACCATAAAGCGTACCTGCCCCATGCTGCAGCCTCTGCGCTCCTCAGCCCCGTGGCCTCGATCTCCGGCAGCGGGACCAGCTCGCTGACCGATCCGCGGTTCATCGTCGTAATGGACGAGTTCGCATCCCGGCATGAGATGTTCGCAAGGGCAGAGGGCACCGATGATGAGCCATTGGGGGCGACCACTGGCGCAACGTACAGAGTCTTGCCTGGAGAGAACGGTGCAATCAACCCCAACGATGACGCCGTCCTCCCCGGGCAGCTCTCCCGGCGTGTGGTTGAGATCAATGCCTGGGGGAACATCCTGCGCGAACGGCGGTGGGACTTCAAGGCCAGCGGGAAGGCTTTTGTCAGCCAAGGTGTTGGTGAAGACTTTGTTTACAAGACCCCGTCTCAGCTGGGTCTGGTGCCTGTTATACAGCCGGGAGATACAGATACACCCTGGGCTACCAAGCGGTTTGCCGAGGAGTTGCTACTGGTCGAGAAGAGGAGCTTCGGCAACTCGGTAGCCGACAACGACAAATTGGGTGCAAGTGAGGGATTAGTCGAGTTCAATGACTATAAACGAGTTGACGGTGGCGGCTCCCCGGATGCCGCGGCATTAGACAAAGCCCCCTGGGGTTCGCGCGTGCAGTTGGTCGCCAGCGGGATCAGACGCGGCACCGGCGGCACCAAAATCTACCGTTCACAGCGGTTCTTTGACGAGGAGATTCCCTGGGCAATGGCCGGGGAGGTGAAGTTCCTGACGCCTGCCACGGCCCTGCTCTCTGGACTGCCGGCGAGGTTGCCACCAGGCCATGTGAGCGGTCCAGAAGTTACAACGACGTGGACGAAGGTGTTTTACGACCAAGCCGATAAAAATAACCCAAATCTCAGCGTTGGCCAGTGGAAGGTGCTCGGCAGGCGGGTGATCGAGTCCCCTCGGCAACAGCGTCCCGGCGGGGATTGGTACTACCCATTCAGTGCGGAGGTCGGCAACGAGCACGGTGACCTGCTCTGGAGCGTCGCTGGCCTAGTGCAGAACCCTGAGAATCCAGCCGAAAACACCAGCGACCCCCTGGCCTCGGTGGTGGTCTCGTGGAAGTCGGGGCTTGTCTTGCCGCGGGCGACGGTCGCGGACTTGAATGCAAAGGCGGGTGATTCGCCAAGGGACTCATCCAACAACATTCGACATTTGATGGATCCATCAACTGGATATTCAGGTTCTGGTGGTGTCTGGGTCATGGGGCACTCGCGTTACGATGACTCTGAAAACCAGAACGGCGTGCCGAACGCATTGAAGTGGGGCCCTCTGCCTGCTGGCCGAAAGCCCGTTGAACTTGTAACAATCAGCGACTACTACGACGGTGAAGTCACCGACACGTGGACCCAGGCGGTAGGCGGGACAACGCCGGGCGAGCTCAAACGCCGGGCCGTGCGTGGGGTACTGGCTCGGAACCTACTACAGGAACGCGATAGCGAGGGTAATCGAAAAGACGATCCAGAAGACGATCGTTTGGTGGAGTTCGTTTTCGAGAATCTTCGGCCAGCAAACAGCCTCCCAACCCAATCGAATGAACTCCGCGACGTGCTTCGCGACGGCCCGTTTGTAACTCAGACACAAGGCCAGCGGCGCGTCTACAACGGCCCATCGAAAAAGAGTGGTATTCAACTCACCGAGCAGGTTGCATGGAAAAACCAGATCGATTTCACCAACTTCGGCGGGAAGCTCGCCTATTACGACGGCACCGTCGAGCAGATGCACCTGGCTGGAATCAGTAATAGTGGACTGATCCTCCAGCCTTGTTCGACCTGTGAATCCACCACGATTAAGTACGATGTCAACAAGCGTGTTCTGTTGACCCTCGACAGCTTCGGCCGACCGCAGAAGGTCGAGGAGATGGAGTGGGTGGATACGGGCGTCTCGGGGGGTGGCTGGCAGTGGATGCGCGTCGGCAGCAAGCTCATCAACGATCTTGGTGAGGTCTACCGTGAGTATGAGATGGGCGGGAACATCACCCGCCTGACGCGCGACAGTCTTGGGCATGTCGTTCGACGGTATGTCGGCACCACCGATGAGCGGTGGGGCATCGAGCGCACGAGCACCGGTTCTGGTGCACACAACATGGTGCTGCGTGAGTCGTGGTCCTATGGCACGGGTGTCAACAACATCTACAAACCTATCGCACAGCGGCGGTACGTGCGTGAGCCGGCGTGGGCCTCGAACTACTACAACGACCCAGAGCAACAGGCTGACGGGCCTTCGACTGCAACACTCCTGGCCCAGAACAGCATCTCAACGCTGACGACCTACGACTGGCGCGGCAGGGCGGTGCGCGTCGACGAGCATGGCATCGGTGATGGGACCACTACTGTTGGCGAGCGGTTCCGCACGACGCTGACGCTCTACGACCACGGCGACCGCGTGCGGTTTGTCGCGGTGTATGGACCGAAGGCTGGGCAGTTGGACGTGCCGCTAAATCTCGACCAGGCGCAGTGGGCACTTGCGGAGGGATACGACTCGATCGGCTCTATGCCGGCGGTGTCGCTGTTCTATACCAGCGGTCTGCGGCCGTTGTCGCTGACGGAGAACGTCTACAACGTCGACGGCAGCGTGCTGGAGGTGCGCTCGTACGACATGGAGGCAACGGCCAACTTCGCCGCCGCCTATCAGGCCGAGCGGACGTACTTCGGGTTCATGGGCAAGGAGGTCTACGCACAAAGCCCCGGCGGGCCCGTGCGGGAGACCTTGCTTGATGGCCTTGGTCGTGTGGAGAAGATGATCAGCCGGGCACCCGGCGCTCCGAACACGTTGGGTGGGCGCGAGCTTGAGCGCACGGAGTATCAGTATGACGCCGACGGGCGGGTGGTCGAGGAGAAGCGGTTCGAGCGTGTGAACAACTGGATACCCCCCTTGCCCAACGCTCCTGATGATTCTGTTCTGAACAGCACCAACTCGGCGGAAACGCGCAACTGGACGTGGTACGACACCGAGGGACGCGTCATCGCGCGGGCGGACTTGGGTGCGTCTACGGGTTCTAGCGGGAGCGGTTCAGGCGAGCCCCAAAGGCCTACGAATGTTGTAGCAGCACCGCAGGGTCTGGATCATCCAGAATCCATTATTGGGCACGAGCGGTTACTGGCTGGAGTTGTTGCAGCCGGCGCAAAGGTCTGGATCAACGGTTACAACCGCGCGGGCAAGCTGGTGGCGGAGGTTTCCCCGACCAAACTGCGGACGTACACCTGGTGGAGGGGCGACAAGAAGATCAAGCAGGTCGAGCACGCGGGCCCGGGCATGCGCCGGCGGACGACTTGGGTCCATCAAATCGGCCGGTTAACCTCCGTCGAGACGGGGCCGGATGACTCGTCGGCCGCGGGCACCGAGGGCGTCTCGGTCGAGTACGGCGCGGACGTCGTTGACGATCGGTTCGACAAGGTTGTCTCCCGGGACAACACCGCCATCGGCGTGGTCTTGACGCGGAACAACAGGCCCATCGATCCAGATCCGATCGTCAGAAAACAATCGATCTTGCCGGCACAAGAGAAAGCCCGGCTGCGCTATTACCTCGACGGCAAGCTGGCCGAGCGCATCGACCCGCGCGGTGTCGGGATACGTTATTATTATGATCGGGAGGGCCGGCTGAGCGGGATGAAGTCGTTCCTGTATCCGAATAGATACCAGCTTGTTCCGGAGGACGTAGCCATCTTTGCTCCGATGGGGATCGTGGCCGACCCGAGCATGGCGATCCAGGGTTCGCCATCACTGCCGGGCGTTGAGGGCCCGACCGACCTGGTCGATGGCGTGTCGATTGCGCACAAGTATGTTACGGACAGCGCCGGCATCTCACGTGCGGAGACCACAATCAGCGCGTCATACAAAAAAGCGCTCAACCTGGCCGCGCCCGTGGCGAACGTGCAGATGAAGTTTGATGCCAACGGGCAGTTGCTCAGCGATGCGCAGGAGCACGGCCGCTCCACCTTTGATGACACCAGCCCCAAGATGGTCTATGAGTGGACCCGCCGGAATCAGACAAACGATGATGCCGGCTCCACCAGGCTGGCCTGGATGGGCATGCCCGTTCACGAAACCGTATCACGCCGGATGCTCATGCAGTATGGCTCGGCAGGATCCGAAGACGACCGACTCGACCGCCTGACAGGGATCGACACACGCCTGGACACGATCAGGACCAGGCAGAACCCCGTGCTGGGCAGTGTCCGGGGCGTGGCCAGGTTTGCCTATGGCGGGATCTCCCGGCGGGTCTCCACCATCCTCGGGCCATACAGCTCTACCGGCAGTGGCGATGCCAGCACCACGCTGGACACCGATACAACGCAGTTTGGCCTAGAAGGTCTGGACCGGTTCGGCCGGCGTGTGGATGCGCACTGGAAGGGTTCCAATGGATCGACGCTGCGCCGCGACCAGATGGGGTACGACGCCGGGGATCGCATGTTATACGCCCTGGTTACACAGGCTCCAGAGTTAACGCCAGCGGCGGCGGTGAAATCACGCTCTGCGATGCACACCTATGACCTGCTCGGCCGGCTGATCGCCAGCAGGTTCGGCACGCTGAAGCTCCCTGACGAACTCGCACCGCCCAGCTCGACGAACCAGCCCTCCATGCTGCACGCGGCATCGTGGTGGAACGATTCGTGGGGACTCGACTATAACGGCAACTGGGTTGGAGTGCCGTTGGGGGTGGGGATGCAGGGAGAGGGCAGCTACGGCCGCTATACAACCGGACAGCTCGACTTCTTCGGCACGCCGTGGGCGCTGCCCGGGGCCGATGCCTCGGCTGAGACGCGGAAAATCCGTGATGCCCTTGGCCAGGGCAGTTGCATCAAGGAGCGGGAGGGTGCCCTAGAAGGCGGCGCGCCGGGCGTGCCCAGTGGGCAGTTCAGCTATGACCCCGCTGGCAACCTCACGTGCGACGGGCGGTTTATCTATCAGTATGACTCGTGGTCGCGGCTCGTTGAGATACGGCAGGTGGCGGTCAACACACAGACCGGCAAGCCAGTGATACTTAATGAGCCGACCAGCATGTATGCGCCCGGCCCGGTGGTCAAGCGGTTCGCCTACGACGGCCTCGGCCGGCTGGTCCGCACGCTCTCGCCGTGGCCTTCGCCGGAGTTGTTTGCCACGAGCGGGAAGATGTACCGCAGCGAGCGTTATTATTATGACGGGATGCGTCGCATCGCCGAGGTTACGACCGACCCGGCTCTCTCGAAGGCGGCGGCGAAGGCCACGCTGCCGCAGGGGGAGTTGCGGAAGCTGACTGTTGGCATCGGCACGCCGTTCACTCTGATCGGCACGCCGATCGAGGATAGTGGCATCGACTACCCCGCCGACGTGCTGATCGATGGCGACAGCATCGACGTGCCGCTGACGTTCGAGAGCAAGCAGCAAAACCTGACCGTGCCGCCGGCGGTGTATCTCTCGCGTGAGTATGTCTGGGGCCCAGGGGACAACGGCGTCGATGAACTTCTCTGCCAGT
>VYKU01000181.1_pt1 | contig 14629 bp, 10 predicted proteins | sample 5114491 | NCBI WGS metagenome assembly VYKU01 (sample SAMN12291796, study PRJNA351875) | freshwater metagenome | isolation source: freshwater lake | place: USA: Michigan, Gull Lake | collected 2011-07-05 | reverse complement strand
CGCGGCTATCGGCGCGTGCGCCGATGGGTCGAGTGCAAGATGATCGCCGTGATGATCGACCACCTCCTGCGACGAAAACCGGAGGCTTTGATGGCCGCTTGATGCAACAGGCTCACGAGGGGAGGGGCAGGGGTGGGGTTCGCTACATCGCAAGCGCGAGCATCTCTCCTCAGCCCTCCTACCTCTCCGGCTTCATCAGCGGGAAGAGGATCACGTCGCGGATCGTGCGCTGGTTTGTCAGCAGCATCGCCAGGCGGTCGATCCCCAGGCCCATCCCACCGGTCGGGGGCATGCCGACCTTGAGCGCATCGATGAAGTCCTGGTCGAAGGTGCGGAAGGTGCTCTCCTCCTTGGCCTTCTCGGCGTCGGCGTTCTGGAGCTGCTGTCGGAACTTCTCCGCCTGCACATCCGGGTCGTTTAGTTCGGTGTAGTGCGGGGCGATCTCCATGCCGCCTATGAACAAGTCAGCCCGGTCGGCCAGGTTGGCGTCGCTGCTCTTGGGGCGCGTCAAGGGGGAGATCGCCGAGGGATAATCGGTGATGAACGTGGGCCTCCCCGGGTCGATCGTCTTCTCGGCGAAGGCCTCGAAGAGTTCGTTGACGACCAGCACCGGGTCCATCCCCTTGGTCTTGATCTGCCGGGCCTCGGCCGTGCGCAGCACCGCGTCGGTGTCGGTCATCTTGATCCCCAGGTTCTTCTCGAACAAGTCTGGGTAAGGCGCAAGTGCGAACGGCGAGCCGTAGTCAATGACCAGGTCGCCGAAGGGGAGTTTGAGGTCGGCAGGGGACGCGTTCTCGGGCATCGCCGAGGCGCCGGTGCGCACGGCGTCCTCAAGCTCGATAGCCACCATCCGGGCCGCCTCGCGGATCAGCCCCTCGGTCAACGCCATCACCGTTTGCACATCGCCGAAAGCGCAGTACGCCTCGAGCATCGTAAACTCGGGGTTGTGCTGTTTGTCCAGCCCCTCGTTTCGGAAGTTGCGGTTGATCTCATACACCCTCGGCAGGCCGCCGACGAGCAATCGCTTGAGGTACAACTCCGGGGCGATGCGCAAGAACAGGTCGATGCCCAGGGCGTTCATGTGCGTGGTAAAGGGCCGCGCCGCCGCGCCCCCGGCTAGGGTCTGCAGCATCGGCGTTTCGACCTCCAGGTACCCCTGCTCATCGAGCACGCGCCGCAGGCGGGCGACGATGCGTGAGCGCGTCGCCAGCACGCGCGTCGCCTCGGGGTTGACCCACATATCCACGTACCGCCGGCGGTAGCGCAGGTCGATGTCGCTCAGCCCCGCGTGCTTCTCGGGTGGCTGGGCCAGGCTTTTGCAGGCCAGGTCAAGCGACGTGGCCCAGACGGTCAACTCGCCGGTCTTGGTCTTCATCAGCCGCCCGTTGGCAATGACGATATCGGAGAGGTCGGTGAGCTTGGCAAGGGCAAAGTCGCGCTCGGGCACGTCGCGCTGGCTGACGGCGACTTGCAGGTCCCCGGTCTGGTCGCGCAGCGTCAGCCAGATCAACTTGCCGTTATCCCGGCTGAGCACAACGCGCCCGGCGACCCTCACGACCGGGCGCGTGTCGATGACCGCCGCACCCGGCGAGGCCTTGGCCGCGGCGGCCGACTCGCTGTGCGCCTTGTCCGCGTCGGGGTCGTGCTTGCTTCGGGCCTCGGCCAGGGGAAGGAGCCCATCGGTGCGGACGCCGTAGGGGGCAAAGCCGAGGGCGACGGCGGCCTGCCGATTCTCCCGGCGTTGCTGCTCAAGTGGATGGACCGGCTCAGGGTGTGGGCTTGAAGACATGGGCACGATGGTAGTGGCCCTGCGTGCGTATAAAAGGGTGTGGATGACCTGGTTTCAGCACGCTCGGCACGCCTCGGCGGGGGGGCACTGTTCGCCCGGGTGCTGCTGTTTCTACTGGTGATCCTGGCCGTGCTGGTGTTGCTGGTGGTGATCGTGCCATTGGCGCTGGTGCTGCTGGCGGCGGTGCTCGTCGGTCGTGCGGTGCGCGGGGCGTTGGCGGGCAGCCGGCCCGTGGCCCCGGGGCCGGCGGTGGAGGAAGCCGGGCGGAAGAACGTGCGGGTTCGGGGGAAAGCGACGAGCGATGAGTGATGAGCGACGAGAAAGTAGCGATGAGCGACGAGTGTCGAGCGACGAGTAAAGACAGAAGCCCCGCCTGTCCCAGCGTTTTCTCATCGCTCGTCGCTCATCGCTCGTCGCTCACCACTTGTCGCCCCCGCTCCCACTATGATCCCCGATGCGGATCGCCCCTGAAGGTTGGGTTGTGCTGGTGCCGATGGTCTTGGTTGCGGCCGGCTTAAGTGTCGGTGGGGTGCTCTTGTGGCCCCTGGCCGGGTATGTCCTCTGTGCGGTGCTTGGGCTGCTGGTCTTCTGGGGGTTCTGGTTCTTCCGCGACCCTGTCCGCACACCCGAGACGACCGACCCGCTCGGCGTGATCTCCCCGGCTGACGGGAAGGTGATCAGCGTCGACCTGGCCGAGCTGCCCAAAGAGTTGCGCGCGTCGGCTGGCACCGATCCCGGCCCCGTGCCCAGGGTTTCGATCTTTCTCAACCTCTTTGACGTGCACGTCAACCGCGTGGTCGTCGCCGGGACGATCGAAAAAATCGTCTACACCCCCGGCCAGTTCGTCAACGCGAGTTTCTACAAGGCCAGCGAGCTCAATGAGCGCAGCGTGGTGCTGATGCGCGATGATGCCGGGCGGGTGCTGGCGTTTGCGCAGATCGCCGGGCTTGTGGCCAGGCGGATCGTCAACCACCTCAAGGAAGGCCAGCGCGTCAAGGCCGGCGAGCGTTTCGGGCTTATCCGCTTCGGCTCGCGTGCGGAGATCTGGATGCCCGCAGGCACACAGGTGCGCGTCAAGGCCGGCCAGCGCGTGCTGGCGGGTCAGAGTCTGCTGGCCACGCTCCCGGCAGTTGGGTAAGTTGCGGTCGACGTTGGCGTGCAGTTTGAGCACGCCGGCAACGCAAGCCACTGCAGAACAGCGGCGGAGTAGAACATGCCAAACCGTGAAGTCGAGCTCCGCAAGTTGATCCCCAACCTCTTGACTGCCGGGGCCTTCTGCGCGGGCGTTGCCAGCATCTTCTTTGCCATGCAGTTCCGTCAAGACCTTCAGAACACCGACATGCTCATGCGCGCTATCGGGATGATCGGCCTGGCCTTTGTCCTCGACGGGCTTGACGGGCGCCTCGCACGCCTCCTCCGCGCCACCAGCAGATTTGGCGAGCGGTTCGACTCCATCAGCGACTTTGTCTGCTTCGGCCTCGCGCCCGCCTTCATCCTCTACCGCTGGGTCCTGCACAGCGCCGACCCCGCCGGCCTGCAGCTCGGCTTTGCCGTCGTGGTCCTCTACGCCCTTTGTGCGGCTATCCGCCTGGCGCGCTTTGCCGCCCAGGCACGCAAAAAAGCCGTGAACGCCCCGGTCAGCAAGTTCTTCCAGGGCTTGCCCGCACCTGCCGCGGGGTTCATTGTCCTGATCCCGCTGCTCGTCTCGCTCAGCCACACGGCCCAGCGCTGGCAACAGTCGGCGGGGTGGTCGATCCCCGAACTGGCGATCGAGTGGATCGTCCTGGGCCACACCGCGCTGGTCGCCGGGCTGATGGTCAGCACGGTGCCGATGCTCTCAGTCAAGCACATCAAGGTACGCCGATCGATCCTCGCGCCGCTGATGGTCGCCATCGCGGTCGTAGCGATCTTCCTGGTCAAGGACGCGTGGCTGACGCTGGCGGTGCTGGCGACGGGCTATCTGCTAAGTTTGCCGCTGGCGGTGGCGCGGAGCAAGCGTGCGCTCAACCCCTCGGCTCAGCCCCCCGGGCGCAGCGAGGGTTAATGGGGTTTGCACCTGCGTTGGCATAATCCGGATTGCCGATTGCTCTAGTGCGGAACCCCTCCCCCGAGGGGATGGGCTGGGGTGGGGTTAGCCACTTCGGACGCACAATATTTAAGATGAATCATCTTACTTGATCCGCTCCAGCCGGGCGTATTGCAGCACCAGTGTCTTCAGCCCGCCGTGCTTGAACTTTACCTGCACGCGTGCGTTCGCCCCCGGCGTGATCGCCCGCACCACGCCCATCCCAAACTGCGGGTGCCGCACCACGCACCCGGCCGGGAACGGTGCTTGTTGTGCAGGCCCCCGCTCTCCGTGGCGATAGACAGGCACGTCGTCGTGCGAGTGCCCCTGCCCGTCCAGATCGTCGAGCGACACGCCCTGATCGTCGCTGCCCTCATCATCGTCAAACGAACCACCGCCCGCTGCCCGCGCATACCCCTGGTCGCTCCGCGCAACCTCCGGCCCGGCCAGTTCATCCAAGAACCGGCTGGGGATCGTCCGCTCTGGCATCCCCCGCATGGTGCGGAAACTCGCGCTCGTCAGCAGCAGGTCGTCCATCGCCCGCGTGATGCCCACAAAGCACAGCCGGCGCTCTTCCTCTAGCGATGCCGGCGACTCCATCCCCCGCACGTGTGGCAGGCAACCCTCCTCCAGCCCGATCATCCCCACGATCGGGTACTCCAACCCCTTGGCCGCGTGCAAGGTCATCAGCGTAACCGCACCCGTCCGCGGGTTGATCGCGTCGGTATCAGCCACCAGCGCGACGCGCTCAAGATACCCCGCCAGGCGCTCCAGCATCGAAATCCTCGGCACCTCGGCGCCCTCAGGCGTCTGCACCGGCGGCTCCCCGTCCGTCAGCGTGTACTCACCGGCGAGCAACTTCTGCTCATACTCAGCCGCCGATGAGACCAACTCGGCCAAGTTCTCCGCACGCTCCTCCTCCTTGGCGTAGTGCCCCTGCAGGCCGCTCTCCCGCAGAACCATGTCCACCAACTGCGCAAGCCCCGGCTCGGGTGCATCGATCAGGCCCCCTGCCGCACCCTGCCCACCCGGATTCCGCCATCCATCCAGCAGCACCAAAAACTTCCGCACCGCCCCGGCCGCCCGCGGCGACACGCCCGGCACTTCCTCGATCGCATCCAGAGTCTCGGCGATCGAACGCCCCGAGATCGCCGCGTCCGTCGCAACCGCGTCCCACGTCTTGTCGCTGATCCCCCGCGCCGGCGTGTTGATGATCCGCTCCAGGCTCACGCGGTCCTGCGGGTTGGCCACGGCCTTCAGATATGCCACGGCGTTGCGCACCTCCTCCCGCTGGAAGAACGCCGTGCCCCGCACCATCACATACGGGATCGCTGACGAACGCATCGCGTCCTCGATCACACGCGAGAGCGCGTTGGTGCGATAGAAGACGGCGCAGTCCTTCCACGAGACATCCCGCCCCCCCTCCTGCGCCTCGCGCACGCGCGCGCCGAGCCAGTCAACCACCACCCGCGCCTCGTGGTGCTCATCCCGGCAGAGCACCACCTGCACCTGCTCGCCACCCGCGCGCGTGCTCAGCAGCGGCTTGTGCTTGCGCTGCGAGTTCCGCCTGATCAGCCGATCGGCCACCGCGATGATCGGCGCACGCGAGCGGAAGTTCTCACCCAGCGCGATCACCTTCGCCCCCGGGTAGTGCCCCTCAAAGCCCAAGATATTGGTGATATCCGCCCCGCGCCAGGCATAGATCGACTGGTCCGGGTCGCCCACGACGCAGATATCCGGCCCCGTTCTACTACCTGCAAGCCCACCTGCACCCTGGCCCCCACCGGCCAGCAGCGTCGCGATGACCAACTGCGCGCGGTTAGTGTCCTGATACTCATCGATGAGGATGCACTGATACCGCCGTTGACACTCCTGCCGCACGTGCTCGCTCTGGCCGAGCATCCGTGCGGTGAGCATGAGCAGATCGTCAAAGTCAACGGTGTTCGCACGCCGGCACTCGGCCTGATACGCCAAGTAGACCCGCGCCTGTTGCTTGCTGACAAAGTCGCTCGCCCCGGCCGCAAACTCAGCCGCGTCGAGCAGTTCGTTCTTGGCGCTGCCGATCGCCTCTTGCACGCTCCTGGGCGGAAAGTTCGACGACGACAACTGCAACTCCGCCAGGATCGACTTGATCAACTTGGACTGGTCGTCGCTATCAAGCACCGTAAACCCAGGCCGAAGCACCCCCTGCTCGGCCAGGCCCGACGCCTCGACATACCGCCTAAGCAGCCGAATGCACAGCGAGTGGAAGGTGCAGATCGTCGGCCCGTTCCCCACGCCACCCCCGGCCAGCAGGTGCCCGACACGCTCACGCATCTCCCCGGCCGCCTTGTTGGTGAACGTAACGGCAAGTATCTGCCAAGGGGGCACGCCCCGCGCGATCAGGTGCGCTATTCGCCGAGTGATCACACGCGTCTTGCCCGACCCAGGCCCGGCCAGCACCAGCAGCGGCCCGCCGATGTGCTCCACGGCCTCGCGCTGGCTGGGCGTCAAGCCCGCCAACAGTTTTTCGATCTTCCCCGCCGCACCCGCCGACGTGCGTCCAACCCCCACCCCAGGCGTCTTGGGCGCTGGCCCTTCGGGCGCGTCATCTCCGTCGTCAAGCCAGGCTGGTGTCGGGTAGGCCTCCATGCACGCGAGCATAGTGTGCGTAGGTGCAGCCCAGCCGGGCATGAAAAAAGGGGCACGCCCTGGCGTGCCCCTCGGTAAGACTATCCGCATGACCCCAGCGGTTTACTTGAAGACCTCAACATCGTTGTTCGCCGGCGCGGGCGCGGGGCTGGGCGTCGTGCCGGGCGTCGAACTCCTGTTTGACCGGGGCGCCGCCGGGGCAGCCGACCTGCTCTTGACCGGGTCGGCCGTCAGCCCGGTGTAACTGTTCTTCCGCAGGAAGGCCTCTACGCGCCGGTTGGCCGGGGTGTTCCCGTTGGCGGCGTTGGGCACCATCGGGCGCGTCTCGCCAAAGCCTGCAAACTCGACCCGGAACGGCTCTACGCCCGACGCCACCAGATCGTTCCGCACCGACAACGCCCGGAACGCGCTCAACTCGGCGTTGTCGCGGAACCGACGGCTCTCGCGCATCGTCACCGGCTGCGTGTCGGTGTGCCCGACGACGATGATCTCGTATTGAGCCGCGTTCGGCGTCGTCTGCAGCAGCCGACCAAACTCGCGCACCGCGTTCCGCCCCGCCTCGCTCAGCTCGTAGCTGCCCGAGGCAAACGTAACATCGCTGGTAAACCGCAGCATCCCGCGCGCCTGGTCGTACGTCAGCAGCCCGGGGTATGCGCTGGCCAACTGCGACAGTGCCGAGTCTGTCTGCGAGTCCAGCGCGACCGTAAGGGGCTGCATAGAGAGGTTCTGCAGCTGCGCGTCCAACTCCGCCAGTTTGCGCTGCAGAGACTCGTTCTCGATCCGCAACTTGCTGTTGAGTGCGATCGCATCACCCGCCGCGTCCGAACCTGTCGAAACGCTCCGGCGCAGGTCGTCCAGCGATGCCCGCAGCCCGCTGTTCTCGTCGGTCAACTCGACGTTGCGGACTTTCAGCGCGTTGTACCCATTGAGCAGCTCGTCGTAGGTGCTCCGGTTCACCTGGCACCCACCGAGCCCCAAGGCGGCGCCGGCAAGAAGCAGGATCGGGACGATTCGCAAGGCTTTGACGTTCTTCATGGCAAGGGTGTCCGTGTTCGGCAAGGTGAAAGAAGGACCAAGATACGCCGGGGGCGTCCGGTGGCAACGATAGATACGTTCCCACCGCCCGTCGCCCCGTCCAATAGGCATCTATCGGCCCAACGACCCCCCGCCCTCTTGCCCCATTACCCCCGATTTGACGGAACCCGCGCAGATGCTGCCTGACGCCCACCCAACCCCCGGCACCACACGCATCGAAGCCGATGCCCTTGCCGATGGCTTCGGCCTCGACCTCCAAGGGGGCGTGGGCATCCTTCTCGAACACGACAACAGTGGGGGGCTGACCATCCGCGCCGTCGGGCCGATCGCCGAGGCCCGCCGGGTGGGCCGGGCCGATCGGGTGATCGACCGTGCGGGGTGCGTGCTGATCCCAGGCCTCGTCAACGCCCACACCCACCTGGACCTGACCCACCTGGGCCCACGCCCCTTCGACCCCGCCGGGGGTTTCTCAGGATGGATCGACATGGTCCGCACCGGCCGCGAGAACGACGCCGAGAGGATCGCCCAGAGCGTGCGCGCGGGCGTTGACCTCGCCCGCCGGGGTGGCACGGTGCTCATCGGCGATATCGCCGGGGCCGTCGGCGGGCGCGCCTCCTCTGCCGCGACGATCGCCCTGCGCGACGCCTGCGCCCAGACCGGCCTGCACGCCGTCAGTTACGTCGAGTTCTTCGCCCAGGGCACCCGCTGGCCCGATGCCCTGGCCCACACCCGCGACGTCATCGGCCAGTTGCAGCACGCCTGCGCCGGCACAGCACCCCTGGGCCGGGTCATCGTCGGCGCGCAACCCCACGCGCCCTACAGCGTCGCCATCCCCGCATACGCGGCCATGCTGGCCCACGCACGCACCTTCCCCGCGCCCATGCCGATCTGCACACACCTGGCCGAGTCTCTCGACGAATCAGAACTCATCACCCACGCCCGCGGCAACCTCCGCGACCTCCTCCAGAGCGTTGGTGTCTGGGACGAGCTCACCTCCATCTCCTTCGGGCACGGGCGCTCGCCCGTGCAGCACCTCCACGCCGCGGGCCTGCTCTGCCCGCAACTCGGCCTCGTCCACCTCAACGCAATGTCCGCCCAAGACGCCGAGCTTGTCCGCCAATCCAGCGCACCGATCGTCTACTGCCCCCGAGCCTCCGCCTACTTTCACGCACCCCAAACCCTCGGCCAGCACCGCTATGGCCAACTCCTGCCCACCCTCGCCCTGGGCACAGACTCGGCCATCAACATCCCCCCCGACGACCTGGCCGAGCGTGGCCTGAGCGTCCTTGACGAAGCCCGCCTGCTCTGCCGGCGCGACCACCTCGACCCGGCACAGGCCCTCGCTGCCGCGACCTCCGGCGGCGAACGCTTCCTCCTCGGCCAGGCCCGCCGATCGCAACTCCGCCTCGCCCCGGGCGCAACCCTCCTGGGCCTGGCCGCCGTCGCGTGCTGGGACGAGGATGAGCAGAAACAGAATTATAATTATACACAATCGGCCGCCGCACAGGTCATGGCTAGCACCTCCCCCGCCGAGTTACTGCTCACCGGCCGACTAGAGTTATAAGTATTATTTGATACCCCCTCCCCCGAGGGGAGGGGCAGGGGTGGGGTTGATCCCCGCTAACCGCCTGATTCAAGAGGTTCGCGGAGGGGGCGGAGGATAGCGGAGGGACGCGGAGTAACTACCATGGTTCATGGCCAAGGCCGCCAAAGCCATAGCAAAGTCTCCCCCAAACCCAACCCCCCAAAACCACTCTGAAAACCTCTGTTCCTCAGTCCTCTGAGTAATTCCTACTCTGGGTCCTCTGGGCCTCTGGAGTAAAGCTCTTACCCCTACCGGTCCAGCTCCGCCGCGATCACGTTCACGCTCCCGATGATCCCCACCACGTCGCTGAGCAGGTGCCCCTCGGTCATCTTCGCCATCGTCGAATAGTTTACAAATATCGGCGGCCGCACCTTCACCCGAAACGGCCTCGGCGACCCGTCTGCCACGATGAAGTACCCCAACTCACCGTTCGGGCTTTCAATACTCGAATAGCACTCGGCGATCGGCGCTTTCCAGCCCCGGTTGCTCATGATCAACTCAAAGTGCTGGATCAACCCCTCGATCGACCCATACACCTGGCTCTTGGGCGGCTTGACCATCTTCGCATCCGCAAACGTATCGATCGGCCCGCCGGGGATCACATCGATCAACTGCTCGATGATCTTGGCCGACTGCTTGATCTCCTCGACACGCACGCGGTACCGCGAATACACGTCCCCCTCGTTCATCACCGGCACCATAAACCGCACGCCCTTGGCCCCCTGCCCGTCCCAGTTGTCCGCAAAGCACAAGAACGGCGCATCCTTCCGCACATCGCGCACCACCCCCGACGCCCGCGCAAACGGCCCCGTGCACGAGTGCGCGATCGCCTCCTGCTTGGTCAATACCCCGATGCCCATCGTCCGGTCCATGAAGATGCGGTTGCGGTTGAGCAGGCCCTCCATGTCGTCGATCGCCCCGGCCAGGTCGTCCTTGAGCCACGCCTTGACCATCCGCACAAACACGCCGGTGTCGGGCAGGTCCTGCATCAACCCGCCGACGCGCGTCCAGTCCGGGTGGAACCTCTGCCCGCTGATGTAGTCGATGATGTCATAAATCCGCTCGCGCGAGTTGAACCCATAGAGGAACGCCGTGAACGCCCCAAGGTCCAGCCCCGCCGCGGCCACGCACAGCAGGTGGCTCTGGATGCGCCCCATCTCCAGCATGATCGTCCGCAGCACCTTGCACCGAGGCGTGATCTCGATATCAAAGAGCTTCTCCACCGCCCCGTGCCAGGCGATGTCGTTGACGATCGGTGCCGAATAGTCCATCCGGCTGACGATCGTTACATACTGGTTGTAGTCCAGGTGCTCGCCAAGCTTCTCAAACCCCGAGTGCAGATACCCAATGTGCGGCGTGCAGCGCGCCACACGCTCGCCGTCCAGTTCCAGCACCAGCCGAAGCGTCGTGTGCGTCGCCGGGTGCTGAGGCCCAAAGTTCAGCACCCACCGCTCGCCGGTGTCGATGTGCTTCTTGAGGTACTCCGTCGACTCGACATCAACATCAAACGGCTCGGCAGGCTTGAGTGTGAAGGGCATGGCCAAGATTAGGCAAAACAGCGCCTTGGGGCGCAAAAACTCTCCGCACCAAGGCCCGCTGGACGATGCTCTCTCTGGGGAGAGCAAAAGTGTGTTCCGGGCAGGGTTTGCCCTGCCCAATCGTGGCCGCGGGTGCGCTGGCAGGTCGTAGGCCCGCACAGACCCAGCACCTGCCTTACATCAGGAGTGTTTGTTATGGCAGCAGGTTTATCGTTGTTCCGTCGCGTCGGTGTGCTGGTCTGTGGTGCCGTACTCTCCGCCGTCCTGGGGACAGGCGGCGTGGCGCAGGGTCAGGGTGCGGTCGTCGGTTTGCGTACATGGCTTGATTCCAGCACCGGTTACCAACAGCCAGCGCAGCCGAGCGAAGGGGAGAACACATTTCGGTCCATCGTTTCGCACACACAAACATACCTGCCAGGCTCGTCCTCCTCCCGGCGGATCACCGCAACCAACTTTCTCTCGCAGGAACTGACTGTGCCTCTGCCGTCTGGCCCGGTGGTGCTCCCAGTAGGCACAAGGACAGGGTCGATCAGCACGTTGTTCACATCGACATCCGCCGACGCAACGCTCTCTGGTTCGTGGCTCATCGATGCGAGTCTGGGAGGTCTTGGGAGATTCCCGAATAACTATGCCTATGTCAATCTAAACTATTACTGGACTGTCCGTGTAGATCAGCCTATTGATTTCTCCTTGCGTATCGGCAACACTCGCACCGGTACTGCCAACTACCCAACTGGCTTTGGGCCAACTGTGTCATACAACATCGCAGCCTTCTCGACCCCCGAACGCCCCGTGAACTCCTCGGTTCTGAGCGGGAATCTATACGGCCCGGGCGACTTCACAATCGGAGGCAGCCTGCAGCCCGATACATACACCATATACATGAGTGTGTACGGCTATTTCTTCGCGACCGACGCCCCGACGGCCACATCAACCCTCACCACCAACTATTCCTTCACCCTCATCCCCTCCCCCTCAGCAACCGCCACACTCGCCCTCGGCCTGCTCACCCTCGCACGCCGTCGCCGCTGAGCCACACCACACAACCACACCCGATCAACCCCCCAGGGCCACGGCTACCCGTGGCCCTTTCCACATCGACGTGTCCTCCCCCCTTAGACTGCCCCGTGCGTAACCCCGTTCGGGACATATTGGGTGCCGGCGGGCCTGTCGCCCACAACCTCGGCACGGGCTTCGAGCCGAGGCCCGAGCAGCTCAAACTCGCCGAGGGCGTCGCGCGAACCCTCGCCGGCAAGGGCACCCTCGTCGCCGAGGCCGGCACGGGCACGGGCAAAAGTTTTGCCTACCTCGTCCCGGCCATCCTCCGCTGCGTCGCCCACCACGAGCGCGTCGTCATCGCCACGCACACCATCAACCTCCAAGAGCAACTGCTCAAAAAAGACATCCCCCTGCTGCAAGAGACCATGCCCGCCTGGGGGCTGGACAACGCCGCGTGCGTGCCGCTGGTGCCCGTGCTCGTCAAAGGGCGTGGCAACTACGTCTCCATCCGCCGGCTCGAACAAGCCAGCAAGCGCCAGCACGCCCTCTTCGCCGACGCCGCCGAGCGCCGCACGCTGCACGTCATCGAGGACTGGGCCATGCACACCCGCGACGGCACCATCCAGAGCCTGCAAGGCCTCGAACGCCCCGGCATATGGGACCGCGTCCAGAGCGACACCGACAACTGCATGGGCCGCAAGTGCCCACGCTACCAGGCCTGCTTCTACCAGCAGTCACGCCAGGCCATCGACACGGCCAACCTGCTCATCTGCAACCACGCCGTCTTCTTCGCCGACCTCAAACTCCGCGAGCAGAACGCCGGGTTCCTCCCTGAGTATCAGCACGTCATCTTCGACGAAGCCCACAACCTCGAAGAAGGCGCAAGCGACCACTTCGGCCTCGCCCTGAGCGGAGGCCGCGTCGAGCATTATCTCAACGTCCTCTACAACCCCCACACCGGCAAGGGGTATCTCCCCCAACTCGCCACATCCATACAGAACACCACACTGCTCGACAGCGTCGTCCAGGGCGTCGTCGAGGCGCAGGCACACGCCCGCGCGCTCTTCGAGCAACTCCTCCGCCTCGTCCAGGCCGGCGCGCTCCCCAACGGCCGCATCAACGACCCCGCCCTGATCCAGACCAACCTCCCCGAGGCGCTCACAAGCCTCGCCCTCCGCCTGCGCAACCTGCGCGACGAGGTGAAGAACGAGCCCGACCGCTTCGAGATCACCGCCTACGCCACACGCGCCGATGCCATCGCCTTTGACGCCCGCGCCCTGACCACGCAGACCCAGCCCGGCAACGTCTACTGGATCGAAGGTGGCGAGCAGGCCAACTCCCGCCTCACCCGCGGCCGGGTCCGCCTCAAACTCGCCTGTTCACCCATCGACGTCGCCCCGGTCCTGCGCGAGCACGTCTTCACCAAGCCGATGGGCATCATCCTCACCAGCGCAACACTGGCAACCTCCGCCGCTCCAGCGCATGCACCCTCGTCAGCCGATGCGACCAAACCTTCACCCCCCAAGCCCGAGCACTCCCCCTTCGCGCACTGCATGCAACGCCTGGGCATCGACAAGGCCGCCACGCTCCAACTCGGCTCACCATTCGACTATGCCGCCCAGTGCCGGCTGATCGTCGACCTCACCGTACCCGACCCCCGCGCCGCCGGCGAGCACCGCCACTACATCGAGCAACTCTGCGCACGCATCACCGGCCACGTAACCGAGACCGACGGCGGCGCGTTCGTCCTCTTCACCTCCCTGGCCACACTCCGCGCCTGTGCTGATGCACTCGAACCCCTCCTGCTCCCCGCACGCCTGCACCTGCTCGTGCAAGGACGCGACGGCCCACCGGGCCAGGTCCTCGAGAAGTTCAAGGCCCAGCCCCACGCCGTGCTGCTCGGCGCCGCCAGTTTCTGGCAAGGCGTCGACGTCCCCGGCGACACGCTCCGCAACGTCATCATCACCAAACTCCCCTTCGACCCGCCCGACCGCCCACTCGTCCAGGCCCGCTGCCAACGCATCAAAGCAGCAGGGGGCGACCCGTTCCGCCAAGAATCACTCCCCCGCGCCATCCTCCGCTTCCGTCAAGGCTTCGGCCGGCTTATCCGCAGCACCAAAGACCAAGGCCGTGTCGTCGTGCTCGACCCCCGCATCCTCGCCACCTCCTACGGCCGAAAGTTCATCGAAGCCCTCCCGCCGGGCGTCCCCGTCCAAGTCCTTCGCCCTGGCACAACCGAACCGACTTCCACAACACCCCCCGACCCAAGCCCCGACCCAAGCCCCCACACAGACTGGCGCATCACCAGCACCGACATCGACAACACCCAAACCCACTAATGACAAGCGAGTGCTCCGCATCCAACCCCTCCCCCAGAACATTCTGGCGGGAAGGGGCAGGGGTGGGGTTCGATCTACCAACCCGCATCCTTATCTACACACCCTCACTTCATCTCTACACCCTCACCGGCCCACCAGCGCCTCGACCATCTCAATCCCCTCCCGAGCCTCCGGCACTCCCAACTGCGGGTCCAGCGACCGCAACTGATTAATCCGCACCCTGATCTGCACGCTCCGGTGCCCGCCGGCGTTGTCCGCCGAGAGTATCTGCAGCATGTCCGACCACGCCAGAAAATACTCCGCACGCTTGCTCGGCTCCTCCTCGAGCACCTCCACCACGCCGCGGTACGTCGCAAACGCACCCACCACATCCCCGCTCGCACGCTGCGCACGCGCCAGCCCGATCGTCATCCGCAGCGGCGACTCCGGCGGCGGCTCCACCGCCAGCAACTGCCGATACTCCTCCACCGCTCGCTTGTCCCCCGAAGCCACCAGCGCCTCAGCCAACGCCACACGCGCCCGCGCCGCAGCACCCACCTCCCCACGCCCCGTGTGCCAATCAATCCCCAACTGCGCCACCCGCGCCAGCTCCCCCGCTGCCTCGGCCGTCGGGAACTTCCCCAGCACCGCGCGCCCGTGCCCCACCGC
>VYKU01000179.1_pt1 | contig 14974 bp, 11 predicted proteins | sample 5114491 | NCBI WGS metagenome assembly VYKU01 (sample SAMN12291796, study PRJNA351875) | freshwater metagenome | isolation source: freshwater lake | place: USA: Michigan, Gull Lake | collected 2011-07-05 | reverse complement strand
CCCCCACCCCGCAACCCGGCGTCCTCACGCTCCGCGCGATCATACTCGACCGCATCGCCACCACCAACGCCGTCCAGCCCGCCGATGTCCGCCTCCGCTTCGACGGCACACCCGCCGACCTCGCCTTCCTCGACGAACCCGTCCCCTCCACTTGGAGCCTGGACGTAACCCCGCTGGGCACAGGCCTCACCGGACGCACCCCCGTCCGCATCGAGGCCTATGCCGGCGACCGCGTCGCCCTGCGCAAAACCGTCCAGGCCATCGCCCTCGTCCGCGTCGAGCAGCCCCTGGCCGCTGGCCCGCTGGCGCGCGGGCAGGTCCTCGCGCAGGGGGATGTCACCGTCCAAGAACGCTGGCTTCCCCCAGGCCAGGCCCGCGTGCCGACCGTGCAAGAACTCGTCGGGGTGCAGGTCAAAAAACGCCTCGAACCCGGCCGGCCCATCACCTCGGGCGATGTTGAAACCCCTGTTGTCATCAACCGGGGCGACGACGTCGTCGTCCAAGCAATCTCCGGCGGCCTGGTCATCAAGACCAAAGCCAAGGCCCTCACCCAAGCCCGCCAGGGCGAACGCGTAACCCTCCAACTCCCGGGCTCCAAAAATCCCTTCGTCGCTCGCGCCGCAGGCCGGGGCAGCGCGGTCCTCTCCGCAGAGTCCTCAGAATAAAACCACCCATGCGCACACACACACTCCCCGCCACCCTGCTCGCACTCCTGGCCCTCTCACACCCGGCCATTGCGCAGAGCCTCTTCCACGCCCCCCTCCCACCACCAACCAAACCCGATACCCAACCGGCCGACGCACCCGCCACCAACCCCGACGGCACCCCGGCTGAAACTCAGAACCCCGGCCAGCAGCCCACCGCCCAGGCCGTCGCCACCCACGCCAGCGCGCAGCAGGGCGCGCCGACGCTCAAGCAGGTCGGCCTCTTTGTCGTCGTCCCCCCGACGCCCCGAGCCTATGCCGTCCACGACAAGATCGAGGTGATCATCAACGAGACGACCACCAGCAAGATCGAGCAGAACCTGGACACCAAAGAGAGCAACGACCTCAAGTCCGAGCTCACGCAGTTCCCCTCGATGCGCTCGCTGCTGCGCGACGGCACGCTCCTAGACGGCATCGGCCCCAACTCACCCAACATCGCCCTCAAGGGGTCCACCAACTACAAAGGCGACGGCACCGCCGAGCGCAAGGACCGACTCACCGCACGCATCAGCGGCCTCGTCCAAGAGGTCAAGCCCAACGGCCTCCTGCTCATCGAGGCCCGCGAGAGCATTACCAACGACCGCGAGATCAAAAACCTCGTCCTCTCAGGCCTGATCGACCCCAAGGACATCACTCGCCAGAACACCGTCCAAAGCTCACAACTGGCCAACCTCGTCATCAAAATAGAAAACACCGGCGACGTTAAAGACTCGGCTACCAAAAGCTGGCTCACACGCACCCTCGACGCCATCTTCGGCATCTAACACCAATCGCGAGCTGAACAAAGCAGGGGTACTAGGATTTGAACCTAGACTAACTGAGTCAGAGTCAGTTGTGCTACCGTTACACTATACCCCTAGCACTCAAAGCAGGGCACGCCCAGGCGAGCATGGCCAACAGTCTACGCGGCCCACGCACCCCAGTTCAAGCCCCACCGCTGCCAAAAACACCATCACCCCCATACCACTCCCCTTGCTGGGCCTGGTGTGGGTTGATCAGAGTTTCCTCGTTCTTACGGTTTACGTCCCCGTCGGGCGGATCGGCGTCGCACGCCCGTAGATGCTCTTGGGCCCGTTACCGATCGTCTGCTCCATCGCAACCGACGCCGGCCGCATCCCCACCGCCGGCTGGGCCTGGATGCCCCCACCGATGCTCACGCCCATGCCCACCCCAATCGTCTGCGTCCCGCCGACGATGCGGTCGTTGAGCCGGGCCGACCGCAGCGAGTCGATCCGCTGATCGAGCTTGCCGAGGATGCCCTTGACCTGATTGAACGTCCGCTGTGATGTACTCATGGAGTTGACCCTGCCTCTACCGTTACGAGCACTGCCGGGCAGGTTTCCAACCCGCCCGCCCCCCTGAACGGGCTATCGGGTAAACTCGGCACCCGGTTGAACCTCGCAGGCAGTTGCCCCGCAAATCACCGCAAGCCGTAGGGGTTGTCGGGCCTGGCAAAGCCACGCCGGTTATCCGCCATGGCCGGCGGGTGGTTATCACCCCGCGACGCCGGCGCACCCTCTTTGCTATCCTCGTGGGTGCCCCTGCTTGCCGCAACCAACCTGCACGTCGCCTACGGGCACAAGATCATCCTCGACGGCGTATCGATCTCCATCGACGCCGGGCAGCGCGTCGGGATCGTCGGCAAAAATGGGGGTGGCAAGTCCACACTCATGAAGTGCCTCTCAGGGATCATCAAGCCCGACATCGGCGAAATCGCCCTGGCCAAGGGTTGCCGCGCCGGTTATCTGCACCAGGACCCCGTCCTCGATTTGCACGAGACCCTCCGCGGCGAGGCCGAGGCCGCCTTCGAGCACCTGCACTCCCTCCACAAACAACTCGACGACCTCTACCACGAGATGGCCGACGCCCAGGGTGATGCACTCGACAAACTCCTGGCCAAGCAGGTCAAGCTCGACGAGCAGATGCAGGCCGCAGGTGGCTACGCCATCGACCACAAAATCGAGGCCGTCCTCCACGGCCTCGGGTTCACCGACTCGCAGTTCAACGTCCCCGTTTCGGGCCTTTCAGGTGGCCAGAAAGGCCGACTGGCCCTGGCCAAACTCCTGCTCCAAGAGCCGGACATCCTGCTCCTGGACGAGCCGACCAACCACCTCGACATCGAAGGCCGCCTCTGGCTCGAAGATTTCCTCGTCAACCAGTTCCGCGGCGCGGTCCTGCTCATCAGCCACGACCGCTACCTCCTTGACAACGTCGTTCACCGCATCATCGAGGTCGAGCACAACCGCCTCATCGACTACCCCGGCAACTACCAGGCCTTCGTCGAGATCCGCGCCCAACGCCGGCTCAGCCAGATGCGGGCCTTCGAGAACCAGCAGACCAAGTTCAAGAGCGAAGAGGCCTACATCCGCCGCTACCGCGCCGGCCAACGCGCCAAGCAGGCCCAAGGGCGCCTGAGCAAACTCACCCGCGCCAAAGAGGACGCACTCGAACGCCCCATCGAGCTGGCCGGCTTCCGCCTGGAACTGCCCAAGGCCCCACGCGCCGGCGACCTCGTCGTCGTCGCGCGTGGCATCTCAAAGGCCTATCCCACACACACCGGCCAGAGCAAAGACCTCTTTTCCAACCTCGACGTCATCGTCGGCCGCGGCGAACGCTGGGGCATCATCGGCCCAAACGGCGCGGGCAAAAGCACCATCGTCCGCATCATGCTCGGCGAGCAGCCCCCCGACACCGGCACCATCAAACTCGGCTCCAACGTCGTCCTCGGGCACTACAAACAAACACACGAGCACCTCGACTTAGACAAAACCGTCGTCGAGTACCTCCAGCACGTTATCCTCAAAGAATGCCCAGGCTCAACGCTCAGCGAGCAGGCCGCACGCAACCTCGCCGGGGCCTTTCTCTTCTCCGGCGATGAGCAGGAACGCGACCTCCGCTCGCTCTCGGGCGGCGAACGCTCCCGCGCCGTCCTCGCCGGCCTTCTCGCCAGCGCAAAGAACCTCTTGGTCCTGGACGAACCGACCAACCACCTGGACATCTCCTCAGCCGAGCGACTCGAAGACGCCCTCGAAAAACCCGACGAAGAAACAGGCCAAGACGGCTTCGAGGGCACGCTCATCCTCATCTCCCACGACCGCGCCCTCATCGACGCTACCTGCGACCACCTGCTGATCCTCGACGGCAAGGGGGGCGCGGAGGTCTTCACCGGCTCCTGGAGCGACTGGCAGATCAAGCTCGCCGAACGCGCCAAGGCCGCGACGCACAAGGACAACCAGGAGCGCGCCCGCAAGGAAAAAGCCGAGGCCCAGGCCCAAGCCCAGCGTAAGGCCGCCGAGCAGAAGGCCCAAGAGAAAAAAGCCCCCGCCGTCGAGGTCCGCCCCTCCAAGCCCAACTTGCCCCGCTCCAAGTCGCGCTTCGGCAAACTCCGCACCGACCAGATCGAGGCCCGCATGACTGAGCTCCAGGCCGAGCTTGCCCGCATGGACGAGCAACTCGCTGACCCAAGTTTCTGGAAGGACCGCAACAAAGGCCGCGACCTAGCCGAGCTGCGCGACCAACGTAAGGCCGAGCTTGACGAGATCGAAGCCGAGTGGCTCGCACGCCAATGACCCTCTCGCACGCCTGCGTCTGCTTCTCGAACCCCTCCGCCGAGGGGAGGGGCAGGGGTGGGGTCGGCCACTGGTTACACCCGAGAAAATACACGCCACATCACGCCCAAGAGTGTCGGCTCGGAGAGCCGACCTACCCATTCCCCTTGGCCATCACTTCCAGCGCACCCCCCTCAGCCCGAAAGATCGTCCACTCACTCTGCGCCTTCGCCCCCATCCGCGTGTAAAACTCAACAGCAGGCGTGTTCCAGTCCACCACCACCCAGTCCAGCCGGTCGCACCCGCGTTCGACGGCGATCTGCGCAACACGCTCCAAGAGGGCCTTGCCAAGCCCACGCCCGCGCGCACCCGGCCGCACAAACAAGTCCTCCAGATACAACCCACGCTTGCCCACCCACGACGAAAAGTTGTGAAAATAAAGCGCAAACCCCTGCGCCACCCCGTCGATCAACCCGATCGTACACTCGGCCGTCGGCGCACCGGCAGCCGGGAAGAGCACCTGCGCGATCATTCCCTCCGTCGCGTGCACCGCGTTGGGCGCACGCTCATACTCGGCTAGCTCGCGGATCAACGCCAGCACAAGGGGCACGTCCTCAACCCTCGCCGGTCGCAGTTCGATGGGCATCACGGATTCTTCCCAGGCTTATCAGTTGCCGCAGCCTTCGCCTTGGCCTTCGCCTCCGCCTCTGCCCGCGCCGCCGCCGCACGCCGCGCCAGCACGTTGGGGAACTCATCGCGGTACCACTGCGCCCACTTGCCCTGGTCATACCCCATCGCGCTGGTATCCGCCCCGGCGATGTTGCTGGTCATCTCCACTAGCGCCTGGTGCACCTCGGTGCGGTAGCTCGTGATCGCCGCGTCGCCGATCTTCAGCACCACCCCCGTCGTCAGCACGGCGGGTGTCGGGTCAAACCCAACCGCGGAGTCTCCCACAATCGGCGTGAGATCCGCCACATACCCCTGCTGGTTCCCGATCAAGATCCACGCGATCGCCGTTCCACGATCCGACTGCCCACCCGAGCCACCACCGACCTGCCCCATGATCAGCGCGGGGATCGCCTGCAAAATCCCTAGGCTCTGCACCAACCTCGCCGCACGCCCGGCCTGTGCCTGCTCGCTCCCCTCCAGCGCCGAGGCGATTACCGTGTCCACACCCGCTGGCCGCGCCCGCCCCTTGCGCACCACGCTCACCAACTTATCCCTTGCCATCGCGCGGAAACTCGGGTCCACCTCGTGCACCGCGGCGTACGCCAGTGTCGTCAAGCCCTCGTCGCTCCCCAAACTTGCTAAGTGCTCAACAACACCCCGGCGGACATCGTCCTGCTCATCGCGCATCACCTCCAGCAGCGCAGGCAGCGCAGGGGCATCGGCAAAGACACTGAGCCTCTCGATCCCCACCTTGCGCACCTCCGGCTTGCCCTTGGTGAAGTGCTCAAAGCGGATGCGCCGCAACTGCTTCTCCGCCGCGGCCGCCCGCAACGCCCACTCCGCGTCGGTCAGTTTCACCGGCGCGGGCTGCGCCGAGGCATCGGGCTGCGCCGCCGGGGGCGTCGGCCCCTCTTGCGCAACACTCGGCACGCCCAGCCAGCACCCAGCCACGCCGAGCGCAAGCGCCAAGCCCACCCTGCCCACCCGGCCACTCCCACACGCCATGCTGCTCATAACCGAGTCCTTTCCCCGCGCCACACCCTCATCGTACCACAACCGCCTGGGTACCTGCTATACGCCCCGCCCTACCACGGGTTGCCCCCAACCACCCCCTTTGGCATCTACCGCCTCGCTCCGCTAGACTTGCCCCCAACTATGGCGTTGCTCGGCCCCAAGTTTGGTCTCTTCTTCACCCCCGACCCCGACCCCGGGCAAGGCGATGGGCCACCCCAACCACACCGCGGCGCAGTCAAGCCCAAGCCCCTGTGGCTGCGCCTGCTGCTCATCCAAGAGGTCGGCCTCGTCGTCGTCATCATCCTCATGGTGCTCGGCCTCACCCTCAAAACCCCCAACATCCCCAGGCCCGACTTCATCCCCGTGCCCAAGGGCCAGCAGGCCGTCGTTACACCCGAATCCATCACCTTTACCAACGAGGCCGGCAAGCCGATCACACTCAAACGCTCCGACGGGTGGGTCCTCACCCAGCGCGGCATACTCGAACGCGCCGAACGCAAACAAATTCTTCCCATCCCCGCAGGCACCACACCCGAATCCATCCCTGGCGGCGTGCGCATGGCAGGCACAGACTACCTCGCCAGCCAAGGGTGGCAAGTCGCAACCACACCCGAAGGTGGCTCACAACTCCAGCGCGACCCACTGGTCAACAAGTTCTTCAACTCCCAGAACCTGATGATCGTCCTGACCAGCGCGAGTTTCTACGCCATCATGGCCGTGGGCCTCACGGCCATTATCGTCCTAGGGGGCATCGACCTGTCCGTCGGCGCGATCTATGCCCTCGCCGCCGTCTGCGGGGCATACGTCCTTAACCGCATGCAGGCCGGGGCTTTGGATACCGGCATTGCCGTCCCCACCTGGCTTGCCCTCCTCGTCGGCATCGGGGTCTGTTCCCTTGTCGGCATGGCCTGCGGGTTTGTCAACGGCTCGGCAAGCGTCGGCCTTGGCGTGCACCCCTTCATCATCACACTCGGCGGGATGGGCGTCTACCGCGGCCTCGCCTTTGTAACCACCAAAGGCCTCTCCATCGGCGACCTCCCACCAGCCTATGGCGATTCCATCCGCTCCAAGGCCCTCGGTGGGATCAACTTCGTACCCACCACCGTCATGCTCGTCATCGGCGCCATCGGCGCACTCGTCTTTAGCCGAACCGTCTTCGGCCGGCGCATCTTCGCCATCGGGGGCAACGAGGTCGCCGCCAAATATGCCGGCGTACCCGTCGCCAGGGTCAAGGTCTGGGTCTTCACGCTCGCAGGCCTCCTCGCAGGCCTCTCCGCCTCGATCGCTTTGGGCCACTACGGCTCGGCCAGTTCCGCCGATGGGCGCGGCTACGAGCTCGATGTCATCGCCGCCGCCGTTGTCGGGGGGGCCAGCCTCTCGGGCGGTCGCGGCTCGGCGATGGGGGCGATCCTCGGGGCCATCATCATCCAGCTGATCAACAACGGCTTTGAGAGCATCGGCGTCGACCAGAACTACAAGCAGATCGTCATCGGGCTGGCGATCGTGCTGGCCGTGCTTGTTGACCAGACCAAAAACCACTTCTCAGGCTCCAAGCGGTGAGGACATGCCCTGATGCCCCGAGCCGAAGGCCCTGAAACCCACACCCACCACCCCCACCCGGCCTGCCTCGACCCGGCCGAGCTGCTCAAGCAGTGCACCATCACCACCGGCCCCAATGCCGGCGGCCCGGGTGGGCAGAACCGCAACAAACTCGCCACGCACGTGCAGATCACGCACGACCCGACGGGCATCAGCGCCCAGGCCGGGGAGTGGCGCACGCAAGTGGAGAATAAAAAAGCCGCGCTCAAACGCCTGCGGATTGCCCTGGCCATCGGGCACCGCGCCGAACCACCCGGGCCGCCGCCGGTCTCGGGCAAAACCCGCGAGGAGTTTTTGGCGAGCCTCGACGCCACCATCGGCCAAGCCGGCGCGCCGGCGCGGGGGTGCTCGGAGTTGTGGCTGCGCCGGCTCAAGTCCTCCCGTGGCAGCGCAACGGGGCGGATCAACGTCAACCCCGACCACACCGATTTTCCGTCCATCCTGGCCGAGGCCCTCGACCACATCGCCAGCTATCAGTGGGAGCCAAAGCCCGCCGCTCAGCGCCTGGGGGTAACAACCAGCCAACTTATTAAACTGGTCAAAGAGTGCCCCCCTGCACAGCTGATGTGGAACCAGCAGCGGGCCAAGCGGGGCCTGCACGGGATGAAATAACCCCCCCTATCCACCCTAGACCCTGTGGCACCCGGCCCAGAATCGAGGGATCTATGGAACCACACACCCCCACGGGCGTCTATATCTGGGCAAGGGTGTGCCCGACGCAGACCGGCTACACTCGCTTGCAGCACCAACCGGCCTGATTGGCCGGAGCGGGCTTTGGTTTAGGCTCTGGTAATGGACGATCGGTTTTAGACCACCAAGGAGTTAGGCATGACGCTCACCTCACGACTGAACACCAACGCCGCCGTCCTGACGCTCGCCCTGGCCGGGCTTGTGCCCACGGCCCTTGCCCAGAACACGCCCGCCCCTGCCGCACAGGCACAGCCGGTGTCGGCATCTGTCTCGGGCAACCCCGCACGCGACAACCTCTTCAGACTCCAACGCCCCATCAGTTTCGAGTTCAACGAGGCACGCCTCGAGGACGTCATTGCCTATATCGCCAAAGAGACGGGCGCGGCGATCGAGCCGATCTGGAGCTCCGGCGTCGGTGGTGAGGGCCTGGACAAGGAAGCAACCGTTACCATGACCGTCAAGGACGTCGATGCCCTCTCCTCGCTGGAGAAGGTCCTCGACGCCGTCGCCCAGGGCACCGGCAGCGACTCGAACACCTGGCAGTTCAGCTCGCTCGGGGTCGTCCAGATCGGGCCCCGCAAGTCCCTCAACAAGTTCAAGCGAGTCGAGATCTACGACGTCAACGACCTCCTCTTTGAGATACCCGTCTTCGACGACGTCCCCAAGATCGACCTGGCGCAGGTCCTCCAGGGTGGTAGTGGTGGCGGCAGCACCTCCCCCTTCGGCTCCAGCGGGGGCAACCGCAATGACCAGCGTAGCGAGGAACGCGAAGAGAAACGCCGCAAGCGCATCAGCGAGATCCAGAACCTCATCACCAGCACCGTCGAGATCGAGCAGTGGGCCACGCAGGGCGGCGACGGCGGGACCATCTCAACCTATGAAGGGCACTTCATCGTCAACGCTCCCGACTACATGCACCGCGCGCTCGTGGGCTACACCTGGTGGCCCAGCCGGTCTGTCTCCCAGCGCGGCAAGCGCTACGTCTCGCTCAACGTCGACGTCGGCAACTCGATCCTCCAGACCATCGAAAACTTCCCCGTCTCGGCCACCGGCGGTGGCGGTGGTGGTGGTGGCGGCGGAACCCCCGGCGGGGGCCGCTGATCGGGTTGCCACGACTGCACCTGTGTGGGTTGTATGTTAGAACAGATTGGATATGCTCATACGCCCGGCACTGCCGGGCGTTTTTCTTGCCCCGCGGCTGGCTCTGACAATGCGCAATCTCCTGATTTGGTTGCCGGCTCCCCCGGCGACGTTTAGGGACAATCTGGGAGGCCCAAGCTCGGGAGGGTCCAGATGTCCAGCCGACCCCGCCGAGCGGCTCCCGGGCCATCGTGGTGCAACTCCACTTTTGATCGCACTCAGGCGGCGATGCGCGGGCCTTGGAGGCACCGGGTGCCGGTGGTGGGGATGTGGCGGATTTGGTTTTCTTTGGGCCTGTGTGGGCGTATTGTTCCCCCCACCGCAAGTCGAGGGTGGGAGGTGTCTGGGGCGGTAGCTCAGTTGGTAGAGCGCGTCGTTCGCAATGACGAGGTCGGGAGTTCGACTCTCCTCCGCTCCACTTGGAAAACCCCCGATGATCCGGGGGTTTTTCGTTTGTTGGCAGGCTCGGAGGGGTTGCTGGCGATAGACTCTCGGCGATGGCCAGCGACCCGCGCGACACCCCGGCTATGCGGCAGCACGCCCGCTTCAAGCAGCAGCACCCCGGGTGCATCTTGCTGTTTCGGATGGGGGATTTCTATGAACTCTTCGGCGAGGACGCGGTGGTCGCCAGCCGGGCGATCGGGCTGACGCTGACGCAACGGTCGGCGGGTTTGCCGATGGCGGGTGTCCCGCATCATCAGGTCGAGGTGTATTTGCGGAAGTTTGTCGCCGCGGGTTTTCGCGTGGCGGTCTGCGACCAGGTGCAGGACCCGGCCGAGGCCAAGGGGCTTGTCGAGCGTGCCGTTACGCGTGTGATCACGCCGGGTACGTTGCTTGATGAGGGGTTGCTAGAGGATGACCAGAGCAACGTGCTGGCGGCGGTCTGCTTTGGGCCTGAGGAGGGTGGTGCCCGGCGCGGCGGGAACGCCGGGCGTGGACTCGGTGCGCGTGTGAGTGTGGCGGTTGCGGAGCTTTCGACTGGGCAGTTCTGGGTTTTGAGTTTGGAGCCTTCGCAGGTGGTCGATGAACTGGCGCGTCGGCGTGTGCGTGAGTTGCTCTTTGCCGAGGTTGTTAACACGTCGGGGGGCGATGGTGTGCCGGCGCGTGTCCGGCCGTTGCTGGGCGGGTTGGGTATCAGCGGGACCGCGCTGGCGGCGTGGTACTTTCGGCCCAGCGAGGCGCGGGAGGCGCTGCAGGAGCAGTTCGGGGTCAAGAGCCTGGTGGGCTTTGGGCTTGCCGATGATGACGCGTTGATCCTCCCGGCGGGGGCGCTGGTGCGGTACTTGAAGGCGACGCAGTTGCCCAGCGGGGACGTTTCGCCGGCTGGCAGTGGGGGGAGCAACCGGAGCGGTGCGGCGCTTGGGCACCTGCGGCCGCCCAGGCGTGAGGACCCGGCTGAGCATCTGGTCATTGACGCCGTTACGTTGCGTGCGCTGGAGATTGATCGGACGATCCGCGGCGCGCGGGCTGGGGTGGCGGAGGCGGAGGGTTCGCTGCTGGGTGTGTTTGTGGGTACGGGCGGGCGGAGTTTGTGCCGGACGGCGGCGGGGAGGAGGTTGCTGCGTGAGTGGCTCGTTCGGCCGCTGCGGGAGCTGCTGAAGATTCAGGCCCGGCAGCGGTCTGTGCTAGCGCTGGTGGAGGACCGTCGGCTGGCCGGTGAGGTGGGGGCGGCGCTCGAGCCTGTGCAGGACGTGTCGCGGATTGGCGCGCGTGTGGCGTTGCGGCGTGCTTCGCCGAGGGACATTGTCGCGCTGGGGCGGTCGGTGGGGCAGGCGCGTGCGCTGGGGGGGCTGCTGGATGGAGCGCCGGCGTTGTCGGCGTTGCGGTCGGGGCTGCTGGGGGTGGCGGGAGATTTGGACGCGCTGGCGGGGGAGGTCGCAAGGCTGTGTGTCGATGCGCCGCCGGCGCACTTGCGTGAGGGTGGGTTGATCCGCGATGGGGTCGATGCAGTGCTGGATGAGTGCCGGCGGTTACAGACTTCGGCGGCGGAGTGGATGGCGGAGTATCAGGCGCGTCTGGTGGCCGAGCATGATCTGCCGAACTTGAAGGTGGGGTTCAACAGGGTCTTTGGGTATTACATCGAGCTGCCCAAGGGGCAGAGCGGGCGAGCGCCGGCGGTCTTTACGCGTCGGCAGACGCTGACGAACGCGGAGCGGTACATCACGCCGGAGCTCAAGGCGTTTGAGGAGCGTGCGACGCACGCGCAGCAGCGGGCGTTGGCGCGTGAGCAGGGGCTCTTTGACGGGTTGTGCACGCAGGCGGCGGGGTTGCTGGGTGCGATTGCGGTTTTTGGGGATGCGGCCGCGTCGCTGGACGTGCTGCTGGCGTTTGCGGACAAGGCCGTGGCCAGAAGGTGGGTGATGCCGACGGTTGTCAGTGAGCCGGTGCTGGAGATATCGCAGGGCCGGCACCCGGTGCTGGAGCAGCGGCTTGAGCAGGACTTTGTGCCCAACGACCTGACGCTGGGGACGGTCCAGGCCGGGACGCTGGCGCTGATCACCGGGCCGAACATGGCGGGCAAGAGCACGTTCATTCGGCAGACCGCGCTGCTGGTGCTGCTGGCGCACGCGGGGAGCTTTGTGCCGGCGCAGGGTGCGACGATCGGGTTGTGCGACCGGATCTTTACGCGAGTGGGGGCCGACGATGCGCTGTTTGCTGGGCAGAGCACATTTATGGTGGAGATGACCGAGACGGCGAATATCTTGCATCATGCGGGGGCGAGTTCGCTGGTGGTGCTCGACGAGATCGGGCGCGGGACGAGCACCTTGGACGGGTTGTCGCTGGCGTGGGCGATTGCCGAGGAGTTGGCGTGCCCCGGGGGTGAGGGTGGTGGTGATGGCGTGCGTGGGCCGAGGACGCTGTTTGCGACGCACTACCACGAGCTCACACGGTTGGCGGAGTTGCTGCCCGGGCGTGTGGGGAACCTGCACGTGGCGGTGCGGGAGTGGAAGGACCAGGTGATCTTTTTGCACCGCATCGAGCCGGGGCGGGCGGAGAAGAGCTTTGGGATTCATGTGGCGCGACTGGCGGGTTTGCCGGGCGGGACGATCGCGCGGGCGAAGGAGATATTGGAGCAGCTGTCGGTAGACCACTCGGCCTTGACCGGTGGTGGTGGGCCTGCCGCGGGGCCTGATGGTGGCGGGTTGGGCGTGCAGGTGCGTGGCAGCTCGAAGGGGAGCGGTGCGGAGCGCGCCGGTGGTGGGCAGATGGGTTTGTTTGCGGAGGTCGTGCCGCACCCGGCGGTGGATGCGCTGGGGGAGGTGGAGTTGGAGTCGCTGTCGCCGCTGGAGGCGTTTGATGCGTTGCGGCGGTTGAAGGGGTTGGTGCAGGGGGGCGGGTGAGAGGTGTTAGGTTTTAGGTGTTGGGTTTGAGGGGGATGCGGAAGAAGTTGAACGTGCGGAACCCCACCCCTGCCCCTCCCCTTCAGAACGTTCTGGGGGAGGGGTTCGAGGCTAGACACCTTCGGGTTTGTTACCAGGTGAAGCTGGCGATGATGGAGATGTGGGATTCGCCGTTGCCTGTGGTTACGTTGTGGTTGGAGACGGCAAAGCCGTAGCTGTACTGCATGGTCAGGTAGGGGCCGATGTTGTAGCGGACGCCCGGCCCTGCGCCGATAAGTGTGGCGTTGGAGACGGTGGCGGTGTTGCTGCCGCGGTTGTTGACAACGCCGGCGTCGAGGAAGGCGAGGAAGACGAGTGCGTCCTTGAAGCCCTGTCCGCCGTCGAGGTTGAGCAGTTGGAGCGGTGGTGAGCGGAGTTCGTTGGTGAAGATGAGGCCGCTGTCGCCGTTGACGATCTGGGCGGGGTAGCCGCGGACGGTATCGGCACCGCCGACGCTGAGCTGCTCGCTGGCCAGGAGTGGGCTGTCGGAGAACTGGCCGGTGAGGCGTGTGATGAGTTGGAGTTCTTTGGGGAGGATGGTTTGGCGGTCGATGGCCGCGCGGAGGTAGACGTACTTGGCGCTGGCGTCTGCGCGGACGGCCCGGAATTTATCGTTGTCGTTGTTTGCGCCGAGGTCGCCTGGGCTCAGGACGAGTGTGGCGTTGGCGGAGGTGCGTCCGAGGGGGTCGATGAGTTGGGCGTTGTAGGCGGCGGAGAACTGGATGATGTCGGTGTAGTCGCTGAAGATACTGGTGCCGCCGAACTCCAGGTCGTTGTCGCTGCGTTTGAAGTTGGCACCGAACTGGAGGTTGTGGCGGAGGTCTTGTGTGGGGGGGAGGGGGATCTGGTAGTTGCCGCTGACTTCCCAGCTGGTGCCCTGGCTGGTGAGGAGGGGGTCGCTGTTGACGGGCCTGGAGGTGGACCAGGTGCCCGAGATGGTGAGGATGTCGCGCCAGGGGAGCGGGGCGATGTAACTGGCGCCGTGGGCCTGGAACTGACTGATGGTGGGGGAGCTGGTGAACTGGTAGTTGAGCTGGTCGCTCGCGCCGAGGAGGCGGCCGACGTTAAAGCCTGCGAGGAGGCGGTCTTTGCCTGTGGCGATGGTGCCGGTGTTCTCGTAGCCGCCGTAGATGCGGAAGGGTGCCGAGTCGTTAACGCGGAGGACGATGTCGGTGGTCTGCGGGAGTGTGCCCTTCTGGAAGGCGAGTTGCACGTCGCGGAAGGGGTTCTGGTTCATCCAGTCGAGGTCTTCGAGGAGGGGCTGTGTGCGGATGGGCTCGCCGGGCTTTTGCTGGACTTGCGCGATGAGCCATTCGGTGTCGGTGTGCTTGGCCCCCTCGACGCGCACGGCACCGAGGATGCCCTCGATGACGACGATGCGGACAAAGCCTTCGGTTACGTCCTGCTCGGGGATGAAGACATCGACAACGGGCCTGCCCATGGCGCGGCACTCGGCGATGATGCGGTTGACGATCTGCTCGAGGTCGGCGGTTGTGAGGGGCTGGCCGACGCGTTTGAGGAGGTCGCCGAGGAGGGCTGGTCGGTCCTGCAGGAAGGGCACGGCGTTGGTGACGGCCAGCGAGGTGTCGGGTGGTGTGTTGACACGTTCCTGGGAGTTGACGAGGATCAACCCTTTGAGTGAAGGGAGGACGAGTTCGGTCGCCTGGCCGGAGGGGGCCGGGGTGGGCTGGGGTATGGTGGCCGGTGGGGAAGGCTCGGGGACGCGCGGGCCGGTGAGATTCATGTCCTGTGCGTGCAGGGCAGAGGTGAGCAAGAGGACGGGTATGAAAGCGAAGGGGGCCGATAATGTCCTGAGCATGGGCCGAGCATAGCCGGGTTGTGGTTGGGTTTTCTTTTCCATATTCGGGGGGGGGTGGCGGGCCTCTGGACCCGGCGTCGGTGGTGTGTTTGTCGTTGGGTTACGGTGTTTCTGATTCGGCTTCTGCGATGGGTTCGAGGAGGTCTCGGTCGGCGCGGTATTCTTGGAAGGTCCAGCCCTTGAGAACGTCCTCGGGCTTTGCCTCGCGGAGGAGGTCTTCGCGCTTTGGCGGTCGCACGAACTGGCGGAAGAAGTCGGGGATGGCGGTGCCTGATTGTGTGATGACCAGTTCGCCTTGCTGGAGTGTGATGTTGTAGTTGGGGTTGGAGCCGCCGACGGGTGTGATGGGGTAGGTGCCGGGCGGGCTATCGGTGTTCGCAGTGGTGGTTGCGGAGAGGCCGGTGATGCTGG
>VYKU01000178.1_pt1 | contig 15024 bp, 11 predicted proteins | sample 5114491 | NCBI WGS metagenome assembly VYKU01 (sample SAMN12291796, study PRJNA351875) | freshwater metagenome | isolation source: freshwater lake | place: USA: Michigan, Gull Lake | collected 2011-07-05 | reverse complement strand
TGTCGTCAGCCGTCAGCACGCCGTCGGGGCCGATCGACTGGCCGGGGCCAGCTACATCCGAGGGGGTGCAAGTCGCGGGGCCGGTGATGGTGAGCGTCGCAGCGGCGGTGGTGACGCTGCCGCACGGGTTGGTCAACACGGCGCTGTAATCCCCGGCGTCGCTGGCCTTGACGCCGGTGATCGTCAGCGAGATCGGCGAAGCCGTGGTCGGCGAGGCCAAGGTCCCGCTAGCACCGCTGACCGTCCCGCCGCCGACTGACGCACCGGCTGGACCGTCAACGATGTTCACGCCGTTGCGTCGCCACTGGACACTCACGCCGCTGCGGCCGGCACCGGGGAGCACCGTCAGCGTCGCGGTGCTCTCCAACGCGGCCTGCTGAGCCTGAGGCTGCGCGACCAGCGTCGGCGTCTGAGAACCCGGGAAGCGGTAGCGGGCCACCCCCAACGAAGGCATCGACCCGGCCGTAAAAAAATCACCACCAACAAGCAGCTCGCCACTTGGGAGCCACGCAAAAGCCTTAACGCTTGAGCTGACCCCTGAGCCAAGTGCCGACCATGTGGTGCCCGTTCGAACGGCGATATTCGATACAGTTACGCCTGAGACCCGAAAAAAGTTGCCCCCAATGACCAGGTCACCGTTTGGCGTGACGAAGAGTGCTAAGACGCCACCGTCGGGACTGCCGATTGACGACCATGCCGTGCCGTTCCAGCGAGCAAGATATTGGGCATTAACCCCACCAGCACTGAAGAACCATCCGCCGGCCACAAGCGATCCGTCTGGCAGGACGGCCAAGGCGTTCACCGTACTATCGGTACCAGTTCCCAATGCCGTCCACGCCGAGCCGTTCCAGCGGGCGATCCGATTGACCGTGACACCTCCAGCGGTGGTGAAGCTTCCGCCAGCGACGATGGCACCGTCGGGCATTATTGCCAGGGCAGAGACCGCACCGTTGGTCCCCGTGCTAAGGGCTGACCACGCCGAGCCGTTCCAGCGGGCGATCCGATTGACCGTGACACCTCCGGCGATGGTGAAACTCCCGCCGGCGACGATGGCACCATCGGACGTCACTGCCAGCGCAGAGATCGCCCCGTTGGTCCCAGAGCCGAGGGCTGACCACGTTGAACCGTTCCACCGCGCGATGTTTGCCGCCGGGATACCACCGGCGTTCGTGAACGACCCTGCAGCAATCAGATCACCATTAGGCAGCCTGACCGCCGCGGAGACTGAAGTGGGAAATGTCGCGCTGGTCAGGCCCGTTCCCAATGTCTGCCAGTTCGTTCCGATTCGTTGCAACAACGCAGCGCCAGGGCTCCCAGCGAAGACTGAGAAAGTGCCTCCAGCGAAGTATCCACCTCCGGGGAGAGCCGCCAGCGTTGATACTCCCCCGAATAGTGCCTGCGTATTCGGCGTCGGCACGGGCAGCCACGATGAACCGTTCCACCGCATCAATCGTGTGGCTCCAGATGGGTTGGTGGGAAGTGCGGCCAGCACGTCGCCCCCTGGCAGCGCGATCACTGCCGATGGCGCGGTTGGCAGACCGGGACCAAACGCCGACCACGCAGCCCCGTTCCACCGGGCGATCCTGTTGACAACTACACCGTTGACCTCAGTGAGATACCCGAACACGATCAGATCACCCTCCGGCGAGGTCGTGAGCGAGATGGCTTGGTTTATCCCGGTCGGAGAAATCCAACCCAACGGGGTAGTTGACCACTGGGTCCCGGTCCACGTCCGGAGCGGTCTGTAGTCCGTTCCGCTCCCCACGATCATGCCGTTGGGCAAGACGGCGATCGAAGGCACGGATCCGTTATAGCCGAGATCGCCCATCGCGGACCACGCCCAGCCATCCCAGCGGGCGATGCCTTCAACCCGCGTGTTCCCAGCGAACGAAAAAAATCCACCCGCGATCAGGCTGCCGTCGGGGTGTACGGCCAAACAATACGTCGTGTTGTTCAACCTCGATGCAAAGAGCGGCCCAAGAGCGGTCCACCAGAGACCGTCCCACCGGGCGATAAAGCCCACCGGCACTTCGTCAGCATTCTGGAACTGACCGGCCGCAACCAGCGTCCCATCTGGCAGCACCGCCAACGCGCGGACCGTGCTGTCCATGCCCCATCCCATTGCTGTCCAAGCCGAGCCGTTCCACCGCGCAATGCGGTTGACACGAACGGTGCCAGCCAGAGTGAAATCCCCCGCGGCGACAAGGCTGCCGTCAGGAAGAACCGCCAGCGCATACACGCCGCCCGCCAACCCGGTGCCGAGCGCCGACCAAGCCCCTGTATTGAGATCAAGCGTGGCGATACTTCTGGCAGCAACACTGCCGGCGAAGGTGAAAGTGCCAGCGACAACCAGCCGTTCGCCCAGCGGCCCGGGGCCGTCAGGGTCCCACCTTGTCATGGCATTGATGCTGCCGATGACACCCGCGACGGCGTCGCCCTCCTGCCATCCCTGGCAAGGCGACGCGCCGCCCCCCTGGGCGCGTGCGGTGACTGTGGACATCATCACCACAAAAAGGACTGCGCACCACCTCGTGACGATTCGCAAGTTCCAGCACCGGTTCATCTGTGTCCCTCCCACGGCCCGTCGAACGAATGAAGAGTTATGGAGATTGTAACCTCTAGCGGTGGCAAAAACCACTTCGGTGACACGGCTAGCTGGCTCCCTTCTACGTGGGAGCCCGGCAGTGGATTGAGGTCATGCCACTGAACCAACAGACGCGCATAGGGCAGTGTTCGGGTGCTAACCAGCACCGCAAAAATCGGAAGTTCCGGTGCCTTCCCGATAAGTACCCCATTAAGAAACAGTTCAGGAAGACGAGAAAGTCGTCGGTGGCCAACTCTCTATCCCGCGTGGAGGCTATCCAAGGGCCGGTAATGTCCGACGGTGCGCACTCGCGCCGCTCCATCGATTTTCTCAGTCGCATCCAAGAACCCTCTGCCTTTCGCCAAGCGTCCAGAAGCAACACCCACCACGGAGGCTGCAACTAAGTTGAACGGTACCACACGCCCGAAGCATCCGCAAGCAATCCTTTGCGGACACTGGCATACTTAACCCTCGCCACCCTCATCCCGTCCACCCGCCGCCTTGACCATCGCCACGATGCCCGCCCGGATCGCCGGGGGCAGGTCGGCCCAGGCCGCCACCAGCCGGGCGAGGTCGGGGTAGGTCGCGTCGGGGGTGGGTAAGTCGGCCAAGTCGGGGGCGATTGTCGGGGGTTCAGTCGGGCCCGCGCCAGATTGCCCGGCGTTTGCAGGCTCACCCGCTGGATTCATAACCCGGAGGTCGGCGGTTCGAGTCCGCCCCTCGGCATTTTTGCTCCCGATCGCGTCCTTCGTTCAGGACACTGAGGGCCGCTTCCCGAGCTATCTTCGAGTCCTCCAGGCGAGCCTCGTACGCGGCGACCTGTTCTGTAGCCGTCTTGCCGAGGGTCGTTTGCTTTTCGATCTGCGCGCGCGGCCATACACCGAGTTTGAGGATCAGCTGGAACTCCTCGCTGCCGTAATTCCAGCGGTAGTTGTTGGAGAGGGTGTGAGCCGGGAGGTGGTTGTCAAGCCGGTGGGCACCGCCACCGCTGTGGGCCAGCACATGGTCTGTTTCCAGAACTACTCTCAACGTCTGCTGGCATCGTGTGTGCAGAAGAAATGCCATATGAACCCGAAACCGAGAACCTCTCTACCTCGGCACCGCGTCCCTGACAAGCCGGCAGTAGTTGAGGATGCGAATGTCGTCCCCCTGGGGGCCAAACCCGTTACGGTATTGCGGGCTGCTCGGGTCGCCCGATTTGGGGTCGCTCCGCTGGGCGCCCGCCCCGTGCACATTGATAAACCCATTCCGCACCGAGCTTGGGCCTGCGCCCGCGGGCTTCGCCGCGCCGGGGGGTGGCGGGGGGAGCTTGCCGAGCGACCTCCCAAAGCAGACATAGACCGCCTGTGTGCCAAGGAGTTTGCCTGGGGCCTCGAAGTGGGTCGTGGCGGTCCAGAAGTACGACTCTTCGTCGGTGATGGAGAAGATAGGGTCGATCGCCGCTGACCGGTGCGCCGGGTCCGACGCGTCCGGCGCTCGCGTGTAGTCCACGATCGACTGCAGCTCCTTAGCGCTGGGCACACGCCAGTCATCTTGCCCGGCAAGGCGGGCTGAGTTTGCATAGGCCAGCGCACCCTCCCAGTTCATAGTCTTGCCGCTGTCGCTCTTGGCCCACATCAACCCGGTGGCGCGGTCGGTAATTGTCCCGTCGGCGTGGTCGTGCAGGTCGTTGTTGCCGTAGTTGTTACTCCCACGGACGAACCTCGCCCAGCGGCGCATCTCCCCCTCGACGGGGTGCCGATCACGCGGGTACCCCTTAATCCGCCCGTCGGCAAAGTTCACCCCGAAGACGGTCGGGTCGTTGTTCATCGTCAGCCCGACATACTCCGTGCACGTCCAGTACTGCGCGTCGATCTCGCGTACGCCCTTTGCGGCGCTACCGAAGTGGAACTCAAAGACGGACGTATCGATGTAGGGCCGCATGGGCGAAAAACCGCTGCCGCCTCGAAAGTCCATGAGCGAGTACAACTCTTTAACCGTTGGCAGCCGCCAGTCGTCGTGCCCACCAACCCGGCACGCCGAGGCCTTCTGCCCCGCTTGCCGATAGGTGCACTCCTCCGGGGCCTTGGTCCACTCCAGCTGCGTCTTGAGGTCCAGCACTGTGCCGTTGCCGTTGTCCTTGAACGCCATCGGCGTTGAGGCGTGGTCGGCATCCTGCCCATAGAAAGCCTCCCCCCGCTTGGGATGGATCACCCTCCCACCATCGTTGTAGCGCTCCGTCTGCCCCGTGTGCGTGATGGTGTAGGTGATTGCCGTTGCCGGTTCAGACGGGCCTGCCAACAGCCTGCTGGCAGCGAGGGCGAGTATGAATGCAGTAGTTTGCAGTCGCATGTCCAGCTCCTCGTGGATTGTTGATTATAACCGGTGTTTCATCCTGGGGCCCTCTGGCTGATCGATTGTGCAGACATGCCCAACGGTATGAGCCACCGTTGCCCACGCGCTCTACCCTCGGGCCATGGAAACCCCCGCTGACGTGCTGATGCTCTCGGTCTCGGGCCTGCGTGGCACCTTCGGCGGCTCGCTCACGCCGGAGGTCATCGCACGCTACGCCGTGGCGTTTGCCAGTTATCTGCGCTCGCGTGCGGCCAGCTCGGGTAAGCCGCAGAAAGATCGCCCGCACGTGGTTGTGGCCAACGATGGGCGTATCGGTGCCGCGGCCGTCAAGGCGATCGCGATCCCGGCGTTGAACCTCGCCGGTTGCGATACCGCCGACCTCGGCGTCGCCGCCACGCCGACGGTCGGCCTGGTGGCGGACGTAGTAGGGGCGCACGGGGCCCTGCAGATCACCGCCTCGCACAACCCACAACAGTGGTGCGGCATCAAAACCATCATCCGTTCCCCCAAGGCGAAGAAAGGCCTCCCCAACGCCAGTGCGCCCGACAAAACCACCGCCAACGAGATCGTCGGCATCTACCGCGATGGGCCAGCCAAGACACTCCCCTGGGACAAGATCGGGGCCAACTTCCAACTCTTCCAGGTGGACGCCTCGCACGCTCTGCGCGTTCTGACGACACTCGACACCTTCGGCATCAGCAAGCAGATCAACAAGAAAAAATACAACGTCATCATCGACGACGCCTGCGCCTCGGGCAGGATGCTCGCACCAAGCATGCTCAACGAACTCGACTGCAAGGTCGAACGCCTCTACCAACAAGCCGACGGCATCTTCCCCCACGCGCCCGAGCCGACGCGCGAGAACCTCTCGGCACTCTGCAAACGCGTCCGCACGCAACAAGCCCACATCGGCCTCGCACAAGACCCCGACGCCGACCGCCTCGCCCTCGTCGACGACACCGGCACATACATCGGCGAGGAATACACGCTCGTGCTCTGCGCGATGGCCCTGGCCGAGCTTGGTGTGCTCAAAAAGGGCGCGGTCGTCCCCGTCAACCTCAGCACCAGCCGGATGATCGAGGACGTCGCCACCACCCACGGCTTCCACGTCATCCGCACCCCCGTCGGCGAGGCCAACGTAGTCGCCGCGATGAAAGCCAACAAAAGCCCACTCGGCGGCGAGGGCAACGGCGGCGTCATCTGGCCACAGATCACCTACATCCGCGACTCCCTCGGCGCAATGGCCCTCGTCCTCGCCCTCATGGCCCATCGCAAACAAACCCTCTCGGCGATCGTCAAGCAGATACCACCCTACGCGATCATCAAACGCAAGATCGACCTCACGCCCGCGATCAAACCCGCCGACGTGCTCGATAAAGTCGCGGCAAAGTGGGCCTACAACAAACCCGACCGTGCCGACGGTGTCTGGGTGCCATTCCAGGCCGAGCGCGCGTGGCTGCACGTCCGCGCCAGCAACACCGAGCCGATCATCCGCCTCATCGCCGAGGCCCCGACGCCCGAGCAGGCCGAGGGCCTCCTCGACGAAGCCGCTAAACTCATCGGCTAACCACCAACCACCCACCTCCCACCATCCAGACGCCGGCCTAAACTCCTCCCTGCCCCAGCGGGGCGACAACCAAACGACCAACTCACCGGAGAGGTGTCCGAGCGGCCGAAGGAACGCGACTGGAAATCGCGTATACGGGCAACCGTATCGGGGGTTCGAATCCCCCCCTCTCCGCTTCCAATCAAAGCGCTGGAACAAGATTGCTGCCGTCGGGCTAAATCGTGGGTTTCCCAGCTAGAAAGTCGCGATCTGAGCTCTTGGTGGAGGCGTCTCTGGACCCTCCGGGCGACAAACGCCCGGAGCGTCCGCAATTACCGAGTAGAATCTGCTCCCCGGCACCTGAGACGTGCCGCAGCCCTGTCAACAAACAGGGCCGCGTCTTTTGGACGCGGCCCTTGAAGCTCCCTGTCCACAACTGCCACGAACCCTATCTCTAGGACATCCTGACTCGGTATAGCCCGTAGTTGCTGGTTAACATGGCTGGCGGGCCAATTACGCGGTTGGTAGCCCTCGACGGTCGTCGCGGGGCTTGGTCTGGGACGGCCACCGCCGGCCTTCTGGGGTGTAACCGGGGAGCAAGAAATCCGTCCCTGTGCTGTGGATACCGTTTATCGCAGTGCTCTCCCAAACCACCATATAGAGGGTTAACACAACAAGAAGGACGAGGGGCGAACCGAGTCTGTGCGGCGGAGGACGGTGCTCGGAAAGGGTTGCAGCACGGATCGTCTTAAAAGTCAGCATACAGCCGGCGATGTCCAGCAGCCCGTTTCTCAGACTCCTCGGTGTCCCGGCTGGGGCTGGCCAGGACGATCACTCCCGTGCGCGTCCCCCACTGCCTGACGAACCTCATAGCCAACTTCGAGCGGTTCATCCAGGCCGTTCAGATGGAGTGCCTCGACAGTTTCATCGTGATGGGCACCAGCCACCTCGACCACCTGATGGCCGAGTTCATCGAGCACTACAACCGGGAGCGCCCGCACTCAGCGATCGGATTCAGAACACCCGTCGCCCGATCGCCGCCAGCGTCAGACCGGGGCCCGATCCGCCGCCGAACGCGGCTTGGCGGCGTGCTGAGACACTACTGCCGGGTTGCCGCGTAAGGACTGGTAACAAGCGGAATGTAGCGGGTGGAATATTTGTACAGGGAACCCCTCAGCTAGTGATAACGCTAATACTATTGGCATGGGCAAGCAATAGGATTCCCGCTGTCATCGTAACAGGCATCACCTATTGTGCCCGCGTTATACCAATTAAGAAAGACGATGATATCGTCTGCCGTAAAGTCACCATCGGGGACGGGTGACTGTCCAGGCCCAGCAACATCCGCGAGCGGATGCCCGGAAAAGAAAAGATTAAAGAACACAATGATATCATCCGCGGAATAAAAACCATCGGGCCCGACCCCCTGGCTGGGACCAGCGATATCTGCAGGGCTGCGGTAAATGTTGACGAACTGAATTCGGGTCCTCGGCAGATTGTAAAAATCAAAGGGGAGCGTTATACCCTCGGAGGTAATCACTCCCTCCGTCGTATCGCCAGCCGTAATCTTCAAAAGTACGTCCACCCTGCCGCCCGACACAGCAGTGTCAGGGCGCGCAAGCTTAACGAAACCCAAGACCTTGGTACCGCCGCCCATGACAACCACGGGTTCCGGCCATGCTAGCCCTGCTGCCTTATCACCGTCTGGTCCAAGTTCCACATTGAGCCCGCTCATGTACCAGTATCGATCGCGTGTTTTGTTAACGCTCATGAACGGGGCGACCGCGCCGCCCCCTGCCCATACAGGATTCAAGGACGCCTCGAGGAAATCGATGGGCCATGGCTCAACATCTGCCCCCCACCCTGCTATCGACACCGGACCAGTCGATGATTGATTGCTGTAGCAGATGCCGAAGGTTACCAGCTCACGGCAACCAACGAACCGAGCAGGCCAGGGAGACTCCTCGGGCGGCATCCCCGGCGCAATGTACAGTTGGCCGATTGCAAACTGCGGCAGAGTCAGCACGATCCCAATAGCAAGAATTAGCAGACGATGTGCACGCATGGGGTTGTCTCCGGGGGACGCAGAGTCCTGTTGAACCTGAACCTCAGGGGGTGTGTGATGAAGAACTACTTGTCAGGCTGGAACGAGATTGCTGGAACATTGGGTGCATCAGTCTCGGTGATCCATCTTTCTTGAATCGCCGTAACCTTATACTCGCACAAGGCTATCCTTGCATACCCTTTGGGCGTCTTGCTCCACTGCTGCTCAAGCCATTTAGATATGTCCTTGGCGACCCGCTTGCGGTCCATCCCGAGGGCGATGCTCCGGTTGATGGCCCATGTGCCCCAGCCGGGGAGCCCAAACGTTCCTTGAACGGTCAGGGCCGAGGCAAACAGCCGCTCCGGATCAAGGGCGATCGCCTGCACCTCTGATGCCTCCACTATCGCACGCCTGTAGATGTCTTGTACTCTCTTTTCATCGGGCGTGGGAAGCGGAGCGTCGATCAGGGGCAGGGCGGTCGCGGCCCAATCCTTGACCCACGGGTCGCCCGCCGTGGCCAGCACGAAGAGGCCAGACACGCGAGCGGTTTTCCACGATTCCGGTGGGCCGACCAGCGACTTGATTTTTTCTGTATCCTCCGGGCGAAGTATTACAGGTCGGCCACGATTGTCGGGCCTGCTGAAGCCCCTTCTCTCAACCCACTCCACCAGCAACTCCGACCGATCCCTATCGGAGAGGTCGGGATGGCACACCCATTCCCATATAGCAGCTGGGCCGGGCCGCCAGTCACGCTTCGGATTTTCCACTTTGCGGAGCATCGCCGCAGTGAACCGCCTGATATTCGCCGAGTCTGCGACCGGATCTTCCGAACGCCGACCACGAGATGGATCACCGAGAATCTCCCACAATCTCGGCGAACCTTCCTGCCCGGTCGACTCGGCCTCATCGGCCAACTCGGCCAGTCGAACGCCAATAGGCACCCCTGTTGTGTTGGGCGTAATCGCGGGGTCGTAGCGAATCTGCGGAGTAGTAGAACGGCGGGGCTTAACCGAGTCGTTCGAGGGTGGCGCAAGCAGAGAAAGGCTTGACGCAGATATCAGGATAACAGCAAAGGTGTACATCGGCGTATCCTCGTTGTTCTAAGCGGTGAGAACTGCAACGGTTGGCGATGCTACGGTACGCTCCATAGGGGTTTCCCCTGAGTATCAGTTCGCAGGATTCGGCTGCTGGTGTGCCCTCGATCATTTCTACCAAATGTAAATACTTGCGTTGGTACTGCAGACTTGCCCTCCCAAAGCATTGGCACAATGGGTGGGATGCCGGGTGTCTGCTTAAGCAGGTTTGGATACTGATTCGGCGAATTGCCAACAACAGAACCAAAGAATGCGTGCTCATTAGTAGGTTTATAATGATGCAGCCGCTCGCCAAAAGTTCCCCCCTGATCAAGTCCCTTTAGGCGTCCAAGATAATGCGCCATCTCGTGCTCAGGAATGCCCGCGCGATAAACAGCGTTTGGTGGAGTCATGAGCATGCCAATATTAGCCGCCAGCGTACTCAGTAGATGGTCCTGCTCGTACAGACGGGCTGCAGGGGCTGCGTCAAACGACCCATCATCGAGTGCAATCAGACCATGCCAGTCAATAGAATCGTCTATTATCCGACGGTAGACATCAGCACCGCCGGGGTCAACGGTAACACCATAGGCACCGTTGTTCCATGGATCGCCTGCCCCGGGATTATTCCAGAGAGGGCTCGTAAAATATATAGGGATGTGCGGGTAACCGATGTCGATCCAGCACGTCCCTGGGTTTCGATTGATGTACTGATACAGTGCCCCAAACTCCGTAAAGCGATCGAGCGGACCGTATGTGGCAGGCGTGTTAGATATGCTCCAGAAGAGGGGCATATTGGCCGTGGTCGTGTTGACGACAGTTGTCTGGCTCACCCATATGTCGTGAATGTAGATATCGCCTGTAAGGGACTCGCGGACGGGCTGAAAGGCACCTGTGCCGCAGTACAGGCTGAAGTTATTTGAAAGGGTTGAGATCGTGTCGCGGACTTCCGCGTCGGTCAACCTGCACCCAACATTGGTCGCTGAACCAGGTGAATCTCCCTCGACCAGGACGCGGTACGCAACTACCGGGATATCACCATTACCCGCCGGGGGAAGAAGCAGGGTTGTAGTCGGGCGTCCCGGTCCATGACAGCCGGGCAGCCAAAGCATCAGAAGTAAAACAACAGTGAATGCTGCCACCTGCCTGAGTGTTCGAGCAGTCTGGTTCTTCATAGTAATTACCTCCGAGCAAAGCGCTGATTGAACACTGGTTACTTTCGGTTATGGAATGTCCCACGAAGGTCTTATATCCGTTACACCGATCGAGCCACCTTCAACACCGCGTAGCAGATAGATCACTTGGGCATCACGGGCATCCGGGGGGTTCTGAAGATCTGGGATCAAGCGTAGGAACAGGCGGTGCTGCGGGGCAGGATCGACATCCGTCAAGGCGATGAGAATTGGGCAACTCGAGCAAATCGGATAGCCACTCGAGTTATAGAACTGGCCCGGCGCGACCTGGTACGACATGCGTCCGGGATCGGTCGACTGGTAGGCATTGGTTTGGATTGGCTCTGAAACATCGACCATGTTGCCGCTGTTGTCGTAGCTTGCTACACGGAATGTAACATGGTCTGCGGCCCCGTGAAGGTAATACGGGTTATCCCGTTCGAACGTCCAATCCGCCCCCTCGGATGGGCACCAGAGAGTAGGGAGAAACCAGCTTTCGTGATTGCCGAATACAAATGCCCCGACCTCTTCCTCGGTCGCGTCTGCACCACCGATATCGGAGTATCTCAGGATGGGCACCTCTTCCGCCACGTTTCCCGCATAAATGATGGGGCCGATCGTGCCGTCGCTGAACTCTGCGACCGTCAGGACGACTGAACGGATCTCGAGCGAATGTACCCCATACGTGGCGGGTGTCTTCTTTGAGAACTTCAGGGTCGGCGTGAAGGCGTCCGGCCAGAAACTGTAACTGCCGTCGCTCGTAAACGCAAAAGACCCTTGACTAAGAAAATTCTGTAGTGGGGGAACGCCGATCGGTCTCGATCCCCCATCGGTGAAGTAAAATGCGCCTAGGAACGACCTTAGCAAGCCATTGGGCCAGTATGAAGTCGGAAGCCGCCGCGATAACGGGCCGGACGACAGGGTTGAGTCCTGGATAATCTCGCTTACAGTTGGTTGCGTGTAAAGCCAACTATCTAGGCCTGTTTCGTTATATGGGTCAATGACCGCGTACCGTGACGTGAAAATCGAGAGGTTATCGCTCGGTCCGGCGGTGATATCAACCCGGGAAACAACCTTCCTAGAAAACACCGACCAGCCGCTCGCCTCTTGCTGCTCCACAACGATCTCGGTATCTCCCATGAACTCCGAAATGACAACCTCACGCGGGCCAGTGCTGCCGGCAAGTACGTTGAGTGCCGTTGCCTGGCCCTGCGTCGCTGTCCGCAGCAGGATGGCTTGGTCAGCTAACGTTACTGCCTTGTCGCCGTCCAAATCTGCGGCGGGGTTGTACCCCGTCTCTCCTTCGAGGGTCGAGAAAGCTGCTCTGAGGGCTTCAAAATCGTCTGCATTGATGCTGCCATTGCCGTTGATGTCGCCAAGAGTGGCCCCAGAAGTGATAGGTCCTTGGGTTTCTCCCCAGGTGATGGGTGATCCACCGATGGTCTGCAGCCGCATCTTGTCACTTGCCGAAACCTCGGGCTGAAGAGGCACGAATGGCTCGCCTGGAGCCGGGGAGGGGTGGCGGACGCACATCAAGCGATACGGAGCGCCCTTGGGCACGACCAGCCGGAGGGGTTGCGGGGGGTCATTGATCGTGATCGGGACACCAACCATCGGACGAACCGGCTCGGCCGACGCCGTGCTCGGACACGCCACCAAGACGGCTATAGCCGCAGCCGCGAACATGGATGTTTGGAACACGCAAGAGGTTCTACCTGCCATACTGTTCTCCATTCCGCAAAGGGTCGCTGGATTGGGATTTTAGTGAAGCAAGCCGCGGTCATGAATCGACAATCAAAGCCGGCAGCTGATGATCTGTACCCCTGATCATGACCTGGCCGATGAGAGTTTCATTCGTTCGGATTTCGCGACCTCCGGGACTCGTACAGCACTTGGCACAGAACTGGTGGCAGATCACTGTGCTACTGACTAGCCGACTGATGTCAGGGTAACCGATAACCTGGCCCGGTGCAAGGAAAAATCTGAGAAAATTGCAAAACAGTATGAACATTCTTGCTAGGTTTATCTCTGGAGAACTCGATCGCCCCCACCTGGCCTCATCTTTTCCTCCTCCGCTCCCTTACTCCAGTACCATTTTCCATCGCCGACCCCACCGGTTCACACCGCCGCATTGGCCGACCAGATCTTCTTGTATCGCTCTATGTGTACGTCCAGCCAGGTGCCGGCGAAGAGGTGGGCGGCTTTGAGGAATGCCGGGCCGTTGGGGTTGGATTGCACCTCTTCGACGGTCGGGTGGAAGTACGCCGGTGGATAGAGGACTACGTCGTCGTATTGAGTAACCACGCGAGCGAGAAGCCCTGGCCCCGCCTGATCGCCGACGTAACGGCGCTCGAAGAACGACTCTTCGATCATCGCCACCGCGTGCCACATCGCCGGGTGGTTGGCGGGGAATCCCATTGCCGCGTTGGAGACGATGTCGAGTTGTTCGCATGCCGCCCAGGCCCGGACCTCGGCCGGGCACATCTCGTCGAGCGGGCGGATGGGCTTGATGTCGGTGTCGAGGTAGACACCGCCGAAGCGGGCTAGGAGTTCGAGGCGCAGGATGTCCGATCGCATCACGCAGCCGGGCGTGCCGCCGACGTTGCCGCAGGCGTCCCATGCGTTGCGGTTGAAGATCGGGGGGAGGTTGTCGTCCGTCCACAGCCGCATCTCCCAGTGCGGGTTCAACTCGGCGAAGCGGCGACGCCAGCGACGCTGGTGCAGGGGCATCTCGCCCTTGCCCAGCCAGATCTGGTGCAGGACACGGGGGATCGGGGTGGTGCGTGCGGGAGTACTCAAGCCACCACCTCCGTGGGTTTGGCCTGCACGAACCCGAACGCGTCACCGTGGGCCTTGGCGGCTTCTTCGCCTTGTTCGAAGATCGCCCAGTGGAACGGCACAACATCGCGGAAGTGCCCGTGGTCGCGGACAACGCGGGTAAGGAACCCCGGCCCGCTCTGGTCCCAGACGCCGCGATAGACCAGCACCGAGTGCGGCAGGTCGCGGATCGCGTGCCAGAGCATCGGATGATTCCGCGTCGCACCGAGCACCGATGGCGAGAGCATGTGCGGGCGGCTCGCGCCGTGGCTGGCGATCGTGGAACAGAACGCGCCGACGCCGGCGACGAGTTCATCGAGCGGGCGCAGCGGCAGGCGATCGGGATCGACGAACACGCCGCCCTCGCGGGCGAGCACTTCGTAGCGCAGCAGGTTCAGCCGCGCCGCCGACGCCGCGGGCTCGCTGAGGTCGAGCGTCTGCTGCCACTGCTCGTGGTTCAGGATCGGCGGCCTGGACTCCAGCGTGAACGTGACGACGTCCCATTCCGGATGCAGCGTCTGCCACGCGTGCTTCCAGGACGTAATCCGCTGACGATCAGGAGAATCGGACAGGTCGGCCGTGTAGATGACCTTCGGGATCATGCCTTCACCTCTTCTTTGCTGCTCAAACCACTCTGCTGCCACTTGGCAGGGGGCACGCCCTCCACGCCACCTTCGATGAACTTGCCGGCAAGCACGCCGAGCGCTACCGACTGATGCGCGACGCCCGAGCCTGATCCCGACCCTGGTGAGCCAGAGCCGCTGTCGCTGCCGCTGTCTGAGCCGGAGGAATTGCCGGACCCTGACATACTGCCCGAGTTCGGCATCGACGAGCCGCTCGCCTTGCCGCTGCCGGAACCCATCCCACTGCCGCTCGAGGAGCCTGCTCCCGAGCTCTGCCCGGAACCCGACTGCGGACCAGAGCCTGTCGCCTGCGTCGGGGGCATGTCGTTGTGGACCCACACGCCGTCGGCGAGGAAGACGTTGAGCCCGGGCACATGGACCGCGACTGTGGTGACGCGATCGCTGGCGCGGGCGATCTTCTCGATGCGCTCCTCACTGAGGTCGTGCCGGACGAGGTAGTCGCCGACGAGCATGAACTCGGCTGAGACGAACCCGACCTCGTCGCCGCGGCGCAGCAGCACCGGGTGCTCGGGTGTCAGCCGCAGGCGGCCGTTGATGGTGACGAATCCGTCGTGCGTGCCGACCTTGACGCTGGCCACGGTGCCGGCGACGGGCGTGAGGACCGCTTCGGATCGCTGGCGCAGCCACTGGTACTGCGCCGGCCCCCACTCACACAGCACATCTCGATCGAGGCCCTCCACGTCGAGCGCCGCGACGCGGTCGCCCGGCTTGAGACGCTCGATCGGCACGGTCTGGCCCGATGCCAGAAGCACGGGCGTCCCGGCGAGCACGCAGTTGGAACCACCACTTCCGCCGCCGCCACCACCCCCC
>VYKU01000176.1_pt1 | contig 15160 bp, 10 predicted proteins | sample 5114491 | NCBI WGS metagenome assembly VYKU01 (sample SAMN12291796, study PRJNA351875) | freshwater metagenome | isolation source: freshwater lake | place: USA: Michigan, Gull Lake | collected 2011-07-05 | reverse complement strand
CTCGTGTCGCCGTTCCCGGCCGCGACGGGCGTGCCGTCGCGCAGCCTCGCCGCCACGCTTGCCGCCCCGCGCACGCCGCCCGGCCAATACGGCACGCAGACCGCGCGCCGTGCGCTCAATCTAAGCCAAGGGCTTGCGGCCCCGCGCGCGGCGACGTCGCTGCCGTCGGGCATTACGCGTGCGGCCTATGAAGGGGCCGAAGAGGTCGATTTCAAACCCACGCTCTTTGTGCTCGCCTTGCTGCTGCTGGTGGCCGACATCGCGGTGGCGCTTGCCTTGCGCGGGCTTTTGGTTGTCGCGCGCCCGCGCAACCGTATGGGTGCGATCCTCGTGCTCGGCGCGTTGGCGTTCGGCATGTCGCAAGCCGCCGATGCGCAAACGCGTCTGCCGCCGGTGGACGACGCAACCGGTGTGGCCAATTCGCTGGCGACGCATTTGGCCTTCGTGCGCACGGGCGACGAGCAGATCGACCGCGTGAGCCGGGCGGGGCTTGCAGGCCTCGGCGTGATGCTTGCGCGCCGCACGGCGGTCGATCCGGGAACGCCCGTCGGCGTGGATCTCGAGCGCGACGAACTTGCTTTCTATCCGCTGCTCTATTGGCCGGTCGCAAGCCATCTGCCGCTGCCCTCGGCCGATGCGATGGCGCGCGTCAAACAATATATGGCCAACGGCGGCATGGTGCTGTTCGACACGCGCGAGGCCGATTTCATCGGGCCTGCGGCGGGCGGCCCGTCGGCGCAGCGCCTGCGCGATCTGCTGCGCCCGCTCGATCTGCCGCGCCTCGTGCGCGTGCCCGCCGAGCATGTGCTGACCAAGACCTTCTATCTGATGCAGGACTTCCCCGGCCGCCTGACGGGCGCGCCTGTGTGGATCGAACAGCCCGACGCGCGCGACAAAGACGGCGTGACCTCGATCGTGATCGGTGCCAACGACTGGGCCGGGGCGTGGGCGCTCGATGCGAGCGGCCGCCCGATGTTCGCGGCCGTGCCCGGCGGCGACAACCAACGCGAATTCGCCGTGCGCTTCGGCATCAATCTCGTGATGTACGCGCTCACCGGCAACTACAAAGGCGACCAGGTCCATGTCGATACGATCCTGGAAAGGCTGCGCCGATGACGGACTATTCGATCGCCTTCGCCCCGCTTGTGGCCTGGGGCTGGCTCGCCGCTCTCGCAGTGCTCGCCGCGATCCCGGTCGTCTATGCGATCTACAAGCGCGCACGGGGTGCTTGGTGGCGGGCAGCCGCGATGGCGGGCCTGCTGCTCGCGATCGCCAATCCGGTCGCCGTCGTCGAAGAGCGTCGTCCCTTGTCCGACATCGGCCTTGTCGTGATCGACGAGAGCGACAGCGCCAAACTCGGCCAGCGCTCGAACCGCATCGAGCGCGCGGCCGAAGCGTTGCGCGAGCGGCTGTCGCGCGAAAAAGATTTCGACCTTCGCATCGTGCGCGCCGGGGCTTCGAGCGGCCTCGCAACAGACGGCACGCGCCTCTTCGAGGCGATCGAGCGCGCTTTGTCGGACGTGCCGCGCAACCGGCTCGCCGGCGTGGCGCTCCTCACCGACGGGCAAGTGCACGACGCGCCCACCGGCGACGCCGCAGCGCTCGCGCGCCTCAATCTGCCGGGTCCCTTGCATGCGCTGCTGGCGGGCGAGCGCAACGAAGTCGATCGGCGCTTGGTGCTCGAGCAAGCGCCCGGCTTCGCCATCGTCGCCAAGCCGCAGACTTTGACGATCCGCGTGGACGACGGCACGCCGGCACGCGGGGCTGCGAACGCGGGGGCGCCGCGCGCCCAAGCGCGCATCGACATCAAGCGCGACGGCCAGACTTTCCAGACCGTGCGCGTCCCCGTCGGCGTTTCGAGCACGATCGATTTCCAGCTCGAAAAAGCCGGCGAGACCGTGTTCGAGATCGAGGTCGAAGCGGGCCCGCGCGAACTCACGCTCGAAAACAACAAACAGATCGTCGTCGTGAACGGCGTGCGCGACCGCTTGCGCGTGCTGCTCGTCACCGGCGAGCCGCATGCGGGCGAGCGCAACTGGCGCAATCTGCTCAAATCCGACCCGGCCGTCGATCTCGTGCATTTCACGATTCTGCGCCCGCCCGAATCGCAGGATTTCACGCCCGTCAACGAGCTTTCGCTGATCGCCTTCCCGATCCGCGAATTGTTCGAGGTGAAACTGCGCGAATTCGACCTCGTGATTTTCGACCGCTACCGGCGGCGCGACGTGCTCGCCCCCGTCTATCTCGACAATATCGTGCGCTATGTGCGCGAGGGCGGGGCGTTGTTCATCTCGGTGGGCGCTGCGTTCTCGGCCCCCAACTCGCTGTTCAATTCGCCGATCGGCCAGATCATGCCGGGGGCACCCACGGGCCAGAATTTCGACGTCGGCTACCGGCCTTCGGTGTCGGACATGGGCAGGCGCCATCCCGTGACCGCCGATCTGCCGGGCGCGGGTGCGGGGAACGCGCCCGCCGATTGGGGCCGCTGGTTCCGCCATATCGACACCGAGCCGCGCCGCGGCCAGGTGCTGATGAACGGCGCTTCCGACCGGCCCTTGCTGCTGCTCGACCGCGTGGGCGAAGGACGCGTGGCGCAGCTGATGAGCGACCATTTCTGGCTGTGGGCGCGCGGCCTCGACGGCGGCGGCCCGCATGCCGAATTGCTGCGCCGCATTTCGCATTGGCTCATGAAGGAGCCGGAGCTCGAAGAGAACGACTTGAAGGTCCGCGTGCGCGGCAACCGCATGGAGATCGAACGGCGTACGCTCGAGCCCGTGCAAACGCCGGTGACGGTGACGGCCCCCGACGGCACAAGCCGGCCCGTGACGCTCGTCGAAACCAAACCCGGCCGCGAGACGGCCTTCTACACGCCCGAGCGCCCGGGCCTCTACCACCTCACCGACGGCACGCGCACCGCCCTTGCGGCCGTGGGGGCCGTGAACCCGCGCGAAACCGCCGACATGCGCACGACGGACGCATTGCTGAAACCCGCCATCGACGCGACCGGCGGCTCGACGCAATGGCTCGCCGACGGGATCCCCGAAATCCGCCGCGTGCGCCCGGGCCGCGACATGGGCGGCACCATCCCCGGCGGGCGCGGCTGGATCGGCTGGCGGGCCAACGGGGAGTATGTCGTGACCGGCGTGTCGCAAACCCCGCTGATGCCGGGCCTGCTCACCTTCCTCGCGTGCTTGGCCCTGCTCCTCGTCGCCTGGCGGCGCGAGGGGCGGTAGACGCGCTAGGATGAATGAAATTGCACACCTGATTATGACACAATTTATAGGCAAAAAATTTTTTTGACTTTAAGATTTAGATTCTGATAATTTTATGATTGAAAAAGTGCAGAGAGGCAAACTATGTCAATTTCACTTAAGTTGAAACTCGGCGCGTTAGAGATTGACTATTCTGGGCCGGAAGCTTTTTTGCGCGAGAATTTCATCGATTTTGCGGCTGAGTTACAAAAAGCCGTAGGCCAGACACCACAAAACGTCATCAAAACCAGTCACTCGCCAGAAGTTCTTGATGGCACGAACGCTAAACCCGTTTCGCTCGGCATGACAACAAATGCTCTTGCCTTGAGAATCGGCTGCGCGAACGTTCGTGACCTCTTTAAAATAGCACTGTTCAGGCTACAAGACGGTGATGCAAACGCCCAATTCCCGCGGAAAAGTATTCTCGATGAGATGAGAACTGTTTCATCCATTTACAATAGTGTAATGCAATCAAACCTTACAAAAACAATTAAGTCTCTTCTGGTAAAGAAAGACATCAATGAACCTACAACGGGCTTCTATTGCTTGACCGAAAAGGCGCGAAAGGAAATTGGTGATCGCCTTCAGACAACTGAAAACTAGCTAGAGAATCTACTGAAAACTAGCTAGAGAATCTTGAGGGACATAATGGCTTCATCGACAGTTAGCGCGATTAAGGAAATTCTTTCTAAATCATCTGTTTCATCTTCAGCCAAAGTTCTTCTGATTCTCGCGGCGCATTCAGATCCAATTCCACCAACTAAGATACTTGCTTTTGGTCTCGCAAATGGAGCTAGGAAGTTAAAGAATATCCCGCAGTTGCTTGTGGGGCTTGGTGATAAGGTAATTCGGACGCCGGCGGGATGGGAGGTCTCTCGAGAGGGGAGGGAATGGCTTCAGAAAAAGGGGCATATTAAACAATCAAAATTGTCGTCCTTGGCCGAAAAACTGTCTGATGTGGCAAAGAGCATTCCGTCAGCCGATACAGTTTCGTTCGTTGATGAGGCGATTGGCTGTATTCACATGGGATATTTTCGCTCGGCAATTATCCTAAGCTGGGTTGGAGCATTTAGTCTACTTCAGGCTCATATTGTGAGCCATCATCTCTCCGCCTTTAACACCGAAGCATCTGCAAAAAAGAAGATAACCAAACCTCTTTCATCTGCAGATGAGATATCCGAGCATATGAAGGAGTTTGATGTTATCGACATCGCCCATAAAGCTGGGATCATCGCCAAGAACCTGCGCGATCAATTACATGCTGCACTTAAGGTCAGAAATGCAGCGAGCCATCCGAACAGCTTTCAAATTGGAGAAGCTGCAGTTGCCAATCATGTCGAGATGCTTCTTTTGAATATATACAAGAAACTCTGAATGGATTTGAATTAACCGTCTTCACCGTCGCCCGAACAATTTCTCGATGTCGGCGAGTTTGAGTTCCACGTAGGTCGGGCGGCCATGGTTGCATTGGCCGCTGTGCGGGGTAGCTTCCATCTGGCGCAGCAATGCGTCCATTTCGGGGCCGCTCAAGCGGCGGCCCGCGCGCACGGAACCGTGGCAGGCCATCGTGCCGCAGACTTCACCCAGGCGTTCTTTGAGCGACAGGGCCGCCCCGTGTTCGGCGATCTCGTCGGCCAAATCGCGCACGAGGCCTTTGACGTCGAGTTCGCCCAGCATGGCGGGCGTTTCGCGCACCATCACGGCACCGGGGCCGAAAGCCTCAATGCCGAGGCCCAATTCGCCGAGTTCGTCGGCTTTGGCGATGAGGCGGGCGGCGGCGGCATCGTCGAGTTCGACGACTTCGGGGATCAGCAATGTCTGGCGCGCCACCGAGCCTGCCGCGAGCGCTTCTTTCATGCGCTCGTAGACGAGGCGCTCGTGGGCGGCGTGCTGATCGACGATCACGATGCCGTCGGCGGTCTGCGCGATCACATAGGTTTCGTGCAATTGCGCGCGCGCAATGCCGAGCGGCAGGTCGCGCGGCTCGATCGGCGCTTGCATTGTTGTGGGCACCGAAGCGCCGAACGCGGCGGCGGCCTGCGGCGGCGGTGCGTGGTAGGCGACGCTCGCCTCGGCGACGCCGCGCGATATAGGAGGCCCGCCCGCAAACGCATATTGCGGGCTGGGCGCACGCACGAGATCGAGCGCTTCGATCGCCACATGCGTGGAGGCGCGGAAACCCGCGCGGTCGAGCGCTTCTTTGAGGCTCGCGACGATGAGGCCGCGAATGCGCGCGGGATCGCGGAAGCGCACTTCGGTTTTGGCCGGATGCACGTTGGCGTCGACGAGCTGCGTGGGCAGATCGAGGAACAAAGCCACGGCCGGATGGCGGTCGCGCGCGAGGAAATCGGCGTAGGCCCCGCGCACCGCACCGGCGAGCAGCTTGTCGCGCACGGGCCGTCCGTTCACGAACAGATACTGGTGCATCGAGGTTGCACGATTGTAGGTCGGCAGGCCCGCATGGCCGGAGAGGCGGATCTCGCCCTCGTCGTCCTGGCGCACGGCGGCGACCGCGACCGCATTGTCGAAAAATTCTTTGCCGATCACGGCGGCGACGCGTGCGAGGCGCGCCGTTTCTTCCGCACCCGTCTGGGCGGGAAGTTTCAGCACGCTGCGGCCGTCGGCCGCGAGACTGAAGGCGATGCGCGGATGCGCCATCGCGAGCCGTGCGACCGCGTCTTCGCACGCGTCGCGCTCGGCGCGTTCGCCTTTGAGGAATTTGAGGCGCGCAGGCGTCGCGTAGAAAAGATCGCGCACTTCCACACGCGTGCCCGGCGGGGCGGCGGCCGGAACGGGCTCGCCCTTGCGCCCGCCTTCGACCGTCAGCGACCAGGCCTCGGCGGCGTCCTTGGTGCGGCTCACGAGCGTCAAGCGTGCCACCGCACCGATCGACGGCAAGGCTTCGCCGCGAAAACCCAGCGTGTGGATGGCCAGCAGATCGTCGTCGGGCAGCTTCGACGTTGCGTGGCGCTCGACCGCAAGCGAAAGCTCGTCGGGCTTCATGCCCTTGCCGTCGTCGGCAATCGCGATGAGCGCACGCCCGGCTTCGCCGAGCACCACGTCGATGCGCGTCGCCCCCGCATCGATCGCGTTTTCGACGAGTTCTTTGACGGCCGCCGCCGGGCGCTCGACGACCTCGCCCGCCGCAATGCGGTTGACCAAAGTCTCGGGCAGGCGGCGGATGGTCACGATGCGTCGGATCCTTGCGCGGCCATGCCCTGCAGATAGCGGCGGGCCAGGATCTTGCCCTCTTCGACGGCCGGCTGCTCGTAGGGTTCGATGCCGAACAGGTCGGCGGCGATCACCGTCTCGAGCATGAAATGCATCAGCAGCGCGCCGAGGCTGGTTTCGTCGAGCTTGTCGACATGCATCAAGCGCACGGGCCGGCCGCGGCGCGCGAGCGTTTCGGCCGTGGCGCGTGCGGCGACGTCGAGAATGTCGCCCATCGTGCGCCCGGCGAGATAGGCAAGGGCCGGATCGGCCAAGCTCGCTTCGCTGTAGCGCGGGCCCTTGTCGCGGCTTGTCTGGCTCACGATCGTGAAGAGTTTGTCGGCGGGCCCGTCGAGCCACAATTGCAATTGGCTGTGCTGGTCGACCGTGCCGACCGCGCGCAACGGCGTCGTACCCTTGCCGCCTTTGCCGAGGCTTTCGGCCCAAAGCTGCGCGTACCATTGGCCGAAGGGGCCGAGCGCATCGGCATAGGCGCAGAACACGGTTTGCGTATGGCCTTGCGCCGAAAGCGCTGCGGCAAGGGCCGCACCGTGTGCTGGCAACGACGTGTCGGCCGAAGCAAGCGCCGCGTCGCGCGCGTCGCGCGCACCGGCGCGCAAGGCTTCGATATCGAGCCCGAGCAGACACGCGGGCAGAAGGCCCACGGCCGACAGCACCGAATAGCGCCCGCCCAAGGTCGGCGGATGCGGCAAGGTGGGCAACGCAAAACGCGCGGCGATACGGCGCAGCGCATTGTCGGACGGTTCGGTCACGACGGTCGCATGTTTGGCGACATTTGCGGCACCGACACGCGCTGCAAGATGCGGCAGCAACGCGTGCAGCTGCGCCAAGGTTTCGGCCGTACCGCCGGATTTGGAAATCGCGAGCACGCCGGTTGCTTTGAGATCGACGGCGGCCAGCAGCTTTTCGAAGCCGAACGGATCGACGTTTTCGGCGACGACGAGGCGCCGTCCGCCGTGCCGCCACAGGCCGAGCCCGCCATCGACGAGGGCGGCGAGCGTGCGGGCCCCCAGGCTCGAGCCGCCTGTGCCCAGCAGCAGGATCGTGTCGAAGCCGTCGAAACGTGCGGCGGCTTCGCGGATGGCGGCGAGATCGTCGCGCCGGTCCGGCTGGTCGACGAACGCGTATTGGCCCGTGCCCACGGCGGCTTTGAGGCGCGCAAGCGTGGGGGCCGTGCGCGCAAGGTCGTTCGCGCGCAGCGACGGCTCGAAACAATGGCGCAGATCTTGGGTGTAGGGGATGGACATGGCCGATTCGTCTCCGCGGGAAGTTTAGCGAAAACGCGCGGCCGATGCGCCCTATTCGGTGGCGGCCAAGCCGGCCGGTTCGCCCACCGCGACGACCAGCAATTTGGCGGGGTCGAACAGGCGGGCGGCGACGCGTTTGGCGTCGGCGAGGGTCACTTCGCGCACGCGGCGCTGGCGCTCTTCGAACCAATCGCGCCCGCGCCCGTCGAGGCGGGCCCCCACCATCAGGCGCGCAATGCGCGACGAGCCGTCGAATTGCAGCGGGTACGAGCCGGTCAGGAAATCCTTGGCGCCTTGCAACTCGTCTTCGCTCGGGCCGTCTTTGCCCATCTGCGCCCATTCGGCGCGCACCATGTCGAGGGCGCGCGCGAGCGTGCGATTGTCCGACGAGGTCGAGCCTTGCACGAGGGAAGCCGCGTCGAAAATCGCGAGGCCCGTGCCGATTCCGTAGGTGAGACCCGCGCGCTCGCGCACCGACAGCATGAGCCGCGAATTGAAACCCCCGCCGCCGAGAATGTAGTTCACGACCGTGGCGGCAAACAGATCCGGATCGTCGCGGCCCACGCCCTGCTGGCCGAACAGCGCGTAGGTCTGGCTGCCGGGACGCGGGATCACGAAGGTTTTGCCGGCCCCGCCGATCGAGACCGGCGCGACGGGCACCAGGCGCGCGGCTTGCGGCAGGCCGCCGAACGCGCGGTCGAGAAGCGCACCCAGCTCTTCGGGCGTGGTGTCGCCGACGGCGGCAACCACGAGATTGTCGCGCGCCAGCAGGCGCGCCAATTGCGCGCGCATGTCGGCGGTCGCCAGCGCCTTCACGCTTTCTTGCGTGCCGCGCGTGGGCCGCGCATAGACATGCTCGCCGAACGCCGCACGCGCGAAGGCGCGCCGGGCGAGCGTCTCGGGGCTGGTTTCGTCGCGCGACAGGCTTGCGAGCACGTTGGCGCGCAAACGCTCGACCTGTTCGGCATCGAAGCGCGGCCGGCCGAGCGCTTCGGCCAACAGCGAAATGCCGAGTGCTTTGTCGCGCGACAGAACGCGCAGACTGCCTTGCACCGTATCGAGCCCGGCCGAAAAGCCGAGGGCGATCGACCGGTTCTCGAGCTCGGCCGAAAAGGCCTGCTGGTCGCGTGTACCCGCCCCTTGCGTGAGCATGTCGGCCATCAGGGAAGTGAGACCCTCTTGGCCGGCGGGATCCTGCGCCGAGCCGCCGCGCCACGAAAACTCGATCGCCAACAGCGGCAGCGAATTGTCGCGCACGAGCCAGGCCTCGATGCCGCCCGGGCTGCGCACGGCCTCGATGCGCTGGCCTTGCGCGTGGGCGGCCGAAACGCCGACGCCGAGCAGCAGCATGAATGCGAGGACGAAGCGGCGCATCACGAACCCGGCTTCGGCAGCAGCACCGAGGTGACGTGCGCCTCGTTGCTCAAAATCGCGCGCAAAGCCGCGTTGACCTCGGCCGTGGTCACGGCCGCCAAACGCGTGGGCCAGGATTCGACCCATGCAACGTCGCGGCCCGTGGCGAACGCCGCACCGAAGGCGCGTGCCCCCGCTTGGGCGGAATCGCGCACGAGGATCGCGGAATCCGCGAGGCGCGTTTTGGCTTGTGCGACTTCCGCATCGCTGAAACCGCCCGCAAGCGTATCGCGCAGCACGGCTTCGATCGCGGATTCGAGCGCTGCGATCTCCACGCCGGGGCGCGGGCTTGCCGACACGGTGAAGCTCGTCGGATCGAGCGAGGTGGGGTCGTAGAAAGCGGAAATGCCGGTCGCAAGCGACTTGTCGTGCACAAGCGTGCGCACGAGGCGGCTCGAGGCGGCACCGCCGAGCAATTCGGCCGCCAGATCGAGCGCGTCGGTCCGGTCGCTTCCCACGCCGCCGAAGGCGGCCGCATGCGAGGGTGCGAGCCAGCTGCGCGACCACGAGGGCTGGCGCACGCGCGCATCGCGCAGCTCCACACGCCGCGTGGCAAGCGGCGGCGGCTCCTGCGCGCGCACGCGCTGCGGCACTTCCTTGCGCGGAATGGAGCCGTAGTAGCGCTCGGCCAGCACGCGCACGGCCTCGGCCGAAACGTCGCCCGCGATCACGAGCATCGCGTTGTTGGGCGCGTACCAGCGCGCATACCAATCGAGCGCGTCCTGGCGCGTGAGGCCCTGCATCTCGTGTTCCCAGCCGATGATCGGCCGACCGTAAGGATGGTTCACGAACAAGGCGGCGGAGGTCTGCTCGCGCAGCTTGGCGGCCGGTCGCTGGTCGACGACTTGGCGGCGCTCTTCGACGATCACGTCGCGCTCGGGCGCGACTTCGGCTTCCGACAGCACGAGATTGGCCATGCGGTCGGCTTCGAGCTGCATCACGCTTTCGAGACGGTCGCTGGCGACGTTCTGGAAATAGGCGGTGTAGTCCCAGCCCGTGAAGGCGTTGTCGCGCCCGCCGAGGCGCGCCACGCGGCGGCTGAATTCGCCGGGCGGAACTTCCTTGGTGCCCTTGAACATCAGATGTTCGAGGAAATGCGCAATGCCGGATTTGCCCTGCACCTCGTCGGCCGCACCCGCCTTGTACCAGACCATCTGCACGACGACAGGAGCGCGGCGGTTTTCGACGACGACGACCTGCAGGCCGTTGGCAAGCTCGAAGGTCTTGGGCGAAAACACCTGCGCGTGCGCAGGCCCCGGCACAATCACCGCAGCGCCGAGCAGAAACGCGGCCAACCCCCCGGCAATGCGCCGCATGGCGATCAGAAGATCCCTTCGAGCCAGCCGCGCTTGCGCGTGCGGATCGTCGCGACGTCGCCGTCGTTGGCGCTGCGGCCCGTGGCTTGCGCCTCGCGCAGGCGCTGGTTCTCGCGCGCCGGATCGACGGCCGGCGTCTGCGGATTGCTCGGCTGCCAGAAGATCAGACGGTCGACGAAGGTCTTGTCGGCTTCCGCCAAGCTCTGCGCCTCGCGCTCGATCGTGTCGCGGATCGAAGCGTCGGCGTGGTCGGCACCGGTGCGGCCGAGCAAGGCGCGCTCGCTCGCACTCAGCGACGGGTTGGCCGAGGCGGCACCGCTGCCGGGCGTGCGCTCGGTGCCGAACACGGCCGTGCGCGCAAGATCCTGCGGCGATTGTTCTTGCGGGCGGGCAGCGCCGGGTGCAGGCGGACGCAGGCCGAAATCCGGCGGCAGCGTCAAGGGCGCGCGCGTGACGACGCGGAATTCGTCGGGCACGGCTTTGTCCCAGCCGATGGCTTTGCGCGTGTCGGCGCATGCGCCCAAGCCCAAGGCGGCGACCAGCAGCACGCTGAGGCCCGCGAGTCGCGATTTCGAACGATGATGGTTCATGACTTGGAGTCTAGTACATTTTGACGCCCAAAGAAAGCGTCATAGAACAGGCAAGCAACGCCGATAGTAATCCCCGCATCGGCGATGTTGAAAGCGGGCCAGTGATACCCGAACAGGTGGAAATCGAAGAAGTCGAACACCGCGCCGAAGCGGAACCGATCGACGACATTGCCGATCGCCCCGCCGGTGACGAGCCCCAACGCCAGCACGACCGTGCCGTTCTCGGCATTGCGCAGCCACCACAGCAGGCACGCCACGATTGCCAAGGCAAGGCCTGCAAATAGATAGGCCGAGGCGGACGAGCCCGTGTTGAACATGCCGAAGCTGATGCCGTAGTTCCACACGACGACGAGATTGAAAAACGGCAGCACCTCGACCGACGGCCGGAAGCCGTAGATGAGATATTGCAGCATCGCGTATTTGACCGCCTGGTCGAGCACCAGAACGATCGCCGCCACAATGAGCCCGCGTTTGAGCCGTGCGTGCGGGGTCATGCGGCCACCGCATCGGCACAGCGCAGGCACAAGCCCGCGCGTTTGGTGCCCACCTCGGCCAGCACTTTCCAGCAGCGCTCGCATTTTTGGCCGCCGGCAAGTTCGACCACGACGGCCACGCCGGGCCGATCGGGAAGTGCAAACGCATCGGCAGGTGCCGCATCGATCGCGAAACGATGGCTCGAGACAATGAAGAGTTCGTTCCAGGCATCGGCCGACAGTGTATCGGTAAGGGCGGTGTTATCGACATAGACCGTCGGCGCTGCCTGCAAGGACGAGCCGATTTTCTTCTGCGCGCGCGCGACTTCGAGCGCACCCGTGACCGTGCGGCGCAGATCGCGCAGCTTCGTCCATTTCTCGGCAAGGGCGGCGTCGAGCCACGCCGCATTTTGCTTGGCGAAAAGCTGCAGATGCACCGAGCCCGCCGCTTCGCCGTGGCGCATGCGCCAGGCTTCCTCGGCCGTGAACACGAGCACGGGGGCAAGCCACGTCGCGAGCCGGTCGAACAGAACGGCCATGACGTTGCGCGCGGCACGCCGGCGCAGCGAGCTCTTGGCGTCGCAATAGAGCGCGTCTTTGCGGATGTCGAAATAGAAAGCCGACAGATCGACCGCACAGAAATTGTGGAGCTCGACATAGAACGCCGTGAAGCCGAAACCGGCCACGGCGTCGGCCAGCAGCGCATCGAGGCTCGCAATGCGGTGCAGCACGTAGCGCTCGAGTTCGGGCATGTCGGCGGGTGCGACGGCCTCGACGCCTGCGTCGTAGCCGTCGAGTGCGCCCATCAGATAGCGCAGCGTGTTGCGCAGGCGCCGGTAGGTTTCGGCCTGCTGCTTGAGGATCTCAGGGCCGATGCGCAGATCTTCCGAATAGTCCGACGCCACGACCCAGAGGCGCAGAATATCGGCCCCGTATTGTTCGATGACCTGCTGCGGGGCCGTGACGTTGCCGAGCGACTTCGACATTTTGCGGCCCTGCTCGTCGAGCACGAAACCGTGCGTGAGCACGGCTTCGTAAGGTGCGCGACCGCGGGTACCGCAGGCTTCGAGCAGCGAGGAATGGAACCAGCCGCGATGCTGGTCCGAGCCTTCGAGATAGAGCGAGGCCGGCCATTTGAGATCCCAGCCGGTCTCGGACGCCGGCGGCTCCAGCGTGTAGGCATGGCTCGAGCCGCTGTCGAACCACACGTCGACGACGTCGCGGATCTGCTCGTACGCGTCGGCATCGTAAGCGGGACCCAAAAAGCGCGACGGCGGCGAGGCGTACCACGCATCCGCCCCTTCGGCCTCGAACGCGTCGGCGATGCGCTTGAACACGGCTTCGTCGCGCAAGAGCTGGCCCGATTTTTTGTCGACGAACACGGCGATGGGCACGCCCCAGGCGCGCTGGCGCGAGATGCACCAATCCGGGCGCTGCTCGATCATCGCCTTGATGCGGTTTTTGCCCGAGGCCGGAACCCAGCGCGTGGCCTCGATGGCCGCAAGCGCCTTGGCGCGCAGATCGTTCGCCGCCATCGAGATGAACCATTGCGGCGTGTTGCGGAACAGCAAGGGCGCTTTCGAGCGCCAGGAATGCGGGTAGGAATGCAGCAACGTCCCCGCCGCCACAAGATGGCCCGTGGCGTCGAGGGCCGCGATGACGCTCTTGTTGGCGTCGCCCGATTTGCCGTGCGGCGTGAACACGCGCTTGCCCGCGAACAACGCGACGTGGGGATAGTAGCTGCCGTCGGCCGACACGGTCTGCGGCACTTCCACGCCGTTCTTGAGGCCAAGCTCGTAGTCGTCCTCGCCATGGCCCGGTGCGATATGCACGAAGCCCGTCCCGGCCTCGGTCGTCACGAAATCGCCCGTGAAAACGCGCACGTCGAAATCGTAGTAGCCCTCGCTGGCCTCCACACCTCGCAGCGGATGCGCGCAGACCGTGCCGGCAAGCTCCGCACCCGTCGCACGGTCGTCGAGCGACACGTCGATCTCGGCGATTTTGGCGGCTTCGACGAACTCGGTCGCGAGCGCTTTGGCCACGAGATAGCGCGCCCCCGGCTTCACCTTCGAATCCGCATGCACGGATTTGACGGCGACGAGGTCGTACTCGATCTCGGCGCCCGCCGCGATCGCGCGGTTGCCGGGGATCGTCCACGGCGTGGTCGTCCAGATCACGATCGACGCACCGGCGTGACGCGGGTTCTTCGGCGTCACGATCGGGAAGGCCAAATGGATCGTCGCCGATTTGTGTTCGTGGTACTCGATCTCGGCTTCGGCCAAGGCCGTCTTCTCGACGACCGACCACATCACCGGCTTCGAGCCCCGGAACAGCCCGCCATTCATCGCGAATTTGGCGATCTCGCGCGCGATCTGCGCTTCGGCCTTGTAGGACATGGTCGAGTAGGGATTGGCCCAATCGCCCGCAATGCCCAGGCGTTTGAACTCCGCCTTCTGGATCTCGATCCATTTGGCGGCGAAGTCGCGGCATTCGCGGCGGAACTCGACGATGTCGACCGCGTCCTTGTCTTTGCCTTTGGCGCGGTATTCTTCCTCGATCTTCCATTCGATCGGCAGGCCGTGGCAGTCCCAGCCCGGCACGTAGTCGGCATCCTTGCCCGACATTTGCTGCGTGCGCACGACCACGTCTTTGAGGATCTTGTTGAGCGCGTGGCCGATATGCAGATGCCCGTTGGCGTAGGGCGGGCCGTCATGCAGCACGAATTTCTCGCGGCCCTTCGACGCCTTGCGCAGCTGGCGATAGAGATCGCCCGTTTCCCACGCGGCGAGCGTATCGGGCTCGCGCTTGGGCAGATCGCCGCGCATCGGAAACGCCGTCTGCGGCAAGAAGACGGTGGCTTTGAAATCAGAAGCGGGATTTTGCGGAGCGGACATCGACTTGGTTCCGAATGTTCAGGCCGCGCGCGCGGCGTTCTGATGAAAAGCGAGTTCGACATGCTGCATGCCGACGAAACCGCGGCACGTCCAGGCAATATGCTCGGCCGTGGCGGCGTCGAGACCGTCGCACGCGACCTCGATGGCAAGGGCGTCGCCGCTCGCGCGGGCAGTGAACAGGCTGGCGGCGAGGCCGCGCTTGTCGAACTGCGCCAGCACGCGGGCGGCCATGCCGATCTCGCGGGTGGCGGTCATGGAAAATCGATACGAAACGGGGCTGTCTTCAGGGGCGGGATTGGACATCGGCGCAAAACTCCGGCTGGCACGGCTGAGGGCGAACGAACGCGACCCGGTTCTCGTCGAGAACCGGGCGGTTAATTCGCGCCGCGCGGCGCGTTGCGGGAGCTGCGCACAACATGGCGCGCACTATAGAGCGCCCGCTTCGGGCGTCAACAAATGGCCAATAGGCATAAAATATCCTATATAAGATGTTTGACAGGACGGATTTATTGTTTTATATATGTTCCTGCCTGTCGCGCCACCCTCCTCCGGCAGCGACAGCCCCGCGACGGGCGGCTGATGGCCGGGCTTCCTTCCCCCCGAAAAACGGGCGTGGCGAAGCGCCCAGGCATTCCGGCCCCCGGGCACGCGAAGGGCCCCCGCCCTGTCGGTTCGTTCCTGACCGACAGGGCGGGGTGGCCCCTGTACTTCAACGATTTTTTGGATCAGCCGCGCAAGCTCGCAC
>VYKU01000174.1_pt1 | contig 15514 bp, 10 predicted proteins | sample 5114491 | NCBI WGS metagenome assembly VYKU01 (sample SAMN12291796, study PRJNA351875) | freshwater metagenome | isolation source: freshwater lake | place: USA: Michigan, Gull Lake | collected 2011-07-05 | reverse complement strand
GGCTCATAGCAATCAACCCTCTTAGTCCCTAGGCCGAAGCAACACGACCCAGCGTAGTACCCCCGACCAACGCCTACCTTCCACCGATGCGCATCGCCTCCCTCCTCCCCGCCGCCACCGAGAGCCTCTGCTGCATCGACGCCGCAGACCTCCTCATCGCCCGCTCCCACGAGTGCGACTACCCACCCACCATCACCCACCTGCCCGTCCTGACCAAGCCCCTCATTACCGCCACAACCCCGCACGAGATCGACACGCAAGCCCGCTCAGCCATGGCCGAGCACCAACCCCTCTACACCCTCGACGAGCAACTCCTTGGCGACCTCGCCCCCGACATCATCGTTACACAGGACCTCTGCCACGTCTGCTCGATCGACCTCGCCGCCGTGCAGCGCATCGCCGCGACGCTGCCGAGCAAGCCGCGCGTCATCGCCCTGAACCCGCAGACCTTCGAAGCCGTCCTGGACGACCTGCTCACCCTCGGCCAGGCCATCGGCCGCGAGCCTCAAGCCCTCGCGACGATCACCAATCTCCGCAACCGTGTCTACAACGCGCAGGAGTTTGTCAACCCCTTCGCCGCCGGCGAGTCCGTCGCGATGCTCGAGTGGACCGACCCGATCTTCATCGGCGGGCACTGGACGCCCCAGCTCATCGAGCGTGCCGGGGCCTTGCACCCCCTCAACCCGACGCAGCCGGTCAAAGGTGCCGGCGCCGCCCAAGGCCCCATCGGCATGACCCAACGCCAAGCCGGCAAGAGCATCGCCATCCCGCCCGAGGTCCTCGTCGCCAGCCAACCCGACGCGATCCTCATCGCCCCCTGTGGCCGCTCGCTGGCCCAGGCCCGCAACGACGTGCTCGAACTCTCGAAATCCCCCTGGTGGCCGACACTCAAAGCCGTGCGCACCGGCCGCGTCGTCCTCGCCGACGGCAACCACTTCTTCAACCGCCCCGGCCCCCGCCTCGTCGACGCCCTCGAGTTCCTCGTCGGCTGGCTCCACAACCGCCCAGCACTCATCCCGCCCGGCTTCCTCTGGGAAAAATGGCCCTAACCCCTCGAACTTCGCGCCTCTCGGTGGTGCAGGCTTCCAGCCTGCACGGCTACCAGACTTCACCACAGGGCCACAGGGGGCACAGAGAAAGGCAGATGGCTTGGGTTTGTCTTTTCTACAAAACTCCTGCATCTCTCTTCTCTGTGCCCCCTGCGCCCCTGTGGTGAACGCTCTCTTCCGCACCGGATGAAATCCCGTGCCACAAAGATCCAAACCCTTCACCCTCACCACTACACTCTTCTCCGTGCCGCGCCTCTACCGCATCCAATCCCTCGCCGACCCCACCTTCGCCCCCTTCGCACCCGACTACGCCAACGTCAAAGAGCGCCAGCTTGCCGGGGGCTTCACCGACCCCACCACCGATTCCCCCCTGGGCAAGCTCTACGCCGAGGGGCAGACCGTCCTGCACCAACTCGTCCGCAGCCACCACCGCACGCTCAGCGTTCTGACCACCGAGGCCCGGCTGCCAACCATTCAGCCCGACCTCGACCTGCTCGCGCCAGACGTCCCCGTCTTCATCCTCCCCCAACCCCTCATGGACGGCATCGTCGGCTTCCACATCCACCGCGGCCTGCTCGCCGTTGCCGCCCGCGCACCGGTACCCACGCTCGACACTTTCCTCCACAACATCACCAACCACCCCGGCCCGCTTGTCGTCCTCGAAGACCTGGCCAACCACGACAACGTCGGCGGCATCTTCCGCAACGCCGCCGCCTTTGGTGCCGCAGGCATCCTCTTGGCTGGTACGTGCGCCGATCCCCTCTACCGCAAGTCCATCCGGGTATCCTGCGGGCACGCCCTGCGCCTTCCCTGGACGCGTACTCACCCCCACGCATGGCCCGATGCCCTCGCCACGCTCCATCACGCCGGTTGGTCAACTCTGGCCCTTACCCCCCTGGGCGATCAACCTCTCGACGCCGTGATTCAGACCACCCCGCCCACCCATCGCCTGGCCCTGCTCATCGGTGCCGAGGGGCCTGGCCTGCGGGGGCCGACGATGTCCCGCTGCACCCACGCCGTGCGCCTGCAGATGGCCCCGGGCGTCGACTCCCTCAACGCCTCCGTCGCCGCTGCCATCGCCCTTTATGAACTGAGCAAACAACCTAGCCCCCCCGGGCGCGCCCCCCGGCAGCCGAAGCGTTCGTAAAAAATTCGGCATCCACTCAACCCTGTAATACCCAATCTCCACCACAACGGGCCAAACCAAACCCCCGGCGAACCAATCTCAACCCCGGGCGTCTAAATCTTGGTGTACACTCCCATCGCCGGGCTATCACGGCCGGGGTTGCGGGTCTGCCCATCGCGTGCGCTGCTGTGATCTTCGACCTGAAATTCCAAACGAAGGAACGCTGACATGAAAACTTCTCTGGCTCGCTTCTCTGTGCTGGCGGGCATCGCTCTTTCCTGCCCGGCCTTGGCGCAGAAGTCCGAAGCCGAGTTCGCCCTTAACCAGTCGATCAAGCGCGAGGGTGAAGGTGCCGCACGCCTGGCCGCCAACGCCAGCGAGCTGCTCCCCCCCAAGGCCAAGTGGGCCGACCTGACCGACTGGTCCGGCGGCGAGGCAATCACACCCGAACTCGCCCAGGGCAGGCCCGTGCTCGTCCTGACATGGACGGCCTGGGCCCCGGCCTCGCAGAAGCTCGTCAAGCGCGTCGCCAAGCTCGCCGAGGCCAACAAGGACCTGCTCGTTGTCGCCGTGCACAGCAAGGACAACTTCGACGCGGCTACCAAGTGGGTCACGGAGAACAACGTCAACATCCGCATCGCCCGCGAGGCCGACGGCTCGTTCATCAAGGCCCTGGCCAGCGACCAGGCCCCGGACATCTACCTCATCGACCGTGCCGGGAACCTCCGCTATGCCGACATCGAGAGCGAGAGTATTGACGCCGCCGTTGCCGAGCTCGTCGCCGAGACCAAGGAGGTCGCCGCCTCCAAGCCAGCCGAACGCACGGCCCAGTACAAGCAGTGGCTCGAAGACCGTGCCCGTTCCCAGACCACCGGCAACCAGATTCGCCCCGGCCAGGCTATCAAGGTCCCCTTCGAGAAGCCCGACGCCGGGCAGTATGAAAAAGCACTCTGGATTGAGAAGAACAAGGCCGAGTTCATCCAGGGTGCCAACGACATGCAACTCCAGGCCCTCCCCTTCAACTTCGAGCACGTCCACTGGTTCACCGACAAGCCCGATACCAACGGCAAGATCGTCATCGTCGACTTCTGGGCCACCTGGGCCCCCACAAGCAAACTCACCGCGCCCCTGCTAGACGAGATGCAAAGAAGCTTCCGCTCCGACCTCCAGATCATCGGCATCACCGGCCTGACCGAGTCGCGCGCAACCGTCCAGCGCTGGATGAACGCCAACAAGACCGAGCCGGCACACTGCTACGACAACCAGGAAAAGATCATCAAGGCGATCAACCTCAACACCATCCCAATGGTCGCCATCCTCAGCACCGACGGCATCGTCCGCTGGCAGGGCAACCCCCTCACCCCGGGCTTCCGCCAGATCGTCGAGAGCACGATCAACCAAGACCCCGGCGTCGCCGCACGCCGCAAGGCCGAGAGAGAGTTCATCCGCAAGAGCGACGAGGCCGCCAAGGGCAACGCCGCCAAGGGCAACTGACCCCCCTGGCCACGCATCACAGACTTGCACAAACCCCGGGCCAACCCCGGGGTTTTTTCATGCACGCCCTCCCCCGCCGCACCACTGGCCGTGCTCCCTTGGTTGACTCTCTCTGCCCGATCTAGGATCGTCTTGCCGCCCACACGCACCGCCGAGCACACCCATGACCAACCCCTACGACACCTACACCTCACCGCTGGCCACCCGCAACGCCAGCGCCGACATGCTCGGCCTCTGGTCGGCCCGGCACAAGTTCAACACCTGGCGCAAGATCTGGCTCGCCGTCGCGGAGGCCCAGCACCAGCTCGGCCTGCCGGTAACCAAAGAACAAGTCGAAGAACTCCGCGCCGTCGTCAACCGCCCGGGTGGCATCACCGACGATGAGATCAAGGCCGCCGAGCGGTACGAACGCGACCTCCGCCACGACGTCATGGCCCACGTGCACGCGCTGGGCGACTCGTGCCCGAAGGCCAAGGGGATCATCCACCTGGGGATGACGAGCCAGGATGTGGTGTGTAATGCGGATTTGGTGATTCTCTACGCAGCGAAATCTCTGATAAAGACAAAGGTCATCCGCGCTATGTTGTCTTTAGGGCTCAACGCCAAAGCTCACGCGCAAATACCGACATTGGGCTTTACACACTATCAAACCGCCCAACCCGTCACTGTTGGAAGGCGCTTCGCCAACTGGTCGCAGGATCTTCACACGGTTCATCGAGCACTGAATTCGTCAGATGAAGAGCCAACACAGTTCAAAGGTCTGCGTGGCGCGACTGGAACCCAAGCCTCTTTCCTGGAACTGTTGGGCGGTAGTGGCGAGGCGGTGGACGAACTTGAGGGGCGAGTACTGCTTTCTCTTCTGGGCGAGGATGAACGAAAGGGGTGGGGCGAGACCGATGACGACTCGCTTGCAGCTCATCAGAAACAAATGTCAGATCGCTTGGAGAGAAGTATCAATACCAACCGCTCTTATTGGACAGCTGCTCAACTCGCCGAGCAGGAAGCGTGGTTGGAGAATGTAAAAAGCTGGACGCCCGCTGATCGCCGGCGTTTTCTATATCAAAACGTCAATAGGGCGTGCACGATGGGCATTGTGGGCCAGACCTACCCCCGCGTTTACGACACCTTCATCCTCGCCGACCTCGCCTCCGTTGCCGCCGTCCTGCACAAGATCGCCACCGACATCCGCCTGCTCTGCAACCGCAAGGAACTCGACGAGCCTTTCGAGGATAAGCAGATCGGCTCCAGCGCGATGCCCTACAAGCGCAACCCCATGCGCTGCGAGCGCATCTGCGGCCTTGCGCGCTTCGTCATGAACCTCGTCGGCAACGCCTACGACACCGCCGCCACGCAGTGGCTCGAACGCACGCTCGACGACAGCAGCAACCGCCGGCTCAGCCTCCCCGAGGCCTTCCTCGCCCTCGACGGCGCGCTCGACCTTATGCACAACGTCGCATCGGGCCTCGTCGTCCACGAGGCGATGGTCCGCAAAAACCTCATGGCCGAGCTGCCGTTCATGGCCACCGAGAACATCCTCATGGCCTGCGTCAAGCTCTCTCCAGCAGGGGGCGGCGACCGCCAGCACTACCACGAGCTCATCCGCGCCCACGCCCAGGCCGCCGGCCTGCGCGTCAAGTCCGAGGGCCTCGACAACGACCTGATCGAGCGCCTCAAGGCCGACAAAAACTTCTGGTCCGCCGCGCGTGGCGGGCCCCTCACCGCCGAGCTCGACTTCGACGGCGTCCTGGACCCGATGAAGTACATCGGCCGCAGTGTCGAGCAGACCGAGCGCTTCATCAAAGACGTCGTCGAGCCGCTCCGCACGCAATACGCCGATGCTCTTGCCAAACTCAACCAGAGCTCCCCGCACGTCTGACGCAGCACACAGCACCACCACGCTCTCACTCCCATGACCATGCTCTGCGTCCCCATCCTGGTCGACTCGCCCGAGCAGGGCCTCCGCCTCGCCGCCGAGGCGCGCGACGGCGGGGCCGACCTCGTCGAGCTGCGCTTGGACACCTACTACACCGGCGACGACGATGCCGTGCAAATCCCCGCGATCATCGCGCTGATCAGCCAGTGCCCGCTGCCGGCCATCGCAACTTGCCGGCCCGTCCTTGAAGGTGGGCACTACGGCGGCCCTGACGCCGCACGCATCGCCCTCTACCAGCGCCTCGGCAGCGCGGCCGGCCCGGGCGAAGTGCCGCCACGCTACATCGACTGCGAACTGGCCACCTACACGCGCTCGGCCAGCAGCCGCCAGAGCGTCAATCTCGCCGTCGAGCACCCCGCACAAGCCAGCGGCAACTCCACGGGCCTGATCCTGAGCACGCACAACTTCCAGACCCGCCCGCCCGACCTCATCCGCCAGATCGAGGCGATGCTCAAGGAGCCGGCGACGCGCGTCGTCAAGGTCGCCTACTTCGCGCGCTCGATCCGCGACAACATCGAGCTGCTCGACCTCGCCGCCGAGCTCCGCCGCGAGCACGGCAAGGCGTCGATCATGCTTGGCATGGGCCCCTTCGGCCTGATGAGCCGGGTGCTCGCGCCCAAGTTCGGCGCGCTGCTGACGTTCGCCGCGCTCCGCCGTGATGAGCAGACGGCACCGGGCCAGCCGATCCTGCGTGAACTGACGGAAGATTATCGCTTCAGCGCGATCAGTGAATCGACCAAGGTCTACGGCATCGTCGGCTGGCCCGTCGAGCACGCACTGTCGCCGATGGTGCACAACGCAGGGTTCGAGGCCGTCTCGCACGACGGCGTCTACCTCCCCATGCCGATCGCCGGCGGTGAGGTCGGCAGTTACGAATCCTTCAAGGGGACGCTCCTGGACTTCATCGAGCACGCCTCGCTCGACTTTGCCGGCTGCTCGGTAACGATCCCGCACAAGGAGAACCTCGTCGCGCTCGCCCGCGAGATGACCGAGGCCGGGGACACGCGCTGGCACCTCGACCGCCTCAGCCAAGCGTGCAACGCGGCCAACACGCTCACCGTGCGGCGCGACGCCCGCGGCGCGGCGGTGCGTTTGGAGGTGACCAACACCGATGGCCCGGGCTTCATAAGCGCGCTGATCCCCGCCGTCGGCGAGGTCGCCGGGCGGGATGTCGTCATCCTCGGCGCCGGGGGCACGGCCCGCGCGATTGCCGCCGCGCTCTTGCTTGAGGGCGCACGCGTCTGGATCATCAACCGCACGCCGGCCCGCGCCGATGAACTGGCCGCGTCGCTCGACGCGGCGCTCGGGGGCGGCCGGCCGATTGCACGCGCCGACGTATCGGCCCTGGCCCGCCTCGCGCCCGCGGCGGTCGTCAACTGCACCAGCCTGGGGATGCGCGGCGGCCCAGGGCCTGACCGCTGCCCGCTCGATGAGCAGGTGCTCCCCACGCTGCCGAGCAAGTGCGTCATCACCGACTGCGTGTATCGCCCGGTGCAGACGCCGCTGCTGCGTGCGGCGATGGCTGTTGGCCTGCCGACGCTCGACGGTGTGGGGATGTTCGTCGAGCAGGCGGCGTTGCAGTTTGCCCAATGGACTGGAACGCCCGCGCCGCGCAGGTTGTTCGAGCGCACGGTGCGTGAGATCGCGGGTTGATGGTCGCCGGGTGCAACGCAATGGAGTTCTACGTTTTTGCGCGGGGTCGCAATCCGCACGGCGGTGCCTAGACGCCCGGCTGCCGCGTTTGAGTTTTTGGAGGCCCTAGAGGTCCACCCGACCCCGCCGAACGCTTGCTGATGGATCGTGGTGCATCTCCAGTTTTGAGCGCACTCTTGTGGAGTTGTGCGAGTGGTTGCGTGTGTGCTTGTCCAAGCGTTTGGCTACGCTGTTGCCTATGGCCAAGCGATCCAAGCCCGTTGCCAAGAAGGCCCGGCAAAAGCGTGCGAGCAAGCCTGCTGGGAAGGTGGCGGGTGTTCCTGTTCGCGCCGGCGCGGCGCGTGTGCGCACGATCACCATCGGCACGCGTGGCACGCCGGGCGAGCGGTACGAGGTGCGGATCGGCGCGGGGACCATCGCGCACGCCGTCGATGGGGTGCTGGAGACTCGGCACGGTGCGCTGTTGGTGATCGATGCGGGCGTGCCGCGCGCGTTGATCGAGCCGTTGCTGCGCGCGCTGGACCGGGCGCAGGTGCGTTGGGGTGTGCGAGTTGTCGAGGCGAGCGAGGGTGGCAAGAGCCTTTTGACGCTTGAGTCGATCCTGGTTGAGGCGGCCCGGCTGCGGCTGGAGCGGCGCGATGCGATCATCGGCGTGGGGGGCGGGATTGTTACGGACCTGGCCGGGTTTGCCGCGGCGGTCTATCGGCGCGGCGTGCGCGTCGTGCAGTGCCCGACGACGCTGCTGGCGATGGTCGATGCGGCGGTTGGTGGCAAAACCGCGGCGAACCTGGTGGTGCCCGATTCGGCGGGCAAACCCAGGGTGCTTAAGAACTTGGTCGGGGCGTTCCACCAGCCGGCGCGGGTGCAGATTGATACCGACGCGCTCGCCTCGCTGCCCGCGCGCGAGTTGCGGGCCGGGCTGGCCGAGTGCATCAAGCACGGCCTGCTCGGCGGAGGGTTGCAGGACGCGGGGCTGCTGGACTGGACGGAGAAGAACGCCGGGCGGATTCTGAGCCTTGATGGTGGCGTGCTGGCCGAGTTGATCGCGCGGAATGTTGCGCTCAAGGCGCGCGTTGTGGGGCGCGATGAGCGCGAAAACTCGACCAAGCGCGACGGCGGGAGGATGATGCTGAACCTGGGGCACACCTTCGCGCACGCGATTGAGACGCTGGGCGGGCTGGCGTGGCGCGATGGGACGGGGCGGCTAGTTACCGGCGCGCTCAAGCATGGCGAGGCCGTGGGGCTGGGGCTGCTGGCGGCGGCGCGCGTGAGCGTTGCGCTCGGGTTGTGTGAGAAGACGCTGGCGGGGCGCGTGGGTGGGTTGCTGTCGGCGGTCGGGCTGCCGACGGTGCTGGAGTCGATGCCGCCGGGGGTGCAGATTTTGGAGCGGATGCGGGAGGATAAGAAGACCGAGGGTGGGCGCGTGCGTCTGGTGCTGCCGGTGAGGGGTGGAAGGGTGCGCGTGCGGGATGATGTGCCGGAGCGGGAGGTTTTGTTGGGGATTGGGGGGTGGGGGGTGGGTGCAGATCATTAGTTATGTTGTGGAGGGTTGTGTGGATTGGTTAGGGCCCCAGCGGGGCCGTGGGGTGTAGCCACGGGTGGAGCGACACCCTGCGAATGCCGGGCTGAGCGGAACCCGTGGGAACCGGGTTCGTATTTTCTTTATGCCCCGGAGGGGCAGAGGAGTAAGACGGCCGTCTATGGCGAGCGCGAGGTTCCACTCCCTTCCTCCTCCGCCCCTGCCGGGGCGGTGCGGGTTAGTTGACGCTGCCCACGGGTTGCGCGAGGCCTAGATGGCCTCGCTTCACCCGTGGCTACATTCCTTGGCCCCGTTGGGGCCGGGGCGTTGGCGCCGTAGAGGTTGGCGAGGGTTTGGGTACCCCCACGCTCCGCGTGGGGTGAAGGGCCCGACCCCACGCGGAGCGTGGGGGTACCCGAGGCGGCCTCGCTTTGCTCGTGGCTAGATTCCTTGGCCCCGATGGGGCCGGGGCGTCGGCGTTGTAGAGGTTGGCGAGGGTTTGGGTACCCCCACGCTCCGCGTGGGGTGAAAGGCCTGACCCCACGCGGAGCGTGGGGGTACCCGAGGCGGCATCGCTTTGCTCGTGGCTAGATTCCTTGGCCCCGATGGGGCCGGGGCGTCGGCGTTGTAGAGGTTGGCCAGGGTTTGGGGCCTCTGGGTACCCCGATGCTCTGCGTTGGGTGAAGGGCCGGACCCCACGCGGAGCGTGGGGGTACCCGAGGCGGCATCGCTTTGCCCGTGGCTAGGTTCATTGGTCCTGTTGGAGCCGGGGCACTATGCGGATGGTGCTGGAGGCGGGGGGCTGTGTTTTGGGTGGGATGAACCCCACCCCAGCCCCTCCCCTCGGGGGAGGGGTTGAGATGCTTATGGGAATGTAAGATTTCTTGGGCCGAAGTGGGTGCCGAGTTTTTGTTTGGCGAGGTCGAGGGTTTGCTCGGCTAGGGCGTTAGCTTTGGTGAGGCCTTGTCGGATGACGGCGGTGGCGGTGGCGTCGCCGGTGGGGCCTTCGAGTTTGGCTCGGCGTTGGCGCATGGGTTCGAGTAGGTTGTTGAGGGCGTTGCCGAGCTCGGCTTTGATGTGGCCGTGCATGACGTTGGTGTCGGCGGCATAGGTGGCGCGGATTTCTTTGGCGCGCTGCTCGGGGAGGAAGGCGTCGCAGTATTGCAGGATGACGTGCGATTGGGGGACGAGGTTGGTTGATGCGTCGGGCTGGACGGTGATTTTGTTAAGTTTTTTCTGAACGGTCTTGGCGTCGTCGGTGAGGAAGATGGCGTTGCCGAGGCTTTTGCTCATTTTGTTGACGCCGTCGAGGCCTGGCAGGCGTGCGACGCGGCCGATTTTGGCTTTGGGGATGGGGAAGAGTCCGCCGTGGGCGGTGTGCTCGTCGGGGGGGATGCGGTTGTTGACGCCGCAGTAGAGTTGGTTGAACTTGCCGGCGACGTCGCGGCACATTTCGATGTGTGCTTCTTGGTCTTCGCCGACGGGGACGAGTTCGGGTCGGAAGGCGAGGATGTCAGCGCACTGGCCGACGGCGTACATGGGGAAGCCGAAGGGGTAGGAGTCGCCGAGGCCTTTGGTGTCGATCTCGGTTTTGAGGGTGGGGTTGCGCATGACCTTGTTGAAGGGGATGAGCATGGCGAAGAAGAATGTAAGTTCGGCGATAGCGGGGACTTCGCTCTGTAGGACGAAGGTGGAGCGTTCGGGGTCGAGGCCGACGGCGAGCCAGTCTTTGATTATGCCGAGGGTGTTGGCGCGGATGTCGGCTGGTCGTTCGGCGAGCGTGGTGAAGGCGTGTACGTTGGCGATGAGGAAGTAGCAGTCGTAGTGGTCTTGGAAGTGGAGGCGGTTTTCGAGGCTGCCGACGTAGTGGCCGAGGTGGAGGCCTGTGGAGGTGGGGGTGTCGCCGGTGAGGAGGCGTGGGCGTGTGGGGTTGGGCATAGGGGCGAGGGTAGCGGGTGGGGGTGGGTGGTGGGGGTTTGAGCTTTGCTGGAAAGGGAGTTCACCACAGGGGCACAGGGGTGCAGGGGATACAGGAGTGGGGTAGGGAGCGGGCCATGCTGGCTATTGATTGCTTGGTGGCAGTGTGCTGTTGTGGTGGTAGCTGTTTGCTGTGCAGGCTGGAAGCCTGCACAGCCGGGAGCTGAACCCCGTGCCCCTCGTCACCAGAACGTTCCGGGTGAGGGGTTCGAGACAACATATAGAGGTGATGGGGGTCAGGGGTTGGTGGGTTGGTCTTCAGGTTCGGTGTCGTCGGGTGGGTTGGAGCTTTGGGTGAATTTGTGCTTCTCGCGTTCTCGCCAGGGGATGCCACGGAGTTCGGAGAGGGGCTTGGATTTATCTTCCCGGAAGTCCCTCATGCGTATGGGGACGTTTTCAAGGACTACCTCGGCGTTGTAGAACCAGGTCATGCCGGGTTCGTCTTCAGCCAGTTCGAAAAGGGGCTTGAAGCGGACAGAGGCGGTTGTGGCTTTGGGCAGGCGGAGCAGCTCGGTCTCTCCACCAAAGCGGGTCATGCCCGGCTTGTGCATCTCTTCGTCTATCGGGTCGAGGTACTGGCCGGCGACGACTGAGCCGACCGTATAGGAAGTGCCTTCGATCTCGACTTCTACAAGGAATGCCGCGCCGTCGGGGATTCTGTTGATCGGGCCTCTCGGGGTCATTGGTTGAAGCCCGCTCCCGAGGCGGAGATCGATGTAGACGTCTTGTCCGTCATTACCTCCTGGCTTTGGTGTGTACCCGGTGAAGCTTATCTCGACCGTGCCTGGGTGCAGGGCTTTTCGGAATGCTTCCAGCTCGGCCCCGGTCAGCGTTCGTGGCTGGATGACTTCGTACGGGCTATCGACGATCTGAATCGGCATCGAGAGCACGAGGTTTTTAACCGACTTGTACAGATTGCTGCTTTGTTGAGACCCGAACGCTGTGTCCTGCAGATCCACATCAACGGTGAGTGTTGCCGGGCCCAGCGGGGTATCGCTCCTGACCCTTGTGCTGACGATGACTACCCCGCCGTTGGGGGCGTCGGTTCGTGAGGCGTTAGCGGGGCCGCCGAGTTGTCTGCTGAGCGTCCACGAGCCTGAATTCTGTAGTGGCGTCGGCCCTGGCCATGTGGGTTCTTCAAACATCAATAGGTTGTGTTTACGGGTAGTAGACTGCGGTTTGCCATTGATGCGCCAGTTGCGGAACATGAAATCCGAGGCGACAAATTCGTTCGTTGCAAGGCGCGGCGAGCCGGGGGTGATCTCGACCATGGCATTGCGTCCGCGTGCGGCCGAGGGGCGTGCTTTTATTGTTGGTTTGACGGCGTTGTCGAGGACCTGCCTGCTCTGCTCGGGTGTGAGCAGGGCGTTGAGGTTAACGCGTTCGAGGAGGTCGGCCCATGGTCGCGTCCACGGGCGGTTAGCGTCGGCCTGATAGGCGAGGACGAGGGCGACGGCGCGTTTGGACTGCTCTGCGTCGAGGGATTTTTTGAGGAGGCGGTCGGTGAGTTCGGCGGCGGCTTCGTCGGCGCGGGTTTGGGTGCCGAGGTTGGCCATGAGTTCGAGGCCGCGGAGGGGGAGGTGCTTGGCGATGGGGGTGCCGGTGATGGCGGCGTAGGTGAAGAGGCCCAGCGGGGCGGCGGCGATGAGGACGAGGGCGAGGCCCGTGGCGATGAGGATGGGTTGGCGGACGCGGACGCCTTGGCGGACGGGTTTTTGGCCGTGGGTGCGGGCGAGGCCTGCGCCGCATTCGGGGCAGGTGACGGCGCCGGGGTAGACGCCGACGAGGTCGAAGCCGCACCAGGTGCACTGGGGGTGGTTGTTGATTTTGCGGCCGCGTCGGCCGAGGAGGATGAGGAGGACGCCGAGGATGAGGAGGGTGAGGAAGGTGAGGACGATCGAGGTGCTCATGGTGGAGGGTATGTTGGTGGGGGATTTAAGAAGGATGTTGGGGGGTGTGGAGAGCGGGCCGGAGGCCCGCTCGGCCGGGGCAGGTGATGTGAGTGTTCGTAAGGGGTGGGGGTGTGTGGGTTGCAGGTGCGGGTGGTTTTTCTTGCAACCTTGGTGTTGGGTATGCGTCTATATGGGCATGAGACATGCGAGCACAGCGTCGGCTGAGCCGGTTGATAGCACGGGTGCGGGCCGGGGTGCTACGCCTCGGCTGCCGATGTCGTTGTTGAGCCGTGTGGATGTTGCGACGCCGTGCCGGGCGGATTGGGAGTCGATGAGCGGCGATGACAAGAAGCGGTTTTGTTCGCTGTGCAAGCTGCACGTGCACAACCTCAGTGCGATGAGCGAGGGGGAGGCGGAGGCGTTTGTGCGGCAGGCGGAGGTGGAGAGGGCGGGTGGTGGAAGGGTGTGCGTGCGGTTTTATCGCCGGGCTGATGGGACGGTTCTGACGCAGGACTGCCCGGTGGGTGTGGCGGCGCGTGTACGCCGGCGTGTGGTGGCGGTGCGGGGGGCGTTGGTGGCGCTGGTGGCGATGGTTGGGGGTGGGGCGGTTGTGGGTCGGAGCGGGGCATTGGAATCTCAGGATCAATTGGCCTGGGATCGCCCGTTTTCTACTATCCGGCAGTTGTTGTTTGGAGATTCACTGGGTTGCAGGGTTGTGATGGGTAGTTACTCGAGGCCGCCACGCAACTTCTTTGACGTGCCCGACCCCGTCGATGAACCCGTGGTTGTGCCCGAGGAGTCGGGTGGCGAGCGATGATCGGCTTGGCTATTGGTATTGTGAGCGTGTGGGGGACGGTTGGCTTGTGGATGTTTGCTAACCGATTATCTGATTACGGATTTGGTCATTACTTTGTCTTAACCACCAGTATCACGCTCGCGGTGGTGCTTTGTGCGCCGATAGCATCGCTTGTTGTGGCCTGGGTGATCCGGGCACGGCGGGAGGTTGCTGTGCTGACTGGAGCTCGGCGTGTGCAGGTCGGTGCTGTGCTTTGGGGGGTTGTGATTGGGTTGATCGGGGTGGTCTTGGTGTCGGGTGTGTTGATCTTTTGCGACGACATCCTTCAGGAGACGCTCGCGCTGGTCGCTTGCGGCGGCGTGTCGTCGTTTGTCCTGCTGCCTGCGCGGCGTCGGCAGCCTTGGGCTTGTCGGGAGTGTGGGTATGACCTTCGGGCAACGCTGGGGCGTGTGCCGTGCCCGGAGTGTGGACGGGTGGTGGAGGTCTCCGGGGATCGGAGGTAGGGGTGGGGGGTGAAGAACAGACCAACCCCACCCCTGCCCCTCCCCTCGGGGGAGGGGTTCAGAAGAGATGCAATCACACCCGTGTGGTTCACCTCGGGGGAGGGGGTGTTAGTTTGCTGCGCCGATGGTGATGCCGACGGGGATGGAGGAGCGTTTGACGCGGTTGGCGAACTCGTCGGGGTATTTGTTCATGATGGTTCGGATGGCCCAGTTGTTGCCGTCGGCGAGGCCGCAGATGGTGGTGCCTGGCATGGTGCCCATGCTGGTGGCGATTTCGAGTGCGAGGTCGAGGTCTTTGGATCGGCCCTGGCCTGCTTCGATGCGTGTGAGGAGTTGGTAGAGCCAGCCGGAGCCTTCGCGGCAGGGCGTGCACTGGCCGCAGGACTCGTGCTTGTAGAAGCGAGCGATGTTGCGTGCGACGGCGACCATGTCGGTATCTTCGTCGAAGATGGTTGGGCAGGCGGTCCCGAGGCCGAGGACGTTGTATTTGCGGCCGATGTCAAAGTCCATCTCGGCGTCGATCTGGTCAGGGCCGAGGACGCCCATGCTGATGCCGCCTGCGATGGCGCCCTTGTATTTTTTGCCGTTGCGTATGCCGTTGCAGTAGTCTTTGGACTCGATGAGCGTGCGGAGCGGGATGCCGAGGTCGCACTCGTAGACGCCTGGGCGGTTGACGTGGCCGCTGACGCCCATGAGTTTGGTGCCCCAGCTGGGTGGAGCGCCTTGGAAGGAGGAGTTGCACCCTTGCTTGGCGAACCACTCGGGGCCGTTTTCAACGACGCTTGGGATGTGTGCGAGTGTTTCGACGTTGTTGATGATGGTGGGCTTGCCGAAGAGGCCTTTGATGGCGGGGAAGGGTGGTTTGTTGCGTGGCCAGCCGCGTTTGCCCTCGATGGATTCGAGGAGGCCGGTTTCTTCGCCGCAGATGTATGCGCCTGCACCGCGGTGGAGGTAGAGGTCGACGCGCCAGGGCTGGTTTCGGTTTTTGGTGGTTGCGCCGTTGAAGAGGCCGTTGCCGCCGAGGATGCCGTGGTCATAGGCCTGTCGGATGGCGAGTTCCATGACCTTGGCCTGGTGGTGGTATTCGCCGCGGATGTAGAAGTATGCGACGGGGACTCGGCAGGCGTAGCAGGCGAGGAGGATGCCCTCGATAACGAGGTGGGGGTCGTAGTCGCAGAGGAGGCGGTCTTTGAAGGATGCGGGTTCGCTCTCATCGGCGTTGACGGCGAGGTAGCGCATGCCGCCGTCGCCTTGGGCGTCGGGCTTGGGGAGGAAGGACCACTTTGTGCCTGCGGGGAAGCCTGCGCCGCCACGGCCGCGGACGTTGGCTTTTTTGACGAGTTCGACGAGTTCGTCGGGGGTGTAGGTCTCGATGGCTTTGCGGAGTGCGCCGTAGCCTGGGAGGGTGCCGGCTGCGGTGGAGATGCCGAGCTGGGCGGGTGCTTTGAGGTAGTCGTCGATCCAGATGGTTCGGCGGTCTTTGGGGTTGCCGAAGGGGGCGCATGGGATTCGGCGTGTGAGGATGGGGTAGTCGGTGGTGCGTGTCCAGGGCATGGTGAGTGATGTTACGCG
>VYKU01000173.1_pt1 | contig 15546 bp, 10 predicted proteins | sample 5114491 | NCBI WGS metagenome assembly VYKU01 (sample SAMN12291796, study PRJNA351875) | freshwater metagenome | isolation source: freshwater lake | place: USA: Michigan, Gull Lake | collected 2011-07-05 | reverse complement strand
AGCACCCCCGGCAGCGCCCACACTGGCAGCAGCGTCGCCGGCACCAGCAACGCCGAGGTCGCCACGATCGTCAGCCCCGTCCAACGACCCGTCGCGTCGTACCAACTGAGCATCCGGTGCCCACCCGCGGCGTAATCATCCTTGTACATCCACGCGATCGCAAAGAAATGCGGCAACTGCCACACAAACATCAACGCAAACAGCGACCACCCACCGCCGAGCATCAACGGCTCATACCACACCCGCATCGCAGGCGTGCCGACACCCAACGCCGCACACCACCCAATCATCGGCGGCAACGCCCCAGGCACCGCACCAATGAGCGTGTTGATCGGCGTAACCGGCTTGCTCGGCGTGTAGACCAGCACATAGATCAATATCGTCGCCAGCGACACCAGCGCCGCCGCCGGCCCGCACAACGCCAGCAACAACCCGACGCCCACCACCGAGCAGAGCACCCCCGCCCCAAACGCCGCCCCGCTCGTCAGCCGGCCCATCGGCAGCGGCCGACTCGCCGTGCGCGGCATGAGGGCATCGCGGGCACGCTCCCACCACTGGTTCAACGCATTGGCCCCCGCCGCTGACGCCGCCGTGCCGATCAGGCAACCCGCCCCGACCACCGCAACCTCCCCCCACGCAAACCCACGCCCAAACACCCCGAGCACAAAGCCCACCCCAGCCGTCATCGTTACCAGTTTGGTTATCCTCGGCTTGGCCAGCTCCACGAGCGCCTGCACAAACTCACCGTGCGTCCGCACAGGCCCCCCCAGCGGCCCAGGCCCAGGCCTAGGCCCAGGCACGGGCACAGCCACGGCAAGGGCTTGCTCGCGGGCATCACTCTCAAGCACGGACATGCACAAGCATAGGTTCCGCCGGCCGGCGGGTGAAAAACCCCCCGCCTCACCGCCCCCCGCTCACGCCACCCATCTTCTTTAGGCGCATCTGCAGGTCGTCCGGGTTGGGCGAGACGTCCAGGGCCGTGCGCACGTGCACCATCTCCTGCTCCACCAGCTCCATCAAGGCGTGGTTGAAGTCCTTCATCCCCTGCTGCCTCGCCTCGGCACCCTTGAGATACTCGCGCAGCTCACCCTCACGCGCCTCAAGAATGAACTTCTGCACGATCGGGTTGTTGATCAGAATCTCCACCGCCGGGATACGCGCGATGTTCTCGTGCAGCGTCGGCAGCAACTTCTGGTACACAAACGCCCGCATCTGATACCCGAGCATCTTGCGAATCCCCTCGACCTCCTCGGCCTCAAACAACCCATAGATTCGGCTGAACGTCTGCGTCGTGCTGCTGGCGTGGATCGTCCCGTAGACAAGGTGCCCCGTCTCAGCCGCGTGCAACGCCGCCTCGAACGTCTCCTTGTCGCGCATCTCACCGATGAGCACCACGTCGGGGTTCTCACGAACCAACGCCCTCAACGCGATCTTAAAGTCCGTTACGTCGATGCCGATCTCACGCTGGTTGATCGTCGCCTTCTTGTCCGTCAACAGATACTCGATCGGGTCCTCGATCGTAACGATGTGTACCGCCTTGCGCTCGTTGACGTAGTCGAGCATCGCCGCGATCGTCGTCGTCTTGCCCGAGCCGGTAACACCCGACAGCAACACCATCCCCTGCGGCTGCAACGCAATCTCACCCATGCTCGGCGGCAGGTACAGGTCCTCAAACCTCCTGATCTTGCTCGTGATCAACCGCGCTGCCATCGACAACTTCCCACGCGCCTGAAACAGGTTCACGCGGAAACGCGTACCCGCGTCGTAGTCATACGCAAAGTCCGCCGAACCGTTGCTCCGCAGGTCGTTCATCAACTCCTCGCTGAGGATGTGCCTGGCGATATCCATGAACTCCTCACCCGAGACCGGCGTGGTGTCCAGCGGCTTGAGCGCGCCGCGGATACGCAGCTTCGGGGCCATCCCCGACTTCATGATCAGGTCCGACGCGCCCAACTTGATACACGCCTCAAGAAACTTCCCAAACCGCGTCTCGTTGGGGTCGTGCTTGCGGTCGGGGTCCAGCGTCGTGTGCTTCGGGGCGGCTGAGTCGTGCTTGTGGGACATCTACGTGCTCCAATATGCTCTGGCTAAGCGCTCTACAAAACGCCCCGCCTGATTGCGTCTACAAAAATGCCGAATACATGATAAGGTGCCTTGCCCACGCAGGCCAAAAACCAAGCCAACGCCGGGCAACCACTACCGATCCGCACCAGGCGGCTGCCCGGTTCCACTACCCCCCCCCAGGCGGTTGCTGATCCCCCGGCGGCTGCTTCCCCTCTGGAGGTTGGCCGGCCAGGGGGGGCTGATTCCGGTCGATCGGCCTGTGCAAATCGTCCCCCCGGAACTCACTGCGCGGAACCAGCTTCTGCATCCGCTTCTTCTCCCGCTCCTCCTCCGTCATCGGCCGCCGATTCTGGCCCGATTGCTGGCCCTGCTGCTGCACAGGATTCGCTCCCCGCTTCTGGTTCTGCCCTTGGCCCCGACCCTGCTCGCGCCCCGATTCATCCTTGTTCCTCGGCTTTGCCTGCGGCGACGCCGGCCCCGCCGGCAACATCGTCAGGTTTTCGATCGGATACGCACCATCCTCCCCCGTTGCGTCCAGCCGCACCAGCACCAACTGCGTCAAGATCTGCGTATCAATCACAATCCCCGGCCCATCGGGCGTCTGCACGGGCACCTTCTTCTTGGGCAGGTTCTTCTTGAGCTCCTCGTACGTCGTGTCCTCGTACCGCAAGCAGCACATCAGCCGGCCGCAACGACCGCTGATCTTCAGCGGGTCCAGCGTCGCCTTCTGCGTCTTGGCGCTCTTCATGCTCACGGGCTTGAGCACCTTGAGAAACTGCCTGCAGCAGCAGTGCTGCCCGCACCGCTCATAGTCCCCCGTCAGCCTCGCCTCGTCGCGTGCGCCCACCTGGTGCATCTCCACCCGCGCGTGCAGGTCGTGGGCCAGCTCCATCACCAACGCGCGAAAATCGACCCGCTCCTCAGACAGAAAGTGCACCACCAACCTCTCCCCGCCCAGCACCGCCTCAACATCGACGATCTTGATATTCCCCGGCCCCACCCGCTGCTGCGCTCGCCGGGCCGCGGCGACCCACTGCGGCCTCTTGGCCTCCAGCGCCGCCGCCTGGTTCATGTCATCGACCGTTGCCACCCGCAAGATGCGCCCGTCGGTATAGAACGGATAGTCCCGCCCCCCGGAGTTCTCAAAGTACCGCAGCATCTCCTGCCTCGAAACGCTCTTGCCGCACCCGCTGTTCGGGCACGTCGTCGTGAGCATCTCGACGAGCTCGGTCCCCCGGTGCGTCCGCGCAACAAGCTTGCTCCCGCACCCGGGCTTGGCCTGCCCGTCGTACGGGTACTCCCCGAGCATGCGCATCGCCCCGAAGCGCACGACGATCGTCTTGGGTGGTTGCAACGCCTCATAGGCCTTGCGGTCGGCTTCCAGATCGGCCTCAAACTGCGGCAAAGGAAAGATGGACATCGGTTCTCGCGGGTGGTCTGATCGTTGGTGTGAAGATGTGAAGAGTTGGTACGTCCGTCGGCAAAGTCGCTCTCAGGGAGGTGTGTTGCTCGCCCCCGTGTCCGCCGGGCCCGCCCCCGGGGCCGTGTGCACCTCCTCTAGCGCAGGCGCAGTGGTGCGGTGCGCCAACCCGCGCAGGCCCGGCACCTTTGGGATCGCCGGGGTGTTGTTCTCCCCGCGATGACGGGTCGCCTCCTCCCACTGCTCCCAGACCTTCCGGTCTGAATAAAGCAGCCACGGCGTGTGGATGCACCGCGTGATCAAGATCGCCGTAAGGTATGAAGGCAACGCCGTCCACTCCACACGCACACCCTCGTGCAGCAGCCACCACTGCATCCCCCAGGCAATAAAATAGAGTATCGGCGACAAGCAAAGACGCTGAAACTGGATAATCGTCGCGTCCTTGGCAAACGAGATCGGCGGCGGCGCCGCGTCCATCACACGGTCGGCCGCGTTGACCATACGACCGGCCTTCTTCCACTTCGCCGGCCAGTGGGTCGCCAGCCAGTGCAGCCCCACCACCAGCACCACGTCAAAGATCATGTCGATCACAAAGGTCAGACCGATCACAAACCACTTGTGCATCCCCTCAAGCAGGTGCCAACTGTTCAGCAGCCGCAGAACACCCGTCGTCAGAACGATCGCAAACAGACCCGCCAACACGATGTTGACGTTCACATTCACAATCCGGCGGGCATATTGGCGGGCACACCACGACAGCATCTCCCCGAGTCTAGTGGCCCCACCACCACCGCATCACAAGACCCTCATACCCCCCCAACAACCCCTTGGAGTAAGGGTATCTGGTAAAAGTTATCCACACGCGACCCAAACCTTGACATCCGTTCGGACTCTGGTATACTCTAAACATGTCAGGCCAACGCCCGGCGCGTCCCTGACCAGGTTTTTCTCCTCCGCATGTGCCGAGGGGGCCTGATTCGCCGGTACCCGAAGCGCCTGCTTTGGAAGAATGTTCTCGGCCCTGCCCGTGTGCAGCAACAAGGTGACCCCGCACCTGAATCTGCGCCCGCGTCAACCGGCTCGTTCTTCCCCCGCAGCCACGCCCGGCAAGTTTGAGAAAGGCTCTGTCATGTCCCGTACCCCCGCTTCGAATGGTTCCTCCCCCGCCCCGTCCACTTCCTCCGGTCCCGCCGGGCTTAAGCCCAAGGCACCCGTCGAGGTCAAGGCCGACGCAGGCAAACCAGGCTCAACAGCAACTTCCTCCCCCGCCGGCACCGCCGCCGCGGCCGGCACCTTCACACCCACCAAGCCCAGCCAGGCCGCTGCGACCACCCCCGTGAGCAAGGAAAAGCTCCAGGCCCTTTCGATCGCCGTCGGGCAGATCGAAAAGACCTTCGGCAAAGGCTCCATCATGAAGCTCGACGAGAAGGCCTATCTGGCCATCCCGGGCTTCAGCACAGGCACCATCTCCCTCGACCTCGCCCTCGGCGGCAAAGGCATCCCACGCGGGCGGATCATCGAGATCTTCGGCCCCGAATCCTCCGGCAAAACCACCCTCGCACTCACCGTCGCCGCCAACGCCCAACGCGAAGGGGGGGTCGCCGCCTTCATCGATGCCGAGCACGCACTCGACCCCTCCTGGGCACGCCGGCTCGGCGTCAACATCGACAACCTCCTCGTCAGCCAGCCCGACAGCGGCGAGCAGGCACTGGAAATCTGCGAGCTGCTCGTACGCTCCAACGCCGTCGACCTCATCATCGTCGACTCCGTTGCCGCGCTGATCCCCAAGGCCGAGATCGAAGGTGAGATGGGCGAGGCCGTCGTCGGCCTGCACGCACGCCTGATGAGCCAGGCGATGCGCAAGCTCACCGGCGTCATCGCTCGCACCAACTGCACCGTCATCTTCATCAACCAAATCCGCGAAAAAATCGGCGTCATGTACGGCTCGCCCGAGACCACCACCGGCGGCCGCGCCCTCAAGTTCTACGCCAGCGTCCGCATCGACATCCGACGCATCGGCGCCATCAAAGAAGGTGAAGAAACCGTCGGCAACCGCACACGCGCCAAGGTCGTCAAAAACAAAGTCGCTCCACCCTTCCGCGAGGCCGAGTTTGACATCATGTTCAACGAAGGAATCAGCGGCAGCGGAGACCTCATCGACCTGGCCGTCGAAGCCGGCGTCGTCGACAAGTCCGGCGCGTGGTACACCTACGGCGACATGAAACTCGGCCAAGGCCGCGAGAACGCCAAACGCGTCATCAAAGACAACGGCGACCTCTTCAAGGAAATCCGCAACAAAACCCTCGCCGCACGCCTCGCCGAGGCCGCCAAAAACGCCAAAGGCAGCATCCCCATCGCCCCGAGCGCCGACAACGACAGCGAAGACTAAAAACCCCTCACCCAGAACGTTCTGACAGGCAAGGGCAGAGGTGCAATTGGTCAACTGACCAAACGGCACATCACCCCTGCACTATTTGACCAATTGACCACCTGACCATTTGACCAGTTCCCCACCCGCGCGGCCTCTGTGCGGGTTTTTTTCATCCACACCGCGACAACATACACCAAACTACGAAAAAATATCCCCAAACTACGCACAAAATGCGCGATCAATCGAACAGCAAACCTCCCCCGGTCGAATCTACCCGGCATTATACTCTAGATTCTCTAGAGAATGTTCGTAACCACCTAACAGTTTGATTATCCGGGAGTCTTGCAGATGTCCATTACGCGCTGCCGTCTTTCACCCCGCCGTGCACTCACCACCGCCGCGTGGGCCTTAGCCTGCGCCTGCGGCACCACGGCCATGGCCGAGCCGAAGCTCGTGGTGACCAGCCTCTCCGAAGGTATCTCCGCCGACGGCAACAAGGCCGTCGGGTACCTCTTTGACTACTCCATCCCGGGCTACACGCCCTATGTCTGGCAACGCGGCGTCGGCTACTCGTCCCTCCCAGGCACCGGCTTCGGCAACGACCCGATCCACGCCTCCGCCGACATCACCACCTTCGCCACAGGCCTGCCCAACACGAGCAACTGGGGAAACCTCAACTGCTTCACCGGATATGACCCCGACACAGGCGCACCCAACCCCCAAATCACCCCGTGCCTGATCCCCAACATCGCACACCGCTACACCACCGCCACAGGCTGGGTCAACACCGGCTCGCTCCCGAGATTCCAAGACCCCGACACTGGCCGCTTCTTCGGCGGCACACGCTGCGACTTCACCATCAACTCCGCCAACGACCTCTCCGGCGACGGCAACACCATCGTCGGCGGCGCATACTCCTCCCCGCTCACCTCCTCCTCAGGCGGCCCCTCCAGCGGCCTCTGCACCGACTTCTACGCCTTCAAGTACGTCGCCTCCACCGCCACATTCACCCAACTGCCCATCCAGCCCGACTCCACAGGCTCCAGGGCCGACTCCGTCAGCAACGACGGCTCCGTCATCGTCGGCCACGACGTCGGCGAAATCGAGAGCGAGTTCGGGACCAATCAGGTCCGGCGCACCTGCGTCTGGACCAACAACTTCCAAACCCTCATCGACCCCCTCTCGGGCAGTTTCTCCAGCTCCATCGTCAACGGCGCGGGCAACGCCATCGCGGGCGTCGTCAACCCAGCGTTCGCGCTGCCGACCTTCGGCATCGAAGACCAGCAGCTCGTCAAGTGGACCCGTCAGCCCAACAACTCCTGGACACCCACCGCACTCGGCAGGCCCGTAGACTACAACGACGGCACCGAGATCAAGCCTCTGTCTGTGTGGTTCGTCACGGCCATCAGCGACGACGGGAACACCATCGTCGGCAACGCTCAGTATGGGTTCAGTTTCTGGGACAGGGTCAGCCGGCCCTTCATCTGGAGCCCCACGATCAACGCCGGCGTCCCGCTGGACTTTGCCACCTACCTCGCACAGACCGCTCCCACCAGCCCCATCGTACAAGGTGATATCAGCATCGTCCGCATCGACGGCATGTCCGCCGACGGAAATGCCATCGCCGTGACCTTCTCCAACACCCGCAACACCTGCACACCCCCCGAAGCGAGCCTCAACACCGGCGACCGCGGGATCATCTATCTCGACGGCACCAGCGTCCCGGGCGAGGCACCCACCATCGCCCTGCCGCCACGCGACTACGTCTCCACCCAATACACCCGCCTCGGCGTCGCCCTCAACGTTGCCGCCTCGGGCACCTTCCCCATGACCTACACCTGGCAGCGTGAAGACCCGGCCAACCCAGGCCAGTGGCTCGGCCTCACCGAGGCCTGCGCAGGCTTCACCTTCGGCGGCGAGTGGGACTTTGAAGGCGTCAACAAAAACCAGCTCCGCATCGGGCAGGCAACCTGCGGCAACAACCGCGGGGGCAACTACCGCGTCATCGTCTCCAACGCCTTCGGCAGCGCAACAAGCACACCCGCCGCCGTCACCTTCGCGCAGGGCACACTCATCACACAGCAGCCCCAGAACGTCACCGTCTGCAACGCCAGCAGCGGGTCCACCAACGCCGTCGCCATCTCAAACTCGGCCGACCTCGTCCAGCAGTGGGAGATAGCCAGCAGCGCAACGCCGACGGACTTCGTCCCACTCTTTGACGGCGACAACATCCTTGCCGGCGGTCAGACCGTGCGTATCTCCGGCGCCAGCGGGCAGTTCATCTCGCTGACCCCGAGCCTCGAAAGCCAGGCCGGCACCTACCTGCTCCGCTGCCAGTTCCTCAGCCCCTGCGGCGATGCGACCAGCGACACCGTTACGCTCACGATCAACTTCTGCCGCTGCGGCGCCTCGGACGTCGCCGGCCCAGGCCAGTCCGTCGGCCCCGATGCCGAGCTGACGGCCGACGACATCATCGTCTTCCTCAACTGGTTCTTTGCCGGCGACTTCCGCGCCGATGTCTCCGGCCCAGGCCAGAGCACACAGCCCGACTACGACTTCACCGCCGACGACATCATCGTCTTCCTCAACCGCTTCTTCGCCGGGTGCTGATCCACACAAGATACCCCCGCCCGGCACCAGCCCAGGGGCTTGATACGAGAAAAAAAGCCCCCGCCATAGGCGGGGGCTTTTCAATTCACTGCGATCTCATTGCCACAGCGATCAATCAGCGCGAACGCCGACGCCGGCCCATCGCCAGCACGCCCAGGCCCAGCACCGCGGCAGCCCCGGGTGCGGGGATGACCACGACGCCGATCTGGCTCGAAACGCCGTTCTCATCGCCGAAGAAGAGACGCTGCGTGCTCGGGTCCCACGCCAACGCCTCGATGTTCTGCAAGAGCCCCGACGCCGCATTGCCCGTCGGCAGCGCCGTTGACGACAGGAGCGTCCCCGTTAGCGAATAGACGTTCAGCAGGTTCGAGTCCCCGGCAAACTCGGGGCTGACGGCCACCAGCAGCACGTCCTGGCTCTGCCCGAACCAGAACGCCTCACTAGCCGGCAGGAAGAGCAGACCCTTGCTCTGGTTGGGAAGGTTGAACGTCCCGGGCAGGGCCGTCGTCCCGTCCGCAGCCGAGAGAAAGCGAATCTGGTTCGCGCCACCCGTGCCGTCGATGAACGCAAAGCGGTCGCTCGCGGCCGACGAGCCCGGCACAAACGCTATGTCATCGCTGTTGATCGGGTAGTTGCCGATGGTGTTGCTCGTCGTGGCTGTCGCCGTGTCCAGCGACGTCAGGATACGGCCCGTGGGGGAGGCAAAGCCGTCAACGGCGACCAAAGTGGGCTGCATGCCGGTGAACGCACCGTACCCAACGCCACGCGTGTTGACCGTGATCCCCTCAGGCCCAACCGGGCGTGCCCCGGCCGTGCCGTTGACGACCGTGAACTGCCCGACAGCCACCGGCGTGCTCGCCAGGTTGCCCCCGATGTAGCGGGCAATGTACCCGTTAGTCTCAGACGGCGACGCGAGCGAACCCGCATCGCCCGAGACGTACAGGTCGCCGTTGTACCACGTCATCCCCTCAGGCTCCAGGCGAGGGCCTGACGGCTGCAGGTCGCTGGCCACGCGGTAGATGCTGATGCTCCGGTTGGCACCAAAGAGCGTCGCGTTGACGGTGTTGTTGAGCGTACCAGCCGATGCCGAGGCTGCAAGCCCGGCAAGAGCACACAAAGAAACGATAGACTTCATAGGAATCTCCTCCTTCTTATCTCTCTGAACAAACCGTGGCAACAGCACCACGATTCATACCCTACCCCCTCATCAGGGCGGGTGCCATCCATCGAACAACAAGAAACCGTGAAAACTGCCGAAAAAACTCGCCATCACCCCGGCCACTGGCCTGCTAAGGGCGTGAAACTGGGGAAGTTGGAGAAGCCCCACCCACGCCCATACCCCCGGCACCCCCGGCTGGCTTCACACCCACGCCGCTGTTCAGCGACAGGGCCTCTTCAACGAGCCGCCAATCGGCGACCTTAAAGTTCTGCATCGACCCGTTGTTGTCGTCCTGGACCACGATCGCACCCCTCGGAAACGACGGGCCAAGGGGCTCGCTGGTTACAGTCACCCCGTCCGTATGAGTAACAGGGTCCAAACCATGAGGCCCAGCAAACGACAGCCTAAACGACCCTACATAAACGCCCGTCTCCCGGCTGTACACCGCGTACCGGTCCTCCCCCTGGCACGACACAACAATCCACCCCGACCGGCCCGGACCCTCCCAGATCGATACCCCCTCCACATCACGGGCAAGGTTCCCTCCATCCTTCCCGCCCAGCGGCCCGCGGACCACGTCCACAAGCGTCCGGGCCGGGCCTTCTTCAATATGCCCATACCCCGGCAGCGGGTAACGCCAAAGCCCCACGCACTCCTCACCAATATACAACCACCCGTTGGCCGTGTCCGCCACGCAACCCTCAACCTGCGTGCCAACGTGGAATGAACTGACAACCGCCGTAGACCATGCACCCGCGTTCCCCTGCGTCAGCCGGTAGATACGCACCGCCCCGGTCTTGTCATTGACCACAACGTGCGGCAACCCCGTGGCCGAGTCAAGGTACGCGCACACCCCGTAAACCTCCTTCAAATCCGTGTCAAACGGCCCCCCCGGCAGCACGCTCAGCACGCCCGTCGCACGATCGACCAGATACGCGGCCAACAGATCACCCGTCCGGTTGCTGGCAAAGACCATGTCCACCGTGCCCGGTGCGGGGGCCGATGCCGGCACGTTGTGCAGCACATCCACATTGTTCATACGACCATCAAGGAGCGACTGCACCTGCACCCCGCCAAGCGTGTAGACGTGCAGCCCCGCCTTCTTATCGGTGCCGATGATCAGCGACCGCGCCGGGTCGGCTGCATTGACCCAGACGGCAGGGTCGTCCGCGGCATCACCCTCCTTGGCGATCGGGGTCGTCTCCACCTGGCACTGCACCACCGGCCAAGGGTTCTGTTCGGCAAATACACCGACCCCCAAGCCAGCAACAACCATCAAAGCCCATACCACCACCCCCGCACTGCCAGGACGGATCGGTAACAACAGACTGCCGCCATCACACTTTATCATCTCCGAGTATTGCAACCCGACCAGAAGGCTGGCACCCTTGGTCTAATCTTCAAGAAATCTTTACTCTCCCCCCAGGCACACCTTGGCATAATGAACAATGCTGTGCAGACGATCCAGCCACCACATCGATGCGGGGTGCCCACGGGCCTTCACGCTCATCGAGCTTCTGGTCGTCATCGCCATCATTGCCCTGCTGATCTCGATCCTCCTGCCCGCCCTCGCCTCCGCACGCGACACCGCGCAAACAACCAAGTGCGCCAGCAACCTCCGCCAACTCGGCGTCGCCGCCATGGCCTACGCCAACGACGCCAAGGGCTACCTCAGCAGCGGCGCGTGGGACAACCGCTCCCCACGCAGCTGGGGCGCCATGGACAAGGCAGGCTGGGTCGCCGACAGCGTCATCGGCGGCTACTCCGTGCCGGGCCAAATCCTCTGCCCGACCTCCCCGGCCAGGGGTTCTGAATCGTGGAACTCCTCCAAGGTCCGCGGCCCAGACGCCTACCGCCTCATCACCGAGCAAGAGCAGGCACAACTCATCAAGCAGGGGTACAACTCCAACTACACCCAGTCCTGGTTCATGGCCTACACGGACCCCAAAGCCGTCCAGGTCCTCAACAACCCCAAAGACATCAACACCACCAAAGGCCCACTGCGCGAGTCCGCCCTCGGCAACGCCCCAAGCTCCATCGTCCCCCTCCTCGGCGACACCAAGGCCGAGCTCCTGGACACCAACAACTCCCTCGTCATCGAGAACGTCGAGTACGTGGGCGCAAAGACCTGCAGCGACGGCCCCACCGCAGCACGCACGCCATCGGGCCAGAACGTTAGCGGCAGGCAGGTCTACCTCGACTTCGGCACCGCCCACGGCCGCGGCGGAAACATCACCGTCGGGCAGGTCAGGCACAACCGCACACTCGCAAACTTCGTCTTCGCCGACGGCTCCGTCAACGGCATCAAAGACGACGGCAAACGCGACGGCGTCTTCGACTCCACCGTCGGCTCCAAAAACGGGTGGGTCGTACGCATCTACGACGACCTCGAAGGAAAAATCTACGGCGGGTGGCTCACCTACCCAGGACTCAACTGGTAACTGTTCCCTGTGTCAGTAAACAACATTGCCCGCATCAATCCCGGGCCGAGGAGAACGTATCTATGAACCTGTTCACACGCGGCGTAATCGCTCTGCTCTTGACGGCTGGAACCTGCGGCACCACCGCCATCGCACAAAACTCCATCACCATCTTCGGGCAGCCCTACCGCGTCCAGCGGTTCAACTACTCCGACCAGATCAAGTTCCCAGGCGTCACCTTCCCCGCAGACAACGTCGCCGTCTTTGAGTCTGAAGGCCTCGCGTACATCGGCAACAACAAACTCATCATGAGCGCCGATGATGTCGCCGACGTCTTCATCGGCGAACCCGACAACTGGTTCATCGAGGTCAACATCCTCACCAGCGGGGGCAACATCACCGGCCTGCAATACTCACGCACTCTCGCGACCGTCGATGCCGCCACACAGGGCTACGACCCCAACCCGGGCGGCCTCGCGATCAACACCAGCAACACCGGCCTGGGCGCAGGCGGGAACCTCGTCGTCAGCGGCAACGATGGGTACCTCTACGCCTATGGCATCAGCGGCCCAACCAGCGGCCAACTCCTCCAGACCTCAGGCGACCTCCCCTGCCCAACCCCGGCCGGGTGCAGCCTCGATATCAGCATCCAGAACTTCAACGCCGAGGACCTCACCTTCGTCCCCCCACTGGGCACAAGACCACCCGCCTTCTACGTCATCAACCAGGACCTCGGCGGGCTGGATATCGCCGGCGTTGAACGCTGGTCCACCGCCGGCACGCTCCTGAGCACCTTCGCCGTCGGCGGGACAGTCGCCCCGAGCCTCGAGGGCGCAGTCGCCAAGGGGATCGCCTACATCCCCGACTCACCCAAACTCCCCGCCCTCCTGCGCAGGCCAGACGGGATCATCCTCGTCTCCTTCGACCGCGCCTTCCCCGCACTGCAGGCCTTTGATATCGATGGGAACCTCATAGCCACAGAAATCCTTACCGTCAACGGGCGGCCCAACGGCGCACCGCGTTTGGATATGTCCGGCTGCTCCCTGCGCATGCACATCGAGAGCCTCGCCGCGGACGCCGCAACGGGCAGGTTGTTCCTCTCCAACCAGGGCAACTTCCTTTCGTGCAACTACATGTGGATACTGAGCCCCTCGTGCGGGCTATCGGACATCGCCGGGCCGGGTCAGTCCCTCGGCTCAGACGGGCAGCTCACGGCCGACGACATCATCGTCTTCCTCAACTGGTTCTTCGCCAGCGACGCCCGCGCCGACGTCGCCGGCGCAGGCCAGAGCACAACGCCCGACACGCAGTTCACCGCCGACGACATCATCGTCTTCCTCAACCGCTTCTTCGCCGGGTGCTGATCGACTCAACGCCCCGGCAAGACATCTTGAACACACCAACTCCGGCCCCGCACACGCGGGGCCGGTTTGTTTTTGGCCGGCTCTGACCCGCGAGCATCCCCACGAGAGTGCGATCAAAAATGGAGATGCACCAGGACCGCTCAGGAGCCACACGGCAGGGTCGGGTGGACGTCTGGACCCTCCCGGAGTCGGGCTTGCCACAGGGGCTTCTAGGCCCCGCCGTGGGGATCGCGCAACGAGACGGATATTGCGCGCCGCGCCGCCGCAGACCTTTGGCCTGCGAATGATCGGTGCATGCTCAGGGAAGCGAACTTTGACGGCCTCGTTGGCCCGACGCACAACTACGCCGGGCTGAGCCTGGGCAATGTTGCCAGCGCCAAGCATGCGGGGCGAGTGTCAAACCCGCGTGCCGCGGCGTTGCAGGGGTTGGCCAAGATGCGGGCACTGATGGAGCTGGGTCTGGTGCAGGGCATCCTGCCGCCACAGGAACGCCCGGACACGTCTACGCCCCGGCTGCTGGGCTTTGCGGGCAGCGATGCGCAGGTGATCAGGTCGATGGCCAAACGCTCGCCGTTGCTGCTGGCGCAGGTCAGTAGTGCCAGCAGCATGTGGTCGGCCAACGCCGCGACTGTAACGCCAAGTGTCGATGCCGACGACGGGCGCGTGCACCTGACGCCGGCGAACCTCAAGAGCATGCTGCACCGATCGATCGAGCCGGCGACGACGGCCCGTGTGCTCCGGGCGGTCTTCCCCGGCAGCAAACACTTTGTGGTCCACGAACCGCTGCCGGCCTGCGACGCGCTCGGGGACGAAGGGGCGGCCAACCACACGCGCCTCTACGACGCCACCAATCCCGCACGCCCCGGGCCCGGCGTTCACCTGTTTGTCTATGGCGCGCACCACGCCGACCGGCGTGCACCCCGGCCCGCCAAGTTCCCCGCCAGGCAGACGCGCGAGGCAAGCGAGGCCGTGGCGAGGCTGCACGGGATCGACCCAGAGCGGTGCGTCTTTGCCCAGCAGAACCCCAGGGCGATCGATGCGGGCGCGTTCCACAATGATGTAGTCTGCGTCGGCAACGCCGGGGTGCTGTTGTATCACGAGATGGCCTTCCTGCAGGAGGCCAAGGTGCTCGGGCAACTGCGCAGGCTGCTGGGCAAGGCCTTCAAACCCGTGCGCGTCTCCAGCAAGGACGTGCCGATCAAGACGGCGGTGCGGACGTACCTCTTCAACTCCCAACTGGTAACCCTCGACGGCGGCGAGATGCTCCTGGTCGCGCCGACGCAGACGCGCGACAACCTGCGCACCAGGCGCGTTGTGCGGTCGCTCTTTGGTGGCGATAAAGGGAGCCTGGGGACGCACCTGTATATGAACGTGCGCGAGAGCATGCACAACGGCGGGGGCCCGGCGTGCCTGCGCCTGCGCGTGCCGATGACCGATGCACAGCTGGCCGCCGTCGCGCCGGGGTGCATCTGCACGCCGGGACAGTTAGACAGGTTGGAGGATTGGGTCGGCCGGCATTACCGCCAGCGGCTGGTGCCAGCGGATTTGGCGGACCCGAAGTTGCTAGAGGAGTCGCGCGGTGCGCTGGCGGAACTGACCATGATTCTGGGCATCGGCAGGGTCTATCGGTTTCAGGGCCGGTGAGGCTGGGGCGCGCCCTGGCCGCGGAGGGCGAGGATGAGCTCGACCTTGCCGACGTGCGTGCGCAGGCGCTGGGCGATCTGCACGGGCGTGAGGCCCTCGTCGGCGAGGGTGAAGATCGCGGCGGTGGATTCGCTCATCGGCTCCTGGGCTTGGCCTGGGCGCTCGGCCCGGCGTGCGGGTGTGGTTGGGCCTGGCGCGGCCTGGGCTTGGCGGAGTTGTTCAAGGCGGTCGTCGGCCTGCTCGATGAGGCGCTCCAGGCGGTCGGCGCGGGCATCAAGTTGAGCGGCGATCTCGCCGGCGAGTTGTTGCAGCTCAGCGTGCTCGTGGGCCTGGGCACGGGGGGTGCCACGGGGGGCGCGCGATTTGGTGCCGGGCTGCGAACGCCTGACGATCAGCACAAGCACGGCCAGGACGATCAACCCAACGGCGACAAGCGAGGTTGCCAGCAGCGAGGGAGGGGAGATCGACGGGGAACTCGATGGGCCGAACAGGGG
>VYKU01000221.1_pt1 | contig 15549 bp, 17 predicted proteins | sample 5114491 | NCBI WGS metagenome assembly VYKU01 (sample SAMN12291796, study PRJNA351875) | freshwater metagenome | isolation source: freshwater lake | place: USA: Michigan, Gull Lake | collected 2011-07-05 | reverse complement strand
TCTCTTGAAGCTAATTATGATGATTATCTTGAAAAAAAATGATAATTAGACAGAAGTTCTCTTGTTCACATAGAGAACTTTATCTTCTTTTGTTTTCAAAATGAGAATTGCTGTTAAGCGCCGTTTAGCTTACCTCAGTAAAGTGAAAAGCGCTATATCTTTATACCTGTTTACTGATCACTGATCACTGTTTACTGATCACTGATCACTGTTTACTGTTTACTGATCACTGTTTACTGATCACTGATCACTGTTTACTGTTTACTGATCACTGTTTACTGTTTACTGATCACTGTTTACTGATCACTGATCACTGTTTACTGTTTACTGATCACTGTTTACTGATTACTGTTCACTGTTTACTGTTTACTGTTTACTGATCACTGTTTACTGTTTACTGATCACTGTTTACTGATTACTGTTCACTGATCACTGATCACTGTTTACTGTTCACTGTTCACTGAAAAATCCCCATCTCTCAATTGGCCGATATTGCTAGGGAAAAACGGAAAGTGCTGCCTTTACCTAATTCACTTTCCACCTCGATTTGACTTTGGTGTAATTCCACTAAACGACGGGTAATCGCTAAACCAATACCACTACCCCCAGAATAACGGGAACGAGAACGATCGGCCCGCCAAAAGCGCTCGAAAATAAAGGGTAAATCCTCTGCTGCGATGCCAATTCCTGTATCGATAACGGCAATTTGTAGGCGATTTTTGTCCCTTGTCACTTGCAGGGTAATTGCACCATTATCGGTGTAACGAATGGCATTACCGAGCAGATTAACTAAGATTTGTTCGAGGCGATCGGGATCGGCCATGACAGATGGTAAATTGGGGGGACAATCTAACTGTAAAGTCGGTCCATCTTCTAATAATTGATCGGCAAATTTTTCGATGAGAGAATTTAACAAAGGTAATAAATTAACAGGTTGCAGTTTAATCGAGAGATAACCAGATTCCGCTCGCGATAGCTCCTGTAGATCGTGGGTTAAACGTTCTAACCTGCGGGTTTCTTTCACTAATTTCTGATAAAGTTCTGGATTAGGTTCGATCGCACCATCGGCTAATTCTTCTAAATATCCCCGTACGACAGTTAAAGGGGTGCGTAATTCGTGGGTAAGATCACCGATTAATTCCTGGCGCCGTTTTTCCACATCGGCTAAACTAATCGCCATCTGATTAAAACTGATGGCTAATTGATTTAATTCTGGGATTTCGCTTTCTGGAACTCGCGCCGATAAATCCCCTTCAGCAAAATTTTTAGTGATTTGTTTCATTTGTTTTACCGGTTTCATAATGCGTTGAGAAACCAAAAAACTCAGATAACCAGCCGTACTTCCTCCCGCAATGAATGACCAAATGGCACTACTATCCCAAGCTGTCTCAAAACCCCTAACCAAGAAAGTTCTCGCTGATCGCACGGTAAAAAATCCCTGCCTTTCTAACTGTTCCAAACGCAAAACAAACATTCGCGGAGAAGATAATTTAGCAATGATAATAAAGCTACTCAATCCCACCACCATAACGAGGAGATGGGATAAAAATAATCTGGTTCCTAAGCTTAATTTTGGTGGCTGCATATTTGTTTAAAAACTCTATTTGTTGTCAATATTATTGAGAGATTGCTGCATAAATCTAAAAACCTTGTTGGATAATATTTTTTGGTCTTTTTGAAATCAAAAAGTGCCAGCCATTGGATTGTTCGGTGGGAAAATTTAGGGACTTTTTCCCTGAAAATTAGGTAATTGACCACCTAAAAATGGGGAAAACCCTACACCCTACACCCCACACCCTACCCCTAGGAAAAACTTTTTGCCGCAAACCCTATTGACAGGGTTTCTCATAAATATGAAGTATAACAGGATTTGGCATCGACCACCGACTCCAAAAAACAAAAACTTTGTACCTCACCATTAAGATAACGGACCTAGATTCGGCTATAGCATCATAAAGAACTCTATCGGGTTCTTCTTGTTGAAGAATCTCTCGTCAAGCTATGCTGTGAGGGGAGAGTAGGTCAAAACCTAACTTTTTGCCGCTCTATGCTATCGTATCAAGATGCGCTACTCTGTTAGGAGATGATTTTGCTTGAGTCATCTGCTCAAAGTAGCGTCTGTTTTTTAACCCTTACCCTTAAAAGAGAATCTTTTCTGTATGCTAGAGGCTAATAATCAGGGAGAGAATCAAATATTTCTCTATGAAGTTGTTTTTTCGGGTTCTTCTGGCTCTTTGCCTCAACGCTTCTCCTGGACGGTCCTGCGAGTACCTAAAAGCCGCATGAGTCAAGAAACACAGCGCCTCCTGCGCCAAGGGGCCAAGATTCTCAGTATAAAGCCTCTTGACCCCGAAACTGTCTCGATCAAGCCTAGTTTACCACCTCAACCCTGGTGGGTAGAGATCACCACCAGTCAGCCGAAATGTCTCTATTATTTCGGTCCTTTCGAGAGTTTTTCTGAAGCTTTATCCCATCAATCCGGTTATATCGAAGACCTACAATCGGAATCGGCTCTGGGAATTAACAGCGAAATTAAACAATGTCAGCCAGAGGTTTTAACTCAAGAAGATTTTTAATGTATGGTATCTAATTATACAGATTTTTAGGAATAGTTAGCTTCCTCTTGTTTTCGTTTAATAAGGCCTTTACCCTCACAGAATTTACAGGGGACGGATTCATTCTCCGTCTCTAGATGGATTCTTCCTTTGCCTTGGCAGTGGGGACAGATAACTTGTTCTTCCCACCAATAATTCTCTAAAAAAGCCTCATCGGTAATATAGGTAAAATCTTCAAACATTGGCTTGTCCTCTTATCGTTGAGATAGCTTAATCTGGATTCATTTTTCAACCTGAGAAATTGAAAATTAGGTTTACCCCCATCGTAAAAAAGATCGGGTTCATTCTTCTTGAAACTTAAATTACTTCATATTTATTTATGTTTATTAATATATAATGAGTGTTCACTATCAATCGGGTGTATCTCATATTTGTGAATTTCTCTCACTTATGGTGATCAGCAGAAGTTATACTATAGTCAGACTAAATCCGTTGAGTATAGGCTACTTATGAAGACAGGCAAAAGGCACTCATGCAAAAGGCAAAAGGGGGGATAAATAATCAGTCTTTAATAACCGGATTTAGTATAACGATTCTGGTTCCAATCACACAATTTAGAGAACCGTTAAAAATCTATGAACTCCCGAAAAGGCTTGCCATATAAGCATTTCGCATCTAAGTACAATTGCTTATTGCAAAAGTGGGATGCTCCCCGGGAGATCGGGAGAATCTATTATATCCAATTAGCTGAAACAGTCCGCTTGCAGAATACACCTAGTCCAAATAAACCGAATCCTAATAAACCAAAGACAGTAGAAGGTTCAGAAACAGGTTGACTAGATTGGGAAAAAAATCCATATTGTAAGTGATCTACTTCAAAGCCTACATCGATTAAATTCTGAGATATTGAGATAGCTGAAATGCCTGCTAAATTGATAACTCCAAAAAAGCGATCATCAACTGTTGTTCCGTCGTTTCTGGTATCGCCAATCTGTCCCTGACCAAGTGCAATAGTACCTAAAGAATTTCCTTGTGCATCAAACCCTTCAAAAGTTAGTGGTGTTTGATCTATTCCGCCAAGGCTTGAATATGAATCTGTCCAGACAATACCTACATGAGTAGGAAGGTTTCCTAATATATTGACATTGAAATTAAATTTAAAGCCTCCTATTATTCCATTGCCTTGTTCATATAAAGCATGACCTTGTTGCCCGTTTCCATCAATTACTCCGTCGTCAATATCAACAGAATCTCTATAAAAATCTGGACCTGGCACACTAACTGGTAAGCCACTAGCACTAGAGGCTGTAACACCTGGCACATTCAGGGAACCATCCTCAAAATTATCAAGGTGAAAATAGCTAAAGCTAACATTTTTAAATGGACTATCATTAAAGCTAAGATAAGGAGTTGGTCCGAGTAATGTTGGAGCAGAATTTACAACGGGAGTTTTAATGACTGCACAACCGAGGAAAACTCCAGTAGCTAGTGTTATGGTGGTAATTTTATTAGCCATTCTTTTAGCCTCATCAATTTCTGCTTCAAGCATAAGCCTGATTTCAGCTAATCTAAAGTCGGATTGTGGCGGATAAAGGCGGGAGTTTTATTAATAATCTTGACAAAAAGCGGATAATAGCGGATAATTACGGCTGGGCGTTATAACTATGAAGCAACAGGGCAATGGACGTACAAGCGGTGTTGAAATACGTGGATGACCTAGTTTTCGCGCAAACGGGACAACATCTTGACAGTCTGCAAGTTGCGATTCTGAAGGGAGTCCTTAATGGCAAAAAATATACCCATATTTCTGAAGAATATCATTGTTCGGCAGGGCATACTAAAGATGAAGCTTATCAACTGTGGCGCATTCTTTCCGAAGCTTTAGGAGAAGATTTAAATAAGTCTAATTTTCGTGCTACTATTGAGAGGCTGGGATATGCTAACTCTCAATATCAAATTGTCGGCAATCCAATTCAAATCAGTAATATTAACCTCTGTGCTAACTCTCCGCAAAGTTATGAGACAGAAAATATTGAATCAATAATAGAAGAAACTGCTATACCTTATGTTAAAGAAAGCCTGACGATTCTGGAAAGAGAAAGACAAAAAGCAAAACTAGAAATTATTCCAAACTTAGTTGAGCTTGACTTGACGGCCGAGCAAATTGCTAGTACGTTGGGATTGTCTCTTGAGCAAGTTAAAAAATGTATTCCTTAATTTGATTTAATGAGTATTGTCCACCTTTTTTTACAATAGAGATAATTTATGTGTGTTTTTATAAATGCACGTCATCAGCTATCGAAGATTACGAGAATTTACGAATAAACACGCTGATTCCCGAATAGCTTTAGAGAATTGGTATAAAATTGCCAGTCAAGCGATTTGGTATAATTTAGTTGCGGTTCAAGCGGTATTTCCCCAAGCAGAAGCAGTTGGTAATTTTACTGTTTTTAACATTAAAGGAAATAGTTATCGCCTCATAACCAGTATCGACTATCAGAAGCAGCTAATTTATATCAAGTATGTTTTAACTCACGCTGAATACGATAAGGAGCAATGGAAAAATGACCCCTACTTTTAATCCAGAAAAATACAAAGAATTACTAGCTCGCCATTTACCTAAAGTTATCAGAACAGAAGCAGAAAATGAAAAAGCTCTGGCTATTGTCGAAGAATTGATGCACAGTCAGCATCGAACTCCCGAAGAAGATGAACTTTATCAGCTTCTAATTCTTTTAATTGAGAATTTTGAAAGAAGCTTTTATCTACAAGAATCAACCACACCTAATTCTATGTTATTGTTTTTGATGGAGCAACAAAGCGTTAACAAGAAAGACATAGCCATAATCCTTGGCTCTGACAAAATTGCTTCTAGTTTAATTGCAGGAAAAGGGTCAATTAGCCAAGAACAGGCGAAATTATTAGGACATTTCTTTCATGTAGATTATAGGTTGTTTATGTAGGGTTTGCTGAATAAATATAAAAACCTTGTTCGATAAGACTTTTAGACTTTTTTCCCATCAAAAAGTGCCAGCCATTGGAGTGCGCGGGGGGAAAATTCCGGGACTTTTTCCCCGAAAATTAGGTAATTGACCCCCTCAAAATGGGTAAAACCCGACACCCGACACCCCACACCCTGACCCCACGAAAAACTTTTTCAGCCAACCCTAATTATCTCCTCGCCAAAAAAATCAGGAGCAGAATTTCTACTCCCGATAACTTATTAACTTTAGACTTACCAATTTATTGGAAGACACTGGCAACTTTTGCGCTTACGTCCGGTTGAGTTTCAGCGTAGATATTTTGACGAGTGGCGGCGATTTCTGTGTAAGCTTGACGCACTTCCGAGTTAACTGCCACCGTTTTCACATCGTAGATACGGGTAGCCAGTTGGGGATAGAAACCGATAGCGACAATCAAAGCGAGGAAAGAGACAGCGATAAAGATTTCTCTGGGTTTAGCGTCACTATATTCTGATTCATGAGGGAGGACACAGCTAGTACCAAAACAAACTGCCTGTTCGTTACTTTTGTTGGGGAGAATGTTAGTAATATCACAGGAAGAACCATCTCCGTAGAAAACTTGACGAAGCATGGAGAGTAGATAAATCGGGGTGAGGATTAAACCAACGGAAGCGAGGAAGACAGTCACAACCCGGAAGGTTTGGCTATAAACGTCACTGCTAGTGACACCGATGAATACGGTAATTTCGCTGGCAAAACCGCTCATTCCGGGTAACGCTAGGGAAGCCATGGCGCCGGCAGTAAAGAGAGCGAAGACTTTCGGCATCGCTTGGGCAATCCCACCCATCTCGTTTAAAGCTAAGGTATGGGTGCGGTCGTAGGTGACACCAGCAAGGAAGAATAAGACGGCGGCAATTAAACCGTGGGAGAGCATTTGTAACATAGCACCGCTAATACCCACATCGGTAAAGGAAGCAATCCCTAAAAGGACGAATCCCATGTGTGAAACCGAGGAATAAGCGAGACGGCGTTTCATGTTTTGTTGACCGAAGGAAGCGAAAGCACCGTAGATAATATTAACGACACCGAGAATCGCTAGAATGGGGGCAAAGTAGATGTGTGCATCGGGTAGAAGCCCCATATTAAGGCGTATTAAACCGTAACCACCCATTTTGAGGAGAACACCAGCGAGAATCATCGATACAGGTGCAGAAGCTTCACCGTGAGCATCGGGGAGCCAAGTATGGAGGGGGAAGATAGCGAGTTTGACCCCGAAAGCGATTAATAAACCAGCGTAAAGGACTAATTCTAAAGCGAGGGGATAATCTTTAAATCCTAATTCCGCCATATCAAAGGTCATCGCACCACCACCGTAAAGGGCCATGGCTAGACCGGCAACGAGGATGAAGATAGAAGCGGCGGCGGTGTAGAGTAAGAATTTAGTGGCGGCATAACGACGTTTTTGACCACCCCAGATGGAAACGAGTAGATAAACGGGAATTAACTCGATTTCCCACATTAAAAAGAATAATAATAAGTCTTGGGCGACGAAAACACCAATCTGAGCGGCGTAGAGCAACAGCATCAGGAAGTAGAATAAACGGGGTTTGCGGTCCACTTGCCACGCGGCCAAGATAGAAAGGGTTGTCACCAATCCTGCTAATAAAACTAACGGTGCCGAGATACCATCCACCGACACCGCCCAACTTAAACCTATTTGGGGAACCCAATCGATTTTTTCCACTAATTGTAGGTTGGGGTTGCTTAAATCATATTTTTGTAAAAAAACGTAGCACATTAAAACAAAGTCTGCTAGTCCGACTCCAAGAGCGAACCAACGAACAGTTTTTCCTTCTTTGTCGGGGATTACAGGGATAAGGAAGGAGGAAAGCAAGGGGAGCAAAATGATGGCAGTGAGCCAGGGGAAGTTAGCCGTTAGCATGGCAGTAAGAAAAAATACCTATTTCGTTATGTGTTCATTTTATGCGACTTTGTAAAATTTTGTGAATATTTTTTGGCCTGCCTTTACCATAGACTTTTATATATAGTTAGCGCATCATCATCGATTAACCTAAATAAGCTTGTTTGACGCGCTCATCCTTGAGTAAATCCCCGGCTTCTCCTGCGATAGTCAAGCGTCCCGCTTCCAAAACATAGCCGCGATTGGCAGTTTCTAGGGCTAAATTGGCGTTTTGTTCCACTAACAGGATAGTTACTCCCGATTCGTTTAATTGACGGATAATACTGAAGATTTCTCGCACTATCTGCGGCGCTAGTCCTAAACTGGGTTCGTCTAGTAACAATAACTTGGGACGACTCATTAAAGCTCTGGCGATCGCCAGCATCTGCTGTTCCCCACCGCTTAGGGTTCCCGCTAACTGCTCTCGGCGCTCCGATAGTCGGGGAAACAGTTGCCACTGCTCTTCGATATCGCTTTTTACTCCTAGGCGATCGCTTCTCGTATAAGCACCTAACTGCAAATTTGTCAAGACTGTTTGACGCGCTAAGATTCTTCTCCCTTCCGGACTATGGGCAATTCCCCGTTTAACGATTTCATGGGGCGGTAAATGGGTAATATCTTGACCCTGATAAATTATTCGCCCCGTCTTTGCCGTTAAAATCCTAGATATCGTCTTTAGAGTCGTCGTTTTTCCTGCTCCGTTCGCTCCAATCAGGGTGACAATTTCCCCCGTTTCTACCCTTAAGCTAACCTGCTGTAATGCCTTTATTCCGCCATAATTAACCGATAAATCGCTAATTTCTAACATAAACCCAGTCAAATCCCAATAGGATCACTATAGCAGTTACCAGTTACCAGTTATCAGTTACCAGTTATCAGTTACCAGTTACCAGTTACCAGTTATCAGTTACCAGTTACCAGTTATCAGTTATCAGTTACCAGTTATCAGTTATCAGTGATCGGATTTGAGTTTTTAGTCAGTCCCGATGAAAAAATTTTCACCACCAGAGATGAAAGAGGTTTCCTTCCCTGCACCCCACACCCCACACCCTACACCCTCTTTCAAGTCAGGGATAAGGAAGAAGTTCGAGCATTTGTACTAAAATTTCCAAGACGCAGTTTAAACGCGGTACAGCTTATTAAGTGAGGACTATTAAATGGCATTAACAGTGCTGTCTTTTCACTGCTTACTGTTTACTGATAACTGATAACTGATTATCTGCCTAAAACTTCCAAGACAACTGGGGCAACTCCCGATTGGAAGACACCGATAATCGCTGCCGCACCTCTGGAGAGATCGATGAGGCGACCACCGCTAAACGGACCGCGATCGTTAATTCGCACCACCACCGAGCGCCCGTTACGCAGATTAGTTACCCTAACCTTGGTGCCGAAAGGTAGATAGCGATGGGCGGCGGTTAAACTACTAGAGTTAAAAGTCTCACCACTAGCGGTGCGACGACCGTGAAAACCAGGACCATACCAAGAGGCCATTCCCTTTTTACGGGGGCGACTGCTGGTTTTTACCGCTTGGCTTGTTTTCGGCTTCTCTGCTGGTGTCACTGAGGCAGGATTGGTAGCTGGGGCATTAGCTGGGGCCGGCTTGACTTGATTGGGTTGTGATTGGGGTTGTATCGTCGAAGGAATGGCCTCTTGGGTCCGGGGTGTAACGCTTGCAGGGACGGTATTTTCTTTGTCCACTAGGGACTCCAAAGTTTTTAGAATTTCGTTAGCATTATCTTGAACCGAACGTGATATCTTAATACTTGAATCATTTGTTCGACTACTAGAAAAAGCGGACAGAATGGTTTGAGAAGTGGACTCGATAACAGTTTGACGATCTAGGCTAATATCCGTCAGGCTGTTGCTGTGTCCTGCTGTCTGGGAACAAATTATCGAGGCTGTAGTCCCCACTACGGTAAGGGCAGTTACAGCTTGTAGTTTGTTGATCAGTTGTTTATTCATAGACTTTCTTATTGTGCGTTAGCAAGTTCCCAATGCAAAGCTGAAGGAACTTGCTAACATTCCTTTGTGCTTGCAGAGCTAACTTGGTTGCTTTCTGTTCAACCGTATCACGGAAAATCGGTTGGTCATTACGAGAATTTATATCGTTATCGGGCAAGAGAATCAAAAATTTAAATAAAGGGTTGACTGGCGCTAAAAACCAAGTTAAGATGAAAGGTTTTTAATTTTTTGTGTCCTAAAGGGGATCAAGGTTAGGAAAACTTAGGGAATTAGTGAAATTTTGAGAGGGAATAATGCTAGTATTGACAAGGCTTTCAGGGATTATCAGCCCTCCCCGATTTCCCTCTATAGATGCAGATAATGGTTAATAAAACTGTTATCTTTGCTACAAAAAACCAGATTTTTAAGATAAATGTTAAATCGGGCTAAGGGTCAGAGATAAAAAATTATAATAGGGGCTTGACAAGGAACTAAAAATAAGCTGTTATTAGCCAAACTTAACTATAGAATCAGAAATGCTAATACAGGCTAATACTAAATCCTGTTTAAAAGGGATAGGGAAGTGGGGAAGTGGGGAAGTGGGGGATTGGGGAAGTGGGGGATTGGGGGATTGGGGAAGTGGGGAAGTGGGGAAGTGGGGAAGTGGGGAAGTGGGGAAGTGGGGAAAGAAACCTCTTTCATCTGTGGGGGTGAAAATTTTTTCATCCGGACCGACTCCTAACCCCACGAAAAGCTTTTTCGGCAAACCCTATCTAATGTGTGTTGGGTTTCCTTGGGTCAATCCAACCGACAAGAGCGGCTATAAAATCTAATATAATCAAGACAGCAGGTCATCCCATAGGTAATTCTCAAATGAATTATAAGATTGACATAGAACAAGAAGAAGATGGACGATATATTGCTGAAATCGTCGAACTTCCGGGAGTTTTAGTCTATGGCAATAGTCAACAGGAAGCTATGGCTAAAGTTCAAGCACTTGCAACTTCCAGAAAATCACCTAAATTTATCATTTGTTGCTCTATGAGTCAATGGTCAGCAACGAAAGCCAAACAAGTTTTAAAAGCATTAAAAAGCATAGGTTGGAAAATTAAACGCAGTGGACTGTTTCAGCTAAAATAGGGCAATAGATTTCGGCTTAAAGTCTTAAATTATAGAATTTATAGCATTTTTCTAATACACCAAATTAACTGAAACAATCCAGTAGGGTGTGTTAGCGATAGCGTAACACACCAATTTAATAATAAATTTGCTGCGTGGGGAGCGGATTATTGATTTTGGTTTTTTAACAGAATTGGTAGCCGCAAACACACACCCTACCAGATCAGCGATCGCACTCAACCTAATATCAACAGACTTTCTGTTTCACTATCAAAAAATTCAACAATAATTAAAAAATAACCTCTTAAAATTTCGATAATCTTTGCAGTGGAACTATTGCCAATACGAAGATAGATAAATTTGGGTGGATGACCATATAATAGACTGCGCTGATGAAAATCGGCATCTTTAGAGACAATTACAAAATCGTTGAATTTGGCAAATTCCCAGATAAGTGCATCATCAGTATTGATCAGTCCTAAAGTCTTGACGTGCTGAGAATTAGAATATAAATCAATTATTTTATCAATAATCCGATCCGACAAATTTTCATCTAATAACAGTTTCATAAAGAGGTGATAAATAATTTTTTCTCTCGATCAGCAGCAAAAGCCAAACAAGCTTTGATATCCTCGGAAGTTAATTCTGAAAAATCCTCAAGAATTTCTGCTTCTGTCATTCCTGCTGCTAAATATTCTAGAATATCGTACACAGTTATACGCATTCCTCGAATGCAGGGTTTTCCGCTTCGTTTTCCAGGTTCAATGGTAATAATGTTTTGGTAACTCATAATGCTTTAACTATTTTTACCTTCCCAATTATATCTTATTCGATGACAGAGAGCGCACTCCACCCCACCGACAAGAACGATCACCCTTCAACTTCTTACCACTCTTAGGGTGTAAAGTGCGAAAGCATAATGCACCAATTTAATAATAAATTTGCTGCGTCGGGTGCGGATTGTTAATTTTGGTTTTTGATCAGAATTAGTAGCCGCAAACACTCACCCTACAAGATTAGCAGATTAGAGATCGCGCTAATTTAAACCTCTCTCTTTAATTTCTTTAAGGGTTTTATTAACAGCATATTTTGCATTGATACTATTAATCAATTCAGTTTGATCATGTTTTTTAGCAACTCCCAATAAATCAATAATCAAGTCAAAACTTCCGTCAGTATTACGAATCCAACCTAGATCATAATCTCCCTCTAGCACAGCAACAATATCTACTCTAACTCTTTGACTGCTAGAACCACGAACATCTGCTTCACGTTTAACTATTATTCCTAAATCCTGTAAAGATTTTACTAAAATTTCAGCATCAGTTATTTTAGTTCTTAAAGTAGAAAAATGACCGCCTATTTTAGTTCTTAAAGTAGAAAAATGACCACCGCCACCTCTTTCGTGCTGACTATCTTGATCAGGATTTCTCAACTCTCTGAAATTATTACGCATAAGAAGTTCTCGAAACCTTTCTTTAATGTCAGAATCTAGATCCTTTCTAGCTAATATGGTTTTGATAATTGCTCCTATGTCCGAGTCAATTTTTATTCCACTTAATCCCCTCAAAAGTTCAATAATTTCCCTTTCACCCTTATTAGCTTGTTGTTGAATAATGGGTAAAGTTTGCGGATTATCTCGCCAATGGGTTACTAAAGCTTCAATTGCTTTTGATTTACCCTTATTAGCTTGTTGTTGAATAATGGGTAAAGTTTGCGGATTATCTCGCCAATGGTTTGCCAAAGCTTCAATTGCTTCTGATTCACCCTTATTAGCTTGTTGTTGAATAATGGGTAAAGTTTGCGGATTATCTCGCCAATGGGTTACTAAAGCTTTAATTGCTTTTGATTCACCCTGTCTAGCAACTTCCTGTAGATAAGCTAAGGCTTCAGAATGAATTTTAGCAATTCTAGATAATTGATTAACAGCTTCTCTTGCGCCATCCCAGTAATTTTGCTCAATTGCTATGGCTTGAAGAACACTCCATCCTGTCGGATCATCTTGCCAGATGTTTCCAATTTTGGAAACTGGTTTTTCCTTAAAATCAGTATCAGCATAACTATAAGACAATTTAGTTAAGGTTTCGCAATTCTCCATAACAATCTGCTGCCAAAAAAAGATGAGAAATTTTTTTATATGTTTCCTCCATATCAATGAGAGAATTAATTAATTCTTCAGCAATTTCTTTGGTAAATTCTGCACTTAGCATCCCCATCAGTAAACATAAAACTTCTTTCCAAACAGGGTCTGAATAATGTTCTCCAAATACTTTGGTTTTCAAATCCTCAAGAGGAATTCCGTCTGGTAATCCTCGGTTTTTAAATTTTTCATAAAACTCGCAAGCACAAAAGTATTCTAAAAAAGTTCGATGAACAAAAGCGAAAGCATTGCCACCTAAAGAACAAAGAATAAAATTACGATAGCGGAGTTGTTTGATAATTAAATCAGTCAGATCATTAGCGTCTCGTTTGTTAATTCCTGTTCCTTGAAGATATTGAGTCAAAATATTTTCTAATTCTTCCTTATAGATTAAATTAGCAGCTAACCCTTTTTCCCTTGCTTGTATGGCACTTGCGACTAAACGCAGAATGTCCCTTTTATCTCGTAGATCAATATTGTAAAGATATTTTTTCAGTTCAGGATCAATTAATCCTTTCTTGGTTTCAAAATCCCATTGATGTAATAACACTTCTGACGCTTTTTCATAAAGTTTTGAGCGGTCTCTTGGTAATTCTTGAGTTCGATTCAGAATAGCCATCATCGTTAATAATAAAGGATTTCCTGCTAATTCTCGAATCGCTTTTGACTCCTTAATTGCCTTTTGTAAACGTTCTTGTTTTTGGGTTTTATCATCTCGATTTTCAAAAGCTAAATCATGCCAACGTTGGATAAAATCTTCAATCTGATTTTGATCTAAATCTTGGATCATAAAATGTTCAAAACCAGCATGATTTAATTCTTCTGCTTTATATCCTAACCAGCGAGAAGTGACAATAATCTGCACTTGAGGATATTCAATACTAAAACGTTTGATATCGGTGACAATTTCCTCTCTTAATTGAGGATTAAAAACTTCATCTAAGCCATCAAAAAGCACAAGAGCCTGACCTTTTTCAAGTTTATCGTCTAAAGCAAGTTGATTGAGATGACAAATCAGATTACCTTGATGGAAAAATTCTAGAATATTCTGACATTTTTTTTCATCCTTATCTCTGGCATAAATACGCAATTCTATCAAAAGAGGAAGGGGAAACAAAACACGCTGACTGAGTTCTTTTTCAGCCCAATTTAAAGCTAAATACTGCAATAAACTCGATTTTCCCGCCCCCGGATCACCCAAAATTACGGTTCTTCGGTATTCAGAAGAATTGACGATATTCAAAACAGGATCTAATTTTTCATTGACATATTCTCGTCGTTTTCGTTCTAGTTCTGCTTCTATTGCTTCTAACTCCGCTTGAGTAATTTCTCCCCTATCTACAAGTTCCTGCAGCACTTCTTTAGGTAATTCATAAAGTTGAGGAATAAACTGTTTGCATCGTCTCACATTTTGCGGTACAAACATTCGCCAGAGTTTGATTTGTTCATAAGTCGTTGTGTCTAAACATTCTAATTTAAGATGACCATATTCTTTTTTTAAGCCTTCCCCATAGTTATCTAAATTGTAATCTGTTTTAACTCCTGCTATTTCTTGAATATTTTGGCTATCTCTATCCTGTAACTTAACTAAAAAAACTGCTCTTAGCTTTTCAGAATTTTCAATAATTTCTTTGGTTTTTCTCAAATAAAATTTACCGAGTTTTTCCCAGTTAAATTCAGCGGGTAACGGGGGTAAATTAAGTCTTTGCCAAGATTGAGCTAACGTAAAAGTATCAAGAACTTGACAATCAATATCAAAAGCATCCCCTAAAATAGGTTTAACTTGGTCATCTTTAATAAAAGTCTTGAGAGGTTTTTCAAAGTTTTTAATTTGATCATCCTCCAGATTCGCCATTTCTAACTGTTGCTGAAAGAGTTCTAAAAACTCCTTCATTGCTTTTCCATAAGCTTCTTTTTGAACATCTTTTTCGGGTAAGTGTAACACTTTACCTAGACTATTTTTAAAAAATTCCTTTCCGTAATCTTTTGCACCCTCTATGGCCAACTCTTGCATTACTGAACGAACCAGCGAACCTGCGGCTTGAGTAACCCCCCAGACAATTAACCAGTCAATCATGGCGATAAACTTAAGATCCTGTGGATACTATCTAAGCTTACCAACTTTAATCGTTTTTCGTCTATCATTCCGACAGATGAAGAGAACGATTTAAAATATCCTCAATACCGTAGGGACAAACGGGGGGAAACTCTAATCCCGTCTCTCTAAAGGCATCGGAACAAGCAACAGCATAGAGTTTAAATAGGCTTTCATCGGTTAAATATCGCCTTAAACTGGGGCTATCGTCCAAATAAAGCCTAATATTAGCTCTTTCTCGTTGAATAGTCCCCAACCAACCCCTGGATCGCCGTTGAGGTTGATAGTCCCACTTTAATAAATGATGCAAAATTAATCTTAGACTAGCGAGTAAGCGATCGCGCTCCCGTTTCGACAAATCCCTTATCTCTTCGACTAAATTCTCAATATCTAACTCGGAAAACCGACCAGAGGCTAATAAATCGGCCATTTGTTCGGCCCAAAGTCCAAAGTCTTGCTCATAGGATGCCGTCATCGATTTATCTCCTTCTAAGCTCAATTAACATTATATTAAACCTCCTGCATAATTAATTTTTGATGGTTCAAAAACGGCAAAAATAAGGATTAAATGGCATAAAATCTGTAAATAGACCATTTAATTGATTAAGTAGGTAGATGTTAAAAACTTTCAGACACCCCCCTTAATAAGGGGGGATTAAGGGTAGGGCTGATTCATTCTCCCATCAGAATATCAAAAGTAAAAGCGATCACCGTCAGGTAAAATGAGAAGTGACCGGCAACTTTTAAAATATATGTTGAGCTTAATAGAAAAA
>VYKU01000264.1_pt1 | contig 15690 bp, 17 predicted proteins | sample 5114491 | NCBI WGS metagenome assembly VYKU01 (sample SAMN12291796, study PRJNA351875) | freshwater metagenome | isolation source: freshwater lake | place: USA: Michigan, Gull Lake | collected 2011-07-05 | reverse complement strand
AAGGCAATTGATAACCTGTTAAATTCCCTTGTTTCCACCATCTCCAAGCCGTTCGATAACTTATTCCTGCTTTTTTTGCATAGTCTGATAGTTTCATGTCTATATATTACCATGCCTGACTATATCTGACTATATTTGTATTGAAATTTTACAATACCAAATCCAGTTATTAAAGACTGATTATCTATTCCTCCTTTTGCATGAGTGCCTCTTGCATGAGTGCCTATCCTGATATGTAGCCTATACTCAACGGATTTAGTATAATTGCTAATCTTTGCTTCTCTTCTCATCCCTTAACCCCCCAAATGAGGATTGCCAAATTAATTATCTCGATCGTCGCTCGGCTGTTGACCGGGGCAATTTTCTATCAACCGACAGGAGAGAAAATTATCGCCCTTACTATCGATGATCTACCCACTCCCAACGATCCGGAAGGAAAATCCACCGATCGCATTTTAGCAGCGATCGCCGCTCATAATCGAGAAAAAGCCAGCCCCGTCAAGGCGACTTTTTTTCTGATCACGGGACACCTGCAACCTAACTCCACCTTGATTGAGCATCGCCCAAGGTCACGAAATCGCTAATCACGGCAGCCAAGATCTCCGCACCAGTCAACTGGCTGCCGACGCTTTTGCCAGTCAGTTTCGGGAAGCTCACGATATTTTAAGTCGTCTTGCCGGTCAAGCGCCGCGCTGGTATCGTCCCGGTCAAGCCTTCTATAATCAATCTATGCGCTCTTTTTTGGGGAAATTCCCTGGCTACGAGTCCCGATTTGCCCTCGCTTCCATGATCCCTTTAGATACCAGAAAAGGAACGAATCATCCTCAATTTACCACTTGGTATATCTCGCAATTTATTTTCCCTGGGGCGATTTTAGTGCTTCACGGTGGGTCCCCCGAAAGAGATGAGAATACGGCGATCGTACTGAAGAATTTATTAGCTAAATTACACGATCGAGGTTATCAGGTGGTGACTCTCAGCCAATTAGTTGCTCACAAACGTTATTAGGTGACATTTTCTAGGCATTAAGGACAAGAAAAGATCGCCAATTCAAAAAAAGAAAGAAGTTTTATTTGAGAATTTCTGCCTTCTTATTGTCAAAAATATTATCTATAATTTTCATTTTCTCTAGGTAAATTGGGTTGATGATAATTGATTAACTATTGAGGGGATTATTTTGATTCCTCTATTTTCTTGCGCCTAAATACACTAATATTGACATTCTCTAATCCGTACTACGAAAAGTATTGCCTAAAAAATACGGATGTTTATTGCCAGAGTGATTGCCCTTGGCTATAAATTTACATACTATTACTATGCTACTTAGTGAAGTGCGGAATGTGGGTCTTAACTAAGAAAAGGTGCGATATCGATGGGGAACCAATCCCCATCTAATACTTGTTCGAGAGTGAATATAGACTCTAGGGGAATAGCATTTTTATCGACAATTCTCCCATCAATTAGGGTTTGTCTCGCGTCTGAATAGGCCTCTGCGAAGGAATTGATGGCATGATTTTTCAGCGTTGGGGTTTTCATCTTTTTTTGCAGTTGTACTCGAAAAGTGGCGATTTCTCCTAGCCAATGACGCGCGTTTCGTTCTCTTTCCGCTGTCCAATAACTCAGTTTTAAAAGATGAATTAATAGTTGAGTTAATAAACTTTCTACGGCCTGGCGCTCACTTTTTCCCATCCATTCGACTTCCTCGATCAGATTTTCCCAGTCCACCCTGTCAAACTCTTTTCGCTTTAACAGTTCGGCGGTTTTTTCTGTCCAGAGAACAAAATCTTCCTCGTAGAGAACGGAGAGCGATGGCGGGGTTTGTGCGGTCATAATAGATTTCTGGCGTTGCTGATTTGTGATAGGAATCTTCTTGTGTGGGGTTTTTAAAACCTGGAGCCAAACTAGCTTTCTAGCTCTTGCCTTCTGCCTTTCCTAACCAAGAAGTTAATTTCATCCTATTACTTATTGATACCTTGAGTCAGCAAGGCCAGCAGCAGAAAAATTAATTCTGACTTAAAAATAAACTGGGCAATCCGATAAGATTATCTTGCTTAAAAAAGATCGAATTTTGTTGTCGCAATTTACCGATTAATCTTGTTACTGTTACTCTGGTAGTGCCGATGGCGCTGGCAATTTGAGCGTGAGTTAGGGGATAGGGAAGATAATAGCCTTCTACACAGGGTTGACCGTATTCTTCCAATAATAAAACCAAGAACCCCATTAATCGATCGAGGGAGCGTTTTTGACCGAGAATACTCAACCAAAATAACTTACGCTGGTATTGATGGCGAAAAGTTTCCATAACAGCCGATCGCAATTGCGGCCATTTTTCTAGGTCTTCCCAGTATAACCAGACTAACTCGGTTTGGTCTAGATGAGCTTGGGCTTGTAATTGAAAGGGAAATTGAGAAACAATCTCAAAAGGTTGACCTGCACCCACAAAACCGAGAAATACTTCCTCACTATCGGCAATAGGTAGTTGACGGGGGGATTTTTGGTCAATAACGTTAACTTGTGCCTTACCAAGAATACGAATCGCCCCAGATTCCACAAAGTATAATAGCCCGGGGCGCGTGGCTACTCTTTCATCTTTGGCAAAGGTATGGTTACGATAATGGGATTTTGCCCAGTTAAAGATTTCTGTTTCTTGACCGATTGAGGGTATAAAATCCGACGAAGGAACCGAAGAAGACATTAAAATTAATAACCCACTGGGGCGTTGAGGGAACTGTAAACTAATGTAACAAAAAATTTCTGCGATTGGGGGGGTCTTGTGGCCGCTAGATGGTTATCGGTCAATAATCCCTAAAAGTTGCGAGGATTGGGCAGATAGGAGAATTATTAAGTATTCTTGGCAGTATCCCCGCCCCAATGTTACAAAAGCTAGATAATCACCCTATCTATTTTTAACTTTTTCTCGCTTTTCTGGGGACTATGGCTTAGGATAGGATGCGTAACTATAATTTTCTATCCGATGATAAATGATAGATGATAGTTGATAGATAACTTAAATTTATACTTTTCCTTAAAAACTTCGGTCAAACTTGTATGAATAGCATTAGACAAAAAGTTGAATCCCTCTTGAATCAATTACCCGATGATTGTTCAATTGAAGATATTCAGTATCATTTATACGTTCTAGAGAAGGTGCGTCAAAGTTTGAACGCTGGCTCTCTAGAGAATACAATCCCCCAAGAAGAAGTTGAGGGTCTTTTAAACAAATGGCTGATCGAGTGAATTATCGCCTTGTCTGGTCGCCCAAAGCAATTGAAGACGTGGATGCGATCGCATCTTATATTAGTCGGGATTCCCCTTCCTACGCGGCGGCCGTCGTGCGCCGAATTCTTGATATCAGCTATTCTTTAGAAAATTGTCCCCTAGAAGCGAAAAAATGCGCCGAATTTAGCGATGATACCATCCGAGAAAAGTCTGCCTACTCCTATCGTCTGATCTATCAAATTCAAGGGTCAGTAGTTATTATAGCGGCGATCGTCCATAGTAAGCATTTCTTGGATTGATCTAGTCAGTGATCAGTTATCAGTGATCAGTTATCAGTGATCAGATTTGAGTTTTCAGTTCACAAGGGCCGAATCTAAAACCAAATTTGTTAAGCTAAAAGCCTGAATCTACTCAGTTTCTAACCTTCTTTTTAGGTAGGAGAATTGCCAGATTCTTTCTTGGAGCCTATTGCCTGTTGCCTATTGCCTTCAGTTCACTGATTACTGATTACTGTTTACTGATCACTGAAAAGTCCCCCACCCCCCAATTTTGAGCCTAATTCCCGCTTAATCCGGTTGAGAATCGAGGTTTCATCGAGGGAATCGAGAATACTGGCTACCACTGCCTTCGGGCCATCGGGTCCCCAAGTGGCCCCATTAGCGAGATAGGTTTTCGTCACTTGGCCGATCGCGTAACAGGATACACCGGCGACTCCCGCTTGAGTTAGGGCGATCGAAGTATAGGGAAGGAGAGAAATGCCGCCAGTGGCAGGAATCGAGAGGCCAAGCAGTCCTTTGAGGGAACTTAAGCCCAAAACCGCTAAAAATTCGCTGGCACTAATGCCTCCCATATTGAGGGCAATTTTTTGTAAAAGAGCGATCGCCCCCTGACGAGTTAAATCGATGCCGTATAAGCGAGAAAGAGCGAGAATCATGGCTAGATCGATAACTGCTCCCGTAAACAGATCCAACACCGTCACCGGATTAAGAGCGATCGCCGATGCTTTGATCATCACTGCTTTTTGAATCAATTGATTAGCACCGCGATCACGGATAGCCATTTTGCGGGCGACAATTTGCTCGTTTACCTCGTCTGCATACAGCATAGAATTGAGTGCTACCAGCGATTTACCCTCTCGCTCTAGAATTTCCAAAATTTTGAGTTTCAGGGCTTCTATCTGGGGTTTTCCTCGAAATCGTTGCGTTTTTAGCCGCCCATCCTGCCCTTTAACCGTCTCCGCCAGGAGGGGAGAGGCCGCCACCATAACGATCTCATCGGGGGAGAGTAATTCTTTCACCCGTTCTGAGGCGATTTTCTCATAGATAGCGAGGCGATCGACTTCGGGATACTGATCGATTTTATTAAAGACCAAAATCATCGGTTTTCCCGCTTCCCGCAACTTGGCCAGGGCGGAAAATTCCACTTTGGTCATATCACCGGAGATGATAAAAAGGATTAAATCCACCTGTTGCGCCACCTGACAGGCGAGAATTTCCCTCGTTTGCCCATCTACCTCATCAATACCGGGAGTATCAAGCAATTGCACCTGAGCATTACCATGGCCGTTCAGGGTCAGACGCGCTAGATTGGGGAAAGTATCATCGCTGCTTAACTGCCAATTTACCCCTTTAATGGTGCGGGTAACTCCGTGTAAAGGACCGGTTGTAAAGATTTCTTGACCGACCAGAGCATTTAAAATCGAGGATTTTCCCCGGCCCACCAGACCAAAAGCGGCAATTTGAATCAGCGATCGATCGAGTTTTTCTAGCAGTCCCACTAGGCGCTCGATCTCCGCTTCTAGACCAATTTTCTCGATCGAGGTAAGATCCAGACGCTCAACAAGTTTGCTCAGAGAATTGCGCGCCTGATTATAGTTGAGTTCTTCTTGAATAGTGCCGACACCTCGAAGCGCTTGTTCTAGGTCTTCGGTATTCCAAGCTCGATCGAGGAACGGGTCAGAGGTCATGAGGAGAGAAAAAAATCGGCTGATGGATTGAGTATAGTTTAGCCCACATATCATTTAGGGACAATCAGGATGAGTGTCATCTACGACTTGGAACACATCACCAGCTATCACTATCGTAGGCCGGTAACTTTTGGGGAACATCGGGCGATTTTTTTGCCTAGTGCCGGTCACGGTGAAAGAATTATCAGTTATTCTGTGGAGGCGAATATTGCCGCTAAAACGCGCTGGACTATGGATACTCTATCTAACAATGTGGTAGGGATTGAATTTGCTGAACCAGCGTCAGAATTAATCGTTACCTTAAAAGCGATCGCTGATTTTCCCCTCGATCAACGGGCGATCGAAATTCCCATCCAGTACACCCCCGATGAATGGTTAGATCTAGTGGCGTTTATGCGTCCCCACGCTGAGGATGCCGACGGCAGCCTGGCAGCTTGGGCCAAAAGTTTTGTAGCGGGGGACCAAGATGATACCCTCGATGCCATGGCAAGAATGATGGCTGCTATCAAAGATAATTTCACCTACCAATCCCGGGAGAGTGAAGGAACTCAATCCCCCGGAGAAACCCTGCGGCTAAAGTCGGGAACTTGTCGCGATTATGCTTGGTTGATGATCGAAGCTTTGCGAAGATTGGGTTTAGCCTGTCGTTTTGTCAGTGGCTATCTCTACGATGCTGCCCTCGACGGTGGTGAAGTGGGGATGACTGGCTCTGGCGCTACCCATGCTTGGTTACAGGTTTATCTACCGGGGGCCGGTTGGCGTAATTATGATCCGACGAATCAAATTACCGCTGGCTTTGATTTAATTCGAGTGGCGATCGCTCGTCATCCCGGTCAAATCATACCTCTTTCCGGTTCTTGGTTTGGTGATGCTGATGACTTTTTGTCTATGGATGTTAACGTAACCATTCGCAAGCTGGGGACGCTGCCAGATTTTGATCCCAGGGAATAGGGGAAATTATCGGGTTTTTCCTTGACCGGCGATCGCAGAAAACGGGTTTCTCCGAGAAACCCGTTTTCTACTCATGCAATAAAGCGAAGATTGCCGTTAGGTTCTAACATTTTTATCGATTTTTGTCAAGATATATTTGACACAATTTATTAGAAAAAGGGTTTCTTTTAGAAACCCTTTTTCTGTTTTCCAACTAATCCTATTTGACCTAATAGGGAAGGTTGCGGCTTTTTATCTAGCTTGGTTGACGGGCAATATACTGGCGTTTCCAACTAATCCTATTTGACCTAATAGGTAAGGTGGTGTTAGTCCGTCGCTTTGGGCGCAAGCCTGAGGTAGTCGCGTTTCCAACTAATCCTATTTGACCTAATAGGTAAGGTTTTTGCCCCGTGCGGCAAAAACAAGTTCTTAGCGTTTCCAACTAATCCTATTTGACCTAATAGGTAAGGTGGATCAGCGATATTATACACTATGCCCCAATTAATGGGCTGGGTGTTTCCAACTAATCCTATTTGACCTAATAGGTAAGGGTCACTAAGGACACCTACGCATCAGTCGACAAAATGACTATCGGGTTTCCAACTAATCCTATTTGACCTAATAGGTAAGGTTCCGTATCAAAAACGGCGTGATGCGGTCTGTCATGGAAACGTTTCCAACTAATCCTATTTGACCTAATAGGTAAGGGTTCCCCATTGATGCAGCAATGACGCTGTGGGACTGGGTTAGTGTTTTGTTTCCAACTAATCCTATTTGACCTAATAGGTAAGGGCAAAAACCCTTATTTGAAACTCTCGCACGACCCGTTTCCAACTAATCCTATTTGACCTAATAGGTAAGGCCAATAAAAAGTTTCCTGCAACTTTTTTACGTTGATGTTTCCAACTAATCCTATTTGACCTAATAGGTAAGGAGTGGCATAACACCCGAATACTTCAGGAACTCAAAAACCTTTCCAACTAATCCTATTTGACCTAATAGGTAAGGACCCATCATTCGAGGGGGTAAGTACATTTTTTGTAATGGAAGGTTTCCAACTAATCCTATTTGACCTAATAGGTAAGGATGACGCAAATCAATGACTACATTGCCGCTCCTGCTGTTTTACAAGGGTTTCCAACTAATCCTATTTGACCTAATAGGTAAGGGCTGTGAAAAGGTAGGGTATGGATGGGTTGATTGGTTTCCAACTAATCCTATTTGACCTAATAGGTAAGGGGTAAAGTTTATTTTCAATAGCGCATTTTCGCTTGTTTCCAACTAATCCTATTTGACCTAATAGGTAAGGTTACAATAATCGCGAACGAAAATTTCAAAATGCACCGGGTTTCCAACTAATCCTATTTGACCTAATAGGTAAGGAAAAGAAGGAAACGGGGAATCCGGCTACTCCACCACCCGGTTTCCAACTAATCCTATTTGACCTAATAGGTAAGGCCTGTTTGACGTAAAACTTTGTCTAGAATTAAACGAAGCAAAAGTGTTTCCAACTAATCCTATTTGACCTAATAGGTAAGGCTTTTGGGCTTGCTTAGAAGTCTTAAGGGTTTTTAAAACGAAGTGTTTCCAACTAATCCTATTTGACCTAATAGGTAAGGAAAAAGAAAACTTCACTGACCTTATAGCTTACGCCATCAAAGTTTCCAACTAATCCTATTTGACCTAATAGGTAAGGCCTCAAAATGAGGATCTAAAAGACGCAAAACAATATTGTTTCCAACTAATCCTATTTGACCTAATAGGTAAGGAGTACCCCTTGGAAAGCCTTATCGAGAGGGGAAGACAGACACCCAAATCGACGCACCTGCAATGCATAGGGTAAAAAGGTGGTAGTGGGGGGGGTAAAAGTCCCGATACCAAAGGGTAGAACCCTGACGGGGAGAGCAATCGACACACCTCAACCAGAGAATCGGGGTTTTGGGAGTCGGGGAGAGGGTGCATCGATTTTCAGCCAAGAGTTCTTGGACAAGCTAGATGATATAGACAGTTGGGGGTGGTTGAGGAGGAGAACCTCCAATTACCAACACCCTAGAGACTGCTTCTTCGGAAATCCCATAGAAGCGTACATCATCCTCTTGAGGATTGACCCTTTCTACTACTTTAGCGTATAGTTTCCGCATCTGGTCGAGGTAAAAGGCAAAAGCTTTATCGAAATGTGTAATTAATTTTGCGCGCGGTACTTAACTTTGAACGGGATTATTTCGGCCAAAGTTTTTGAAATTTGCTCTCTTTACCATTATTCTCGTCTAGAAAACCTAGAAAATAAGCACAATCATCAAAGTCATCAGGAAAAATTGTTAATAATTCTAGGTATTGATGATTATTTTGGGGATACATTCGATGCCAAAGACGACCAATTTGCTCGATACTTCCTGTCACTGAGGTTTTATAGATACTTAAATTATCCAGTTTTTGATAGGCTTTGTGAAGCCATTTGATGGCTAGGGAGTCATCTTTATCTTCAGCAATTCTTCCCCAAACCTCGACTTTTTTAGGATGCCAACTTTCTCGCCAGTTAGCACTATTATCGGGAGTGATGGGGATATTTTGTAAGGTCATCCATTCTTTAGCAATAGTGCGAACATCTTTGATAAAGGGATGAACATGAGTTAAATCTCTGACTTTATTATCGTTGATTAAAGAACTTTTATCCCCCCATTGCCAATGACAGCCAATTAAGGGTTTATTGGGATAATAATCCTCATAGAAAATACTATGATCTGCTCGTCGCCACGATTTACCAAATCCTCCTAATAACATAGCAAAACGAGTGAGGAAACGAATTAATTTTTTTAAGCATTCTTGCTGGTTTTCGGGGAGAGATTGGGTGATAATCCAGCGCAATTCTCCTGTTACTGTGTAGGTGGGTTCGTTGTAACCATTGGTAAAGGTTCCTAACTCTAGAGAATTGACACGAAAATCGATCGCTAGTAAACCTTGGGTTGCTTCTCTGTCAATTCCTCCAAATAGCTGATTAACTAATTTTTCGGCATTTTTAGCATCAGTTAAACCGCCAAAAATACGCAAGGCATGACTGCGAATTGCTCCTCGAAAAATATTGGGTCGAAATTCCTTTTCACCATCGAGGCTTTTAGGAGCCATTCCTTGCCCTTTCAGAAAACATTTATATAAAGGTTCTTTTGAAGGTTTAATGTCTTTTGGCAAGCCGTAACCGCTACTAACACGGCATCCTAGACCAGATTCTAAAGCTCTTTCCCAGATAGTCCAAATCTCCTCCCAATCCGGTTGTTCTATTAAGCTAGAAATGCCAAATTTTAGGGTAGGTTGATAGAGGGAAATTAAAGCAAAACCACTTTCTCCACCGGGTTTTTGTCGAGTGTTTTGGGTTTTTACTTGCCATCCCTGTTGCGGGTGAACAATATCTAAAAGATTTTCCGTCCAATCATTAACGGGATAACCGCCATGGAAGCGCAAAAGACTAGGGTTATCGCTATCTTTTTCGAGGTGATAACGTTGTTTTTGTTCGGGGGTGCAAGCTTGACAAAAGGCTCCTTTCATGCTGGAACCGGGATAAAATGGTATGCCATAAGCACCCATTACAGGCCGAATTATTCCTTCATCTTGTCCCCCATTAGTGACGAATCGCCACGAGATTTGATATTCTTTGGTTTTTACTTCCTCACCAAATTGGGGAGAATTTTCATCGACCCTTTCTATCCATTCTTTTACCCATCTTTGGCTATGATTTTCATCTTTTTCAGAATCAATATATTGTAGTTGCGATCGCCCTTTGGTTTGTGCGCGAAACATCAGGGGAATTTTGTTACCAATATCGGGAATATTAACCATATAATTTATCGCTCCTTTGTTCCTTTATATCTTTGGGTCCACCAAACTAAACAATCGCATAGTTGCGTTAAAACAGCGAGGGTAATTCTCTGGTCTTCTAGCTTTAATTCCCAGAGTTTTTTTGCCATTGCTTGAACGGATTTGGTATCATTTACCTCTACGGTATCGTTAGGGATAGGAATCCCAGCTTCTGCCATGGTTTCGACTAATTTATCCCAAGTTTCTTTCCAGTATTGTGCTTTATTGGGTTCCTTAGATTGTAAGCGCAGATGTTCACCCCAAAATCTTTCTAGTCCATAGGAAACGGATTCACGCATTTTAAAAGATTGATTGAGAGAATCTCGGTCTCGTAGTTTGGCAGCCAGAACTAATTTCTGAGCAATGCGATCGAGATTGTATTCTTTCCAAGCCATAATATTAGATAAAATGTAATTATTGATTAGCGTAGTTTAAAATAGTAACTTGGCAACGACCAAAACCGATGGATTCTAATCCTCCGAAATATAATTCTTTTTGGTTTACCGATTCTCCAAAAGGTTGCCATCCTGTTTCTTTGCAAGCAATGGGAAAAACTAAAATACTACCCACGGGTAAAGCTTCCACATTGAAAAAAGCTCCCTTTTCTGTATCGACTTTTTTCTGATCTTCTAGTAGTTTAACCCGGCTTTGTCGGTAGAGTGCCATATCGTGCAGCATGGATATATCGTTATCATCAACGACGACTAATTGAGAAGCTTTTAAATCCGCTTGCGAGGGAATCCACGAAGAAAGCTCCTCTAAGTGTTCAATTTCGAGAAATCCTAAGTTAAAAAATAAAACTTTGCTATTGCGGTTAACTCCCTGCACTACTCGCGCTTGTAAGCTAGGGGAAGCAGTATAAGGATTGGGTACTTTTGCAGAGATTCCCGTGATTTGTTTGTAGCGTTTTAATAATAGGGGAGAAGTGACCCAAATTATCGGCTGTCCTGGACAAAATACCGGCAACCAAACGAGGGAAGCATATTCAAATTTAACTTTTGCTTCGGTGGTTCCTCCGTCTTCTTGTCCTGGGATTGCTTCGTGTCCGTACCATGTACGTTTTTCATCTATATTGTTCATATCGGCACGAAAACGGCCGCGAATAGAACTACCGGGGATAATTGCTGTTTGGGTAAATTGATCGCGAAAAATGAGGTTAAGATTACCTGTTTCTTCTCCTGCGGTTGCTCCCACATGAAGCGGTGCTAAGGTTTCAAGTATGCCATAACTTTTGTGATACATTTTTGGGTAAAAGTGAGTATTTTAGATGCTTAGGGATTATTCTAAACTAGGTTAGCATTAATGTCAGGATTTTCTAAGATTTTGTTAATATTTTATGGTGGTATTTAGGATATTAGGGCAGCGCAAAACTCTACAGGGTTTTTTCTGAGATGCTTTAGTCCCAATCAATTTCAACACCCTTTAATAATTCATCCATTTCTTTAGCCATTTCCTCTGTATAAGGAGTAAGAGAAGAAGGGTTTTTAAAGGCATCTTCTACCAAAAAATCTAAAAACATACGCAGCATTTTATTTTCGCTAATTTGTGAGCTTTGATTATTACCACTTTTTCGATAACCTAATAAAGCTTTTCGAGGAAATCTGGTTTTTATTTTTGCCATAGCTATCATACTAAATCTGGTTATTAAAAACTGATTATTTATTCAACCTTTTGCATGAGTGCCTGTCCTGATATGTAGCCTATACTCAACGGATTTAGTATCAGTTATTCTCGTCTAATTTACCCTACTCAATAATTATAGGCTTTATTTGGCAATATTTTCTAAGGGTAAAGCTAATCCGCAGCCCCAACGTTTGAGGGAAACTCCTTCGGTGGGGAACCAAGATTCCTGCCAATTGTGCCAAGATGGTAAGGGGTTTTTTAAGCGATAAACTGTTCCTGCGGGAACTGCATAGCGTCCCCTAGATAAGCGCTTAAATTTATCTTTTCCTCCGAATCGATAACGATAGGTTATTGGTCTTTCGGTGTTGAGGGTTTCTAATTCCCAATCGCTGGGATTGCGAGTTGATAGGCGATTTGTTCCCCAGATTGCAGGAGTAATGAGGGCAAAATATTGACCGACATCTTGATTAAATAAAGTCTGTAGATGGCTGCTTAATTCAAGTGATTTAATTTCCACTAGATGGGATTCACCACCAAAGCGATACCAGCCATTTTCTAGGGGTTGATTAGCCAAATAAACTAGACAAGCATCTGGATGTAACTGGACGGCATTTTCGAGGAATAATTCCCCGGTTTCTACCTTTCTTTGCTCCTCTAACAAACGCGGATGGAGATGGGGATGATATTGCCACGGGGAACAATAGGCTTTTTGAGGATTATACCATTGGTTGATAGGAATCCAACTATCTCGATCGAATTTTCCCTCAATTTGTTTACCGTCTTTCTCTTGCCATTTTTCTTGCCATATTAAGGTGTGTTGAATTTTCCCATTGTCGTTACTTTCTTGGTCTTGAAAATAATTTGCTAGGGGTTTTTTCGCTAGATAAATAAAGGGAGTGGGGACAAAAAAGTTATCTGGTTGTTCACTGTTTGCCCAAAAAGGGCCGGCAATTTGTAAATCGCGAATATTGGTGGGATTACTGTGAGCAAATAGTCCCGAAACTGTGGCAGCAGTGGGGGGAAAACGATTTCCTGAACGTCCGACTAGATTTTCTGGAGAGAGAAAGGGACCGGCGCTACCGTAGAGAAATCCCAAAGGTTTAATTATGATCAGATATGGCAGCATTTTTCTATTTTTAGGTGAGATGATTGGCAACTTTGGAGAGGTTAATTACCCAGTTATTTTTATCTTGGTGAGAGGTGATATCGATGGGTATATTTTGATTAAAATAAAGGTTAAAAACTGCATTGGTAATATGATGATTATCATCGGTAAAAGCGCGGCGATTTTCTAAAGTTGCTATATCATTATAGAAATGTGTCCAGTTTTTACCTCCACTGCGATCGCAATAACTATCGAGGATATCTTTTAAGTTTTGCCACGGACAAACCCACTCTAAATAGTTACCACTGTTAAAAAGGATTCGCACAGCTAGACGATTTTTACCTTGATTTTTAGCGGATTTTTCGGCTTCGCGGCAATGTTGCAATATGTCTCGCTGAGGAACTCCTGAAGCTGCCCAAACGAAACCGACGCTAACAGTTATATCCTGAGAATAACCATGTTTTGTCCAGATTTCTCGATGAAATTTATCAAACCAATAGAGACAATCTTGTAGGGTTAATTTTGGTTCTGATTTTTGTCGAAACAAAACTCCTAAAAAGTCATCTCCTCCCGCATAAATAATGCGACCAAAGTTAAGATAATTTTCTAGTTCTTCTCCCCATTGTCGCATTCTTTGACTAAATTCTTTTCTTGAGGAGATGGACAGATTTTTTAGGTAGGTTCCCATCCCGTCACCGTCCCCTTGAAACCATCCTGTATAGAATTTTTCCTCGTAGCGATTTAGTTCCACAAATTTTTTAGGAAGTTCTAGGTTTAAAGGCTTGCCAATATCATATAATGTAATCATGCGTTTGACTAATTCGGGAATGCTAAGACGTTCGTTTTCATCGAGAATAGCCTCAGAAAGTTTTTGACTTAATTGCTGATAAAATTCGGTGATTTGCTGATTTTGTTGGGAGATACTAGAATATAAAGGATGGGTTTGATCCGTCATTCCATACCAAACAATGGCATCAGAACCAGATAAGCTAGAACTTTCTCCTTGCCAATTAATTCCCGTCCAATCCCGTTGATATTTTTTCTGTTGCAGACTTTTAAACGCACAATCGATCGAGTCTTCTTGCACCCAGAAGAATTCCCAAGTATGATTAATCCATAGGTTCCATTCTCGTCGCCAAGTATAATTGTATTGTGGCAGATTTTGTTCAATCCAAACCCGACACTTATTAACTACTTTTTGCCATGAGTCATTGAAGACTTGTTCGGCCTCTTTTTTGGGAAAATTACCCGCAATTAAGATTTGGTTGGGAGTTCCTCTTTTAACCTCAATTAAAGCGGGAGAAATAAGGCTACATTCAGGATATTGATCCGCTGCCTGACAGATAGCATCGGCAAGATAGGATAATAAAAAAGAACCACCGTATAAATCTCTTAGTTTACGGGATTTTTCGATGAATCCTTGCACAGGAGCAAAGGTAATTACAGTATAGGTCATTTGATCTTTATTGTCCTCGATAAAGTTTAAATTCCTGAAGATTAATAAGATTTCTGTAGGTAGAATTTTCGTATTGAGTTAGGAGAATTGGCCAGTATTGTTGAACGGACATTCCGACAAGTATTCCCAAAGTTATAGGTATAGAATAAACTAGCTTAATCTCTTGATAGTTGTTTTGTTGAGTGCTGTTGATAGTGGTAAAGATTTCTCTAGAATATTGTAGCCAATCTTCATTTCTTTCGATTGTACCACTGCCTTTACTTTTCAGATAAATTAAATCGCCGTAGTTTTCAATACTCTCATCATTAAGATTTATTTTATGGGAAGAAACATCGATGGCTATAGTTACTCTATCTTGACCTTTTTCGGTGACAGGATCCTCAAATTTTTCGTATTCCTTAATACCTTCTTTTAGTTTGCGATCGCTAATTTCCACCACAGGATAATAACTATCAGAAGATTTATTATATTGAAAGATTTTTACTCCTTCGGTAGCGAGAATAGTACCGACCATAATAGCGACGCTAATATAAATATCACAGGAATAGTTAAAAATTAAATCTGTTTCGCTAATATTGAGATACTTGTCGAGATTATTTTTATGATCCTTGTATTTATTTTCTGTTTCGATGATATTAAAAAGTGATTGCAGAGCTTTATTACTATCGGCAGGATTAGCAATTTTAATCACTATCGGTAAAGGAATCGCTTGATGTTTATAGAGGTCGTATTTCTGAGATTCTCGCCAGATACCGATGATAACTAGAGCCAAAGTAATCAGAAAAATTAGATAGTATCCCTGGCCAAATTGATCGGCAATTAGTGCTAAAATAGCGGCGATGGCCAATCCAGTATTGGTGAGGGGATTAAAGAAAATATTGTAGGGAGATTGACGAAGATTACTCAGGACATTTTGCAGAGAGGTCAGCATATTTTTGCTAGAAAGTTAGGGCATAATATCGAGAAGACAGAGAGACAATTCGGGAAAAACTGCCGAACTAATGCGCTCATAAAGACGATATAACTTTTGTTGATATTCATCGTCTTCTAGCTGACAAATGGTCAGGGTAGGCTGTTTGGGTTTACCGATAAAAGAGATGCCACCCAATCCACGAAAATCGACAATCCAATATTCAGCAATACCCAAAGATGAGTATTCTTCAACTTTGCGTGCATAATCATCTTGCCAATTAATACTAACCACTTCTACCACTAATTTAATTGCTTGGGAGCTAGTTAAAATTGGTTGTTTTTCCCAGAGAGGTTCGGTGCTGAGGGACACTTCATCTAAAATGATGACATCGGGACGTAAAGCAATAGCTTGACTGGATTCTGGACGGAGCAAACAGTTTTTAGGAATTGTCCAGGGTAGATGTAATCGAAAAATTTCTCCCCACAGTCTTCCTGCGATTTTTCCCACTCCGGATTCTTGACATCCTCACCGCCGTAAACGGACGGTGATTCCCAAACCTCACGATTTAGGTTTCTGCTTCTTTCCCTTGCGGGGTTCCGCACCTGCCTTAACAGAGTAAATCTGTTCTG
>VYKU01000172.1_pt1 | contig 15716 bp, 17 predicted proteins | sample 5114491 | NCBI WGS metagenome assembly VYKU01 (sample SAMN12291796, study PRJNA351875) | freshwater metagenome | isolation source: freshwater lake | place: USA: Michigan, Gull Lake | collected 2011-07-05 | reverse complement strand
GCCGGCGGTGGCTCTGCGACGAGTTCGATCGCGACCAAGTCGGTGTCGGCGTCGGCGAGATCGATCGGCGTGAGGTCGAGCCAAAGCAGGGCCAGCAGCAGATGCAGCAGCAGCGACAATGCCGCACCGAGGAGGACGCCGCGACGCGTGTCGCGCATCGACGCGGCCATCACAAACGGGCTGTCGCGGTCGGTGTCGGCGGTGAGCATCAGCGGCTGGGCATCAGCGAGTGCGCGCCATCAGGCCGCGGGTACTTGTGCTTCGCGCGGGCCGTCCTTCCAGCCGCAGCTTCGCATCGCGACATGCATATGGTGCGGGACTTCGGCCACCGCTTTGATGGGGGCTCGGCGCGGATAAAGCGGCACGCGGATTTCGCGCGCATGCAGATGCAGCGGGAATTCCCCTGCTTTCGTGGCCTCGCCGCCATAGACCGGATCGCCGAGGATCGGGCAGCCGATCGCCGCCAGATGCACGCGCAGCTGATGCGTGCGCCCGGTTTTGGGGGCGAGCGACAGCCACGTCAAAACGCCGTTGCTGCCGCCAAAACTTCCGATCGTGCCGTATTCGGTCTGCGAGGCTTGGCCCTTGGCATCGACCTTCATGCGCCAGCCGGATTTGCGGTTCTCTTTCAGCAGCGGCAGATCGATGAGGCCTTCGGCTTGCGGCGGCTTGCCGACGACGATCGCCCAATAGGTTTTTCGGACCTGGCCCTCGGCGAACAGCTTGCCGAGTTTGGCGAGTGCTTTGCGATGGCGGCCCAGCACCAAACAGCCGCTGGTGTCGCGGTCGAGGCGATGGGCGAGCTCGGGCGCTTGCGGCAGGCCGAAGCGCAAGCCATCGAGATCGTCGCGCAGGCTTGGGCCCCCGCGCGGACCCGCATGCACGGCGAGACCTGGCGGCTTGTCCAGAATCAGCATCATGCCGTCGCGATACAGCAGGCGCGCTTCGAGTTCGCTGGGGTACATGGAGCGCGAACCTACACAATTTTCGCGCCGGGTCCAGCGATGGCTCGGTAGCCGTTTCCGACGGTTTATTTCCAGGCAACTTCCCGGGCGACCTTTTTGACCGGTGCTTTGGTCTCGGCCGGCGGCAGCATCTCGCTCGGCTTGGCGCGCGGCTTCGGCTGTTCGTTGCCGAGGCGGTTCAAAATCGCTGCCATCGACGAGCTGCTCTTTTGTTTGTGCGCCGAGCCCTCGGCCGTCTCGGCGACGCGTTTGCGTTGGTAGACGGGCAGGGCATCGAACGTGCGGCGCGCGCGGTCCATATTGATGCTGGATGGGCGTTCGGCCGCCAATTTGACGAATTGGTGGATTTTCGACTGTTCGCCCAGAATGGTCCCGACCGACGATGCCAGAATTTGCAACGCCGTTTTGTCGAGTTGAGCGGAAGCTTCTATGGAATCCATAATTGCATTTTAGCGCGATTTCCATCGACGCGCAAAAATTTGGCCGACCTGCGGAACCGCGACGAACCGCAGGTCGGCCGACCAGGCCAAGGGACCAGCTTAGCCAAGGTAGTGGGCGCAAAGAGGTGGAGAAGCCTCCCGCAGAACCCGTTTGGACGTTGTTTGCCCAAGCCCGAGTATTTGTATCAAATTTTTAAAAAAGGTCAAATGCTTTTGATGTGAAATCGTATGATTTATCTAGTTCGCTGATTTATATGAATTATTAGACGATTTGCCAGCATCGCACAGATTCAATTATGCTGCACCATGCGCATTGTTTTTTGTTTCACCCTGCTGGGATTCGCCGTCCTGGCAACGCCCGGTGCCGCCCAGAATCGCGAGCCCAGCACCTATGCGGATTGCGACGCGCTCTATGCGCGCGAGCTCAAGCGCTACGCCGTGCAAACCAACCGCGATTTGCGCGAAAGCCAGAGCAAGGCCAGCCTGCAACGTTTGCGCTGCGAGCGCGCGGTCGAGCGCAAAATCATACAGGGACGCGCCAAAAACAAACCGCGCTGAAAGCGGCTATTCGTCGAAATTGAGCAGTTTGGGCGCGCGTTCGATCACGACTTCGAGGATCAGTTCGGCCGCCGCCAGATCGCTCTTGGTGCGGTCGGTCAGCAGATGCGCGTAGCGCTCGGTCTCGATGCGCTCTTTGGCGTGGTAGAGGCTGCGCAGCTCCGACATGAACACGTCGCGCGCGCCCAGCGGCAATTCGCGCTTCTCGGCCAGAATGCGCAGGAAATGCAGGCTTGCCGTCACGATGGCCGACAGCATGAAGCCGGTCAGCTCGACGAATTTCTCGGACAGTTTTTCGGCCTTGCCGTCGCGCAGGCGCCTGATCTTGTATTCGATGACGATGGCGAGCGTGTCGAAATCGTCGACATATTCGCGGAACGTCACATAGGCCTTGAACTTGTCGTCGTTGGCGTCGTTGGCGGCCTGCTGGGCGGCAGTCACGACGCGGGTCGCCCCGCGCTCGAGTGCCGACAGCATTTCGCGTACCTTCTCGGCGACCTGCTCGTTTTCGCGGTCGATTTTGGCGGAGGTGGAGATCATGCGAGTTCGCCTGTCTCGAGCTGCAGCAGACTCGGCGCGCGCTCGATGATGACGCTCAGGATTTCTTCGGCGGTTTCGATGTCCTTCACGGCCCGCGACGACACTTTTTTGCGGTAGCGGTCTTGCTCGAGCATCTGTTTGACGCGGTAGAGATTGCGCAACTCGCCCAGGAATATGTCTTTCGAGCCGAGCGGCAATTCGTTGCGCGTCGACAGGATCTTGAGGAAATGCAGGCTGGTCTGCAGCGTTGCCGTGAGCATGAAAATCCCGAGTTCTTCGAACTGTTTTTCGAGCGCCATGTCGCGCCCGGTGCGCATGTTCTTGAGGCGATATTCGATCACGATCGCCAGCGTGTCGAAATCGTCGCAATGGCCGCGGAAGCGCGAATAGATGCCGAATTCCTCTTCCGACAGGGCCTGCGAGGCCTCCTTCGCGGCGGCGATGACCTTGTCGGCGTGCGCTTCCAGGGCTGCAAGCAGCGTCTGGACGTCTTTGCGCGTGTGGAGCAGGCCCGACGAACGCGCCACGGATCGTCTCCTCTTCGCAACGATTGCTGGACGTCCGAAGCATGCCGTGCGGCGCCGAACTGCGCAAGCGCGCGCCAAAGAAAAACGGCCGACCGGGCGAACCCGATCGGCCGTCAATCGCGGGACGTGTCGCGGTCGGTTAGACGTTCGGCGGCAGGCGGCGCAGATCGGCCGCCGGCAGGAACGCGTTGGTGTAGATCGTGTCGTTGCTCGGCACAGGCGTGATGTTGAAGGTTTCGCACAGCGCCTTGATGTTGCGCTCGAGGCGTGCGGCATCGACGACGCCGATCCCGCCCGCGCGCGTTGCAGGCGTGACGATCGACTGCTCGAGCACCATCTGGTAGCGCGGCAGTTCGACTTCCATCGTGTTGAGCGGCTGGCGACGGATGGCGGCTTGGATCGAGGCGCGCGGATCGGCCATCATCGCCTGCATCGAGCGGGCGGTGGCGCGGGCGAAACCGCGGGCGGCGTCCGGGTTGCGCTCCAGCCAATCCTTGCGCGCGAAGATCGTCGAGCCGAACAGGTCGATGCCGGCACTGGCGTAGCTGAACCAGCCGATCTGGTCGAGCGGCACACCTGCGCGCACCATGTTGAGCGCGACCGACGACACGAAGCCGGTCGCACCCTGGGCTTCGCCGCGCACGACGAGCGTTTCGCGCAGCGGGAAGTCGATATGGCGCAGCGTGACCTTCGAGATGTCGATACCGGCCGCGCGCGCGAACAGCGGGAACATCTGGCGCCCGGCGTCGGGTTCGGGGGCCGCGAGCACCTTGCCTTCGATGTCCTTGGGCGAGGCGAAAGCGCCCTTGCGGAACACGATGCCGTGCTGCAGCAGGTCCCACAGAACGAAGAACGAGGTCACCGGCGTGGTCGGGTTCGAGGCCGTAAAGCGCGCCATCGTGCCGAAATCGCCGAAACCGATTTCGTACGTCCCTTGCGCCACGCGCGTGACGGCTTGGCCCGAACCCGCACCGCCGTCGATCGTCACGTCGAGGCCTTCTTCGGCGTAGAAATTGCGCTCGAGCCCGAGCAGGAAGTTCGATTGCGGGCCCCAGAAATCGACGTCGAGGGTGAAGCGGATGCGCGTGCGCGTCTGCGCCAAGGCGGGGGCTGCGAGCGACGCGGCAGCGACGGCACCAGCGGCGCCGAGGCCGAATTTGCGCCGAGAAATCGATTTGATCATTGGCGGAGAACCTTTCATCGGAATTGGACGCAGATTGCCTGCGCCGGGGGCTCGTAGGAGGACCCAAGTGCTTGCAAGGCTAAGGCCATTCGCACAATCGCGGCGGCATTGCGCATCCGCGTCGGTTCTGCCGCCTAATTCAGCATCAGCTGCCGATAATCTGGGCAAACAACGCGGGATCGACATTTCCGCCCGAGGCGACGGCAACGATGGTTTTGCCCGCTGTCGGCAGTTTTCCCGTGAGAACGCTGGCAATTGCAACGGCCCCGCCGGGTTCGACGACAAGTTTGAGCTCGACGAACACGGCGCGCATGGCCGCGCGCACCTCGTCGTCGGTGACCGACACGCCGCCTGCGAGCAGCTTTCGGTTCAGCGCGAAGGTCAATTCGCCCGGGGTGGGGGCCAGCAATGCGTCGCAGATCGAGCGCGCGTCCGGCGAATTGCTCTCGCGCTTGCCCGACACGAGGCTGCGCTTGGTTTCGTCGAAATCGGCGGGTTCGACCGAATAGACCGGAACACCGGGTGCGGCACCGGACAAGGCGAGGGCGGTCCCTGAGACAAGCCCGCCGCCGCCGCAACACACCACCACCGCATCGGGCGACACGCCGAGCTCGCGGCATTGGTCGACGATTTCGAGGCCGAGCGTGCCTTGGCCGCACAGAATGTCCGCATCGTCGTAGGGGCGCACGAGCGTGGCACCGTATTTGGCCTGCAACTCGAGGCCCATCGCCTCGCGGTCGTCCTTGTAGCGATCGTACGGGACGACCGACGCGCCGAATTCGCGCGTGCGCGCGATTTTGATCGCGGGTGCATCGGCGGGCATGATGATCCAGGACGGCAGCCCGAGAAGTGTCGCCGCTGCCGCGACACCTTGCGCATGGTTGCCGGACGAAAACGCCACGACGCCCTTGGCGCGGTCGGCGGCCGGGATCTGCGAAATCTTGTTGTAAGCGCCGCGGAATTTGAACGAGCCCGTGCGCTGCAAGGGCTCGGCCTTCACATAGAGTCGGCATCCGAGCTTTTCGTTGAGCGACGGCGACGTGAGGAGCGGCGTGCGCACGGCCTGGCCTTTGATGCGGCCGGCGGCTTTCAGAACGTCTTCGTAAACAGGCAAGGCGGTCATTTCACTGCGGCTCCCGTCAGGATTTTTCTTCGTGTTTGGCCCGGTCCCACAGCGCGTCCATTTCGGCCAGGTTGGACTGTGCCGGCGTCTTGCCTTGTTCGGCCAGCAGCGCTTCGATGCGCCGGAAGCGCCGTTCGAATTTGGCATTGGCGTTGCGCAAGGCCGTTTCGGCATCCACGCCGGCCAAGCGGCCGACATTGACGACCGAGAACAGCAGATCGCCCAATTCTTCTTCGATCGCGGCAGGCGTGCCGCCGACAAGTTCTGCACCGAGTTCTTCGACCTCTTCGCCGACTTTTTCGAGGGCGAGCGACGCTTCGCCCCAATCGAAGCCGACGCGGCTTGCGCGCTTCTGCAGTTTTTGCGCGCGCATCAGGGCAGGGAAGCCGACAGGTACGCCGCTCAAGGCACCCGCAGCGGCGTCCTTGGCCTTGCGCTCGTGCGCTTTTTGCGTTTCCCAGGCTTCCGTCTGCGCGTCGGCACTGCGGATGTCGGCCGCACCGAACACGTGCGGATGGCGGCGCACCATCTTGTCGGACAAAGCTTCGGCGATCGCGTCGAAATCGAACTGCCCTTGTTCTTCGGCCAGGCGCGCATGGAACACGACCTGGAACAAAAGATCGCCGAGCTCTTCCTTGAGGGAAGGCAAATCGTTCTGCGCAATCGCGTCGGCGACCTCGTAGGCTTCCTCGATCGTGAAGGGTGCGATCGTCGCAAAGGATTGTTCGCGATCCCAAGGGCAGCCTTCGGTCGGGTGGCGCAGCTTGGCCATGATGGCCAGCAGCCGCGAAATCGGCGCGGGTTTTGCGGTCGTGTCGGTCGTGTCGGTCATGTCGAGGAGGAGCCTAAGGGCCGATCGCGCGTCTGTCGAGCGAGGCTTCGGGGATTGCTTTGGCGCCGTCGAGGGCCGCACCGGCAAAATCGGCGCGCTGCAAGGTAGCCCCCGTAAAGTCCGCATCGCGCAGATCGCTTTCGACGAAACGCGCGCCCGTCAAATCGCAATGGGCAAAGCGCGTCTGGCCGCAATAGGCGGCCGAGAACGAGGCTTCCTGGGCTTTGGCATTGTAGAAATCGGCATTCTCGAGCATTGCCAATTGGAAATCGCCGCGCACGATCTTGGCCCCGGCGAAATTCGTTGCGCACAGATACGCACCCCGGAAACTCGTGCCGGTGAAATCGCCGTCGGAAAGGTCGTAGCCCGAGAGATTCACGCAAGCGAGCGACAGCTTCGTATTCGGCGGGTCGTTGGCGCGCTCGCGGCGCCCCAGCACCGTGACGGCCGCTTGGATGTCGGTCGCGGGCGGCACGTAGATCGCCTCGAGGCTCGGGTTCTGGTAGCCGCCGGCGACGAGCTTCGGAACCGGGGCAGGGCAGCGTTCGCGCACGAACGCTGCGAGCGTTTGCACGATCGGGCCCTGGTCGGTCGGCCGGTCGCGCGCGTGGCGCTCGAGCGTGTAGATCGCACCCACGCGCGTGTGGATCTCGGCGCCGCCGAGCCCTGCAAAAGCAGCCGCCATGATCTCGGCCGACTTGCCAAGTTCGGTTGCCTCCGCCGTGCGTTGCCGGGCCGCGACCAGGCGGCGCGCCACATAGGCGCGGTAGGCCAGATACGGCCCGACGCAGGCCGCCGCGAGCGCGATCAAGAGATCGCGCACTTCGCCCGCATTCGCGAGCAGCCAGTACCATGCATAGTCGAACGCGCTTGCCATGCCGGGCCTTTGATGACGGAAGACGAGTCGCCAGACGCGATCCTAACATCGGGGGCGAGTCGTCGGAGGGGCGCAGCACGGACACAATTTCGGACATCAAATAATGTCATAATGTATATTATCAAAAATAAACTATATCATTATATAGCAGTGGCTTATGCGGATTATATCAAGCAATTTCGAAGTTTTAGCCCGCGATCTCCAACACCATTCCATCGAACGCCGGCTCCACGCCTGGCGGCAATTCCCGGCGCCATGTCGGATAGTCCACACGGTGGCTCATATGCGTGAGGATCGCCTGCTTGGGCGCCACGCGCGCGATCCATTCGAGCGTCTGGGCCAGATGGCTATGGGCCCAATTCGGCGCCTCCTGGAGGCAATCGACCAACCAGACATCGATCCCGGCCAAGCTCGCGAATGCGGCCTCGGGCAGCGTTTTGACGTCCGTCGAATAGGCAAACGCCCCGAAGCGCAGGCCCAACGTCGGGTCGCGATCGCCGCCATGCAGCTGCTCGAAGGGCTGCACGTCGATATCCCCGATCCGGAACCCCTCGCCCGGTCGCACCACCGTCGGCGCCAAAACCGGAACGACGAAATGGCGACGATCGGGCAAGTCCGCCATCGTGCCGAACGCGTAGCCGAAGCGCCGCTTGGCGTCGGCAAGTGTCGTTGCGTCGCCGTAGCACGGCAGCGGTGCTTGGATCGCGTGGTTAACCGAGCGCAGCTCGTCGATGCCGTGCATGTGGTCGGCATGCGCATGGGTGAAGATCACGGCATCGAATTTCGGCGCCCCCCCCAGGCGCAGCAATTGCTGGCGCAGATCGGGGCTCGCATCGACGAGGATGCGCGTCGTCGCGGTCTCGACGACGATCGACACGCGCAAGCGCTTGTTGCCGGGATCGTTCGAGCGGCAGACAGCGCAGTCGCAGCCGATGGCGGGCACGCCGCCCGACGAACCGCTGCCCAGGACAGTGACTTTAAGCTTCATGCCGCCGGGCGCTTGGCGCGCGAAAACAGACGGTAGAAATTGTCGCTGGTCGTCTTGGCAAGTTCCGGCAGGCTCACGCCCTTGAGCTCGGCAACGAAGGTTGCCGTGTGCAGCACATAGCTCGGCTCGCACGGTTTGCCGCGCTTAGGGACCGGTGCCAGATACGGCGAGTCCGTTTCGACCAGCAGCCGCTCGAGCGGCAAAGCGCGCACCGTCGCGCGCAGATCTTCGGCGTTTTTGAACGTCACGATGCCGGAGATCGAGATGTAGTAGCCGAGCCCGATCGCCTTTTGCGCAAGCTCAAGCGACGAGGTGAAACAATGCAGCACGCCGATCGTTCCCGGCAATTCGCGATGCGCCCAATCGAGCAACTCGGCCGTGTCGGCATCGGCGTCGCGCGTATGCACCACAAGCGGCAGGCCGCTTGCGTGCGCCGCACGCATATGTGCGCGGAAGTTTTCGGCTTGCGCCTCGCGGGGGCTCTTTTCGTAGAAATAATCGAGCCCGGTTTCGCCGATCCCGACAATCTTGGGATGGTTGGCGAGTGCGATCAGCGCGTCGGCGGCCGTCTGCTCGTTGGCCGCCTCGTGCGGATGGATGCCGACCGTGCAGAACACATTGTCGTTGGCTTCCGCGATCGCGCGCACCGCGTCGAAATCGCGCAGTTTCGTGCCTATCGCGAGCATCGTTTCAACGCCCGCCGATTTGGCGCGCGCCATCACGCCCGAAAAATCCTTCTGCAGGTCCGGGTAGTCGAGATGGCAATGGCTGTCGACGAGCATCGGGCTTAGACCTTCGGCTCTTCAACGTAGCGTGGGAACAAGCCGCTCGGCGGCGGCAAGGCTGTACCCGGCACGAGGCTCCGGTCCCAGGCCGCGAAGCTGCGCGCATCTGTCGGGATCGCCAGCTGGTCGAGCAGCTTTGCCATCGTGCCCGGCATGAATGGCTGCAGCACGAGCCCTACGCGCCGCAGCGTTTCGACGAGCACGTAAAGCACGGTTGCCATGCGCACGGGATCGGTTTTGCGCAGGCTCCACGGCGCTTGGCCATCGACATAGCGGTTCGCGTCGGCGATCGTGGCGAAAATCGCTTCGAGCGCTTTGTGGAAATTCTGCTGTTCGAGCTCGCTGCGCGTCGTGTCGAGCAGCCCCGCCGTTGCCGCCAGCATCGTGCGATCGGCATCGGTGTAGTCGCCGGGCGTGGGCACGGCGGCACCGGCATTCTTGGCGATGAAAGACAGCACGCGCTGGCTCAGATTGCCGAGATCGTTGGCAAGATCGGTATTCGTGCGCCGGATCATCGCAGCCCGGCTGAAATCGCCGTCCTGGCCGAACGGCACCTCGCGCATGAGGAAATAGCGGACTTGGTCGAGGCCGTATTGTTCGACGAGTTTCAGCGGCTCGACCGCGTTGCCGAGCGATTTCGACATTTTCTGGCCTTCGATCGTCCACCAGCCGTGTGCGAACACGCGCTTGGGTGTGGGCAGACCGGCTGCCGCCAAGAACGCGGGCCAATAGACCGTGTGGAAGCGCACGATGTCTTTGCCGACCATGTGCAGATCGGCCGGCCAGAAGGTTTTGAACTTTTCGCCGTCGATGTCGGGGTAGCCTGCGGCCGTGATGTAGTTCGTGAGCGCGTCGAGCCACACATACATCACGTGCTTGTCGTCGCCCGGCACCTTGATGCCCCAGCCGAACGTGGTGCGCGAAATCGAGAGATCGTGCAGCCCTTGGCTGACGAAACTGCGCACCTCGTTGAGGCGCGTCTGCGGCCCCACAGCGGCCGGGTTGTCGCGATAGAAATCGAGCAGCCATTGCGTCCAGTCGGACAGGCGGAAGAAGTACGACGGCTCCTCCACCCACTCTACTTCCGCACCCGACGGTGCGCGCTTCTTGCCGTCCGGCCCCGTGGTGAGTTCGCCTTCGTCGTAATAGGCTTCGTCGCGCACCGCATACCAGCCGCGATAGGCATCGAGATAGATGTTGTCGTTGCCAAGCGGCGTCTTGGCTGCTGCCATGGCCTGCCAAATCGCCTGGCTTGCCTTGACATGGCGCGGCTCGGTCGTGCGGATGAAATCGTCGTTCGAAAAATCGAGAGCCGGCCCAAGGGCGCGGAAATTCGCCGAGACCTTGTCCGTGAATTGCTGCGGCGTCATGCCGGCCGCCAATGCCGATTTTTCGACCTTCTGCCCGTGCTCGTCCGTACCGGTCAGGAAAAACACGTTGGCCCCATCCAGACGCATGAAACGCGCCAGCACGTCGCAGGCAAGCGTCGTGTAGGCGTGCCCGATATGCGGCACGTCGTTGACATAATAGATGGGGGTCGTGATGTAGTAGGAACGCATCGGGTTTTCCTGTTGCAAAGTGCGCTGTTTATGGAGGATTCCGGGCACGCTGGCAACCGCCGGGCGCTTGGCATCCGATGTGCATGTTTTCGCTTTCTGCTAAGGCTTGCGGGAGTTTGGTTTTGGACAAAGACGCTGTCGAAAAATATGTGGACCATGCGGCCGCCGCTTTGGGTCTCAAATTGGATGCCGAATACCGGCCCGGCGTGGTCGCGAATTTCGAGCGCACCGCGGCGATCGCGGCATTGGTCATGTCGTTCGAACTGCCCGATACGGTCGAAGCGGCCCCGGTCTTCCGGCCATGAGCCCGCTTGAGATGCCGGCGCGCGAGATCGCACGCCAAGTTCAGTCGGGTGCCTTGAGCGCCCTCGCCGTTGTCGAAACGCACTTGGCGCGCATTGCAGCATCCAACCCGACGCTCAACGCCTATACCGACGTGACGGCCGCACGCGCACTCGCCAAGGCGCGCGATATCGATGCGCGTCGCATGCGCGGCGAAAAACTTGGCGCCCTTGCGGGCGTGCCGTTCGCGGTCAAAAACCTGTTCGACGTTGTCGGCCTGCCGACACGCGCCGGCTCGAAGATCAATCGCGACTTGGCCCCAGCCGAATCCGACGGCGCCCTTGTCGCACGCATGGATGCGGCCGATGCGGTGCTGCTGGGTGCGCTCAACATGGGCGAATACGCCTACGACTTCACGGGCGAGAACGTGCATGACGGTGCGTCGCGCAATCCGCACGATCCGTCGCGCATGACCGGCGGGTCGTCCGGCGGGTCGGGCGGTGCGGTTGCGGGCGGCATGGCGACGATTGCCCTGGGCTCCGACACCAACGGCTCGATCCGCGTGCCGGCCTCGTTCTGCGGCCTGTTCGGGCTCAAACCCACTTTCGGACGTCTCACGCGCCACGGCTCGTTTCCGTTTGTCGGCGCCTTCGATCATTTGGGCCCGCTCGCACGCTCGGCGGGCGATCTCGCCTTGGCTTACGACGCCATGCAAGGCCCCGATGCCAACGACCATGCTTGCGCGCAGCGCGCGGTTGAACCGACCCTGCCCTCGCTCGAAAGCGGCATTGGCGGTTTGCGCGTGGCCTCGCTTGGCGGCTATTTCGGGGCCGGCGGCGAAGCGATCGTGTACGAAGCCGTGCGCCGCTGCGCCGAGGCGTTGGGCATCGAACAAACGGTCGAGATGCCGGAAGTGCATCGCGCGCGTGCCGCCGCCTTCGTCATTACCAATGTCGAAGGCGGGCAGCTGCATCTCGAGCGTCTGCGCAAACGTGCCGCCGATTTCGATCCGGCGACCCGCGACCGTTTGATTGCGGGCAATCTCGTACCCGGTGCCTGGTACATGCAGGCTCAGCGCGTGCGCAGCTGGTTCCAAGGCGAAGTCGCCAAGCTGTTCGAAAAATTCGACCTGCTGCTGGCCCCCGCGACACCTTGTGCCGCCCCTGCGATCGGCCAGCAGACCTTCACGCTCAACGGCCAGGAAATGCTGCTGCGCCCGAATATCGGCGTCTATACGCAGCCGATTTCCTTCGTGGGCTTGCCGGTCGTCGCCGTACCCTTGCACGGGCTCGGCCCCCTGCCCGTCGCGGTGCAGATCATCGCCGCCCCGTGGCGCGAGGATATTGCGCTGCGGGCCGCCCACTTCCTCGAAACGGCCGGCGTTGCGCGCGCACCGGTCGCCCTCTAGTTCCCGATTGGAAAGTTCCCCAATGTCCGAAATCGATTTGCCCGACGTGCTCGCCGAAGTGAAAGCGGCGTTCGAACGCTACGAGGTGGCGCTCACGACAAACGACGTCGAAACGCTCGACGAATTGTTCGCGCAAAAGCCGACGACGGTGCGTCTCGGCATTGCCGAGAACCTGTTTGGCTACGAAGCGATCAAGGCGTTTCGCGCGGCACGCTCGCCGCAAGGTCTGCAGCGCACGCTCGAGAACACGGTCATCACGACCTACGGCCGCGACTTTGCCGTGGCCTCGACCTTGTTCCGCCGCGCGGGCGGCAACAAGCTCGGCCGCCAGCAGCAGAGCTGGGTGCGCTTTCCCGAAGGTTGGCGCGTCGTCGCCGCCCACGTCTCGCTGATCGATCCGCCGACCGCGTAAGGCTCAAATCGAGCGGATCAGATCCAGCGACGCGCGCAGGCGGGCGATCGCCGCTTGTGCTTCGGCCTTGCGTTCTTTGTTTTCTTCGATGACTTCCGGATCGGCTTTGGCGACGAAGTCCGCATTGGCGAGCTTCTTGTCGACCTTGGCGATCTCGCCGTCGAGACGTGCGAGTTCCTTTTCGAGCCGTTTGGTCTCGGCGGCCGCATCGACAATGCCGGCAAGCGGCAGCACGAAGGTCGCGTCCGGCACCACGATGGGGGCCCCGCCCTTGGTCGGCCCGCCGGTTTCGGGCCCGATCGCCTCGATGCGCGCAAGCGTGCGGATGAGGCCGCCATGGCGTTCGATGCGCTGCTGTGCCGTCGCATTCGCGTCGCGCACATACAAAGCAAGCCGCGCGGCCGGCGGCACGTTCATTTCCGCGCGCAGCGTGCGGATCGCCGAGATCGTCTCGACGACCCAGTTCATCTCTTCTTGGGCTGCTGCATCGCCCGGCATTGCCGGCAGCACGGGCCAGCTCTCGACCATCAATTGCGGACCTGCCGCGCGATAGCCCATCGTCTCCCAAAGCTCTTCGGTGACGTAGGGTGCGAGCGGATGCAGCAGTTTCAGGCACTGGCCGATGACGAAGCTCGTGGTGCCGCGCACCTCGGCCTGGTCGGCAGCGCTGCCGCTCTGCAGCAAGGGCTTGCTGAATTCGAGATACCAGTCGCAGAAGGTACCCCAGACGAAGCGATAGAGCGCATCGGCCGCCTCGTTGAAGCGATAGGCTTCGAGGGCGGTCGTCACGGAAGCCGCCGTCTTGGAAAGCTCGCCCATAAGCCAACGGTCGACCATGAGCGTGGCCGACGCCGGATCGAATTTGGGATCGGGGGCGACGCCGTTCATGCCGGCATAGCGTGCCGCATTCCAGAGTTTGGTGATGAAGTTGCGGTAGCCTTCGACACGCGCAGGGGCGAGCTTGATGTCGCGCCCTTGTGCTGCGAGCGCGCACAGCGTGAAGCGCAGCGCATCGGTGCCGTATTTGTCGATGAGATCGAGCGGGTCGATGATGTTGCCCTTCGATTTCGACATTTTCTGGCCGCGCTCGTCGCGCACCAGCGCATGGATATAGACGTGTTTGAACGGCACGCGCTCGGCAAGCGCCTTGCCCGGATTGCCGAAATGGATGCCCATCATCATCATGCGGGCGACCCAGAAGAAGATGATGTCGAAGCCCGTGACGAGCACGTCGCCCGGATAGTAGCGCTTGAGCTCTGGCGTTTCTTCGGGCCAGCCGAGGGTGGAGAACGGCCACAAAGCGGAGGAGAACCAAGTGTCGAGAACGTCGTTGTCCTGCACGAGCTCGACGTCGCGCCCGAACTTCGCGCGCGCGGCGGCCTTTGCTGCCGCTTCGTCGGCTTCGACGAACACGCTGCCGTCCGGCGCGTACCAGGCCGGAATGCGATGGCCCCACCAGAGCTGGCGGCTCACGCACCAGGGCTGGATGTTGCGCATCCACTCGTAATAGGTGTTCTCCCACTGCTTGGGCACGAAGCGCGTATGTCCCTGTTCGACCGCTTCGATGGCGGGTTTGGCGAGTGTCGCCGCATCGCAGAACCATTGGTCGGTGAGCCACGGCTCGAGTGCTACGCCCGAGCGGTCGCCATGCGGCACCGTATGCGCGTGCGGCTCGATCTTGTCGACCAGGCCCAGCGCTTCGAGATCGGCCACGATCGCCTTGCGCGCGGCGTAGCGGTCGAGCCCGCGATAGGCCTCCGGCACGTCGCCCGAGATGCGCGCGTCTTTGTCGAGCACGTTGATGAAGGCAAGCCCGTGGCGTTTGGCGACGTCGAAATCGTTGAAATCGTGCGCGGGCGTCATCTTGACGGCCCCCGTCCCTTTTTCGGGATCGGAATACTCGTCCGCCACGATCGGCAGCAAGCGGCCGACGAGCGGCAACACGGCCTGCTTGCCCTGCAGATCCTTGAAGCGCGGATCGTCGGGATGCACGGCAATGCCGGTGTCGCCCAGCATCGTCTCGGGCCGCGTGGTCGCGACCACGATGAAGCGGCCCTCTTCGCCCGCGATCGGGTATTTGAGATGCCAGAGATGGCCTTTGATTTCGCGCTGCTCGACCTCGAGATCGGAGATCGCCGTATGCAGCTTGGGGTCCCAATTCACGAGCCGTTTGTCGCGATAGATGAGCCCCTGCTTGTGCAGATCGACGAAGACTTTGCGAACGGCCTTCGAGAGCCCCTCGTCCATCGTGAAGCGCTCGCGCGCCCAATCGGGCGAAGCGCCCAAGCGGCGCAGCTGGCGCGTGATGGTGCCGCCGGACTCGGCTTTCCATTTCCACGCTTCGTCGAGGAATTCGGCGCGCCCGATCAGCTGCTTGTTGCCGTCGGCAACGCCGCCGCGGTCGAGTGCGATGCCGCGTTCGGCCAAGCGGCGCTCGACGACCATCTGCGTGGCGATGCCGGCATGGTCGGTGCCGGGCTGCCACAGCACGTCGCGCCCGCGCATGCGCCAGAAGCGGATCAGCGCGTCCTGCAAGGTGAAGGTCAGCGCATGGCCCATATGCAGCGAACCCGTGACGTTGGGCGGCGGCATCATGATCGTATAAGGCGTGCGGCCTGAGGCAGGATCGCAGGCGAAGCTGCCGGCCTTTTCCCAAGCGTCGTAGTGCTTGGCTTCGATCGCGGCGGGCGCATAGGTTTTGGCGAGGCCGCTCTCGGCGCCCTCGGGCTTGGCTTGTTCGGTCATGAGGCTGTCTTAAGTGCTGCGGCGCTGAAGCTCAATAGTCCTGCGATTCGCGCGTAATGCGGCGAATTTCGCGCTGGACCATGCGTTCGACCAGATCGGGCAGATACTGGTCGAGCCATGCTTTGAGGATCGGGCGCAATTCCGCACGCACGAGATCTTCGATCGTGAGATCGGAGTTGCCCAGCAGCAAGTTGCGCGGAACCCGCGCCTGCAAACCCTGCAGGGCGTCGGACGCCTGGCGCGCCGTGCCGTCGGACATGAGCCTACGCGGCTCTTCCGTCATCACCGGCGGCGGCTTGTCCACCACGTTCGTGAGTTCCATCACGTCGTCCATTTCGGGCTCCGGCATCGGAGTCCGGGGACGCGGCGGCGGCGGCGGAGGAGGCGGAGGTGGCGGCGGAGGTGGCGGTGGCGGCGGAGCCGCCTCCATCTCCTCCATCATCGGCTCCGGCTCCGGTTCCATCATCGGAGGCGGTGGCGGCGGCGGAGGGG